>OBLW0100001508.1_pt1 | contig 19642 bp, 16 predicted proteins | sample 1520161 | NCBI WGS metagenome assembly OBLW01 (sample SAMEA3539309, study PRJEB22396) | soil metagenome | biome: tundra; feature: field; material: soil | place: USA | collected 2010-05 | depth 0.15 m | reverse complement strand
GTGAAAAAGTCAAGACCTCGAACGCATACTCGCTGCACTCAGAATGGTGCAATCGTCTGGCAATCGACTGAATCGAAAGCTTTTCACTCCCTTTCAGTGCTGTATAAATAAAATCCCGTAAAGTGCTTGATTACTTAGGGTTACAATCCGTCGTTAAATCGATTTAACCTGCCGCCAGATCAAGCACAGATGGCTTCGACATGAGGGTCAGGTTGTGACCTGGAAGTCCATGCCGCGCCTTGGGTGACTCCGCGCCGGGCATTCCTCGAAGAGATCAGGCCGACGAATTTCGCCTCGTGCGAGCCCGATGCGGGCGCACCCGCCAAGTGCCCCGCGCGCTACTACGGCGTAGTCGTCTTCCCGCCACTTGCTGGGCCGAAGCCATAGCCCTCATCCATGGCACGGCGAAACTTTTCCCGCTCCTCCGGCGACATGTTCCTGCAGCGCCCTCGGAAGTGGCGGCCGCGATCGCCGCCCGGCCCACCGTGGCCTCCCAATCCACCGAACAGAATCCGGCACAGTGCCAGCAGTCCCAACGCTTGCCAGAAACCAAGCGTCCGCCAGCCGAACAGTGGCGGCAGCAGCCAATTCCACAGGTGCATTACCACTTCGCCGCCTACGAAGATAAATAGCGGAATCCCGACAATGGCCAGCGGCGCAATCCAATACCATTTCCTTCTCATAGTCATTTCCCCTCCATTGAAAACCGTCGTCCCTGCCCGCGAGATCCCTTCGGCTTCGCTCAGGGCAAGCTCCTCGATCCCCCTGAAAGGCGGTTGCGCTCGGGATGACGCCGCGTTAGGAATTCACTCGCAACCCAAACTCATTTCGTAAATTCGTCGTACACGCGCTGCAAGCGCGCGCGCAGATGCCGAACTGCATACCGTTTGCGCGACAGAAGCGTATTCACGTTCACTCCGGTCTGTTCCGACAACTCCTTGAAACTGCGCCCGTCGAACTCGTGCGCGACAAATACCTCGCGCTGTTCCTCCGGCAGTTCGTCGAGCGCCAGTTCCATTTCGTCGAGCAGCACGCCGCGCGCGAAGAGCGCTTCCGGCCCGGCGTCGGACGACGGCAGGAGACTCTCGAACTGCAGCAACTCGCCTCCCTCATCCGCCGGCTCGATCTCGCTGAAGTTCTCCGGCTCCTTCTTGCGAAAAAGATCGGTAATGCGATTGCGCGCCACGCGAAACAGCCAGCCCGTCACGCGCTCGATGGGCATCAGCAGCCGGTTGGCCTCCACCAGTCGGTAGAAGACGTCCTGCAGAATGTCCTCCGCGTCGAGCGGATCAGGCACGCGCCGGCGAATGAAGTTGCGCAGCCGCGACTGCTCCCGCTTGACCACCTCGGAAATGTGCTGGTCCTGTTCGAGTGCCATCCGCTCGAGTGCCATGTACTTCGGGCTCGCCGCTTCGTCCATCCACTTCTGTAGACGAATGAGGGGTAGCGGATATTGTAGGGGGGTGTCAAGAATTGCAGGGGCTAAAGCCCACACTGATTTCACACGACTTACGCGGCTCTGAAGAGCCGCTCTTCCACAGTAATGCGGCTCTTCCGCGGTTATGCAGCTCTTCCCCGGTTTACGCAGCTAACTCTTGGTAATACGGCTCATCCCCGGCAACGCGGCGCCGCATCCTTTGGAATTGCTGCCACGCGATTCCCTACGCGGTATGATGGGCAGTTAACGATCAGGCCCATGATCGTCCATCCCATCGCCGAACCCATTCTCGACGCCGAAGAGCGCTTCGAAGGCTTCGAAAACCTGATGCCGTTCCGCGTCCAGAATATCCTTCTGGTCTCGAGCCTCTACGACTCGTTCATCCTGCGCGAGGACGGACGCCTGAGCGAACTGCTCATCGACGAATCGCTCGAACTGAACCTGCGACAGATTCCCGGCATCACGCATGTTTCCAGTTGCGCCGAAGCGCTCGATCTCGCGAGTTCGAATCCGCAGTTCAATCTGATCGTGACCAACCTCGCCGTCGGCGATATCGACGCTGCGCAACTGGCCCGCGAAGTCCGGCGCAAAGGACTCGACGTGCCTGTGGTCGTGCTCGGCTACGACTATCGCGAGATCAAGAATTTCGTCGCGCGCAATCCCGTCACCGATATTGACCGCGTCTTTCTCTGGCAGGGAACGGCCCGCATCCTGATTGCGATCGTCAAATATGTCGAAGACAAGCGCAACGTGTTGCACGACACGCGCGCCATGGGCGTGCCGGTGTTGCTGGTGGTGGAAGACAACATCCGCTACTACTCGTCCTTCTTGCCGGTGATCTATACGGAGATCATCAAGCAGTCGCGGCGCGTCATCCAGGAAGGGATCAACGTTGCTCACAAACTCGTCCGCATGCAAGCGCGGCCGAAGATCCTGCTGGCGTCAAATTTTGAAGAGGCCGCGCAACTCGTGCAGCAGTACCGAGACTACATTTTCGGCGTGGTCTCCGATGTTGAGTTCCCCTGGGACGGCAAGCTCAGTCCCGAGGCCGGATTCGAACTGGCACGCATGGTTAGGAGCCTGACCCCCGACGTGCCCGTGGTTCTGCAGACCAGTCGCACTGAGTTCCGCCCGCGCGCGCACGCCGAAGGCTACTCGTTCCTGCGCAAGCGCTCACCCACGCTGCTGAAAGACTTGCGCCGCATCCTGACCGATCAATTCGGTTTCGGCGATTTCGTCTTCCGCATGCCCGACCAGCGCGAAGTCGGTCGGGCGAAAGATCTGAACGAACTCGAAGAAACGCTGCAGACGCTACCTGCGGAGAGCCTGCTGTACCACGCGCAGCGCAATCACTTCTCGCACTGGTTGATGGCGCGCACGGAGTTCGCGCTGGCGGCGAAGCTAAGGCCCCGCAAAGTTTCCGACTTCGATGGTCCTGAGCACCTGCGCCGCGATCTGATCGAGTCGATCAACGACTACCGCCGCGAACAAAACGAAGTCTTGATCGGCGACTTTAAGCCCGACACCTTCAAGCCCTCGGACTCCAGTTTCTTGAGAATCGGCTCCGGCTCGCTCGGCGGGAAAGCCCGGGGCCTGGCCTTCGTCCGTCATCTGCTGCGTACGCGACGAATTGCGCGCCGCTTTCCCGGTGTGCGTATTTCCGTTCCACCCGCCGTCGTCATCGCCACCGACATGTTCGATCAGTTTCTCGCCGAAAACAATCTGAGCGACTTCGCGCTGCACTGCGACGACGACACCGAGATTCAGCAGCGCTTTCTCGATGCCGCCTTGCCCGTTCCGCTGCAAGAAAATCTGAAAGCATTTCTTGCGGAAGTGGATTACCCGCTGGCCGTTCGCTCCTCCAGCCTGCTCGAGGACTCGCAGTACCAGCCCTTCACCGGCGTCTACGAGACGTTTATGTTGGCCAACCAGCAAGACAACCCGCAGGCCCGAATCGACGAACTTTCCGAAGCGATCAAGCGCGTCTACGCCTCAACCTTCAGCCAGCATGCAAAAGCGTACGTGCGCGCCACGCCCTATCGTCTGGAGGAAGAAAAGATGGCGGTGATTCTGCAACAGGTCGTCGGCACTCGACACGCATCGCGTTTCTATCCCGACTTCTCAGGCGTCGTACGCTCGCACAATTTCTATCCCGTCGAGCCTATGACATTCTCCGACGGAATCGCCGCAGTTGCCCTTGGCCTGGGTCGCACCGTGGTCGATGGCGGCAAGTGCCTGAGTTTCTGTCCGCGCTACCCCCGCAATCTACTGCAGTTTTCCTCGGTCGAAGACATCCTTGCCAACACGCAAACTGAGTTTTGCGCCCTGGAACTCGACGGAGTTCCACACGGCGGAGGCCCCGGCCATCTGCGCGAAGCCCGCTTTGGTCTCGATGTTGCCGAGGCCGACGGGACCCTTCACGCCGTGGCCTCGACCTATTCTGCCGATAACCATGCCGTATACGATGGCCTGAGTCGTCCCGGATCTCGCGTCGTCACTTTCGCTCCCATGCTCAAGCACGGGGTCTTCCCGCTGGCCACGATTCTGGAATTACTGGTGCGTTCCGGCGAAGATGCGTTGGGCAATCCCGTTGAGATCGAATTCGCCGTCCGACTGCCTCGCGCCGAAGAACCCGCCGAATTCGGATTTCTACAAATTCGCCCGCTGACTCTGGCTCGCGACCATCAAGACCTCTCGATCGGAGACGTGGATGCTTCCCAATTGATCTGCCGTAGCACCAAAGTTCTCGGGAACGGCCGCATCGAAAACCTCCACGACATTGTCGTGGTCGACTCCCAGCGCTTCGAACGCAGCCGCAGTCAAGAAGTTGCCCGAGCGGTGGCGCACTTCAACGCCACCTTGAGCGCGGAGAATCGTCCGTATCTTCTCATTGGAGTGGGTCGGTGGGGATCGAACGATCCCTGGCTCGGCATCCCCGTCGAGTGGGATGAGATCTCCGGAGCCCGTGCCATCGTCGAGGCTGGTTTCCACGACTTCCGGGTTACGCCGTCGCAAGGCAGCCATTTCTTTCAAAACCTGACTGCTTTCCAGGTCGGATATTTCACCGTGAACCCCGATGCCGGAGAGGGTTCGGTCGACTGGCCGTGGCTCGCGGAGCAACCTGCCGTTGAAGAACAGGGCTGCGTCCGGCATCTGCAGTTTGAGGAAACGCTGCGGGTCGTAATGAACAGCAGAAGCAGCCAGGGGGTGATCTTCAAGCCGGGAGGAAACTAGCAGGGCGCGTGATGGTTGGAGCGTCTACCGGATCAGGTGGATCTGCAAGCCCAATTTCAGGTTCTTCCACGATCTGTCCGCTGTATAGACGGGTGCTTTCAACTCCAACCCCAGGGCCAAACAAGCCCGGTCGGCCAGCGACAAACCAAGGGAACGGGTCTGGGCAATCAGGCTTCCTGCGACATGGGCATGCTCGGAGGTGAAGGGCACGACGTCCCGCACCAGGCCCGTAGCATCTTCCCAAGCGTCATCGGATGACCATCCCGACGTCACCAACTTACTCTGCACCTCGGCGAGGTTGACCGTGCTGACAATCGCCCGGGCCAATAAATCAGGGGTTACTTTATCGGAGCCTCGTTCCTGGTGAATGACGGCCAGAATGACGGAAGCATCCAGGACGACCCTACTCACGATTGGCAGCCTCGCGCCGCTCAGCGATCAACTCATCGACCAGCGAGACGCTTGGCTTCACGTACTGCCGAGCGCGACGCTGCGCTCGTGCGATGCGAAGCTTCATGGTCGTGATCCGCAGTTCATCATCCTCAAGGCGCAATACGACTTCGTCCCCCGGATTGATCCCGAGTGCCTTCCGAAAAGACGCGGGGATCACGACGCGGCCATTTTCATTGATCCGTAACCTGGTTTCAGTGTTCATGCCATACCTCTATCTATATGACATAAGTATATCGCAATGTCATATATTATGAAATATGTCATGAAGTCGATGTTCCAGCCCGCCTCCACCTCATGACCTCGAAAAAAAGGGCCCCGAAACATCCGGGGCCCGGTCGGTTTGTGGTGTGGATCCTACGGAGTCTTGCGAGCGTAACCGCCGACTTCATCCTGCATGAAGGACCCGGTGCGGCTGTCCATCCACGAAGCGAACAGCGTGGATCCATCCCAGGCATTGCCCGAGTAGTCGCCCATGAAGCCGCCGCCGAACCCGTCGTTGAACGGATTCGACATCACGCTGGTGAGCTTCTGGTTGACCGTGAAGCTGGCCCCGCCGTTGGTCGAGACGCTGGCATACGCGTCGTAGTTGATGTTCGCAGGGTCATTGCGGCGGTCCAGCCAGGTGACGCCCACCGTGCCGCGCGCGCTGACGTTCAGCCAGGGGAAGAACTGATCATGAGTCGCCGTGGCCGGAGCCACCGCTACTCCTGCGCTCCACGTAGTCCCACCATTCGTGGAATGCGTGACGTACACTTTCATCTGCGTTCCCGTCCAGTTGTAGTAGACGACATACAGATGTCCGGAGTTGGGTCCGGTGCTGTTGTCGATCGCAATGGTCGGGATATTGGAAACGCGTTCAAACGTGTTGGGCAAGCAGCCATAGAATGCGCCACAATTGTCCGCGGCCAGGGTTGGACTGACCATGGTTACTGGAGCAGACCACGTGACTCCTCCGTCGGTCGACTTGGACACGAGCATTTTCGCGACTGTTCCGCCGCAGTCTCCGGTTGTGCCGGTCGCGGGGCAACGCATCCACGAGACGTAGACCGTTCCATCTTTTCCGATGGCCAGATCGCTGAACTGATCGACCTCCGTGGGATAGATCTGCTTGGTGTCAACCACCACTGTGCTCCATGAGGCGCCATGGTTGCACGAATGCGACACGCTAATCTCGCTGTCTGAGTTCGCATCGAACTGGGTGTTCGAAACGTACAGGCAGTTGGCGTGCGGGCTCGTGTGGTTGGTATCGATTTCCATCCACCCCTTATCCGTAGTTCCGCCGGTAAACGTCGGGACTGCAGCCACCACCAGCGGGCCCCAGGTTGTGCCGTTGTTCGTAGATCGCGAAACGCCAATTACCTGGCCAGCCGAGCCGGTGCCGATGCCGCCGGCGAATGTATTGTTCAACAGGTCATAGCCGACCATGGGGTCACCCAGTCCGCTGCCTCCCGAGAAAGCCGGCAGACAGGTGTGATTCCACGTCGATCCGCCATTACTCGATGCATAGAAGCCCTGAAACGTCGGACAGTTGTAGTCGTTCGCTCCGGTCAAGAGTTGAAGTGGATTGCGCGGGTTCGCCGCGATGGGATCTTCGTTTGCGATGTTGGTGCCCGTCGACGCCTGAACGTTCGGAAGCACGCACGGAAGCGGAGTGCAAGTCAGATTCTGTTGGATGCGGGACGCTCTCACCGAAGCGGGTAGTTGCACACTGCCGCTGCGCAGCGCTTTTGCCATCTGCACACTTCCGGACTCGGGACTGAGGGGCAGAATGGCGCGCGCGTCCTGCGCCCCTGCGAGTTGGGTGCCAATTGTTAACAGCACGCCTGCGGTTAGGGCCGCAAGCAGCGAAAAACCTTGAGGGAATTTAGTCATGGTATCTCCTGGGAAACGGTTGGTGTAGAAAGGTTGAGTTTCTGTTTTTGCGTCAGGGTGTCAAAACAACCTGCGGCTCTACTATGAGCAGTAGTAGATGCCGCGTGATTGTGCCACAGATGCGGGATTGATATGTCTCTTAATTCACGGGAGTCGCAAAAAAAAGTTGCGAGTCTCATTAGTGTGCAAGAAGTTGCAACAAGAGCCGACTGCAGAGAACGGCGGCGAATCCGGTGAGAAGTAGTTTTGATTCGGAAGTATGTGCAAGTTTCTGCAGTACTCAAGTAAATCTCTGCGGCCCAAAAAAAACATTTGCTGCTGACATCAGAGAGTTGAAACCGTTATACAATCGTGCCCCTTCCTGAAAGATGAAGAAAGGGTAATTCTGAACCCACTCATCGCTGAAGACAGAAATGCAAGTTGCCGTTGTACGACAATCCGAGAATGAGGAGAACACCGTGATACGAAGACTGAGTACATTTGTGTTAACGCTCGTCGCGCTTGTGTCATTCGTGAGTGTTGGCCATGCGCAACAGCCCTTAATGACGCGGCATACGCGAGAAGAAGTTGCCAGCCGGGCAGTTCCTTTCGTCGGCCACATGTCCGCCACGCAGAACCTGCGCATCGTCCTTGTTCTGCAGCACCGCAACCAGTCAGAATTGGACCAACTGTTAACGGACCTCTATGATTCCTCCAACCCCTCCTACCGCCACTTCCTGACCGTGGAGCAGTTCACCGAGAAGTTCGGCCCCACCCGCGAGGACTACGAAGCCGTAAAGAGTTGGGCGAAGCAGAACGGGCTTCGGATCGAAAGCTCTTCGCGCAATCGCATGATTTTGCCGGTCAGTGGATCGGTGCAGAATATCGAGAAGGCCCTGCACGTAACGATGGGCGTCTATCAGCACCCGACCGAAAACCGTACCTTCTTCGCTCCGGACCGGGAACCCATGCCGAATACTCCCGTCCGCCTGTGGAGCATCGGCGGCCTCGACAATTTCTCGACGCCGGTTTCGATGGTCTCGCGTCGCGATCCGAACACTGTGGATCCCGACAGCGTGATTGCTAACGCCACCACCGGATCCTGCCCCTCGAAATCTTTTTGCGGCAGCGACATGAGGGCGGCCTACTATGGCGGAACCCTCACCGGAACTGGCCAGTCAGTCGGGATATTTGAGTTCATTGGCACGGATCTGGCTGACCTGACGACGTACTACACGAACGTTGGCCAGACCAATAACGTACCGGTCACGCTTCTGTCGGTCGACACCCAGAGCACGAGTTGCGTCTTTTCAAAAGGCTGTGATGATACCGAACAAACCCTGGACATGACCCAAGCGCTCGGCATGGCCCCGGGCATGTCCAGCCTCGTGATGTACATCGGAACCGGCGGCTTGTCGGGGCAAACACTCGACGATGCCGGCATCCTGAACGGCATGGCCACGGCCAGCCCGCTGAACGCTCAGTTGAGCTGCTCGTGGGCGTGGAAACCGGCGGATTCCACCACCGACAATCCCTTCTTCCAGCAGTTCGCGGCGCAGGGTCAGAACTATTTCACCGCCTCTGGCGACAGCGGTAAGTGGACAGCCAGCGGATTTGTATGGCCTGCGGATAGTGTGTATCTCACATCAGTCGGCGGCACAGACTTAACGACAACCGGTGCGGGTGGTGGGTGGAGTACGGAGACCGGCTGGGTTGACGGTGGCGGCGGCATTACGCCGAATGGCTTTGCCATCCCCTCCTGGCAGGTGGCGGCGGCGGCTGGCTGCGCCAAGTGCTCCCAAACCCTTCGCAACGGCCCGGACGTTTCGGCCAACGCGAACTTCACCTTCTATGTCTGCGCCGACCAGACTTCATGCACCGCCAATTTGTACGGCGGCACCAGTTTTGCCGCGCCCATGTGGGCCGGCTTTCTGGCTCTCGTCAATCAACAAGCCGTGGCGAATGGGCAACCGACGCTCGGCTTTGTCAACCCGGCCCTCTACGCAATCGGGGCGAGCTCGAACTATGACCTTGACTTCCACGACATCACCAGTGGAGGCAACACCTACGGGGCAACAGTCGGATACGATTTGGCGACCGGTTGGGGCAGTCCGAACGGACAGGCCCTGATCGACGCGCTTGCCGGAACGTCGACCAGCGGTTTCAGCCTTTCGGCTTCGCCCAATGCAGTCTCGGTGGCGCAAGGCAGTGCGGGAACCTCCACCATCACCAGCACGACCACCGGTGGATTTAATTCGGCAGTTACTTTGTCGGCGAGCGGCCAGCCAACGGGCGTGACCGTCGTCTTCAACCCAACTTCAATTACCGGCACCGGTACCTCCACCATGACGATGACGGTGGGCGCAACCACGGTACCCGGTACCTATCCCATCACGGTGACTGGAACCTCCGGCAGCACCACGGAAACCACTACAGTCACCCTGACAGTTACCGGGACGACTGGCAGTTTCACGGTGACCGACTCGCCCAAGACCCTGACGGTCGCTCGGGGCGCCACAGGCCTTTCGAAGATCACGACCGCGATCTCCGGCGGCTTTAACTCGGCCATCTCGTTGACGGCGTCTGGACAAGGCAACGGCGTGAAGGTGACGTTCAACCCCAGCACCATCGCGGCGCCGGGCTCCGGACACGCGGGTATGCAGATCAAAGTAGCTGCGACTGCAAAGACTGGATCCCGCACGATCACTATCACCGCCACTGGCGGAGGCGTAACTCAAACCGCGACTCTAACCCTGACTATCAAGTGAGAACGGCAGAGTGTTTCGCTGCTGCCTCGGCAGTCAGCGACTCGAAGCCCGGACCGAATAAGGTCCGGGCTTTTTTCCTTTCAGCAAGTTGCTCCACAAAACAATCAGGTTCTGCGGATTAAGCCTCCGGGTGAGTGACACGGCGCTTTTTGCAGGGCGGCGCGCCGCTTCGATGGGACTCGCCGAAAAATGCGATAAGACCCACAGTTTGCAGGAACTTGCAACAAATCCGCACTTTGCCAGAAATCGTCCGCACAGGGAACTGTGATTGCAATCACAGCCTCTCCATCGACCCTCCGAACACAATCGTGTTGTCGGGAAATCCGTCAATTCTTACGACTGGGGTCTCTGTGTTCAGAATCGTCGACGCACAATTCCTTGCGCCTGGAATCAAACGCTTCGTCATCGAAGCGCCTCGCATTGCCCGGAAACAGAAGCCTGGACAGTTCGTTATTCTGCGGATCTACGAAGAGGGTGAGCGAATTCCAGTCACCATCGAGAACTCCGATCCCGAGCGCGGCACCGTCAACATCGTCGTGCAATCGGCGGGGAAGACGACGCAGATGCTGAACTTGCTGAACACCGGCGATCAGATTCTCGATGTGGTGGGTCCACTCGGGAAGCCTTCCCATATTGCGAACTATGGCACGGTGGTCGTGGTGGGCGGCGGGGTCGGCACAGCGATGGCCTATCCCACGGCCGCAGCGCTCAAGAGCGCAGGCAATCGCGTAATTTCCATTGTGGGCGCACGCAACAAAGAGTTGGTGATCCTCGAACCGGAAATGCGTGCGGTGAGCGACTCGCTCATGATCACTACCGACGACGGCAGTTACGCCGACAAAGGATTCGTCACCGACAAGCTACGCGAGTTGATTCAAAACGGCACCCGCATCGACCTGGTCGTCGCGGTGGGCCCGATCGTGATGATGAAGGCGATCGCAGAGATGACGCGCAAGGAAAACATCCACACGGTGGTTAGCCTCAACCCGATCATGATCGATGGCACCGGGATGTGCGGTGGCTGCCGCGTGCTGATCGACGGCAAGAGCCAGTTTGCCTGCGTCGACGGGCCTGAGTTCGATGCGCATCAGGTGGATTTCGCAGTGCTGGTCCAGCGTAACTCGATGTACCGCGACGCCGAGCAGCGTTCCCTGGCGGAGTTCCAGCGAGTCAGCGCGGCTGAATCGTCGGCTCGGGAACTCGAACACGCGTGTGCGGCCGTCCCGGCAAGCCGCCGAGGAGAGCAACGATGAGTCCCGTCGCAAAGAAATCGCTAAACCCCTTGCCGCTCAAGGAACGCATTAAAGTTCCTCGCCAACTGATGCCCGAGCAAGCCGCGGAGGAGCGCGCCCACAACTTCACCGAGGTGAATCTCGGCTACAGTCCTGAGCTGGCGCAGCAGGAAGCCGTGCGCTGTCTGGAATGCGCCAAGCCCACCTGCACCGACAACTGCCCCGTCGGGGTGAAGGTGAAGGAATTCGTCGAACTGATCGTGGTCGGCGATTTCCTGGGCGCCGCCGCCAAGATTCGCGAAGACAATGTGCTGCCCGCGGTAACCGGGCGCGTCTGTCCGCAGGAAGATCACTGCGAAGGCAAGTGCCTGCTGTCGAAGAAAGTGAAGCCCCTCGGGATTGGCTATCTCGAACGCTTCGTTGCTGACTATGAAAAGCGGATGGGAATTCGCTTTGTGCCCAGCGCGCCACCCACCGGGAAGAGAGTTGCGGTGGTCGGCAGCGGCCCGTCGGGACTCACCGTCGCAGGCGATCTTGTTCAGAGAGGCCACAAAGTCCGCGTTTTCGAAGCGTTGCACGAACTCGGCGGAGTTCTGGTTTACGGCATCCCCGAATTTCGCCTGCCTAAACAGATCATCCGAGAGCAACTCGATTACATGCGGGAAATGGGCGTTGAGTTCGAGACCAACGTGGTGGTTGGCCGAACCGTGACCATCGATGAACTCATTGAGGAAGAAGGCTACGACGCGGTCTACATCGGGACGGGTGCCGGGCTGCCGCAATTCATGAACATTCTGGGCGAGCATTTCAACGGGGTCTATTCCGCCAATGAATTTCTGACGCGCATCAACCTGATGAAGGCCTACAAGTTTCCGACCTACGACGAGCCCATGCTCGACCTGCAGGGAAAAGACGTGGCCGTAATTGGCGGGGGCAACACCGCGCTCGACGCGATCCGTTCCGCGCTTCGACTCGGCGCACGCAAAGCCTACGTCATCTATCGCCGCAGCGATGCCGAGATGCCCGCCCGCGCCGAAGAAGTTCACCACGCGCGCCAGGAGGGAATCGACTTCCAGATGCTGACGGCCCCGGTCGAGTTCCTCTCCGACGGTAAGGGATGGTTGACCGCTGCGCGCTGCGTCCGCATGGAACTCGGCGAGCCCGACGCTTCGGGCCGCAGGCGCCCGGTGCCAAAGCAAGGCTCGGAGTTTGATCTGCCTTTGTCGGTGGCAATCATAGCCATCGGCACCAGCGCCAATCCGATCGTCCAAAGCACGACGCCGGGCTTGGGCACGAACAAGCGCGGATACATTCAAGCCAGCGAGGAAACGCAACGCACCGCGCGCAAGGGAGTCTTTGCCGGGGGAGATATCGTGACCGGCAGCGCTACGGTGATTCTGGCGATGGGTGCCGGACGTCGCGCCGCGAAATCCATTCACGAGTACCTGACGACGGGCGAGTGGTAACGCGCGGATCTACGGAAAGCTAATCTCGAAGTAGGTATCCGTCCTGAACCATACAAGGGGAATACGCGCCATCCAATACTTGCGGTTGATGGTTTGCCGCGCCCGGGCGTGCTCCTCTGGCGGCAGAGTGCGCGCGGTCGCCGCAAACTCTGCTCCAGTCACGGTTCCACGCATGGTGCAGGGCGCCACGCGCACTTGAGGATTGTTCCGAATCCGCTTGGTCTTGCCCATGTCGCTGCGCATCATAATATAGAGTTTGCCGTCTTCTTCTCCAAACCACACCGGAGTGGCGACACCCACCCCAGTCTTGCGAAGCGTTGTCAGGGAAATATATTTCTGACCTTGAATTGTTGGGGGGATCTGGCTCGGCATAGACTTCATTCTAAGTTGGCAGAAAGAAAAAGTCGCCCGTCGAATCCGTTTTCCGGCGGGCACCATGTCGTCTCTGGTACGGAACCCGCCGGCGACGATTGCTCCGGTCACGTCATATGTGTTACAAGCCTGAACATGCGTAAATGGATGAAAGATCGGTTACAGCGCCGTAAGAAGAAAGCCCCGGAGCAGGGAAGTGAGCCGGCGCCTCCGCCACTGCAGCCGGCATATTTCGACGCGGATCAAGCTCCGAGCGAAGTGCCCGCGTCCGGCAACGTTGAGTCGAGCCATCACGCGGCAGAAATTCCGGTCGCTTCCGAACGTGAGTTGGAAGCACAGCCCGCTCGCGAAGAATCCGTGGAGGGACCCGAGCAGCAGCGCCAGCCAGTCGCCAGTGGAGAAGGCGCGCGTGGGCGTGGCCGCCGCCGCCGTGGTGGGCGTGGGCGAGGGGGGCGCGGTCGAGAGCAAGCCGTCGCGCAGGCGTTTACTCCCGCCGCTACAAAAGGAATTGTCCCCGATCTGCCTGGGTCCGAAGAAGCAACGCCCGAAGAGGGAGTGATCGAGGCGGCCGAGCCCGAAGCGCAAACTGTTCCGCAATCGCCCCGTGCTCCTGCCGCCGTTCCTGCTGCTGCGGCGCGCCCACCGAAAGGTATTGTTGTTCTCGCCATTGGACTGCCCGGTTCCGGGAAGAGTTCCTGGTTTAAGCGCCACAATGTGGTTCCGCTCTCCAGCGACATGGTTCGATCACTTTTGTTCGATGACGTTCGCGAGCAGCGTTTTCAGGATCTTGTGTTTTCCAACCTGCGTTCCATGTTGAAGGCACGCCTGATCGCCAAGCGCCCAACGAATTACGTGGATGCCACGAACCTGACGCCGCAGGAACGCCAGCATTGGATCAAACTGGCCAAGGATTACAACTACGAAGTCCACGCCGTGTTTTTCGATGTTCCGCTCGACGTCTGTCTCGAACGCCATCTGCGCCGCGACCGCGTGGTCCCGGAAGACATCATGCGCCGCATGGCCGCTAAGCTAAAGGCGCCGGCGTTTGAGGAGGGCTTCGCGAAAATCACGGTGGTGCGGGTGAAGAAGAAAGAATAACCACTAGGGTTCTCCTTCGGTCAGCCTCCGGATCGTCTCATCGGCCGTCTCTCCTTCTCCGGGGATCGTGTCGGTGATCGCCTGTTGATTTGCGCTGTGCATCAATTCCTCAATTTCTTCGGGACGCATCGGCATTCCGATACCTGCACCCAGCAGAAGCGGCAGACATAACAGCAGCATGCGCAGCCGGCGCTTAATAGACACGACATCCTCCCGGCGGACACCGGGGCCGCAATGCCAAGAACGCATTCTGCGGCCGGATCCGGCCTTGGGTTGTGAATTGGGTATTATCTGGGCTAGTTCAGATCAGCGGATCAGCGACCGGAGGCGGTCGCGAGGCAACAACGGGCAGGCATGCGAGGGTAGGGATTCCACTTTCGTCTGGTTGCCGTTCGGCCCAGACTATAGACACTGCGCCGACGACGAATAAAAGTGGAACGAGAATGGCCCAGAACAGGCCAGCAGAAACAGGCGTCAACGCGGCCAGCAAAACAGCCACGAGACAGAAGCACGCGAACAGTTTGCGCAAGGAGGTCATCGATATCGGCCGGACGCTTCCATCTTACACCGGAAGGGACTTCTCAACCCTTCAGGTGCGGCAGCAACTCTTTGAACGCCGCCGACGAAGACGACCGCATCAGTTCATAAATCATCATCTCGGTCGACGAGATCACTGCGCCCGCCGCTCGCATGCGGTCGAGCCCGATCTTCCAATTCCATTCCGTCCGCGAACTGACCGCGTCCGACGCAATGTGTACCAGATAGCCTTCGCGCAGAGCCCCCAACGCAGTCTGCGTGACGCAGATGTGGCTCTCCATCCCGCTGAGCAGTAAAGTGTTGCGCTGGCCGGGCAGTCTCTTGAGCAGGGAACAGAAGGCGTCGCTGCCGAAGCAGGAGAATAGTGTCTTGTCGATCGCTTCTGTTCCCGACAACAGGGAAGCAATTTCGGGCACGGTTCCTCCCAGTCCCTTGGCATACTGTGTGCTGACCAGCGCTGGAATTTTCAGAATTCCTGCGGCGCGAATCAAGAGCTGAGCATTGCGCACCAGTTGTTCTTTCTGAAAGATTGGCGGCAGCAGCTTCTCCTGGATATCGATTACAACCAGCGCGCATTGATCGGCCTCTAGCGGACGGCGAGCCATTTCGGCGTAGTCTATCGCGGGACTCACTGAATCCAGGCTGGCGCTCATGTTTGCTCCTAATTGGGAAATCTGCCTATCTGATTCTACAATCCCACGGATTGACGATGCCCGTGTGCGTTCTGCCATCCGGTTTCGGTTGACCCAGCCTCGCTTTCAACCATAAAATCAAGGTGGGCTCGTGAGCGTCGACTCCAGCCAAGAAGTTGCCCCCTCGTTCAACGGCTAGGACACCTGCCTCTGGAGCAGGTTATCGGGGTTCGAATCCCTGGGGGGCAGCCAAACAATCCCCTATACAATCAAGCGTTTTGCGAATCGCCTACTGGCGAGGGAGGAAGGCCTCGCGCTGTCGTGTGCCGCGCCATTCACCCGCACATCACGCGCTCCTGGCACCATTTCACATCGAAAGTCCCACTCAGCGTTTCCTCACCCTTAAAGTGCAACTCGTAGCGGCCTGAGGCGCTGGAGCCTTCTTCATACCGGTCAAACGTGATCGTACCCGACTGGGCGCGTTCACAGTCGCCTTCTTTCTTGCAGCGTGAGGCAAAGCCAGCGTCCGAACCCGGAGCGAACTTCACCACCTGGCCGGCTTGAACGGGCAGCCCCCGCCATATTCCGATAGAAAGGAAGGGCTCGCTGGTTCGTTTGCATTCCGCTGGCCTGGTGGTGAGCGTGATGCCGATGGCGGGGCCGTCCCAGGGCGCGCAGGAACTTTGAATTGTTCCATAAGAGAAGGGGCCGGGCGCGGAGATCGCGGTTGTGGCTATGGCGACAGCTGCAATGACGGTGGCAAACACGGCCTGTATTCGGCAACGCATCGAGCCCGCCTCCTGATCTTCCCTCTTTTGCAGCACGATAGCATGAGCGAATCTTGCGCGTGGCACATCTTTCGATTTGCTCACATCTTCTGTGGTTCCCCAGCCTCATTGACGACTACGCTCGAACTGCTTTGTTGTCCGGACGAAAAAATCGCTGAGACGGGCGCTGGCGTCGCTTCGGGAACTGTCAGGGCATCGGTGCAGTATTTGCCCCGCCAGAAGGAAATCTCTGGGAGCAGCCAGACACTTCGACCTGAAGCCCCTCCTGCTGATTCTTGATCGCTCCGCTTTTCAGTAGCGGCTCGACCTTCTCATCCTTTACCATCTCACACCGAGGAAACAGAACGATCAGGTTCCTCAGGCTGAGCGAACACCTCATGCGAATGCATTGCAGCCCCCGTTTTCTCCGCGCGCAATTCGCACTTCTCGCCATTCTGTGTTCTTCGAACATCTTTGCAGTTAATAGCACGCAAGTAGTCGTCGTGCCCGTCTCAAATATGTACTCCGCGCCCAGCGACCAGTCTGACGTTGTGTCCCAAACCATTTACGGCAGCAATGTAACTCTTCTGACGGCCCGCGGAGAGTGGTCTCGCATTCAAACCGCCGATCACTATAAAGGATGGGTTCCCAGCCGCCACCTGCGCCTGGTTCAGAACGGCGCGGGCTACGCCACTTCCGGAGCGACCGTGCGGGTGGACAGTCTGTTTGCCAACGTCTATCGCGAGCCCGACGTCACGCGTCACAAGCCTGTCCTCACGATTCCCTACGAGACGCGGCTGGAAGTGATTGCGGACGAGGAAGTTCCGAGTGCGAAGAGTGCGGACGAAAAGAAAGGCGCCGATAAGCGAAACCACGATGGATGGTTGCAAGTGCGCCTCCCCGACAAGCGCAGCGCCTGGATCCAGGCAAGCGACGTCGTCTCTGACCCTAAGCCCCTATCAATTCCCGAATCCATCGAATTAGCCAAACGCTTCCTCGGCCTCCCCTACCTGTGGGGAGGTAGCTCCAGCTTCGGTTTCGATTGCTCCGGTTTCACGCAGATGCTGGTGCGAGCGCGAGGGTCCAATATGCCGCGCGACGCTGACAAGCAGGCCGCATGGTCGGGCGTGGCTCCGGTCGATCCCAAAGACCTTCAGCCCGGCGATCTTCTGTTCTTTGGGTCTTCACCGCGCGACATTTCTCACACCGGCATGTTCATCGGCGACGGCCAGTTCATTCACGACACCACCAATGGACACCCCGTCGTTCAAGTCAGCCGAATCGACGAGGAACCGTGGACGCACCTTCTGGTCGCCAGCCGGAGAGTGAAGTGAACCAAAATGAACTCTCCCGAGTTCTCGTTCCTTCCGACAACTCGCGACCCGTAGGGTTTCGCCATTCCAGGCGGTCCAAATTCAAGATTGCTCCGCCGCTGGTTCCACAGGACAGGCCGGAGAGTTCGATTGAGTGCGATACACTAGCCAGCCGGAATCTCCATGCCTCCAACCGCAGACGCGCTGCTCACCAGTCTCGAAGCTGCTAAAGGCCGCTTCGCACGGGGCGCGGCAGCAGAAACCAGAGGCCTGCTCGCACAACTCACGCACCATAATTTCACCGACGCCACGTCCCTTATTCGCTTTCACGAAACCTTGCTCTTTCTTCGCGCCTTCCCGCAGGCGCCCTCGCTGGTTTCTCCGATTGAAAAACTACTCAATACATTTCACGAACGGACCGAGAAACTTCGCGAACTCGGCGTCGACATGTCGGCGTTCGATGACTTCGACACTTCCGGCATCGCCGGCACGACGATGCAAGACACGCTCAGCTTCGAAGCCGTTCGATGGCTGGCACGGCGCTTCGCCCCCAGTGTTGAAATCGCATGGAATGACTATGAAGACGAGCGCGCGATGGGATCCGCGTGGCCCCGGTTCATTCCTCTGCTCGAAGAAGATGCGGATGTGGAAGCCAATATCCCGTGGCGCAAATGGCTGGATACTGCCCGAGGCCGCGAACGCGACCTGGAATGGTTGATCCGGCGTTTTGAACAACTCCCAATTCCCGATCGCGCCCGCGCGGAACTCTACGACTCGCTGCGTCTCCCGCTGCGGTGGCGTCTCAAGAATCTGAAGTTTTCCCGCACTCGCAACTGGACTCGCCCGCGCCAGTTCTACTATCACGCCGAACCTCTAATCGTGCGCAGCCAAGTGTCGCTGGCGAATGAACTCGCTCAGCCTGCGCCACGTTTGGTCAAAGTCTCGCGCTTCGAAGGCGAGTTCGTGATGCATACCATCCGGGAAGTGATGGCTGTCCGCTACCGCGAACTTTACGGGACAACGCTCGGCGATCCCAACTCGGTCGTGCGAGCCACGCTGGGTCGCGGGGTCGTGATGTATTTCTGGAACTTGCCACCATCGCGCCGCCTCCCGCTACGCGCCTACGTAGCCGGATTCACGCTCAAGAATGGGGTTCCCATCAACTACATCGAAGCCATCGGCCTCTGCGAATGGATCGAAGTCGGCTTCAACACCTTCTACACCTTTCGCCAAGGCGAAACTGCCTGGATTTATGCCCAGACCCTGCGCTGCCTCTGCGCGCTCACCGGCGCGACAACGATCTCCGTCTATCCCTACCAGATCGGCCAGAACAACGACGAAGCCATCGACTCGGGAGCGTTCTGGTTTTACCGAAAACTGGGGTTCCGTTCCGGCCGCGGGGATCTGGAGCAACTCGCGAAAAAAGAGGAGCAGAAGATCGCCGCGAACCCACAATACCGTACCCCGAAGAAAACATTGAAGCGCCTCGCGGAAGCGCACGTGTTCTACGAAATACTCGGAAACAGAGAGTCTGATTGGGACAACTTCTCCACCCGTAACATCGGTTTAAGGGTGAACCGCCGCATGGCGCGCGAGTTCGATGGGGACAACCAGCGCATCCGCCGCGCCTCGGTCACCAAGGTCAGCCGCGCGTTGGGCGTCAACTTGTCCCGCTGGAGTCTGGGCGAACGCCACGCTTTCGAGAACTGGTCTCTGGTGCTGGCGCTGATTCCGGATCTCAGCCGGTGGTCGTCTCCACAGAAGCGAGACACGGCGAAGATCATCCGTGCGCAGGCCGGTCGCGACGAAATGCGCTACCTGCAACTGATCCAGAGGCATCCGCGACTGCGCGGAGAACTCCTTCGCCTTGGTACTTAACCCGATCCGCGATGACGCAGAGGCCAAAACCTATTTCCGCTAAGGACGCGCCTCATTCGCTTGGCGTCAGTGTTCCAGCGAAAGGGGACAGCGCTGGTTCCACTGCTTCGCTCGACCCTGACGCGACTCTGGTGGACTTCTCCAACTCCTATGCAGATCCCGCACTCCGAGCCATCGCAATAGCCCAACCGCAAGCGAAAAGAGGGGGTTGGCCGGATTCGGGGACCGGTCTTAAGGGAAAGCAGCCGGCAAAACTGCGAATAATTTTTGTCCCCAACCTCTAGACAGTCAAGCGAAAACGGCCCTGGCGAGGCATATAGAGTCCTTAGTTTTGCTGTGGATATCCATTAGCAAGACGCACTGGGCAACCGGAAGAATCGCTCTCTAGCTGAGATCCCATATCCAACAAGCGGGGATCGGATGGACCTATGTGCTCCCCAAAAGCCTTTATCTGGCGGTCTCGGATAACCCACGACTGCTTCGACAGCGTCTAACCGTACGGACCAAGATTGGGACTTGGTGCGTTCCGACCGGGCGTATAATCAATTATGGAGTACCCTATGAAACTCAGATGGCTGGCAATTGCTGTGGGATTGGCGGCGT
>OBLW0100001507.1_pt1 | contig 19642 bp, 11 predicted proteins | sample 1520161 | NCBI WGS metagenome assembly OBLW01 (sample SAMEA3539309, study PRJEB22396) | soil metagenome | biome: tundra; feature: field; material: soil | place: USA | collected 2010-05 | depth 0.15 m | reverse complement strand
GGGAGCAGGGAGTACACGATCCCGGTGAGCACCGAGATGAGCCCGATCGCGAACAATGCGTTGCCCAGCCAGTCGATCTTGGCCGGGATGCGGATCCCGTTGTCGCGGAGCTTGAGGTAGGCCCAGATTGTGCCGAACAACCCGAACGGAACCGACACCAGGAAGACCAGCCGCCACTCGATCGGGGCGAGCACGCCGCCCAGCAGGAGGCCGAGGAACGACCCGGCCACCGCGGCGACGCCGTTGATCCCCATCGCCTTCCCCCGCTCGTCCTGCGGGAAGGCGTCGGTCAGGATGGCGGTGGAGTTGGCGAACAGGAACGCGCCGCCGACCCCCTGCAGAACACGCATGATGATGATCCACAGAGCCCCGGCCGGGCCGGTGAGCCAGGTCACCGACAGCAGGATGGAGAAGAACGTGAAGACGGCGAAGCCGAGGTTGTACATCTTCACCCGGCCGTAGATGTCGCCGACCCGGCCCAGGCTGACCACCAGCACCGCGGTGACGAGCAAGAACCCCAGGAAAGTCCAGAGGAAGTAGGACGTGTTGGATGGCACGAGCGGGTTGAGCTTGATACCACGGAAGAGCGCGGGAAGTGAGATCAGCAGGATCGACTGGTTGATCGTGACCATCAAGATCCCGAGCGTGGTGTTGGACAGGGCAATCCACTTGTAATGGACGCCCCGGCCATCTGCGGCCGAAGGTACCGACTGCGCCTGTCCCACCACCGGCATGAAATCTCTCCCAGTGTTGTCGGTTCAGTGTTGGAGACGACCGCGGTGTCGTCGATGATCTCCAGGTCGACACTAGCGACCTTGACGTCAACGTCAACTGCCGGCCTGCTGGAGCGGACGGCTGGTCAGTGTGGTAACTCGACGGCCATGTGGCTGAAGATCAAGGATTCGAGACGGAAGGAGCACACCGCCTGATGGATACGACCGTGCTGCTGGTGATGGACGTCCAGCGGGGAGTAGTCGAGCGCTTCGCCGAGGACCCCGGTTACCTGGAACGGCTGTCGCGTGCGATCACCGCCGCCCGCGGCGCAGGCATCCCCGTGGTGTACGTGATTGTCGCCTTCCGCCCCGGTCACCCCGAGATCAGCGCCCGCAACCGGACCTTCTCCGCGGCGGCCGCCGCCGGCCAGTTCGTTGAGGGCAGCCCGGCCACGGAGATACACCCCGCCGTCGCCCCCGCCCCGGGGGACCTGGTGGTGACCAAGCGCCGGGTGTCCGCGTTCGCGGGCAGTGACCTGGACGTGGTGCTGAGCGGCCTCGGCGCCGGCACGCTCGTCCTGAGCGGTATCGCCACCAGCGGTGTGGTGCTGTCCACCCTGCGCCAGGCCGCCGACCTGGACTACCGGCTCATCGTTCTCTCCGACGCCTGCCTCGACGCCGACCCGGAGGTCCACCGGGTCCTGACCGAGAAGGTGTTCCCGCGGCAAGCCGCCGTGCGCGCCGTGACCCAGTGGGCGGCAGAGCCAACGGCCGACCATGGCGCAAGCGGATGAATGGAAACGAGGACTGGCTAAATTCTGGGTGACTGATGATGCCAGGAGTTATGGTCCGCCTCCACGTAGCAATGCCGCGCTCACAGCGATGCCGCCGCGATTGCATGGCTCCCAGCTCTCCGGCTGGCCGCCGCGCGCCGTGAGCAGGTTCCCCGACCACAGGTCGCTGTCTCGTGCTGGCGGACCTGCCTGAGGGCACCGGGCGCCGGGCAGCGCTCACTGGCGGGTAACGCTGCGCCCGCTCGGCGGCCGGGTGCGCAGGATCAGGAAGGCGAACAGGCCGGCGGCGAGCACCAGGAACGCCGAGAGGTAGAGCGCGGCGTGCAGCCCAGCGTAGAACGCGCTGTATGCGGCCTTGATGACCTCCTGGACCAGGGGGCCCTGGCCGGCCCCTGCCGCCCCGCCGGCTCCATTGGTGTTGCCGCTGGAGGGGACGCCGCCGGTCTCGATCGCGTGGATCACGATCGACTGGAAATTGGCCGGGATGCCCAGGTGTTGCAGCCTGCCGGTGAGGCTGGACCGTAGCTGGGCGTTGACCAGCGCGCCGAGGATCGCCACGCCCGTGACGGCACCGATCTCGCGGCTGGTGTTCGTGGCGGAGGCGGCCATGCCCGAGCGCTCGGCCGGGACAACCGACAGTGCCGCAGAGGTGATCGGCACCACGGTGCTGCCGATGCCGATGCCGGTCAGCGCGAGGGCTGCGGCCAGCGGTGCGTAGGGCGGGTTCGGGCTGAGCGTGAGGGTCGTCAGCAGGAGGCCCGCGCTGAACAGCAGGCAGCCGATGAAGATCGACCAGCGCGGCCCGGCGGCCGTGGTCCAGCGGCCGGCCAGCAGCGAGGCGAGGATCATCAGCGCGGTCATCGGCAGGAATATGAGCGCGAGCTGGTAGCCGGTGTCGCCGACAACCTCCTGGAGGTACAGCGCGGTGAAGAAGAACACGGCGAACGTCGCGAAGTACGCGCAGAAGGCGACCACATTAGAGGCCAGGAAGGGGGGGACTCGCAGGTATCTCAGGTCGAGCAGCGGGTGGGCGGCGCGGCTTTCCCACCAGAAGAAGGCCGCCGCCGCCACCGCGCTGATGCACAGCAGCGCGATCACGCTGGGCGCGGAGAAGCCGGAGTTCTCGCCACCGATCACCGCGAAGACCAGCGCGGTCAGCGCGGCGGCGCCGAGGACCGTCCCGGCGATGTCCACCCGGTGCGCGTCGGGATCGGAGTTCTCCGGCAGCACGACCAGGCCGGCCACCAGCGCCGCCAGCCCGAAGAACAGGTTGAACCAGAAGATCGCCCGCCAGTTCCACACGCCGACCAGCGCGCCGCCGACGACGGGCCCGACGGCGAGGGCCAGCCCGGACACGGCCGTCCATACGCCCAGAGCCCTGGTGCGGCTCCGCTCGTCGGTGTACAGGTGCCGCAGCATCGACAGCGTTCCCGGCTCGCTGGCCGCCGCGCCCAGCCCCATCACCGCACGCCCGGCGATCAGCACCCCGATGTTCGGGGCCAGGGCGGCCAGGACCGATCCAGCGCAGAAGATGCCGGCTCCGGTCAGCATGACTTTCTTACGGCCGAATTCGTCGGCCACCATCCCGAAGGCGAGCATCGCGCCGGCGAAGGTCAGCGCGTAGGCGCTGACCACCCACTGCAGGGCGGTGACGCCGGCGTGCAGTTCGACCTGCACGCTGCCGAGCGCGACGCTCACCACCGTGTTGTCCAGGAACGTCAGGAACAGCACCGTGCAAAGCACCGCGAGTGCGATCCCGCGGCCCCCGCGGCGCGCGGCTAGCGCGTGCTCGGCGGCAGCGCCAGCCGCGCGCACCACCGGGCTAGCCCGCGGTCTTGCAGGCCGCTGGCAACGAGGACGTCTTCCCGGCGTACTCGAGGTTCAGCAGGCCGCAGAAGCTGGCGACGCCCACCTTCCAGATGCCGCCCTGGTAGACCGCGACACCGCTCTGGTTAGCGAGCGCCGGCTGGCCGCCCACCAGTATCGAGTACGTCACGGTGGCCTGCGTGGGCGACGTCACGGTCACTTTCGTGACTTTCGCTGTCGCCTCGGACGCCAGGCCCGAGCCCGCCTGGGCCTTGATGATCGAGGCGAAGGTCGGCCCGTCCTGCAGCAAGCTGACCCGCGTCGCCTCGGGAGTCTTCGCGTTGAAGAAGGCCGTCCAGTTGGCCGTGATCGCCTTCACGGCGGCCGCGCTGCCCGTCGCGGAGGAGGCCGAGGCCGAGGCCGAGGCCGAAGCCGAAGCGGACGGGGCGGGCGCCGAGCTGCTGGCCGTCGAGCTGCCGCCGCCGCTGCTGCCGCAGGCGGCGAGGCCCGCACTGAGCGCGCAGGCAAGGACTATCTGGGAGAGTGATCTACCAACTTTCATTCAGATCCTCCTCAAGTCACGATGACGAGCGTTTCCAAGGTGCGGCCTCGCAAACGCCGCTCTGCCGAGTCTGGCGTCGGCGCCGGCGCTCGGCTGGCGGCGTCGGTTACAACTTGGCGGCATTGTGGGATCGTTCACATGATCAGCCGGTCCAGCGCAGCCTGGATCCTCTTCTCGGATACGGGTACGGGAGTGCCCAATATCTGAGCAAAAAGGCTGACCCGCAGCTCCTCGATCATCCAGCGCGGCGCCGCGGCATCCGCACCCCCGCGACCGGATGCCGACCGCTCTTCCATGGCCCGCTGGTAGGCGTCTGCCACCCGGTGCACGACTGCCATCCGGTCGGCATCACGCCCCGGGTCCGCGGGCGCCTTTTCTAGCCGCTGGGTGATCGCCCGCAGGTAGCGGACCAGGTCGGGCAGGCGTCGAGACCCTGTTTCCGCGACGAACCCCGGGTGGATGAGCGCGGAAAGCTGGGAGCGCATGTCGGCAACTGCCGGTGCCAGCGCCGGGCTGGTGGCGCGGCCGAGCGCGGCCTCGGCGTGCTGCGCCTCCTCGAGAACCCGCGCGACCGCGCTAACCACCGCCGCCGTGGCGGCGGGCAGCGAGGATCGTGCTGCCTCCAGGAGGCGGGCGAAGCTCTCAGCGTCCCAGGCGGGGCCGCCCGCGTCCGCGATCACCTGGTCTGCCGCGCACGCCGCGCAGTCATCGAGCAGCGCACCCGCGCTCGGGTACGGATGCCGGCTCATCGCCAGCGTGGCATTGACCGGCAGCCGGCTGGCGACGGACCGCGCGCCGGACGGGACGTTGAGCAGTAGCAGGCGGCGGGTGCCCCGCCACATGGCCTGGCTGGCCTCGGCTTCCGTCTCGAACAGCCGGACGTCGGCCGAGTCGCCGGCGTCCGCCAGCGCCGGGTAGGCGCGGACCTGCCCAGCGGTGAAGACCCGGGGCAGCGTGCCGATGTCCCAGGTCCGCAGGCCGGTGCGGGTGATGCCGCCGGCTGCCTCGGTGAGTGCCGCCCGCAGGCGGGGCCGCAGTTCCTGCCGCAGCGCGGCCAGGTCCTTGCCGGTGGCGAGCACGCGGCCGGAGTCGGTCACCCGGAAGGTGATCGCCAGGTGGGCGGGCAGCCGGGAGAGATCCCAGGCCTCACGCGGGATCGTCACGCCGCCCATCCGGCCGAGTTCTGCGGCCAAGGCGCCCAGCAGGTCTCCGTGCCCCGGGCCCAGCGCGGCGAGCACGGCCCGGGCCGTGTCCGGGGCGGGCACGAAGGTCCTGCGCAGCTGCTTGGGCAGTGACCGGATCAGCTCCGTCACCAGTTCTTCGCGCAGGCCGGGCACCTGCCAGCCCAACTGCTCCCCGTTGACCTGGTTGAGCTTGGCCAGGGGGATGTCCACGGTCACCCCGTCAGCCGGCTCACCGGGAGCGAACTCGTAGGACAGCGGGAACTCGCCCCAGCTACCGGGGTAGTCGGCGGGACTGATCTCGTCGGCGGCCGGCCCGACGAGATCGGCGGGGGAGAAGGTCAGCAGGTCGGGATCGGCGGCCCGTGCCTTCTTCCACCAGGTGTCGAAGTGCCGGGCGGATGTCACGCTCGCGGGTATCCGGCGGTCATAGAAATCGAACAGGGCAGCATCGTCGGCGACGATGCCCCGGCGCCGCGCCCTGCGCTCCAGATCCTCGGCTTCTTCGAGCAGGCACTGGTTGCGGGCGAAGAACCGGTGGTGCGTCCGCCAGTCGCCTTCCACCAGGGCGTGCTGGATGAACAGGGCGCGGGCCGCCGCCGGGTCGATCCGGCCGTAGCTGACCGGCCGCGCCGCCACGACCGGCAGCCCGTACAGCGTCACCTTCTCTGAAGCCATCGCCGCACCGCGCCGGCTGTCCCAGTGCGGGTCGCTGTAGATCCGCTTGACCAGGTGCGCGGCCAGCGGCTCCGCCCATTCGGGCTCGATGCGCGCTATGGTCCTGGCCCACAGCCGGGAGGTTTCGACCAGCTCGGCCGCCACCACCCACTGCGGCGGCTTCCTGGCCAGGACGGAGTCAGGGAAGATCGCGAAGCGGGCACCGCGCGCCCCGGCGAACTCGGTCAGCGGACGTCTCTTCCCGCGTGCCTTCTGGTCGCCATCCTTGCTGTCGGCAGCCTTCATCCCGATGTGCGAGAGCAGCCCGGCCAGCAGAGACATATGCACCCGGTCCGCGACCTCCGCAGGCACCCGCGGCTCGCCGGCCGCCGCATCCGGGTCCAGCGGCGCGGTGGAGCCCTCGTCGCGTCCCGCGACGATGCCCAGATCCCGGGCCGCCTGGCGGAGTTGCCCGTGCAGGTCCTGCCATTCCCGCACCCGCAGGTAGTGCAGGTACTCGCGGCGGCACATCCGGCGGAATGCCGACGCTGACAGCTCACGCTGCCGGTCGCGCAGGTAGTCCCACATGGTGAGGAAGGCCAGGAAATCGGATCCCGGCTCGGCGAAGCGGGCGTGCGCGGCGTCCGCCGCCTCGCGGAAATCGGCGGGCCGTTCCCTGGGATCCTGGATCGACAGCGCGGCGGTGATGATCAGTACCTCGCGGGCACAACCGTTGCGGTCGGCCTCAAGGATCATCCGGCCGAGGCGCGGGTCGACCGGGAGCCGGGCCAGTTTCCGGCCCACGTCGGTCAGCCGGGGCCGGCCGCGGCCGGGCGAGATGGCGCTGAGTTCCTCCAGCAGGCGGACGCCGTCCGCGATGTTGCGGGAGTCCGGCGGGTCGATGAACGGGAAGTCCGCCACCTCACCGAGATCGAGCGCTGCCATCTGGAGGATGACCGACGCCAGGTTGGTGCGCAGGATCTCCGGATCGGTGAACTCCGGGCGCGAGGCGAAATCTTCCTCGCTGTAGAGCCGGATGCACACGCCATCAGAGGTGCGCCCGCACCGGCCCTTGCGCTGGTTCGCCGACGCCTGGGAGATCGGCTCGATCGGCAGCCGCTGGACCTTCGTCCGCAGGCTGTACCGGGAGATCCGGGCGGTGCCCGGGTCGATCACGTACTTGATGCCTGGGACAGTCAGCGAGGTCTCCGCGACGTTGGTGGCGAGGACGACGCGCCGCCCCCCGTGCTTGGAACTGTGGGGCGCGCTCTGCTTCCTCGTTTCGCCTCCGGCGCTCTGCTTCCTCGTTTCGCCTCCGGCAAAAACGCGGTGCTGCTCGGCCGCTGACAGCCGGGCATAGAGCGGCAGCACCTCCAGGGCGTCCCGCGGGCTGCCGCGGTCGGCCAGAGCGTCGGCGGTGTCCCTGATCTCCCGCTCCCCGCTGAGGAAGACGAGAATGTCGCCGGGCCCTTCCGCACGCAGTTCATCGACGGCGTCGAGGATCGCCTGCACCTGGTCTCTCGGCTCGTCACCAGGATTGTCCAGGTCGGCGATAGGCCGGTAACGCACCTCGACCGGGTACGTCCGCCCCGACACCTCGATCACCGGCGCATCAAAGCTCTGCTTTCCTGGTTCGCCTGCGGTGCTCTGCTTTCCTGGTTCGCCTCCGGCGCTCTGCTTTCCTGGTTCGCCTCCGGCGAAATGCTTGCTGAAGCGCTCGGAGTCGATCGTGGCCGAGGTGATGATGACCTTGAGGTCGGGCCGGCTGGGCAGCAGCCGCCTCAGGTAGCCGAGGATGAAGTCGATGTTCAGGCTGCGCTCGTGCGCCTCGTCGATGATGAGAGTGTCGTAGCGCAGCAGTTGCCGGTCCCGCTGCATCTCGGCCAGCAGGATGCCGTCGGTCATCACCTTGACCATCGTGTCGTCGCTGGAGTTGTCGGTGAAGCGCACCTTGTAGCCGATGGCCGCGCCGGGCTCGGTGCCCAGTTCGTCGGCGATCCGCTCCGCCACGGTGCGGGCCGCGATCCGCCGGGGCTGGGTGTGGCCGATCTGGCCGGTCACGCCGCGGCCGAGTTCCAGGCAGATCTTCGGCAGCTGCGTGGTCTTGCCGGAACCCGTTTCGCCCGCGATGATCACTACCTGGTGATCGCGGATGACCTCGGCGATCTCGTCCTTCAGCTGGCTGACCGGAAGCTCAGGCGGGTAGGAGATCACGGGCACCGAGCGCTTGCGCTCCTCGACGCGGGCCGACGCCGCGTCCAGTTCCGCGATGATCTGGCCGACGGCCTGCTCGCGCGCCTCGGCGTCGCGCAGTGCGGCGATCCTCTCGACGCGCCGGCCCAGCCGGCGCTGATCGTGCAGCATCAGCTCAGGCAGGCGAGCTCGCAGCGCAGCGGGCGACGGTGTCAACGCGGCAGTCTCCATGGCGGGTGCAGGGGTCAGAACGCGGGGCCCCACACCAAGGATGGTTAGGAAGGCCCCCGGCGACCTAACGCTTTTGCGGCGCGCCTGCTTCCACGGCGTGCGGCCCGGCCGCACGGTGCCAGCCAGCCCCCTCCCGTATGGCCAACGCTCGCGCACCGTTAACCGCAAAAGCAGGGTTTCGTCACCCGGGCTCGGTACGTTCAGCCGAGCCTGCTGCCGCCGGGCACGGGCGGTCTACTACCTGGGGGAACGCCCAACATGCGGAGACTGTGGACGCTGCCGACCAAGGCTCTGGCTTTTCTGATGCTGCTGCCCACCGCGCTGCTGGCGTCGGCGACCGCGAACGCGGCCATCATGGCACCGGCGCACGCGAGGGCGGCGGCCGCGTTCAGCACCAAGGTCTTCGCGTCCGCCGCCCGCCTCGTGCACGCCGCGCCCAAGGGCAACGAGACCCTCTCCAAGCCCGACGACATCACCTCACTGGGACGCGACATCTTCGTCGGCTTCCAGAATGGCGTCGGCCCGCAGGGCGAGGCGAGCCCGACGGGCAACCTGGACAGCACCGTCGTCGAGTTCAACTCCTGGGGCCGTGCCGTCGCCCAGTGGGACATCGTCGGGAAATGCGACGGCTTGACCGCGGATCCGCTCACCGGCCGGCTTATCGCCACAGTCAACGAGGACGCCAATTCGAGCGTCTACCTCATCGACCCGGGCAGCCGGGCGAAGCCGGTGCACTACCACTTTAACGAGCCGCTGCCGAGCAACGGCGGCACCGACGCCATCTCCGTCTACCATGGCACGGTTCTCATCAGCGCCTCCGCCCCTGGCACCACTGGCCTGGCGGCGCCCCAGCCGGCATACCCGGCCGTCTACCGGGTCGTATTCGACGCCAAGACCGCTGCCGCCACTGTTGCCCCGCTCTTCTCCGACGAGGCGACGGCGACAGTGGCCAACGGCACAGCAAGTGGCAAGACCGAGAATCTGGCGCTTACCGACCCGGATTCCAACGAGGTCGTGCCGGCCTTCGCGGCCCGGTTCGCGGGCGACTTCATGCTCACCAGCCAGGGCGACAAGGAGCAGATCTTCGTCAACCGTGCAGGCTGGCACCATGAGACGCTGTCGGTCCTGACCCTGTCCGACTCGGTCGACGACACGGCATGGCCCTCCGACCGTTGGGGAGCGATCTACGCCACCGACAGCGCCAACGACACGATCTACAAGGTCACCGGCCCCTTCCACCCGGGCTCGGTGTTCGTGGTTGACACCCCCTGTGGCGCCAACAACGCGCCGGGCACCTGCCCAGCGCCTGGGTTCCCCGCCAACTACCTCGGCCAGCTGAACCCATGGACCGGCGCCATCACGCCAGTCCACCCGACCGGGCCGGCGTTCACCCCGCAGGGCGGCATGCTGTTCCTCCCCTGAGATCAGCACTCGCGCAGACCGCAGCCGTCATCCCAGCTTGCGCAGGAATGCGTTGGCGATCGGCCCGGCGCTGTCGGCTCCGAGGCCCCCGCCCTCGACCAGCACCGCGAACGCCAGGTCGCCGCGGTAGCCGATGAACCAGCCATGGGACGGCGGGTTGGCGCCCGTTCCGTACTCGGCCGTCCCGGTCTTCCCGTAGACGCCGGGCGGGAAGCCGACCCCGGCCGCGGTGCCGCTGGTGACCACCGCTCGCATCATCGGGCGGAGCGTGTCCAGGATCGCGGGATCGATCGCGTGCGGCTGGGCCGTCTGCTTGGGCGCGGGGCTTGTCACCAGCTGCGGTGGCCGCCAGGTGCCGTCTTCGATGGCCGCCGCCACAGTTGCCTGGCTGAGCGGATTGACCAGGTCTGTTCCCTGGCCGAAGGCGTCGGCGGCCAGGTCGACCGGTGCGCGAGGCGAGGTGAACTGCCCAAGTGTGGCCGGGATGCCCAGGGCAGGCTGAGCGTTGAAGCCGAACGTGTCGGCCATCGACGCGAGTGCGGGGCCGCCCAGCCGCTGTGAGGCGAGCATGGCGAACGTGGAGTTGCAGGACACCGCGAAGGCAGTCTGCAGGCTGGTGGCGCCGAGCTGCTCGTTATTGTCGTTGTGGAAGGTCCGGCCCCCGAGGGTTACCTGGCTGGGGCACTGGACCGTGCTGGACGGCTGCAGCCCGGTCTTCGCGAGCGCAGACGCGGTCACGACCTTGAAGGTTGAGCCAGGAGGGAATTCTCCCTGGAGGGCCCGGTTGAAGCCGCCTGGACGTTCGACCACGGCCAGCACCTGGCCGGTGGATGGCTGGATCACCACCACGTCAACCGGCTTGGTGGTCGCCGCGGACGTCACGGCCTGCCCAGCGGCCATCTGGTCCTGCACGTCGATGCTGGTCCGGACCGGCGTGCCCGCCGAGGCGGCGAAGCGGGTGGCCGTTGCGTCGAGGTGATTGCCCGGGCCCTCGATCCGGATGGCCAGCGATGGACGCCCAGCTAGCTGGGCCTGGTAGGCCTCCTCGATCCCGCCCTGGCCGATCTGGTCGCCGGCCTGATACGGGGCGCCCAGTGCCTTGGCCTGGGCAGCGGTGGCGGTCACCACGTTGCCGGTCAGCAGCGAGATGGAGCCGGACGCCGCGAACATCTGGGGTGAGCTCAGCACCGTGCCGTCGGCGGCCAGCACCGGCGCCCGGCTCGGCCACACGGCGCGCTGCACGAACCGCTCGCCCGCCCGGAGCCCGGGGTAAATGGCGGCGGGACTCCATTTCACCCACCACCGCCGGCTCTGCTGGACCAGTTGCAGCTGCCCCTGATAGGTCCAGGCATGGCCGCTGGCCAGATCGGCGGTAGCAGTGAACCGCGCCTGAGCAGACCCTCCAGACACCGTCACCCCGCGGAGCACCAGGTGGAGGCGGCGCGTCCCGAGTTCGGCGGCCGCCCGGCCCAGCGGGGCGGCCAGCCCGGCCTGCGGGACGTCCACGCTCACCGTGTCCATGGCCGGGTAACTGCCGCGCTGCCAGTCGCCCAGGTAGCTGGTCGCGATCTGCTGCGGGCTGCCTGTGGTGCGGAGCAGCAGATACCCGCCTGCCGCACCCGCTACCGCGACTACGGCCACCACCACGGCCACCACGGCCGTGAGGGAATGGCGCCTTCTCCGGCGCGTGCCGTTCTGGCTCATCAATCAGCCTTTCCCGATCAGCCCATTCCGCCGGCCCCGAGGGATAACCGAACCAGACGACGGCGCAAGGCCCTTACCCTAGCCGCGGGGAACGCGTGTGAGTCAGAGTTCCAGTGCGTGCGCCAGTTGCCGGTAGGCATCCAGCAGGTCGGCGCCGGGCGCGGTGAGCATCTGGATGGCCACGTGGTCGGCGCCGGCGGTGAGATGCTCGGTGAGCTGCGCGGCGACCTCGCCGGCGCTGCCGTGCGCGACGAGCGCGTCGATCAGCGCATCGCTGCCGGCCCCGCTCAGGTCGTCATCGCCCCAGCCCAGGCGGCGCAGGTTGTTCGTGTAGTTGACCAGGCCGAGATAGGTGCGCACCCTTTCGCGGCCGACGGCCCGCGCCCGCTCTGCGTCGGTGTCCAGCACGACCTTGTGGTCCGGGGCCAGCAGCGGCCCCGGGCCCAGGATCGCGCGCGCCTGCCGGGTGTACTCCGGCGTGACGAGGTAGGGGTGAGCGCCGGCCGTGCGCTCCGCGGCCAGCCGCAGCACCTTGGGACCGAGCGCGGCCAGCACCAGGCTTGCCTCCGGGACGCCCCCGCCGAGCAGCACGTCAACGTAATCCACGAGCGTCTCGTAAGGCTTCGCATACCGCTGGGTGGCCTCGCGGTGGCCCGCGCCCACGCCGAGCAGGAAGCGGCCCGGGTGGCGGGTCTCGATCCGCTTGAACGACGCGGCGACCTCGTGGGCGTCGGCCTGCCAGATGTTCACGATGCCCGTGGCGAGCGTGAGGGTGGTCGTCGCGTCGAGTAGCTGCTCGACCAGGACGAGATCGCCGCTGGGTGAGCCACCCACCCACAGCGTGCCGTAGCGGAACTGTTCGATGCCTGCGGCCAGTTCCGGCGTGAGCTGGCTGCCACCACGCCAGATACCGAATCGTCCCAGGTGATCGCGCACGCGTTGAGTCATTGAGCCTGCTCCCGCTGTCAGGTAACCGACACCGGGCCAACAGCTTTCCAGCAGCCGCTGTTCCCCTTGACCGGTTCCAGCCGGCTGGTTCCACTCGGCTGGTTCCAGTCGGCTGGTTCCAGTCGGCTGGTTCCATTGGGGGTGGTTCCGTTGGGGCTAGTCGCCGACCGGCATCGGGTCCGGCTGCAGGCCGTAGCCCACGCCCCGCTGGGTGCGGATCAGCGGCGGGCCCAGCGAGTCGAGCTTGCGGCGCAAATAGCTCACGTAGGTGTCGACGATCTGGGTCCGGCGGGAGTGGCCCCACACGTTCTCAAGTATCTGTTCCCGGCTGAGCATCCGCCCCTGGTTGGTCATCAGGTAGATGAGCAATCGGAACTCGGTGGGGCTTAGCTCCACCGGCGTCCCCGCCCGGTGCACCGTCCACCGGGACTCGTCGAGTTCGAGGTCCCCCACATTAAGCCTGGCGCCTGTTGCCCGTTCACCGGAGGCCGCCCGGTCCGCGTGGCCGAGGACCGCGAGCACGCGGGCCGTCAATGCCTCTGCGGAGAACGGCTTCGTCATGTAGTCGTCCACGGCCTCTGCGCCCTCCAAGTGCGTGCCAGGAGCAGTCAGCAAGATCACAGGGGTGCTATCGCCGCTGGCCCGGAGCCTGCGGCTCACCTCCAGGCCGTCCAGGTCCGGCAGCGCCGCGTCCAGCACGATGAGGTCGTGGTCCGCGGTTCCGGCCTGGCGCAGCGCGTCCTTGCCCGTGGCGGCGGTGTTCACTGCACATCCGTGCCGCTTGAGCGAGTCCTGGATCTGGCCGCCGACGTCAAGCTCGTCGGTCACCACGAGAATCCGTGGGAATTGCTCGCCTTGTGTCATGCCATGTCACGCATCGTCGTCGTTGCGTTGCTTTGCGGCCGCACCCGCTGCGCCGAGTAGATACCCAACGGAGGTGCGGCGCCATTGCCGTCAGCAGGCGGTGACGCCAATGCGCCCGCTCCGCACGGGGTCACGGTGCGGGCGGGCGCATAGGCGTCATTCGCCAAGGGAAACGGGCCCCTTACCTCGAATTCAGGACTTCGTGGGCGTAATTGACGGGCTTGCCGTGGTCCCGGCGGCCGGTGCGGTCGGGGTGACCGTGACCGTCGGGGTGACCGTGACGGCCGGGCTGACCGTGACGGCCGGGCTGACCGACGGCTTCACTGTGGTCGTCGGGGTCACCGTCGGGGTCGCGGTGATCGTCGGGGTCACCGTCGGGGTCGCCGTCGCGAGCGCCTCGATGAGGACCAGCTGAGCGGTCCGCGTGTGGTGCGACAGCGACCCGGCCACGAACACGAGGTCACCCGCGGCCAGCCCGTGCCACGTCAGCGCCGCGGTGGGCACGACCGCGGTGGTGGTCGGGGTGACCACCTTGGCGACCGGGGCGACGGTTGCGGCGACCGGGGTGTTGGTGATCGTCACCGTGACCGTGGTGGTGCCCGTGGTCACCGAGACCGTCGTGGTGGTCGGCGCCGCGACGGCAGTGCTGTTCAGCACCGTCGTCACCGGCATGGCGCCGGTCACTGCCGTGGCCGCGGTGCCGGTGGTCAGCACGGGTACCGCAGCGACGGGTGCCGCCGTCTGGGTCGCGGCCGTGGTGGCCACGCTCTTGACCGCCGTGTTGCCCGACAGCTTCCAGATGGTGAGCTGGCCGTTGAGGCCCCGCACGACCAGGAAGTGGTGCGTGATCAGCACGATCTGGCCGCGCTCGAAGGTCAGCATGCTCCGCTGGTGGTGCTGGAACACGCTGAACTGGGTGCCGAAGCCACGGACGGCACCCAGCTCCTGGAGTGCCCGCAGGCTTACGCCCGAGGAGACGCCGCCCTGCTGCAGGTTCGTGACGGCCGAGCTCAGCATGTTGCCGTAGCCGCCTTCACCGAACCCGAAGGAATAGGCGCTGTCGTGGACCGTTGTGCTGTGGTTGGTCAGCGCCAGGCCACCGCCGACACCAGCGACGACGGCCGCGCCGCCGGCCGCGGCCTTGAGCTTCCAGCTCGAAGACCGAGTGCCTCGTGAGTTGTACCGTGTCACAGCTTCCTCCCATTAGTGGCACCGCGCCCGCAACGCGCACCCCGGATCGAATTCAGGGGCTTTATGTGCTGTTGGTAGCCGCTGGGCGGCTTGTACACGTCCATGGGACTGACCGTGCCAGCGCGCCTTCGCGCGGGCGGTGACATTACGGCTCACGTAAGCAATACGTTTGTGGTTTCACATCAAGCGAACCGGGCCGATGCGAAGCCGCTCCACTCACCGTGACCTGCGATCTCTTGACTAAGATCCGGTAAGAATGGGGCCGCGGACGCGGTTGGGCGCAGGTGCGCGCCGCGGGACTGGGGGCGGTGGCGCGCTGCACCGCATGCCGGGCCCGGCCGGGTCGCGTGGCGCTGTGGTCCGCTCCTGCGCAAGGCTGAGGCGCTGTGGTCCGCTCCTGCGCAAGGCTGAGGCGCTGTGGTCCGTTCCTGCGCAGGGCTGAGGCGCTGTGGTCCGTTCCTGCGCAGGCTGAAGGGCGCGAAAGCGGCTCACCGCTCCGCCGCCCACCTCGGTAAAAGGCGCGGGAAGGCCTCGGCACGGATGTCGGAGCCATTCTATTGTGCAGGGCGTGTTAATGAATTTTTCATGAGAAAGGCTGCAGCCAGCTATTGGCATACGGGCTGGGCGCGAGTTCACTGTGCAGTGCGGTACGAGCAGGGCGCCCCCTGGAGAGGCGGTGCACCCGGACGATTTCCCCGGGACGTCGGCGCTGGTGAGGGCCGGTATCCGGGGAGGATCTGGTGGCGCTGAGGGGGCTGACCGTCATGGGTCGTCCCTGCTCGGCTGCAATCCGTCGCGGGCATCGGAGGCCGTAGATGAAGTTGATCTCAGTTACCAGCAATCGGCGCAGGGGCCACATCCCGCGAATGGCGGCAACGGCCGGGTTCCTGGCCGTTCTAGTCCCGCTCAGCCTGGTCGCGGCGGGTAGCCCGGCTTCAGCAGTCGGGGCGGCCGGAGCGGCCGGGTCGGCCAGAGCGGCCGGGTCGGCCAGAGCGGCCGGGTCGGCCGGAGCATCAGGCTCAGCCTCCGGCTCCTCGTGCCCCTGGCTCAACCAGTCCCTGACGGTCAGCCAGCGGACGGCGATGCTGTTGGCCAAGATGACGCTCGCCGACAAGATCAACATGGTGACCGGCGCGGGGACCAGTTCGCCGTACGTCTTCTACATCTCGGCCATCCCGAGCCTGTGTGTCCCGGCGATGGGCCAGGAGGATGGCCCCAATGGCGTGGGTGACGGCCTCACCGGCGTCACCCAGCTTCCGGCTGGGGTGTCGCTGGCGGCCAGCTTTGACACGTCGCTGGCCGGCCAGTACGGGAAGGTCATCGGCTCCGAGGAGCGCGGCAAGGGGGCCATGGTGAACCTGGGCCCGACCGTGAACATCGACCGGGACCCGCGCTGGGGGCGGTCGTTCGAGGCCTTTACCGAGGACCCGTTCCTGAACTCGTCGCTGGCCGTGTCGGAGATCGACGGGGTGCAGAGCACGGGCGAGATGTCCCAGGTCAAGCACTTCGCCGTGTACAACCAGGAGACCAACCGCAACACGGCCGCCGATAACGCGATCGTGAGCGACCGGGCCATGCACGAGATCTACTTCCCGGCCTTCTATGCCGCCACCGTCCAGGCCAAGGCGAGCTCGGTGATGTGCTCCTACAGCACGATCAACGGCGAGTACGCCTGCCAGAACACGTACCTGTTCAACACCCTCGATCAGCGATGGGGTTTCCCGGGGTTCGTGGAATCGGACTACGGAGCGACCCACTCCACGGTGGCCTCCGCGGACGCCGGCCTGGACCAGGAGCAGCCCAGTGCCGTCTACTACGGCCCAGCGCTGGAGGCGGCCGTCAACTCGGGCCAGGTCGCTCTCTCGACCCTCAACGAGATGGTGACCCGGATCCTGACCGAACTGTTCCGCTTCAACGAGTTCAACAACCCGCCGGCCGGCTCTCTCACCGCCACCGTCACCACCCCCGCGCACCAGGCGGTCTCCGCCGCCGTGGCGGAGGCCGGCACGGTACTGCTGAAGAACAGCGGCGCGACACTGCCCCTCAAGGCGTCCGGCGGCGGCTCGGTGGCGGTGATCGGCCCGGCGGCGTCGGCCTCCCCGATCTACACCGGCGGCGGCAGCGCCCGCGTCACCTCGACCTTCAACGTCACCCCGCTGCAAGGCATCCAGGCGGCGGCCGGTTCCGGCACGTCGGTCAGTTACACCCAGGGGCTGCCCACCGACACGTCCCTGTCGCCGATACCGAGTTCCGCGCTGACCCCGGCCTACGCTCCCACCGGCTTCGGCGGGACCTACACCGGCACCCTGACCGCCCCCGAGACCGGCACCTACGTGCTGGCCTTCGAAAACCCGTGCGGCTGTTACTCCTCGGTCGACCTGTCCCTGGACGGCACGGAACTCCTGGCCAACCCGGGCACCCCGCCGGTGTCAACGTACTCGGTGGGCGTGAACCTGGTGGCCGGCCAGACCTACACGCTGCAGCTGTCGGGCGGCGGCGAGTCGGCCAACCTGAGCTGGGCCACGCCATCGGACCTGGCGCCCGGCATCGCGCAGGCGGTGACGGCAGCCAAGGCGGCGAAGACCGCGGTGGTCGTGGTGTCCGATGATACCGAGACCGAGGCCGCGGACCGGCCCAGCCTGAACCTGCCTTCGGCGCAGAACGAGCTGATCTCGGCGGTGGCCGCGGCCAACCCGCACACCGTGGTGGTGGTGGACGCGGGCGCCCCCGTGGTCATGCCGTGGCTGAGCCAGGTGGCCTCCGTGGTGGACGCCTGGTACCCCGGTGAGAGCAACGGGACCGTGCTGGCAGCGGTGCTGTTCGGCCAGGTGAACCCGAGCGGCCACCTGCCGGTCACCTTCCCCACCGGCCTGTCGCAGGTGCCCGCGTCCACCCCGGCCCAGTTCCCCGGGGTCAACGGCCAGGTCCTGTACTCAGAGGGGATCGACGTCGGCTACCGCTACTACGACGCCAACAACGAGACCCCGTTGTTCCCGTTCGGCTACGGGCTCTCCTACACCAAGTTCGCGTTCAGCCACCTGGCGGTCACGCCCCAGGATGTCCGGAGCGATCAGGTGACGGTGTCGGCCACGGTCACCAACACCGGAAAGGCGGCGGGCTCGGAAGTGGCCCAGCTGTACCTGGGCGACCCGGCCGTGGCCGGCGAGCCGCCGCGCCAGCTGAAGGGGTTCCAGAAGGTCACCCTGCAGCCGGGGCAGTCCACCACCGTGCGGTTCCACCTCAACGCGCATGACCTGTCGTACTGGAATGACGCGGCCAACGGCTGGGTCGTCCCGGAGGGCCAGTTCAGCGTCTACGTGGGCGACTCGTCCGCCCTGGCCAACCTGCCGCTGCAAGGCAGCTTCACCGTCACTCATTAGGCAGTAACGCATGGTGCGGGCCGGGGCTCCATGCCCCGGCCCGCACCATGCCGCCGGCCGTCCTTTTGTTCAGGCGCTGGGCTGGTTCAGGCGCTGGGCTGGTTCAGGCGCTGGGCGCCCCATCCGGTGCTGGCTCATCGTCTTGGGCGCGGTGACGCGCTTCGCCGCCGTCGTAATCGGTGTAGGTGTACGGGTTCGGAATCCGCTGGGTGGCGGGCAGCTCCGGGGTGAGGCTTTCCTGCCACGCCGCCTCGCCCATCGTCGAACGCGCGTAGTCCACGGTGCGGCCGACCGCGTCCTTGGCCGCGCGCAGATCGACGTCGACCAGCCGGTGGGCGTGCTTGACGACCTTGCCGTTGATGACGACCGTGTGCACGTCACCGCGGCCGGCCTGGAACACGAGGCTCCCGTAGGGATGCAGCAGCGGGTACATGGCGGGCGAGTCGTCGTTCTTGATCAGCACCAGGTCGGCCTTCTTGCCGGCCGTGAGGCTACCGATGAGGGAGTCAAGGCCGAGGGCGCGCGCGCCGCCTATGGTGGCCCAGTGGGCCACCTCCTCGGCGCGCAGGTGATTGTGCACCACGGTCTCGCCCTGTCCGTGCGCCGCGAGATGCTCACGTGACCGGTCAGCCGACAGCGTGGCCCGCATGGCCGAGAAGAGGTCGCCGCTCCACCAGACGCTGGTGTCCATCGACAGGGATACCGGGATGCCATGCTTGCGCAGCTGCCAGGTAGGCGGATAGCCCTGGCCGGCGCTCTGCTCGCTCTCGGTGGACACCGATGCTGAGCCGCCGGTGGCCGCGATCCGCTGGTAGGAGTCCTCGTTCAGGGTGGCCGCGTGCACGTAGGTGACTCTCGGCGTCATGAAGCCGTTCTCCCACATCAGCCTGATGCTGTCGTCGTTGGTGGCGCCCCAGACCCCGGCATGAGTCGTCACCGCCAGGTCGAGGTCGCGGGCCGCCTCGAACGCCTTCTTCTCGGGGAACTCCGGATCGCCGGTGACGTCGAAGGCAAGCTGAAGGCCCAGCATGTCATCGCGGGATCCGAATCGACGCTCGACGAACTTCCTGAATTCAGCGCTGTTCGCCCACTCCCACGGCGCGCCGAGCAGGTTGCCATAGGCCAGGACGAACCGTCCGGGGACGGCCCGCAGCGCATCGACGGCGGCATCACCGTGCTCGACTGTCTGCAGCCCGTGCGACCAGTCGACCGTGGTCGTGACGCCTGCGTCGATGGCCTCCACCGCCGCCAGCCGGTTGCCCGCGTGGATGTCCTCGGGCCGGAATATCTTTCCCCAGGTCAGGTAGTAGAAGACGAAGTACTGGGTCAGCGTCCAGTCTGCCCCCAGGCCGCGTAGCGCGGTCTGCCACATGTGCCGGTGGGTGTCGATCATGCCCGGCATGAGGATCCCGTTGCTCGCGTCGATCACCACGGCGTCGTCGGGCGCCGTGATGTGGCGGCCGACCTCCGCGATCGTGTCGCCGACAATCAGGACGTCGCCGCCGTCGATGATGCCGGCCCCGTCCATCGTCAAGACCGTGCCGCCGCGGAACACGATCGGGCGGCCTGGGTCGGGCGCCGCGCTGGGTTTATCCGGGCTCACGGTTCACCTCATCGTTGAGGAAAATGGTCTTGCCTGTCTGCCGTCAGTTGCCCGTGGGCCGGCCGAGCACGGACGTCAGCGCCTGCCGCAGCCACTCGCCTGCTGCCGCGTCGGAGGCGGGCGCCCCCGCATGCCGCGCGGCGACGTAGAGATCGGGCCGGACCAGCAGCAGGCCACCGTCGTCGATCTCGCGCAGCTCGGCCCAGGTGCCGTAGGGGTCGTCGAACGGCTGCCCCGGCCCGATGGAGACCGGCGTGATCGGCAGCCCGGTCTCGGCCTCGATCGCGGCCGCGGCATCCAGCCAGGCCTGGCCGCCGATGCCGGTCCACACGCTGAATGTCCCGTGGCCGGCGAGATCCAGCGTCGAGACCCGGTGCCCGGCGCGGGTCACCC
>OBLW0100001505.1_pt1 | contig 19667 bp, 17 predicted proteins | sample 1520161 | NCBI WGS metagenome assembly OBLW01 (sample SAMEA3539309, study PRJEB22396) | soil metagenome | biome: tundra; feature: field; material: soil | place: USA | collected 2010-05 | depth 0.15 m | reverse complement strand
GCCAGTGTTGCTAGCAGCGCGCAGGAGGTGAAATAAGAGACCACCACGCGCAGTCCGGCTCGCTGCATAGAATCGACGGCCCCCTGGTGTTGATTATACAGTTAAAAGCCAGAAGTCAACTACCATTTCGGGATTGGCGGCGAAAAGGTTGGGATGGCTGGCGTGCAGATGGGGACGGGATAACTTCGCCGGTGGCGAGGTGAGCCATGAGCAAAAAAAGGAGCGCGTTGGAAGGTATGTGAAGGTTGAAATCGACCAAGCTGTGTACTAGTAAGCCACTACAAGCCACCAGGCCGGAGAGATGCAGGGCGGCTGCGAAGGGCTTGTCGCGCTGCAGTAATTGTCGCAGAGAAACGAACAGGAGCGCGCCGAAAAAGCAGGCCCCGCAGAAGCCCCCGGCGATGCCAGTTTCGGCGAGGCCTTCAAGATAATCGTTGTGGGAGTGGTTGACGATTTTTCCGTCGTAGTAGGTTTCGTAGGCGGGGAAGACGGTTTGCAAGGTGCCGAGTCCGGTACCGGTCCAGGGATGATCGAGGAAAATGTGCCAGGTATCCATGCGCATGGAGGCGCGCTTGCTGGAGGTGACTTCGAGGGATTGCAGCGAGGAAAAGCGGTCGAGAACTTCTTTGACGCCCAGCCAGGAAACCAAGAGTAAGGCCATGAGCAAGAGGAGGCCGCTCGTGAGGGCGTGTTCTCCGCCGGTACGGCGCAGCAACATGAGCAGCAGGAGAACGCCGATTTGGACGCAGAAACTTACGACGCCGCCACGGGAAGCGGCCAGGAAAAGCGCTCCGATAGGCAGCAGGGCAAAGAGGGCGACGAGGAGCCAACGTTCTTTGCGGACCTTTCCGAGAATTAATGGGACCAACGACACGGGAAGGACCAGTTCGATGAAGCCGGCAAAGTGATTGCGATTGACGTAGGGGCCGAAAGGGATGCCGCCGTAGCGCATCTCGCGGAACCAGTAGAGCTTACCGTTGAAGGTCACGTGTTGCAGGATGCCGAAGACGGCGACTACGAAACCGAAAATCATGATGAACCAGATGAAGCTGCGCCATTCTTCGGAATTCCGAAAGGCCTGCGAAGCCAGGAATAACAGGATGGCGTAAGCGACCAGTAAGTCGAGGTCCATGCGGGTGTCGTAGGCGGACGCGGTGAGGTGAAATACGAGTTGGGCCAGAGCGACAGTGGCGAGGAGGAATAGCGGGGGCAGCAGCGGCGTCAGGGCGACTTGCCGTGTTTCTTCTTTTTTGAGAAAGAAAACGATCGACCAGTACAGGAGCAGGAGGCCTGCTCCGGTTTCGAGGACGGCTTTGGCCCAGTCTTCGACGGCGCCGTGTGCCAGCACGGCAAACACGACGAGCGCGCAGATGCCGATGCGCACCAGTTTCATCGCTTCGGACTCGTGGCCGGCTCCGGGCCCTGCATCAGCGCTACGTCATCCACCCATGCGGTGCCGTGAATCCTGCTGCCGAAATCGCCGCTAGGGTGGCGGTTGACGCATACCCGGAGTTGGCGCACGCCGGCTACGGCGGTCCATGGAAGGGAGAGTCGCGTCCAGGGTTGCGTGCCGTGGACGTCGGTGGTCTCGGCGGAGGCGATTCGTCCATTTTCGAGCCACTCGAGACGGAAGCGGACTCCTTGATCGGTGGTCAGCGCTTGGGTTCGGACCCAGGCGGAGAACAGGTACGAACTGCCGGGCTGAACTTGCGCGAATTGGCAAATGCCGTCGAAGTTGACGTTGCGCCGGCCGTCGAAAACGAGGCGCAGGGAATGCTGGCCGGAGTGCTTTTCGTTGGAGTCGAAAGAGGCCTCGACGCCGGGGAGCGGCGGAGCGAATACCCAAGTGAAACCGCCCCCGGTGACACCGGTTTCAAACCCGCCATCCCAGAGAACGGAGTTGGAGGGACTGACGGGCAGGCCGGCGAAAGTAAGGGCTTGGTCCCAGACGCGGTGGGCGTCGTCGATGCGATGGGCCTGGATCAGGGAATCGGTGAAAGGGATGGCGTCGCTCAGGGGCAAGCGCGGGTGAAGAGAAACCAGGCGATCCCAGACGGCTAGAGCGGGGTCGATGGCGGCATCGGTGTCCAACTCGTGGACTGCGGCTAGATACACCGGGGCGGAAGGTGGGAGCGCTTGGTCCAGAATGGCTTGAATGTTGGGGTCGACTCGCCAGCAGCGGGAGACGGCTTCGGCGGCGCGCTTGGGGTCGACCGAGACGGCGGCGCGAATTTCGGCGAAGGCGGCGGGCAGCTCATTTTGACGGAGCAGGAAATTGCCGTAGCGCCAGGAGACCTCGGCGGAAGCGGGGTAAACGCGTTGGGCTTCGAGGAAGGCTTGGCGCGCGGCGGGTTCATCGTTTTGCGATTCGTAGGCCGCGGCTAGATCCAGCCAGATGCTGCCCGATTGCGGATTTAGAGAGAGAGCGGTGCGGTAGGCCTGGACGGCGCGTGAAGCGTCCAGGTCTTCCAGCTTGTATTGCCAGTAACGGCCGAGGAGATACCAGTTTTGCGCGTTGCCTGGCTCTAATCGCGTGGCTCGCTCGTATCCCTGGCGCGTTTCCAGCCCGGCGTAGTATGCGGCGAGGGCGTTGCGGAGGCTGGAATAGGAGAGCGTCGTGGCCAGAACGAAGGCGACTGCGATGAGGGTGTAGCGCGCTGCGGGGTTGGCGAGACGCAGAAGCATTCCACGGTACTGTGCCTAGGGGGCGGACGACTTGCAAGTTTAAATTGACGAAACAGGTATGAGTATAAAGATGGAGACTCGGGCGAAGACTTTTTTCGAAGACTTTTGTCGCTACGGCTATTTGCCGATTGCGGCGGTGAAGCTGTCGTCGCCGCGGCCGCGGCGGCGAACGTCGATGCCCAGGCGTTTGATTTTCTGGTTTAGCGTGGACAGCGGGATCATGAAACGCTCGGCGGCATCGGTTTGATTCCAACTGGTTCGTTCGAGCATGTCGATGATGATGCGGCGCTCGATTTCGTCCATGATCTGGAACAGCGATGGTTGCGGGTGATCGGCGGCCATGCGCGAGCCCGGTTCGCCTGGCATGGGTGGGAGGAATTCGGAGAGTTGCAGGCGGACACCGCGGACGATTTCTTTGCTGCGGATGCTTTCGGGGAGCAGGTCGACGTCCACGCGTTCTTGCGTGGAGAGAACCACGGCGCGCTCGACGACATTTTCCAGTTCGCGGACGTTGCCGGGCCAGTCGTAGTCCATCATTAGTTTCATGGCGGCTTGAGTGAATTCGCGCGGGGGCTTGGCGTTTTCTTTGCAGTAGCGCTCCAGGAAATGGAGCAGCAGGGCGGGGACGTCTTCGCGGCGGTCGCGCAGCGGCGGCAGCTTCAGGTGGATTACGTTTAGACGGTGATAAAGATCTTCGCGGAAGCGGCCTTGCTGTACCAGGGTGAGCAAATCGATGTTAGACGCGGCCACGATGCGGACGTCGACTTTGATTTGTTCGGTACCGCCCAGGCGCATGAATTCGCGTTCTTGAATTACCCGGAGGAGTTTGGCTTGCGTTTCGTGGCTGATGGTGGCGATTTCGTCGAAGAAAATTGTGCCTTGATCGGCGACCTCGAAGAGGCCCTTTTTCGAGGCGATGGCGCTGGTGAACGCGCCCTTGACGTGTCCGAAAAGCTGAGATTCCAGGAGATCGGCGGGAATGGATCCCGTGTTAATTGGAACGAATGCTTTGTCGGCGCGTGTAGAGGCGGAATGAATGGCTTTGGCGATCAGCTCTTTGCCGGTGCCGCTTTCGCCACTGATCAAGATTGTGGAGCGTGACGGGGCTACCTGGGTGACCAGATCGAACAGCGTCAGCATCTTTTCGCTTTTGCCAATAATGTTGGGGAAGGTGAAGCGCTGTTTCAGGGCGCGCTTCAGCTGCACGTTTTCGTCGCGCAGGTGGCGCGATTCGACGGCCTGGGCTACCTGCGCTAGCAGTTCGTCGTTGGACCATGGTTTGGTGATGTAGTCCATGGCGCCGTTTTTAAATGCTGTACGCGCCATGTCGATGGAGCCATAGGCGGTGATCAAAACTACGGAGAGCTGCGGATCGCGCAACCGGATTTCGCGGAGCAGGTCGAGGCCGTTGCGATCGGGAAGGCTCACGTCGAGTAGCAAAAGGTCGTAGGGATGCTCTTCGAGCTTAGCCAAGCCGGACGCGCCGGTGCCGGCGCTGGTGACACCATAGCCTTCGCTGGCTAGCAGCAGCTCGAGACCTTCTCGGATTTCAGATTCGTCATCAACTACCAGGATGGAGCCCTTAGACATGAACCGCTTTCCTGACCGCGGGGAATTCGACGTGGAAGGATGTGCCCTTGCCGGGAGTGGAGCGAACATCAATTTTTCCAGCGTGCTCTTTGATTATACCGTAGCTGATCGAGAGACCCAGGCCGGTGCCGCGGCCGCTGGCTTTGGTGGTGAAAAACGGATCGAAAATGCGATGGATATGTTCGCGCGGGATGCCGGCGCCGGTGTCGACAACTTCGACTTCCACGCTGCCGTTGTTGGCCGCGGTGCGGACTTCCAGCATTCCGCCGCCGGGCATGGCGTCGCGTGCGTTTAGGAATAGATTCAGGAAAACCTGCTGGAGCTTGTTCGCTGAGCCGCGTACGGCTGGAAGCGTGTTGCCCAGTTGCTTTACGACTTGAATCTGCGATGTCTTCAACGGGTGCGCGACCAGCGACAGAGTTTCTTCCACCACGCGATTGACGTCGATGTCTGCGAGTTCGGTGGCGCTGGTGCGCGAAAAATTCAGCAGGTTATTTACGATTTCGCTGGCACGGAAAGTCTGCTTGACGATTTTTTCGATGATGCCCTGGCGCGGATCGCCTTCGGGCATCTGCTTCGCCAGCATTTGAATGTAGTTGGAGATCACGGCCAGCGGCGTGTTTACTTCGTGCGCTACACCGGCGGCGAGCAACCCCAACGACGTGAGCTTCTCGGTTTGCGACATCTGCTCTTCCATGCGCTCGCGCTGCGTGACGTCGTCGAATAGCAGCAGTCGGCCAATGCGCTCTCCTGATTTGCTGACCAGCGGGGTGATCGACACATTCAGGGTCAGCACTCGCCCCTGATGCTGCAATCGCTGTTTATAAATGCCGGTAATTTGCTCTTCGTCTTTTCGGACGGCGATTTCGGATGCCAATTCTTCGGGCAACAGAGCGCGCAGTTGGTGGCCGACCGCGTCCTGGCGAGTCACGTTGAAAAGCTGCTCCATGCGCGTGTTCCAGGATTCCACGATGCCGCCGAGATCTACGGCGAGGACGCCGACGTTCAGCGATTCGACGATGTTTTCGCTAAAGTCTTTGAGGCGCGCGATTTCTAGGGCTTTTTGCTCCAGCGAGTTGTAGAGCTGTGCGTTGTCCAGTGCGACGGCTACGTAACCGGCGATGGTTTGCACCAACTCGACGTCATCGCTGGACAGAAAATCACCGTCGACCGTTTTTCCGAGACCCAGCACCGCGACGGTGCGCTCTCGAATGCGGCACGGAATGAAATAATTCAGATCCAATTGCTCGAGAGTCTGCCGGACCGAGTCGGTAACTTCTCTCGCCGCGCGGGGCGACTCAAAAAAGAGCGCCCCACGGGCGAACTCGGGCCGGGCCGGCTCGAGGAAGCTAAGGTCCATGGGTTCAGATAGGCGGACACCCATCGAACGCGCCAGGCGCAACTGGCCAGGCTGCAAGGGGTCCTCCATGAAAATTGCCAGGCGATCGACGAGCAGAGTTTGCGAGATGCGGTCCATCACCGACGCGAGCATCGGGTCGAAGCGCACTTCGTTCGTGAGCGTGCGGCCAAATTCGATCAGGGTGCGACGATAATCCAGACGATCGCGATAAAAGAAGCGGTCCAGGCGCGCTTGGATCCACTCGCGGAAGGGCTCGAACAAAAACGCCGCGATCACAATGGCGATCATGCCGCCAACGGGACCGGTCGTTTGCGCGTGGGAAATTTCAGCGATCAACGCGATCAGCGCGAAATAGACGGAGGCGACGGCCGCGGTGGCGGCAGTGTATGCCAAGCCGCGTTTGAAGATGATATCTACGTCCATCAACCGATAGCGAATGATGGCGTAGCCGAAACACAGAGGAATCAGCACCAAGCTCAGCGAGGAGAACTTTGTCCACGCCGGCGGCACCGCATCGACAACGAACGGCACTATGTACAGGAGAGCGAATGGCAAACTGCCGATGAGCGTACCGCCGGTGAGCCACTTCAATTGCTGCCGCAGAACCCCGGACGGCGCCTCACGAAAACTCTTGTAGAAGACCAGCGCTGCCGCCAGGAAGTAAATGCCGAGGTAGCTCAGCTCGATCTTATCGAGCAAAATTCGCGAACCCAGCCAAGGCACGAAGCCCAGCGCATTCAGCGCGGTGCTGATGTGGAACAGCAACAGAACAGAGGGCGGCCCATACACCAGCGCCAGCTTTGAGAAAGACCGCGCGGCAGCTTCGGCTCGCTCCGGAAATACCAGCGCAAAGTGAAATAGCAGCGCCGGCGCGAGCATTAGCGATGCGATCTTGGCCCAATAGATCTCGTAATCGAAGGCGTCCAGCTTACCGCTGTAATGGAAGGAAAACAGGACAAAGGACGCCAGACAAAAAACGAAAAAATGCACAGCCCGCGGCGCGTTCCAGCGGCGAATGAAAATGAACAAGCCTATAAATAGATAAAGAAGGCCGACGGTACGCTCGTAAATCTCAATCGAAGCGGGTTTTTCCGCGGGAGCGGTTACCAGCGGCGTCTCGAATTCCTGGCCGTTGCGCAGCAACTTGTAGCGAACCTGAGTCCAAAGTCCGGCGCGCCACAGGCGTCTGGTGACCTGCACCTGGGTCTCTACGGGAGCCCCGTTGATGGCAACCAGGATATCGCCCGGGCGAATGCCAGCGCGAGCTGCAGGGGAATTGGGAGCGAGCTTCCAGGCCTCCGCCCCATGAGCCGTGTCCGACCAAGCGACGCCGTCGTCCGGAATCTCGTAAGTCTCGCGCTGGCGGAAGTTGATCCAGGCGTAGATCACGGCGGCCAAGGTCGCAAGCGCCAAGACCACCGCACCGAGACTCACTCTGAGGTTCTGCTTCATGTCCTAGCCAGGTTAAAACACACCCATCTCATTAAAACCAGGTGCAAACCAATGTCCATTCTTTGGTAGATAAGGACGCGCCGAAGTATAGCCTAATCAACTGCTTGGAGTATCGCTGCGGACGCCGCTTCGGCGACATACATTTAATGGAAGCAGGCATACAGCTTTTCGGAGACACTATTGCTTCAGAACTGGACGCTTAAGCCGCCCCGGAACGTGCGAAAGGACGGAACCAGCATGGTTCGCCCATCCTGCGTATTCAAGGTCACCGACCCTTGCGCAAGGATGTTATCGCAATCCGCTATGGCCTGCCAGTGGCCAGGACCAAACTTGGGCAAGGCCTGACGGATGCCAACGTGGAGGTAAGGATCCATTTGATAGAGGGACTGACCGTAGCTATCCACGCGAGAGACGACCGCGCCGTTGATCCACGTGTAGCCGGCGGTGACCTTAGTCTTGGAGCGAGGAACGCTGGTCGTCACCGACGCACCCACCGAACTGTGCATCGAGGTCTTGAGCATGTCGCGAAGGATGCCCTCGGCAAGGTCAGAAGGGCTCAACGCGCCAGCATAAGCATAAACGGTCGTAATTTCGACTTCGTCGGAGATCTTTTCGCGCAGTGCCACCCGCGTGCCCCAGCTGTTGAGAGAGCCGCCGTCGTAAGCAAACGCGTTTGAGAAATAATCCTGGAGGTAATCAGACGAGGGCAGGTCCCCGCCGCGACCATAGATCGCGACATTGCTGTTATCGTCATGAAACGCAGCGACTTGCAGTTCCCCGTGGGTGCCAACTTTGTGCTCGGCGGCAATTTCTTCGTGCCAGCCGCCTTCCAGCACGGGGCTTCCGTTCCGCAATAACAGTGTGGGGAAGGAATCGAGGTCGCTGACCGCTGCTGCGAGCGCGGCGCCCGCCTCAGAGACGTCGGGTTCGAGATTGCCCAAACCTCCGGGTTGTTCAGCGAAAATAACAGCCCCACGCCAGGAATCTGTAAGTTTGGCATCGAGTTCCAGGCGAGGACGCAGCGATGTAGCGGCCTTATCCAATCCCACTAAGACATACTCGCCGCTGTACAGCAGCTTGGTGCGTTCGCCCAAGCTGAGCGTTCCGCCTTGTTCCATGCGGACGCCGCGGAAAATTTGTCCGTCCGGGCCGAGTTTTGCATCGCGAATGACGAGGGTGGAATGGGGCCCGGATCCAAGCGAACCGGTGGGTAGCCAGATCGTCGCGACTCCCCCGCCCGGAGAGGAATCCAGGTAATTTATCTGGCCGGCCATTATCAGGCGGCCCGAGCGGCCTAGTCTCTGGTCATAGGCAAAGGCGGTGGCCGGAGCAGAGGGAACACCTGACGCGGAGCCCGGACGGCGGGCGCCGTCGGTAAATTCCAAGCGAGCTCTGGGCCTCAGGACTTGGTTATCGAGGTTCGTGCTTGCGACAGTCTGCGTCCCGTCGTTGTCAGAATCGACCCACTGCAGCACAGGACGCGTGGCCGAAGCCGAGCGTAAAACCCATTTCCAGTCGTCCGATTCCACTGTCGAAGAGGAAGGGGTGCGGCGCAATTGATCGAGCGAGGCGAACATGGATTCAAGCTCGACGCGGACCACCGTTGTAACGTGGGGGTTGATTCGGACATGCTGCTCAAGAGTTGGAAGAAAACCCGCAAGTGTCACGCGAACGGTGTAGAGGCCGGGCGTTACCCGTTCGCCGCGGAAAACGCCCTGGGTGTTGGTAAGGAAATCGACAGCGGAAAGGGCACCGGCGGACTCTGAAATCAGCTGCACCGTGGCGCCCATTTGCGGGATACCCGATGTGTCGTTCACGACACCGGCAAGCTTTCCTGGAGCAGCTTTAATTTGAGCGCGCGAAGGGGCGACACACATCGACAGGCACGTCCCGGCAAGGATCAAGGCACCGAGAAACCGAAGTTGTGTCTGTTTCACTGCGCGCTACCTCCCCGGTGCAGCTTTGGCGCCATTGGCGGCCGTCTTGGTATCGGCGGGGGCCTTAATGGAAAATTCCGCGGTCTTGGAAACGGTCTTGTTGGAATTGGAGTCGGTGGCCACGATCTCCAGTGAATACTTGCCGGGTGTAAGGGTGGCCAGCGGCAGAAGGCGCTCAATGGTTACCTGCTCCCCGGTCTGCTTCATTTCTTCGGAGGTTTCCTTGAACTGCATGATCTGCTGGTCGCCCTTTTTTACGGTGTAGACAAAGGTGGCGTTGGACTTGTGGGTCTTGTCGTCGGGCTTGAGGTTGTAAATCTGCATGTAGATGCCGAGTTTTTCGGTGGTGGCGAAGTCGGCGTCGAGTCGGGGTACCACCTTGGTGGAACCCAAAACGAATTGGCCGGTGCCAATCTGCTTGGAAGGCACATGCTCGAGCTTGCTCCCATCCGCTACGATCAGCGAGCTGGCTTCCAACTTGTCGTCTTCAAACCGGGGTACTTGCAAGCGGGTGTTGACCACACCCACGTTCCCGCTCTTCACGTCCTTGATCACGATGTCCAGGCGATAGAGGCCCGGGCGCAGCGGAATAGCCTTCTGATAGATCGACTGCAACTTGATCGATTGCTGAAATAGGCTGTCCGGGAAGTCGCGGCTAACGGGATCTTCAAACGTCTGAACTACCCGACCGGTCAGAGAACTCACGCGTCCAAAGACGTTCAGCGTGGCGGAATGAACGCCATCTTTGTTGTCGAAAGAAAGCTGGTTGTTGGGTACCTGGACGGTGACGGGTACAAGGACCGTATCGTTGGTGACCTTCATGAAGTCGGTGCGCCATGTAAATTTCATCTGGTCGCGGACGATGCGAGCGGTAACGATGGCTTCCAGGTCCTTATATTTCACTTCTGGCGGTTTGAAGGCTTTGGCGTACTGATCGAGGCGATTGAACTCGTCCATGCTGGACGGGGTACCACCGAGCGCGGTTGGCAGCGTGGTGCCGTCCGAACGGGTGAAGCGATCGGTCTTCGAGGCCATGCCCATTTCTTCCAGCAAGCTCAAACCGGCCCCGGGAACGTGCAAAAGAGCGTCTTTTTCGCCCGGATCCATGGTCAGGTGGTATTCGCCCGAGCCGGATGGATCGACGAATTCCCAAATCACGTTCTCGCCGATGCCTTCCATGTAGCGATACCGCCACGTTTCCCAGGGGTACGTTGTTGTCGAGCCGCCGCCTTCCTCCATCGGGCGGTCATAGGTGCCGCCAGTGGGGTGCGCTTCGATTTCATCCGCGGGGCCCCACATGATGTACATACGGCCGCGGTCGGTTTTCCAGCCAGGTATGCCCGAAGCGTAGTGCTCGTTGGCATAGGCGATGCGGCGATAATGCTCTTCTTTAAAGTCGTTGTCGGGGAGGTCCGGAGTGGCGCTGCGGCGCAGCCAGAACTGCTCGATGAATTGCTCGCGTTCTTCGTTCGTCTCCAGTTGGAGGAAGGATTGCCGTTCTGCCGGGGAAATAATGTAAACCACATCTTCGTTGAGCCACTGACGATACGGAGTGTCGAGTTCTTTGAGGGTTTTCCTAAGCTTCTTTTTTTGTTCTTTATCGAGCTTCTGCTGAACCGGTGCGGCGGCGGGATCTTGCCCCTGCTGCGCCTCTTGAGCGACGATGGGGGGAATGGCAACGGAGATCGAGAACAGCGACACGAACAGGGTGCGTACAACCCGTGACATATTCTTACCTCAACTCCCGACAGGACAGAGGGATTCTACTCCGCCGCAAAGGGCAACGTCAATCAGCGAATGGCTCGCCATTTGGCTGCGAAGGTCCTGCGTTTTGTGACACTTGTCCCCCGAGAGTGGGTAGGATGCGCGGGCGCGGCAGGGGTTGCCTGCCATTTTTTGACCGGTTCGAACGTACAGGGTAGGTCACCGAATGGAGGGCAAGATTCGCTGCGTGAGGAGAGCATTCACCGGAAAAGGACGGACCTGGAATCCGTTTTTGAAAGACGATCGTTCCACAATGGGCGGGGGCGTAAATCAGAAGCTACTGGACGCGCTGTTTCTGGGCGTCCCATCCTACGAGGGAGTCAAAGATGGCGAGGACGTGACGGCGGTATTCGACCATGCGGTAGAAGATGTCGCGAAGTTCCGGGTCGCGCTCGGCGTCGCGGTGCCACTTCAACAGAACGGCGGGAGGCACCTCGATATCGCGGCGCAGCTGCTCTGGGGAATGACCTCGCAGAAACAGGCCATAGAAGAAAGCCGCTTCCCGTTGAGGAAACGCGAAGTCTGTGGCGACTTCTACCGGAACGATTTGGGCTATCGAGGCCATAAGGAAAAATGCAGTTTACCGAAAAGTGTCTCCGCGTCAAGTGGTACGGTGGATTTGGTGTCGCTTGGCGGGTAACTGCCAGTTGGTACGGTCCCGGGGCTAGGCGCTTCCGCCTGGAACCAACGATGGGTTCCACCTGATACAACGCCGGGGTTGCCATGCGATTCTAACGGCCGTAGGATGCTGTGAGGCCCGGCAAAGTTTCGTAGACCGAATTCTCAGTAGACTTATGACAAGGGTTCTGGACATGAGCAAAAAGTCATTGGCGGGCCTTGGGCGGCTCTTGCGCTTTGGCGTGAAGCGCGGGATGCGCTCGGTCGAAGTGGATCCAGAGGGCTTTCGGAGGCAGCTGGCGAACAAGCATGGGCTGTGGGTGCCGAATTTCGCGCGGATGCAGGATGTTCCGCTGGAGCAACTGGACGAAATCGCTCGGAAGCTAATACGCGATGCGGAGCGGCTGGCGCTGGCGGAAGGGGCGGGGTTTGGACTTGGCGGGATGATGACGCTGGTACCCGATGCTGGCCTGTTGACAGCGATTACCCTGCGATTGATCCAGCGTTTGTGCTTGCTGTATGGCTTCGAGTCGCACGGGCCGGACGACCGGATGGAATTGTGGCTGGCTGCGGCGGCGGCCACCGGAGTGGATTACGGCAAGGATTTAGCCGAGAAACAAATGTTTGAGAAATTGGGGCCGCGGATTGTGGAGCGGCTGGCGGCGAAGCTTGGGGCGGAGGCGGCGGAAAAGTGGGTGGGGCGGTTGATTCCCTTGGTCAGCTCGGCGGTTGGCGGAGCTTTGAATTTTTCGTTTGTGCGGTCGTGGGGACGGCGGGTGCAAAAAAACTTGCGGGAGCGGCATCTTTCGACGCGACCGGTGGCGGGTGGCCCTCGTTCGTATGGAACTCCTAAGCCGATATTGGTATAGCTTCCCGGAGGTGGATTCGCATGATGCCGCGCAAGAACATCGTGGTTTGCGTCGTTTCGGTGACGGGCCTGGCGTTGGCACTCATAGCCCTTCCGCAACGAGCATCTTCCCGGTTGGCTCAGCAGGGCCAAGGCGACGCCGAGCCGATTCCCGCGTTTCATTCGCAGGTACCAGCGGGTCCACTGCCTGCGACTTTAAGCCCTGAAACGTTTACGGATGTGCTGGTGCAGAATACTTATGCGCTGGCGGCGCGCGTGCGCAAGGTCTTGTATCAGCAGCCTTGTTACTGCCATTGCGATCGTAGCCAGGGGCATGGGAGTTTACTCGATTGCTTTGCGGGCAAGCACGCGGCAGAGTGCGGCGTTTGCATCCGTGAAGGACTGTATTCCTACGAACAGACGCGCAAGGGCAAGACTCCAGCGCAGATTCGCGAAGGCATCGAGCATGGCGAGTGGCGGCAGGTAGATTTGACCAAGTATCAAACTCCCGGCCCGGCTCCCATCCCGGCGAAATAACCGGCGCCTCACGGGAAAATCTCCTTCCTGTTCTCCTAGGGCTGAACCTTTTTGATAATCCGGAACCCGGTTACCGCCGAATGACAGGAGAAGGCAAATGAGAATTCGTGGACGACTTGGAATGCTGGGGTTGGGATTTGCGCTGGCTTTGGGCTTGGCGGGGACACCGGAACGGGCTTTGAGCCAGGATAAACAACATGTGGTTTCGCTGGATGAGTTAAATAAAGATGCGGCGCGTCCGGCGCAAAACCGGCGAGCGAATGAAGCGGCGGTGCGTGAATTACTCTCGACGGATGCCGGGCAACAGGCGCTGAAGTCTGCAAAGATGGATTATCAGCGGGTGGATAAGGCCATCGGGCAACTCAGCGACGAAGATCTTGCCAAGGTGGCGGAGCGTTCGCGGCAGGCGGAAAGCGATTTTGCTGCCGGCGGACTGAAGAGCACGTTGATTATTGTGATCGTCTTGATCGTGATTTTGATTATCGTGTTGTCGCTGGTTTTTTGGTTCGGGTCTGCTTTGAACCTAGTGCTCTTCGTTGACGCGCACAGACGCTTCGAGGTTCAGCGTAAACAAGAGTGTTTGTACTCCGGAAGAGGGTATGCGTCGTTGCAGGGCCAGCGTGCTGCTGGGTTTGTTTGCCGTGGTGACTTTAAACTCGCAGGCGGACGATGCTGCTGGGGTTTGGCTGGACGTCCCTTTCATCAAACAAACCAATGAGGGTTGCGGAGCGGCTTCGATTGCGGTGCTGCTGCAGTATTGGAACGCGCACGGGACGTCGGTAGCGTCGGAACGCCAGGATGCCGACGCGATTCTGAAGCAGCTGTATTCGCGCAGTGGTCATGGGATTTTGCTTCGGATATGGAGCGGTATCTGAAAGATTCCGGATTTCGGGTGTTTGCTTTGCGCGGGGAGTGGGGTGACCTTCGCGGGCACTTGGTGCGAGGGCGGCCGCTGATTATCAGCACCGAGCCTGGCAGCGCTCATGCTCCGCTACACTATGTGGTCGTTACCGGAATGGATTGGCAGCGCGGGGCAGTGTTTGTGAACGATCCGGCCCGCGGAAAACTTTTGCGGATCGAGCGTCCGGAATTTGAGAAAGAATGGCTAGCTGCCCGAAACTGGATGCTCCTCGCGGTGCCCGCAGATCCGTCCGCGCCGCTGGGGCGGCGATACTTCCTGGCGAATTGGGAAGTCGACAAGAAAGTTTACGCGAACGGGTTCTTCACGGTGAAAGTGGGGCCCTTCGTGGACGATGGCGCGATTTCCGACTCGTCGGGGTTGTTTGGTTCGCGGCGCTGGTGCTGGGACACCGGTGCGCAATGCAAGATTCGGGTCTTAGGAAGTTTGACGGTTATCCTATCTTACGGACGGGATCTTCGCGGCGGGCCGAATGTGTTTTACGGTACGACAGTCCATTGAGGCTCCCCCACCATACATTGCGGTGAGCCCGTCTTCGGTGCTGCCGGCACCGGGGCGGAAGGGGCAGTGGAACGGTCAGGAACTGGGCATCGTGAATCCACTCGTATCTGCCTTCAGTGCCGCGGATGGCGATGACGGCGTCTCCGGCGGCGGCTTGCAGGATTAGACCGATCGAGGGAAGCGGTTGGTTCGATTGCCGGGGGGACGGCGTGGGCGGCATTTAGCGAGTTGGTCGTAGATGATTGCTTCCTCGAAAGTCCATTAGAAGTCCTTTCGGCCGAGACAGATCTTCGGCTTGTGATTACGGATCGGTACCTTGATAGGAGGACAAGCGCGGCATTCACTGCGTCGCGATGTATTTACTTTGGCTAGAGACGGTGGAGGAACTGGCCAGGATTAACGCCAGTTGCGCTGTGAGGCCGTGCCGGTTACAGACTACCTGCTTGGCGAGTCATGCCGCCGTCGATGATGAAGGTGCTGCCGGTGCAATAGGAGGCAGCCTCGGAGGCCAGGAAAACGGCGAGGGCTGCTACTTCTTCTGGTTTTCCCCATCGGCCCAGGGGGATTTCGGCCATGAGCTGCGCTTCCAATTTCGGGTCTGCTTCGATGTCGGCGTCGATGGGAGTGTAGATTGCGCCGGGGGCGATGTTGTTGACGGTGATCTTGTGTGGGGCGAGTTCGACGGCGATGGTGCGCATCAGCATGCGCAGGCCGCCTTTCGCGGCGCAATACGGGGCGTTGGTGGGCATAGGAACGTCTTCGTGAATGGAGGAGATGTTGATGATGCGGCCACCGGTGCCTTGGCGAATCATTGCTTTTGCGGCGGCCTGGGCGCATAGGAACGGGCCGGTTAAGTCTACGGCGATGATTTTTTGCCAGTGTTCGAGCGGGAATTCGATGAAAGGATGTTTGTATTCGAGGCCGGCGTTGTTCACCAGAATGTCCAGGTGGCCGTAGGAGTCGATGGCCTTCTGGATCAGTTGATTCACCTGGTCGGGATGGGAGACGTCGGCGTCGAAGGCCAGGACTCTGCCGCCTGCCGCCTCGATGGATTGTACCGCGGCGTTGGCGAAGGTTGGGGCGCCTACGTAATCGATTATTACCGCTGCGCCTTCGGCGGCCATCGTCGTGGCCACGGCTTTGCCGATGCCTGTGGCGGCGCCGGTTATTATGGCAACTTTGTTTTGGAGTTTCATCGTTTGTGCGGATTCGGTCGGATTCATGGCTGCAGATGAGATGCTGATTCGGCGCGATGAGCTGGGAGAAATAGTACGCCGAGACGCCGGCGCGGAAAAGGCCGCCGGGCTCCGCGGACAGCGCCCTGCGCTCCATGGTGGGCTCTCCCGGTTCGACTAGGGGGTTTTGGTGGGGAGGGCGAAGGCTACGTAGACGCCGCCGGAGGGGGATTTGGGGTCTTTGCCGCCGCCGGCTGCGATTACTACGAATTGGCGTCCGTCGATGGAATAGGTGGCCGGGGTGGCGTTTCCTGCAAAGGGGAGGGTGGTTTCCCAGAGGAGTTTGCCGGTGGATTTGTTGAAGGCGCGGAATTTTTTATCGTAGTTGGTAGCGCCGATGAAGAGCAGGCCCCCGGCGGTGACGATGGGGCCACCATAATTTTCCGTGCCGGTATTGGTCATGCCTTGGGCGGCTAGTTCGGGATATTCGCCCAGATTGATTTTCCAGACATATTCGCCGCTGTTGAGATCAATGGCGTTCAGTGTTCCCCATGGTGGAGCGATGGCGGGGTAGCCGTCGGGGTCGAGGAAGCGGCGGTAGCCGGTGAAGCGGTAGTTCATTCCTGGAGGCGGCGGGGTGGAGCTGGCCACTTCTTTGCTTTCCGCGCCGGTGAGGAAATCCACGAGACCTTGGAATTGATTAGCGGATAGATTTGGGAAGCCGGGCATGCGGCCTTTGCCATTCTTAATGGTGGCGGCGATTTGTCCTGGAGAGAGGCGGCCGCCGACGTTGACGAGCGAGGGGAAAGCGGGAGCGGAGCCTGCTAATTTTTCGCCGTGGCAGATGGCGCATTGGCTCAGGTAGGTAGCTTTCGGGGAGTTTTCGCCCGAGTTTTTTGCGAGCGAGCCTAGCCAGGCCATTTCGTTGGAGTTGACGTAGAGAATGTTGTTTTGAGGGTCGATCGCCGGACCGCCCCACTCGGCGGCGCCATCGAATCCGGGAAAAATTACGGTGTCGGTGTCGACGCTGAAAGGAACGAATGGACCTTCACTGCGGACTTTGCGAAAGCGCTCTACGGCCCACTGGTGAACTTCGGGAGTGCGATTGGTGAGCAGGTCTTCGGTAAGGAGCTGGCGGGCGAAGGGAGCGGGTTTGGTGGGAAGAGGCTGCTCGGAGGCGGCGACTTCTCCGGGGACGTCGCTGGGTGGATATTTTTTAGATTGAATGGGGAAAAGGGGAGTGCCGTTGGCGCGATCGAAGAGATAGACGAAACCTTGCTTGGTGGTTTGCGCGACGGCGTCGATATTTTGGGAGCCGCGTTTCACGGTGAGGAGTACCGGGGCCGAAGGAAAATCGCGGTCCCAGATATCGTGGTGAACACCTTGAAAGTGCCAGATTCTTTTTCCGGTTTCGGCGTTGAGGGCCAGGAGGCAATTGGCGAAGAGGTCGTCGCCGACGCGATTCGCGCCGTAAAAATCGAAAGCAGCGGAGCCGGTGGGGACATAGACAATGCCGCGCTCGGCGTCGACGGCCATGCCGGCCCAATTGTTGGCGGCGCCGGTATATTTCCAGGCGTCTGCGGGCCAGGTGTCGTAACCGAGTTCGCCGGGTTGCGGAATGGTGTGAAACGTCCAGCGGATTTTGCCGGTGCGGGCGTCGAAGGCGCGAATGTCTCCGGGCGGCGCCGGCAGCGTTTCGGCATTGCGACCGCCAACGATGAAGAGGTCTTTATAGACGATTGGCGGGCTGGTGAGCGAGATAAAAGGTTCGGGATCGTTGCGACTGAGATTCTCTCGGAGATCGATGCGGCCATCTTTGCCGAAGGTGAGGATGGGTTTCCCAGTGACTGGATTCAGCGCGTAGACGAAGTGCATTACGCCGACGAGGATGCGCTGGTCATTGCCGCTGGACCAGTAGGCCAGACCGCGGTCGGGTTGCGTGCCGGGGAAGGCGGAATCAAATTTCCAGAGGAGTTTGCCGGTAGCGGCGTCCAAGGCGAAAACTTTTTGAGTTGGAGTGATGCCGTAGAGAACGCCGTCGACGATGATCGGGCTGGTTTGCAGGCCGCCGGACTCTTGCGTGTCGAAAGACCAAGCTTGTTGAAGGGTGGGAACGTTGGAGAGGTTGATTTGGTCTAGCGCGGAATAATGCGCATTGCCGGGAGCGCCGCCGTTCATTGGCCAGTTTTTGTCTGGGGCGGGTTGAATCTGCGATGGAACTGGAAAAAGAGGCGTCAGCGCGAAGATGGCAGTCGCCAGCGCCGCGGTGACCACGAAAACCCTGCTTTGCATGGCGCAAGTCTAACTGGGAAGGATGAGGGGAGCCGAAGGATTATTTTCCGAGATGGTACGGAGGCGGCCAGTTCTCATCGCTACGCAAAGAGAATACTCGCGGCGCCCCTTTTCCTCCTTTAACTAGACTTTTTTTTCGGTACTTTGGCGCCTTTCTTTCGGGCCTCGGAAAGCCCAATGGCGATCGCTTGTTTTCTGCTCTTGACGGTTCCACCCTTGCCACCTTTTCCCGATTTCAGAGTTCCGTGTTTTTTTCGGCGCATCGCGCTGCGAACTGTCTTGCCGGCTGCTTTTCCATATCTCGCCATTGTGTCTCCTTTTGTTAACGACTCTTATTAACGGCAATTTTGACGGTAATACCACGGGCCCAAGTGCTACGGCCTCTTACGAGACCGCCAAAATATTCTGCGACTGGCTACGCTAACTCCCCACACTCAGATGTTCGATGGAAGAGTTGTGGTAGGTCGAGAGAGGAAACGATGTATAGGCGATTAGCACCGCGCGGTGACCATAGAATGGGGAAAGTCGAGGAGCTCGGGCAGATGGCCCTTTAGCTCATCGATCGATTCGAACAGCCGTCCATGAAGGGTTTGTTCGGCGAAATACAAACCGTAACCGACGACTTCTTTCGCATCGATTTTGGGCGGAAGAGCGAGTTCATTTGGGTTGGTAACGACATCCACGGACCGGTCCAGGGTGACGGCGCGGTTAGATGCGCCGGCGACCCTGGATTGGCTGCAGGAAACAGGTAGCGCCTCGTGAGAATGGGGCTGGGTGTCCCGGCGCCGGACACCGGCGGTGCTGGCTGATTGGCGGCCTGGTTCGCAAATCCTTTCTTGACTTCGCGTTTCCGGTGGTATGCTCACAGCATTCCCTCCTCACCGGAGTGGAAGCGTCCGCAGCGCAAAAACCACCGGTGACAAAGACATGCCCGCAGTGTGGCTGCGTACTGGCTTCGAGTGTACGAGCCTGCAATTTTTGTGATTCCAATTTTCGCGTTGAATCGGCTTCGTACGACGACGAACGCGAAATTCCCGCTCCAAAAAAGGTGTTGATTGGCAGCCGTCAGGAGAGTTGCGCCTCAACCAAGAGCGTTAACGATCGCAAGCAGGATGTCGCGTGGCCTGGTGAACTTGGTCAACGAGTCGAGCAGTATCGTGTGCGGCGAGGCGCGTCCACGCTGGACGCGGCGCAATCGCGACTTCCGTTTGGGGAGCCGCCCGAGGAACGGTGGAGCGTTGCGGTTGCGGAGCCTAGTGTTGCCGCGGATGACGACTTTTCGTTCACGATCGCTATTGGCCGATATTCGCCGCCTAACGACAAGCGCGACGGGAGGATGGTCATTGACGTTTCTGTGCCTCCTGGCTCCGAACCCGAGGAGTATTCGGCGGGCGAGGGGCGGTCTAAGCATTACGGGCTGTACCCCGTCGCTTCGCTGGAAGATCGGAGAGTTGCGGGGGTGATTGATGGGGCTTGCCTGTTGTTTGCGTATGGCGGGTTTCTGGCTTTGTTCAGTTCGCTGGGTGGGCAATTCACGTTCAGCAAGCTGACGGCGGTGGTCTATGTGACGACGTTCGCGATTGTGTACTTGCAATATTTCGCGCTGTTTACCGTGTTTGGGGGGACGACGCCTGGGATGATGTTCCGGGGTTTGCAGGTGGCGAGTTTTTCTGGTGCACCGCCTTCGCCTCGGCAACTGCTGTTGCGGAGTTTGGGGTACGTGTTGTCCGCTTGCGCTTGCTTTACGGGGTTTTTGTGGGCGTGGTGGGATGAAGACGGGCTTACTTGGCACGACCGGATTTCGAGAACCTATTTGAGCTCGCCCGCTACGCGTGCGCAGATGCATGCGGCTAGTGCGGCGCACGGGCGCTAAGTTTTCAGTCTCTAGTGTTTTGCAAACACGCCGAGGTGTTTTCTGCTGGGGAAGGTCGAAGTGGATCAGCATGGGCGCTTGGAGCACAGCAGTAGATCGGAAGAGCGTCGTGTAGGG
>OBLW0100001504.1_pt1 | contig 19667 bp, 11 predicted proteins | sample 1520161 | NCBI WGS metagenome assembly OBLW01 (sample SAMEA3539309, study PRJEB22396) | soil metagenome | biome: tundra; feature: field; material: soil | place: USA | collected 2010-05 | depth 0.15 m | reverse complement strand
CACCTAACCAGCGTTTCTGGTTTTTCCGTCACACCGCGGTAGACGACTTTATGGATGGTCAAAACCTCAGAGTTCAATACGCGGTCCCGGCGGATGTCTGTTCCGCCGCCAACGTTGCTCCCTCTCGTGTGCTATGCCTTTGCGAAGCGCTCGCTGTTCGGTTTCGATCCGCTAAGGGCGAAGAATAGGATGTAGAGGTAGCAAACAGTCGCAATGATCAAGGAGTAATGAATACCCTGACCCCAGCTAGTTTGTCCCTCGGTCATCGCTGGATAATAGCTACGGTTGATTAAGTCGGCTGCTTGGCCAACCATCCACGGAATCACTGCGCCGCCGACAATCGCCATATTCATGATGCCCGAGCCGTCACCTGTGAGCGGGCCCAGTTCAGCGATTCCCATGGTAAAGATGCACGGGAACATGATCGAGTTGAATAATCCCACAGCCAGAATGGACCACATCGCTGCGTGGCCGCTGGTAAGTACGGAAACTGTGACTAACAGGGCGGCCATGATCGCGCTGAACGCGAGCAGTGTTCCGGGCTTGATTTTTTGCAAGAGCGCCGATCCAATGAATCGTCCGACCATGGCGCCCAGCCAATACACAGATATGTATCGCGCCGCTTGTCCCAAGGCTGCATGATAACGGGTCGCAGCATCTGGGATGGCGGAGGTCGATATCAGGTGGCCGATGTTGTCCAGGGCCAAGTAGTTGGCGATCGAGCTGCCAATCGCGACTTCTCCTCCCACATATACGAAAATCCCAATCGCGGCGAAGATGAGATTCGGGTGTTTCCAGAGAGAGTCGTTAACCTTTTCGCCAATATGGTGCCCTGCGGACTCCATCTTCGGCAGCTTGAAAAATGCGAATGCCATGGCCAGCAGCAGCAACGCGACCGCAAAGAAATATACATATAGCTTAACCACCGCGTCCGCTTCCTGGGAGGTGCTTTGTGTTATGGCCGAAGTTGTTGTTCCGAGAATCAGGTGGGCGCCGATCCAGGGAAAAATCGCCGTCCCAAAAGAATTAAATGCCTGCGAGAGGTTCAACCGGCTGGAAGCGGTCTGGGGCGGTCCTAATACCGCGACATAAGGATTGGCGGCGACCTGAAGAATGGTGATTCCGGTCGCCAAAAAGATGAGTGCAGCGAGAAAGAAGGGGAACGAAGGAATTTTCGCCGCTGGATAGAAAGCAAGGCAGGCTATAACCATCGTTAGCAGTCCAACTACTATGGCCCTCTTGTATCCGATCCAATCGATGATCTTGGCCGCAGGAATCGAGAAGATAAAATAGGCCGAGAAAAACGCAGTTTGGATCAGCATGCTGGCGGCCAGTCTTATGTTGAACACGTGCTGAACGTATGGAATCAGTACGTCATTCAGCGAGGTAAGTGAGCCCCACATGAAGAATAGGGTGGTGAGAACCACCAGCGCGCTCTTGTAGGTGCCTGCAGGCGCGGTGGTCGTGGCCGGAGTACTTGAGCTGATTGTAGTCATAGAATCGAAAAACTTTCCGAATTTGCGAAGCGATTTTGTGTGCTATGCCTTTGTCAATGCCATGATCTGGCCATGCGCATGCCAGCTTGAAAATCTGGCACAGTATACACTCCCGCGTTGCAGACGCCGGCGCAGGTCAATTTGCCGCGAAGGCCTCCGTCAGGGAAATGATTTTCAACGAACTCTTAAGCTGATCGATGGTGGCAGAGGATTTGAGCGTAATGGTTGCCGACTCTCCGGGAAGCAGATCAAAATAATTATCCGAGCTTTCGACATCGAGATCTGCGAAAGAGATATAGACGCTGCGAGCGAGCTTCGGGGACTGCAACGTAATTGTGTAGTCTTTGCCGGCCGGGCTAAGAGTCGCTTCAATCTTGGGCATCGCCGGCAATTGCAGGTCGTGCGTCACATCAAAAAATACAAGGTTTCGGGAAACTTTCTTTCCGGCCACTTCCAGGTCGACCACCAGGAAGCTGCCACGAAGATCGCCTTTCGCCGCTAGATCGGCTTTGGCGAAACTGAGGTAGATCGCGCTCGATTGCGCAGGGGCTTGAATGTCTTTGGTTTGATCGAGCAGAGCCTTCCCTGAGAAATCGAGAAGCTGGGTGTGAATGGTTCCGGAAAAAGGCTGCAGGTTGTCGGACACGACGTAGATGTCCACCTTATCGTCGTGCAAATAGGGTGAGATCAGCACGTCGTCATAGAAGCGCCGGGCATAGTAATGCAGGGCTTTCCAACGCCCGTAGTAATCGATGCTCGCCCAGGAAGCTACCGGCCAGCAGTCGTTCAACTGCCAGTAGAGCGAACCCATGGTGCGCGGCCGCTGCCGGCGCAAGTGCTCGGCACCGATCTTGATGATCTCCGCCTGTTGCACCTGGCTCAAATACACGAACGAAGCAAAATCCTTGGGCTCGCGGTATTCGCGCAACATATAAGTCAAGATGCGTTCATTTCCGCCTTTGTTCTTTTGGTGTGCCTGCATGACGGTGGAACGAATGTCATCGTCGCCGGGCTGGTTGGCGAAGGTGCGGATGGTGCGCATCTCGGGGAACGATTGAAATCCGTATTCCGTCATGAAGCGCGGAAATTGCTTGGTATAGTCTTGGGCCGGCGCCTGCTGGTGCCACACCGCCCAATAGTGCATATCGCCGTTGTGCTGGTTATCGGGAATTTCCTCGAAGTTGGCGCTGGGAGAACTGGGCCAGTAAGGCACGGGATCGCCGTATTGACTGACCGCGCTCCGCAGGATGTCGGCGAACAGGACCATGTAATCCTGGGAGACGCGGTCGCGGATTTCGGGAGAGATCGCTTCCTTGAATTCCTGCCGGTCGCCCCAGTGATGCCAACCGGTTTCCACTTCGTTATTTCCGCACCAGATTACAATGCTGGGATGATCGCGCAGCCGCTTGATCTGCTCGATTGCTTCCTCGCGGACATTCTCTTGAAAGGAGACGTCGCCAGGAACCATGTCTCCGCCGAACATGAATTCCTGCCATACCATGATGCCGAGTTCATCGCAGATGTCATAAAAATCATCGGATTCATAGTAGCCCCCGCCCCATTCACGAACCATATTCATGTGCGCGTCGCGAGCGGCCTGGAGAATCTTGCGGTGAATCTCGGGAGTAACACGGTTGGGAAAGCTGTCGAACGGAATGACATCCGCGCCCTTGCCGAACACAGCGATGCCGTTGACTACGAACTCGAAACTCTTTCCCCATTGATCGGTTACGCGGCGCAATTCCAGCGACCGCAGTCCGCTTTTCACCTCCGCGTGCGCCGCCTCAATTTTTTTGCCAAGGCGAATCGCGGCCGAGAAGCGATAGCGGTTCTGGAGGCCGTATCCGACTGGATACCAGAGTTTGGGCGCCGCAATGCGAATTGGAAAGGAGACGTGATTCAGGCCCGCATCGAGTTGCAGTGTCTGGGTTCCATCTGGCGTCTGTGCTCCAGCCAGTTCGTCGTGCGCCAGAGTGAGAGTCGCCGTCGTCGACTTGCCGGCTTCGACGTCAAGCTCCGCTGTAACTAGAGCTTGGTCGGCAGTTATCTTCTGCTGGTGAATGTGGAAATTGTCGATGCGCAGCGCATCCCAAGTTTCCAGCCGTACCGGCTGCCAGATGCCTTCGGTCATGAAACGCGGTCCCCAATCCCAGCCGTAGTTATACGGCGCCTTGCGTGTATAGGGAGCGGTCGCGATGTCCTCTTCATTTCCGAAATTATGAGTTGATATCGAAGGCAAAACGTAAGACAGGGACTTAACGTACGGAAGCATCTTTTCGATCGCAGAATGGAAAACAACACGGAGCGTATTGGGACCAGGCTTCAACAGCGTTTTTGCGGGGATTCGCCAGTGCCGGAACATATTGTCGGCGTGGAGAATCGCTTGATCGTTGAGGTAGACGTCGGCCAGCGTGTCCAGGCCATCAAATACCAGATCGATATGGTCATGCCCGAGCGAAGCCGCGTCGGCTTGAAACACAGTTTGATACTCCCAGTCGGTCAGGCCGATCCACTGCAAGCGGAATTCGTTATCCCGATCGAAGGGGTCGGGAATGAGTTTGTTGCGCAGCAGATCGGTCTGCACTACGCCCGGGACCTGCGCGGAATGCCACTTGGTGACCTCGGCCTTGACGTTGTTTCCGATGGCCTCTGTGCTTCCAACGGCGCGAAACTGCCAATCCGAGTTCAAGGCTCGCGAGGAAGGTTCAGCTGCTTCGAGCGGCAATGCTGCAAGCAGAGAAAATAAGAGTAAGGAAAATACTGCAGTACCGAGACTGCGAAAGAATCGTGGCCGATGCAGTTTCATAACAGCGCTCCTGTTTGAGTTATCAAAATAGATATCTTCATTGAGTATCTGTGGACATCGGCAACTAAGTTGCCGAGTAAGTCTGAGTTTGCCCGTCATGCGATTGAGTAATCCGAGCACAGCGCGGCACCGCCGGCAATTCCGGAATCCGCACCATAGCGCGCTTTGAGCATGGGAATATCGAGACAGCGTGAATTAATACAGTACTTTGCAAGTCCCTTGGAAATGTCGTCAAAAAATGGATTCAGCATGGCGGCTACGCCACCACCGATAATGATCACGTCCGGTTCCAGCAGATCGACAATATTGCTGAGCCACAGCGACAGCAGATCGACAGTTTCCAGCAAAGTCTGTTTGGCCAGGAGATCGCCGGAAAGGTAGGCTTGGCCCACCATCTCACTGGTTACGGCATGGATGTTTCCGTTGGCCAGATCAAGCATGGTGGAGCGGGGACCGTGCTCCGAGGCCGGCTCCGACGCCAACTTGGAGGTCAACAAGGCGCGCGCTCTGCGGGCAATTGCCGGCCCGGCGGCCAGGATCTCGATGCAGCCGGGCTTGCCGCAACCGCATCGCGGGCCGCGGTAATCGATACTCATATGTCCGCCTTCGGCCGCGGCGCCTGTCCGGCCGTTGTAGATGCGTTTGTTAAACACAATGCCGGTGCCGATCCCGGTGCCGATGGAGGCATAGAAGATTTGGCGATAGTCGCGCCCCGCGCCCCAGTAGGCTTCAGCCAGCGCCGCTGCGTTGGCATCGTTCTCGACTTTGACGGGCACACCATAGATTCCCGCGACCTCGGCTGCCAGCGGAAAGTTTCGCCAGCACGGAAGATTGGGAGGATTGATCACAACTCCTGTGGCCGGATCCAGGGGCCCGGGCGCGCACATACCAATCCCGCGAATCAGAGGACGCGCATTGGCATCGGGGGCAAAAAGGAGATCGATTGCTGACACCACCGCCGCCAGTGCTTCGGCGGCTGTTCCGTTTGCCACCATCGGGGTGCGGGTGTGAGTTTTGATTTCACCATTGCGGTCAACCAACCCGGTGGCAACCTTGGTGCCACCAATATCCACGCCTACAACAAGTCCATCGTAAGTTTCTGTCATCGCGGGCATCACGGCCCTACTCTGTCTCGGAGTGGCGGGTGCAATCCCGCACTAAGCGACGGCACAGTATACGCCGCCGATGGAAACATTGCGGAAACCTTCTGGCTCAAGTCTCACGCACAGAAGTTTTAATATTGCGAGACAAGAGTAGAGTATTGAGCAATGCAGGAGGGTTCAGTGTCCCCAGTGTCCGATGATCGGCATGATGGTTCCCCCAATATCCGGGCGGTAATTCTCGATTACGGCCAAGTTCTGGTTCGCTGCCCCACCGTGCCAGAGTTCAGGCGCATGGCGGAAATGTTTCATGTAAGTTTCGAGTCGTTTTACGAGTTGTGGGAAGCCAGCCGAGATGTTTATGACAGGGGCGATCTTACCGCGGAGGAGTATTGGTTGCAGCTGGCGGAACAGACCAATACTACGCTTGCTCCTGGACAGATCGAGATCCTCCGCCAAGTGGAGATTGAAATCTGGGCCCATACGGATCCAGGCATGCTCGATTGGCTGAGCCGGCTTCACACGGCGGGAATTAAGACTGCCTTGCTGTCCAATATGCCTTTAGACTTGATGGCATATGTCCTGGCAAACTTTCAATGGATGGAGAACTTTGCCTTCAAAACGTTCTCCGCCGAAGTGAGATTAATAAAGCCGGATCGAGCCATCTATGAACACACGCTTCGCGGCCTCGGCGTGGCAGCAGCAGAAACGCTGTTTGTGGATGATCGCGAGACCAATATTAAGGCTGCCCGCTCGCTGGGCATTCGTGCGGTTCAATTCCGGTCGATAGCACAGCTCAAGAACGATCTTGAAGGGTTGGGCTTTCCCATACTGCCGCCGGTTGCGGCATCATCTTTGGCGGTCTCCGGCGCAGTGAGTCCTGCAGTCGACGGTTCCGAAGCGGCTAAGCAAGAAATCAAGTTTCAGCTTTGACAATAGCTGATATACTCCGGCGCTGCTGTCGACGCGATTTCAACTTTTCCTTGGATCCTGATGCCACGTCTTGTGTTCACCCTCGCCCTTCTCTTTTCAGCCATCAATTTTCCGGCGCAAGCTCAGGAGCAGAAGGCGACAGCACCAGGGCACTACCTGTTTGCTTGGACTGGCGACGCGGCTCACCAGGGCAACGACTTTCTCGCGGTCATCGATGCCGACCCTGCGTCGCCGTCGTATGGACATCTAGTGACGACCGTCGCGACCGATCAGCAGACAGGGCTCATCCATCACACGGAATACACGATGCCGGCCAGCGGGATGCTCTTTGCGAACGATCATTATGCGGGCCGGACTTTTATCTTTGATGTGCGCGACCCGCTGCATCCGAAGGTTGCGACGTCGTTTACCGACATGGCCGGCTACATGCATCCGCACTCCTACTTACGGCTCCCTAACGGACATGTGCTGGCCACCTTCCAGCACGCGCACCACGGCTCGAGCACAGAACCGATGGGCACGACTGGCGGTCTGGTGGAGATCGATGACCAGGGCAGAGTGATTCGCTCCGCCAGCAACGCCGATCCCGCGTTTGCCGGCGCTCTCCTGACGCCTTACAGCCTGGTTGTCCTTCCAGAGTTAGACCGCGTTGTCTCCACAAACTCTTCCATGCACGACGACGACATTTTTGCTGGCGTGACCTATCAAGTGTGGCGTCTATCCGATCTCAAGCTGCTGAAGACGGCGTACTTCGATGTGGGAGAGAATCGCTACGCGCAGATCAGTCCGGAAGAGCCCCGTCTTGGCCCCGACGGGTCAATCTTTGTACAAACACTCGGCTGCGGACTCGAACGCGTCACCGGGGTGAACAACGACGAACCCAGGTCGCAACTGGTGTATACCTTTCCCGGTAACTGGTGCGGGGTCCCGACGATCGTTGGACACTATCTGGTACAGAGTGCGGGAGCGACGCACGGTTTGATTGTGCTCGACATTACGAATGGGGCTAAGCCCGTGGAAGTATCGCGACTGAAGCTTAGCGATTCCTTCAAGCCCCACTGGACGGGATGGGACGCCAAAACGCAGCGCTTGGTGGTGACTGGTTCGGAGTCTCGCCTTTTCATGGTGAAGCTGGACCAGACGACCGGCGCCCTCGCCATCGACGACACTTTCCATGATACGGAGGGAAAGGCCGGTTTCAACTTCGAGGAACGAGAGTGGCCGCACGGCTGGAAGGGATCGGGCATGCCACACGGAGTAGTTTTCTCGCGCTGAACCCGATCATTGATCTCGATAGACCGCCAGGAAATGCGTACAGCGAATTTTCCGCGCTGGGGACTCCGCGAGGTCCGAGAGCCGCGAATTGATTTTATCGGGAAAACCAGCCGCACCCCACTAACGTTAAAGCTGACTAATGCTGCGATTCTTCTTTGGCAGGTGCTGGGGGCTGGGTAGGGCTGGTCTGCAACCTTTGGAACTCCTCGATTTCATGCTTTGCGGCTGCCGTCTTTCCCTGTTTTCTATAGAGACCTGCCAGCGCGAAATGCGCCTGCGCCGCCAGTGGACTCTCCTTTTCGATGGAAAGGAGTTTGGTCCATTCTTTCTCGGCAGCGGCGGCATCGCCCTCCAGCGAAGCGGCTTTGCCCAGCGAATAGAGTGTCTCCGGCATGTCTGGCATCAACTTGTCGGCGCGCGAGAGTTCCACCCGCGCCTCGTGCACTTTGCCCTGTTCCAGCAATGCTGCTCCCAAACGGTAAAGCGCTTCGGCGTTTCCGGGCTGTAGTTTGGCCTGCGCCAGAAACTCTTCTTCCGCTTTGGGCCATTGAAAAGCGCCGGCATACACTTCGCCCAATTCCAGGTGGACTTCGGGAATATCCGGACGCAAGCGCAACGCTTCGCTGTACTCCTTTTCAGCGTCGGGCATATTCCGGAGTACGAAGTAGTTTTCTCCCATCGCCTGGTGTGCGCGGGGCGAGTCGGGATAAGCAGCCAGCAAAGTCTCGATTGATTGTTTGGACAGCAAACCGCAAGCGCGGCCAAAGTAATATAGGAGGTCGGGGTCGTTGGGACGCGCGGCCAGTGCCGCCTGCAGATTCGCTAACGCCTCCTGCAGTTGCCCAGTCTGGATCTGCGCAATTCCCAACGCGGTCTTCTCTTGCGCTCGTTGGAGATGTGGAATCGCTTCCGCCGCGTAGCCTTGTACGAGCAGGGCATAGCCCAGCAACTGGTGAGCAGGCACCGAGTCCGGATCCACGTCCAGAGCATGCTTGAGCGGCGCAATGGCAGAAGTGAAATCGCGCTTCTCCATGTATGCCTGACCGAGGCTGATGAAGCCGTCCGCGAAGGCGGGATCGAGCTCGGTGACCTTGCGAAACTCTGCAATGGCAATATCAAACTGCCGTTGTTTGTCGGCCGCAATTCCCGCCTGCATGTGCTGGGCGGCCTCCGGGGACGGAGTGTGCAAGGCGAACCAAAGGAGGAACAGTGCGCGCGTCATGGCTGCTGCTTCTCCGGTCCACGCATTTCCGGCTCCCGGACTTCCAGGAACTGATCGGCGTGAACCTCGTTCAAGGTCTGGTGAATACCCGACGGCCACACGATTTCCACCTTAGCCTTTTCGGCTGCTCCGAGTCCAAAATGAAGGCGTTTGTCGCTCGCCGAAAGATATCCAACGGCCGAAGTCGCGTATCGGGTCTGCCCGTTCACCTGCACGCGGGCGCCGTATCCATCGCGATTGCTGCGCGTGCCACGCAGCGTAATCACCAGCCAGTGCGCCTTGCCGCCACGGTTCATGAGCACTTGAGGATGGCCGCCGAGCGAGGTCATCACCACGTCCTCCCAGCCATCGTTATTCAAGTCGCCGAACGCAGCTCCGCGCGCGGCCGTGGGAGTCGTGACTCCGGAATCGACGCGTTCGAACCGGTTATTCCGATTCATGGCTACGAGCGGCGTGTCAAGATAGTGCAGGGAAGGGTCGATGCTCTCCACGTTGTCCAGCACATGGCTTTGCGCGACAAATAAGTCCTTCCAACCGTCATTGTCGAGGTCCACCAAGCCAATGCTCCAGCCAGAGGTTCCACTGGAGAGCACGCCGAGGCCGGTTTCGAGACTGCGATAACTGAACGAACCGCCGCCGTCGTTGTGGTAAACGCCGTAAATTTCCCGGGGCAACAGGGTCACCATAATGTCGGGCCGCCCATCGTTGTCATAGTCCTGAAAAACCACGCCCATGCCCGACATCCGCCTGCCGTCTTCGGAAAGCGCTGCGCCAGCCTCCAGCGCGACTTCAGAGAAGGTTCCATTCCCGTTGTTGTGATAAAGATACTGCTGCATACCGTCGTTGGAGACAAATATGTCCGTAAAGCCGTCTCCATCGTAGTCGGCAAATCCTACGCCCAGGGCGCGCCCCTTTTTTGCCGCAATACCGGAACGTTGGCTCACATCGGTGAAGGTTCCATCGCCATTGTTGTGATACAGGAAGTTGGTGGTGGCGGGGAATTCCTCCGGCGGACAATAAGTATGGAAATTCCCGCCGCAGTCTTTGCTATGCTTGGTGTCCCAATCCATGTATCGGGCAACAAACAGATCCAATTTGCCGTCATTGTCGTAGTCGAAGAATCCAGCGGAGACGGACCAGCCGCCGCCCGCTACTCCGGCCTTGGCCGTCACGTCCGTGAAGGTGCCGTCGCCGTTGTTGTGATAGAGAATATTCTTCCCATAATTAGTGACGAATAAATCGGGGTAGCCGTCGTTATCGTAATCGCCAACAGCTACTCCCATGCCGTAATTTCCATCCCCGGCATTCGCCAACCCGGCTTGCTCGGTGACGTCAGTGAAGCTCCCATCTTTGTTCTGACGGAAGAGCCGATTCCAGTATGTCGGGTCATGACGGTCGAAATTATCCGGCGTGGGCAAGGGGGTGGTCAGGCGGCCACCGTTCACAAAAAAAATATCCAGCAAGCCATCGTTGTTATAGTCGAGCAGGGCAACTCCTCCGGGCATGGTTTCGATCAGATGCCTCTGAGGCGTGGGAGAATTTTCCAGCGTGAAATCGAGTCCGGGCGACTGCCTGACCTCGAACACCGGGGCCGTGAGGGCCGCACCTAACAGCATTAATGTCATGACAGACGATACGCGTAGCAGAGTGTTCAGCAACTTGGGATTCCTTCAGTTGCCTAGCATATCGCGCTGGAGGTATTCATTGCACACAACCTTGCGCACCAGCGGTTCCCCCGCGAAGTTCTAAGGCCGCCGCCGGGTCGATTCGCGTTCCACGAGTTTCGGCGGAATCAGGATTTTCCGGGGTCGCACCGGACCCTTCTGCCCGATTCGTTCCAGCAGGAGTTCGGCGGCCCGTGCTCCCATTTGGCAAGTGCCCTGGTCGACTGTGGTGAGTGGAACCGCTAATAGGTCGGAGTAGTGAACATTACCGGCTCCTACCACCGCAATATCGTGGGGCACGCGAAGGCCAGCCTCGAGGATCGCCTTGATGGCGCCGATTGCGACTGGGTCGTTGAAACAGAAAATTCCGTCAAGAATCGGACGCACCCGCAGCAATTGGCGCATGCCCTCATAACCCGTCTCATCTCCGTGGCCGCCGGTTACGACGTAACGTGGGTTTGCACGCAGGCGGTGTTTCGCCAGCGCGCGGCGGTAACCTTCGAAGCGCTGCGCGGCGATTCCAATGGCGGGACCGCGCAGGTGGCCAACGCGGCAGCATCCTCGCTGGATGAGATGATCGGTCGCCAATCTGCCAATGGCGAGGTTGTCGGCCCCAACAAAAGATGCCCGCAGCCCGGAGATGGGGCGGTCAAGCAAAACATAGGGTACGTTGCGCTCTTGAATCCGCTGGAACAGATCCAGGCAATGAACGGGCTGGGCCGAAGCGATGATTAACCCATCCACCTGCCTGGCTAGTAACGAGTCGGCTTCACTCAATTCCAATTCAGGGTCTTCGTCGAAATACGAAGTGATAACATGATACCCGTGTGGCCGTAGAGTCTGCGCCGCGGCCCGGGCAACCTCGGCAAAAAAGGAGTGAGTGAACTCCGGCAGCAGCAGGCCGATGGTGTAGGTGCGCCGCGTCACCAGACTGCGAGCCACCCAATTCATCTGATAGTTCAACTGCTTTGCACGTTTTAGCACGCGCTGGCGAGTGGCCGCGCTAATCTTGCCCTGGTTTCGCAGAGCCTTGGACACCGTCACTACCGAGACCTTCAGGTCGCGCGCGATGTCCATCATGGTTACGGCCATAACCGTGGAGGATAACACTGGAACGCATAAATTCTACAATTACCCATATTTTAACGTTTACCCTAATGGAAAGCAGTCATTTTTTTCTTGACAAGAGCAATGCAAATGTTCGAGACTTCCGCAGTTAAAAGAAAAAGAAACAGAATGGAGCACGTATGACGTCTTCCAAGTTGCAGACGCTGCTGTTCTCGGTTGTCCTAATCCTAACGACTTCTCTTTCCCTTCGCGGCCAGAGTACTTACGGCACCGTCGATGGCACCGTGATGGATCCTTCCGGAGCGCAAGTAGCCGGAGCGCAAGTCACGCTCACCAACACCGGAACCCAGGAAAAACATGCGCAGACTACGGGCGGTGAGGGTTCGTACCAGTTTGTGAACGTGATCCCGGGCGCCTATCGAATCGATATCGAGAAGGCGGGCTTCAAGCATTTCGCCCGGACGAATGTTGTGGTCCAAGTTCAGCAGGATACTCACATTGACGCCACGCTGCCCATTGGTCAGCAGAGTGAAACGGTAGAAGTGACGGCCGAGACTCCGCTGCTGCAAGCCGAGACGTCCTCGCTAGGCCAGGTAGTAGAAGAGCGCAAGGCCGACGAACTGCCTTTGAATGGACGCAATATTTTTAACTTGATCACGGTCTCTCCTGCAACGGTCGCCCAAGGTGGGTCGGGCGGTTCGCCGGTGGGCCAGAACCCCTTCAGTTGGGGCAACTACCAAGTCGGGGGTTCATTCGCCAATCAAGGGGCGGAATACCTCGATGGTCAGCCGCTGAATATCGGCTACATCAACTTGCCGATCATCATTCCAACCCAGGACTCGGTGGGCGAGTACAAAGTCCAAACCAGCAATCAGGGCGCCGAATGGGGCAAGTTCTCCGGCGGCATCGTGAACCTGAGCACCAAGTCTGGCACCAACGCCTGGCATGGTTCCGTCTATGAATATTTCCGCAACAAGGTGCTGAACACCAACGAATATTTTCACAAGCAGTCCGAACTCGAGGCTGGCCTGAGTAACACGCCGCCACCGTGGGTGCAGAACCAGTACGGGTTCCAAGTTGGCGGTCCAGTGATTAAGGACAAGACTTTCTTCTACACCAGTTGGGAGCAGTACCGGCAAAGAACGGGAGCGCCTAACATTACCACGGTACCTGGGGCCGGAATGTTGACTGGAGATTTCTCGGCGCTGTGCACAGCGGCGGGAGGGACTTTCAATTCAAGCGGTATATGCAGTGCCGTGGCAGGCACTATTTACGATCCGTTCACGGTGAACTCGCCCGGAGGCCGCCAGCCTTATGGACTGGACGCAGGCAATCCAACTTGCCCGGGAAACTGCATTCCCAGCGCGGAGTTCAGCCAAGCGACAACCAAGATGTGGGGCATTTACTTCCCTGCTGCTAACGTGGCTGTTAGCACCCCAGGTACCAACAACGGCACCCTGAACAATTACTCGAGTGCGGCCGCGTCCGGCGGTAACACCACTGAATTCGTTACGCGCGTGGACCAAAACATTTCGAGCAACACGCGCTTATTCGGAAGATTTGCTTATTTTGGATTGCTGGATCTCCCCGACAATCCGTTAGGAACGGGGCTCTGCCAGGATCGTTGTGCCGAGAACTACCACAGCAAGTTGGTCGCAATCGACCTGAACCACACTTTTTCGTCCACCACCATTCTCGATGTGAATATAGCGGGAAGCCGGTTTGTTTACTCGCGGGCACCCATTCTTGGGAACTTCGATCTAACGAGCTTGGGATGGACAGCCGCCTACAACACTCCTCCGGGTTCGATGCGCAGTCCGCCAACTCCAGCCTTCCCATTCCCGAATGACGTTGGTAAGTCGCAGGGCAATAGTGCGATCGGAGACCACAACACGCAGTACAATTTATCGCCCGCACTCACCATGATTCGGGGCAAGCATACCTTCCAGGCAGGCGCCCAGTTTGAGATAGGGTTGGATAACTACTTCCAAACCAATATCGCCAGCGGTGCGTTCGGCTTCCTCGGAAACTGGACATCGTCAAGCGCGGCGGCGACCGACGGTTCTGGATTCGCATTCGCGGACTTCCTGCTGGGTCTGTCGCAAAACCAGGGGTCTTTCGTAAACCAGACCGAAGGGGTTGCTCAGGTTCCAGCTCAGACTGCGGGCAGGCAAGTGTACCGTGCCTTCTATCTTGATGACACTTTTCGCCTGACCAACAAGCTCACCCTGAACCTGGGGCTTCGCTATGAGTTGCAAGGGACCTGGTCGGAGCGCTTCGATCGGCTTACCTACTTCAACCCCACCGCCACCAATGCTACCGTTTCGGGTTGCCCAAATGGGTGCATCGGCGACGCGTCGTTGGTAGGAAAGGGAGGCAACAACATTCCAATGGATAAGAAGGCGTTCTCGCCACGGCTTGGGTTCGCTTATGCCCTGGACCAGAAGACCGTGATCCGCGGCGGCTACGGCATCTTCTTTATTCCGAACTACGTCTCGTTTGGGCTAAACCCCGACAACGACATTGTAAATCTAGCCACCACTGGCTTCACGGCTACGATCAATTCTTACACCACTCCTTTCAGTACGCTGAACGGAACCAATTGCACGCAGACGGGAAATACCTTTGCCGGTTTCTCCTGCGCTGATACAAGTGGCCCATTCGGAGCGGGAGGGATTCTATTGTCGCCTGGGCGCAATCCTCTACCCAACCTCTCGGCTTACGTGGAGGCGAACGGTTCCCCAAATCTTGCGCCGAATTCCGATCCCAAGTACGGATACGTGGAGCAGTATAACCTCGACATCCAGCGCCAGTTGCCGGCTGGCTTCTTTGCGGACGTGGCCTACGCCGGCTCGCACGGCGTGCATCTGGAGCAATACAACACCAACATCAACCAGATACCCGATTCTTTCCTCTCACAGCAAGCGGGCCTCATCGCGCAGGTTTCTAACCCGCTGCTGGGAGCCCTCAAACCCAACCTGAACGGGGCCACCATCGAGGCCGGTCAGCTTGATCGTCCTTACCCGCAATACAATGGCCTGACACTAAACGGGTTCGGTTGCTGCGAAAGTAAGTACAACTCCTTGCAGGCTACGGTCACGCGGCGGTTCGCTGGCGGTGGCACCCTGTTGGTCGCTTATACAAATGCGAAACTTACGACCAACACCGATACGTTGACCAGTTGGTTGGAAGGTCCGACGGGTGGTGTGGGTCAGGTTCAGGACTGGAACAATCTGAAAGGAGAAAGGTCTCTCTCCTCGCAGGATGTTTCACAACGGTTGGTGATCAGCTACGTCCTCGACCTCCCCTTCGGCCATGGCAAGATGTTCGCATCCGGCCTGACTGGAGCGGCGAACAAAGTGGTTTCCGGTTGGGGAATCGACGGCGAAACCGCCTTCCAGCGCGGCTTCCCGCTGAAAATTACTTATGCGGCCTCGACGCCTCTTGAACAGGCCAATCTGGGCGTCGCTAACGTACGTCCTGATGTCGTACCGGGATGCAATAAGTCCGCGGGCGGCGGCCACGTTACGCAGTGGTTCAATACGTCCTGTTTTGCAGCTCCGCCGGACTGGGGTTTCGGTACTGAGTCGCGCGTTGATCCGACGCTCCGGGCGCCCGGAACTAACAACTGGGATATGGCGATTTTCAAGCGGACTGCGATTACTGAGCGAATGGGTCTTGAGTTCCGGACGGAGTTCTTCAATCTGTTCAACCACCCGCCTTTCTTGCCCCCAGCAGCCAGCTACGATAACAGCCCCACGGCCAACGGATTCGGCCAAATAACGGGAACTGTATTTGGCGGCGCCGCTGCGCAGAGCCGTTTGATTCAGTTTGCACTCAAGTTGGTTTTCTAAGTTGTGCTACAGGAACCGGACTGGGCAAAACCCCCAGTCCGGTTTCTTAATGCGCTAAGTTGCTCTCGCACCGGGCGGCAAATATTGCTGCATTTGTCTTTCTCCGCATTCTCCCAGATGTCCTCCGACCCGTATGAGGAATGTTTCCGTCATCGACTACTCCGACGCCAAGAAAATCATCGACCTGATTGTGGGAAAAGCTGCGCAGATGCAGAAATCGGTTGTGGTGGCCGTCGCCGATGCGCATGGTGAGCTCATTGCTTTTGCACGGATGGATGGCGCTCCGGTTTCCTCGATCCGAATTGCTGCGAATAAGGCATGGACCGCCGCCCGCGAACGGAAAACCACCAAGGAAATCGGAGAAAAAGTGCGGCATCCCGAAAAGGGACATGACATCGCCTACTACGGAGATCGCAGATTCGTGGGATGGGGCGGCGGCATTCCCATCTGGAAAGATGGCGCCGTCGCGGGCGCCGTCGCCGTCAGCGGCCTGTCGTCGAGCGAAGACATCGAGTTAGCCACCCTGGCGCTGGAACTGATCGGTGCGCAGAAGATTCCATGAGTAACGCGATCAGGCAAGGTCAACTAAGTCTAAGTCGGCTGCAAAAGTGAGGTTCCCATGGTCCGCAGGCTCCAGTGTCTTCTTCTTTTACTCGTCCTTCTACTTGTATTGCCTGTGTTTCTGGCAGAGTTGCAGGCGCAAACAGCCGCGCCGGATGTGGAGGCCCGGGTTGATTCCCTCCTTAAGAAACTGACTCTCGAAGAGAAGGTTGACTTGCTTGGCGGAGAGGACAGTTTTTACATTCGCGCCAACGAAAAGATCGGGTTTCCGCGGCTGAAGATGGCGGATGGTCCGGTGGGCGTGCGGAACTATGGTCCGTCGACGGTATTCGGCGGCATCGGTCTGGCGGCGAGTTGGGATCCAGAAATGGCGTCACGGATCGGAGCCATGATCGGACGGGACGCCCGCGCCCGCGGTGTGCATTTCATGCTCGGGCCGGGCGTGAACATCTATCGCGCGCCGCTAAATGGCCGCAACTTCGAATACTTCGGCGAAGACCCGTGGTTGTCCGCGCGCACTGCTGTCGCTTATGTCAACGGCATGCAGAGCCACGGGGTCAGCGCAACCATCAAGCACTTCATGGGTAATAATTCGGAGTTCGACCGTCATAACAGCGATTCCATGATCGATGAACGCACCATGCGCGAACTTTATCTTCCGGTGTTCGAAGCTGCGGTCAAGGAAGCGCATGTTGGAGCCATCATGGATTCCTACAACCTGACCAACGGCCTGCACATGACCCAGAACGGGTACCTGAACAACGACGTGGCGAAGAAGGAGTGGGGATTCGCAGGAATCATGATGTCGGACTGGGATGCCACGTATGACGGCGTCGCCGCCGCGAATGGCGGTCTCGACCTGGAGATGCCCTCGGGAAAGTTCATGAACCGTGCGACCCTGTTGCCAGCCATCAAGGCCGGAACGGTGAGCCAAGCGACCATCGACGACAAAGTGCGGCGCATCCTGCGGACCGCGATTCAATTTGGATGGCTCGACCATGACCAGACGGATCTGTCGACTTCGCTTCTGAATCTTGCGGGAAACGAGACTGCACTGGAAGCAGCTCGTGCGGGCATGGTTCTGCTCAAGAACGATGGCAATCTTTTACCGCTGCAGAAGGGAAGCATTAAGTCTATCGCGGTCATTGGACCCGACGCCTATCCCGCGCAACCCGGTGGCGGAGGCAGTGCGGAGGCCAAACCCTATACGCCGGTGAGCTATCTGGAAGGCATAGCCAACTACCTGGGCGGCAGCGCGAAGGTCTACTACTCGCCGGGGATACCCATGCTTGAGGAAATGGCAAAGCAGACGGAATTTACAACTGAGGCTGGGGGCGGCAAAAAGGGCTTGAAAGCGGAGTTTTTTAATAACTTGGATCTAAGTGGTCCGCCTGCGTTTGTGGGCTACGATGAACACGTCCACTATACACCGGCCCGCGGAGGGAACGGTTCGGATAATCCTGCCTCAGCTCGGTGGACCGGGTTCTTCAGTCCGAGTGCTTCTGGAGAATACCTTGCGTTCGTGCAGGGGCCCGGGGAGAACGGCGGCTACCGGCTCTATATCGACAAGAAGATTGTGATCGATGACTGGAAACAGTGGTACGCCTTCGTCGGGGAGGCCCCCATTACTCTTGCCGCCGGCCCGCACGAGGTAGAACTCGATTACCGCGCCAACAAGGGATGGGGTAAAACTACCGTCAACCTTGGCATTGTGCGTCCGGGGACGCTGGTAAGTGCGGAAGCGAAGGCGCTGGCCGCTCGCGTTGATGCCGTAATTGTCGCCGCGGGTTTTGATACTGAGAGCGAAGGCGAAAGCGGTGACCGGATGTTTCGTCTGCCTCCAGGTCAGGACGAACTCATCACCCAATTAGCAGCGGTGAACAAGAATACGATCGTTGTAGTAACTTCCGGCGGCGGCGTTGACATGACGGCGTGGGTTGATCGCGTTCCTGCGCTTCTGGAAGCTTGGTACCCCGGTCAGGAGGGCGGCACCGCTGTGGCTCAACTGCTTTTTGGTGACTTCAATCCGTCCGGACGCCTGCCAATTTCGATCGAACGGCGCTGGGAAGACAATGCGGTGCATGACAGTTATTATCCGAAAGATGGTGGGAAGAAGGTTGAATACAGCGAAGGAATTTTCGTCGGCTATCGCCACTTCGACAAGTCCACGACCAAGCCCCTGTTTCCCTTCGGCTACGGAATGTCGTACACATCATTTGCGTACAAGAATCTGGCAATTTCTTCCCCTTCGCCTGATCAGCAAGTCAACGTTACCTTCGATGTTACTAACACCGGTGCTCGTGCCGGTGCGGAGGTTGCGGAGGTGTTCGTTGGCGACCGTCATGCTCCAGTCCCTCGGCCGGTGAAGGAACTGAAGGGTTTTACGAAAGTAAGCCTAAGTCCGGGCGAAACCAAAAAAGTAACCGTGAAACTCGACCGCCGAGCGTTTTCATATTATGACGTCAAGAAGCACAAGTGGACCGTGGCGCCGGGAGATTTCGATTTATTTATAGCGCGTTCGGCAGCAGATATCGAACTGACGGGGTTGGTGACTCTGCACTAATACAGCGCCCGTATGATGAGTCACGCGGTGGAGGCACGGGCGTCTCGCCCGGCGCTCCACCGGGAAATTCCGTATCGCCTCTTGGTCGTTACCTACGACCGGCTATCGTCTACGCTCACCCAAGAGCGCGAGGCGGAAGACTGTTCCACCGCATGCAACACTCTTTGCACCGCCAAGGCATCTTCAAAGTTTGCGTGGAAAGGTTCTTGTTGTCCTATCGACTTGAGAAAATCTCCCAGCGTGGCAATGAAGGGATGTTCGTATCCCAAGACATGGCCCGGCTTCCAGAAATTTTTCCCATAGGGGTGGTCCAGCGCGGTGACGGAAATACTTCGCCCACCTCGTAATAGCGCTGGTTCAGTAGCATCGACGAAATCGAGTTGGTTCATGTCGTCGAGAGTGAAACCCAGCATCCCCTTCGACCCATTGACTTCAAACGTATTGCGATTCTGGCACCCAACTCCATAACGACTTGCCTCGAAGGTGCCAATGCTGCCGTTGGCAAAGCGAGCCAGGAGCAACGTGGCGTCGTCCACGTCCCGGCCGGGAGCAAAGGTGTGCATCATCGCCGACAGTTCCCCGATTGCACCATTAAGATAAAGCGCAAGGTCAACACAGTGGGAAAGCAAATCTCCCGCAGCTCCCATTCCCGCTTCACTCCGTTGGTAACGCCATGTGTTCGCCTTGCTGGGATCATTTCCGGACTGATTCAAGTACAAGGCTCGATAGTGAAAAGCTTGACCGATGCGCCCTTCGCTAATGAGTTGTTTCGCAAGAACCACAGCGGGTATGCGCCGGTAGTTGAACCAAACCGCATTTGGTACACGTTGTACGGCTTTCGCCATTTGTTCCGCGTCCTCGACGGACGAGGCTAGGGGCTTTTCGCAGAGTACGATCTTCCCAGCTTGAGCGGCCGCAATCGCAATCGCGGAATGCAGAGCATTCGGGACCGCAATATCGACTGCGTCAATATCATTTCTGGCGACGATTTTCTGCCAGTCTGTCTCAACCTCTTTCCAACCCCAGCGGGAAGCCGTTTTTTCCAGCTTTTCCCGATTGCGGCCGCAGATGACCTTGCAGCAAACGTCGTAAGGAATATCGAAGAAATGCCCGACTTGGCGAAAG
>OBLW0100001502.1_pt1 | contig 19675 bp, 14 predicted proteins | sample 1520161 | NCBI WGS metagenome assembly OBLW01 (sample SAMEA3539309, study PRJEB22396) | soil metagenome | biome: tundra; feature: field; material: soil | place: USA | collected 2010-05 | depth 0.15 m | reverse complement strand
GAGCGCCGTTCAGCGTGTAGCGCGACTCTTCGCTGGAGATGGCGAAACCGGTGCGGGCGATCAGACCGCGCAAAACCTGGCCAGGAATCTTGACGACGCCTGCGGTTGGAAATACCGGGAGGCTGGGAAAATTGGACTTCGCCATGCCAACCATCTTAGTGTTGGAACGGCCGCAGCGGATGCTGACCCAGTGGTTGTCCAAGAGCTTGATGGTGATGTCGGCGTCGGGCAGGAGCTTTACGTAGTCGTGGAGCTTGCGCGCGGGAATGGTGCAGGAGCCTTCTTTCTTAACTTTAGCGTTGCACGAGGTGCGCAGGCTGAGATCGAGGTCGGTAGCGGTGAGCGAGAGTTTGCCCTCGGAAGCCTCGAATAAATAGTTGGACAGAATTGGAATGGTGGTCTTGCGCTCGACCACGCCCTGCGTAGCGGTCAACTCCCGCAGCAACTCGACCTTGCTGACCGTAATCTCCATCGTTCCTACTGCAACGGCCGCTTCCACCGGCATAGACTTTGTCTCCCCTGCCGCCCGCTACTTTTACACTTCCGTTATATCAAATGCAAAACCCTTAAAACCAGCAGTAACGTGAGCGGAGCGGAGAAGTGGGAGAACTTCGGCAACCGTCCAATCGTCACAACCTTGGGGACCGGGCCAACGGTTCAAGAATCAGTCCCGACGTTGTATCACTCGCATTATCCGCCCAATTGCTCGGTTAATTTGTTCAGCAGCCGGTTCAAATCCTTGTCGTTCTTGCGGACTTCTTCAATTTTCTCGACGGAGTGAAGAACCGTAGTGTGATGCTTTCCGCCGAACTGGCGTCCGATTTCGGGCAGTGAGGCTTCAGTCATATGCTTGGCCAGGTACATCGCGATCTGGCGGGGATAGACGATGGCTCGCGAATTATCTTTAGCTTTGATCTCGACCAGACGCAGCCCGAACTGTTCGGCGACCATTTTCTGAATGGACTCGATCGTGACCTTGCGAGCCTGCGAGTCGATGAAATTTTTCAGAACCTGCTGCGCATAGGGGAGAGTGATCTCGGCACCGATCAGCGATGAGTGGGCAACTAAGCGAATGAGCGCCCCTTCGAGCTCGCGGACATTCGAGCGAATATTTTGCGCGACGTAGAGGGCTACGTCGGTGGGAAGCGTCACTTTTTCCTGTTCAGCTTTCTTTTGCAGGATCGCGACTTTTGTTTCGAGGTCGGGAGGTTGGATATCGGCAATCAATCCCCACTCGAAGCGGCTGCGGAGGCGATCTTCGATCTCGGCGAGTTCTTTGGGAGAGCGATCGCTGGCGATCACGATCTGCCTCATGGTGTCGTGGAGGGCGTTGAAGGTGTGGAAGAATTCTTCCTGGGTGCGCTCTTTTCCCGCGAGGAATTGGATATCGTCAACCAGTAAAACGTCCACGCCGCGGAATTTATCGCGGAAGCTGGTCATCTTGTCATAGCGCAGCGAGTTGATCATGTCATTGGTGAACTTCTCGCTGGATACGTAGCAGATGGCGGCTTGCGGCTGGCGCCGCTTCACTTCGTGCCCGATGGCCTGCATGAGATGGGTCTTGCCCATGCCGACTCCGCCATAAAGGAACAGAGGGTTATAGGCTTTGGACGGACGTTCGGCGACGGCCTGGCATGCGGCGTGAGCAAACTGATTACCGGAGCCGATGACGAATGCGTCGAAAGTATATCGCGGGTTCAATTGCGCTGCGCCATCCCAATCAAAGCGGGCTTGCGCCGGTGCTGCGGCAACCGGAATCGCGGAGAGACCGCCGTTGTGGCGGACGGTGGTCGCGGCGGGATCGTCCTCGGGCGTGACGAATTTTACGTCGTTAAATTCGAGGCCCAGATTATCGATGGCCTCCTGGATGAGGTCGGCATACTTGTCGCCCTCGCGCCGGAATTCTGGGGTCGGCACTCGAACGAACAGAATTCCGCCACTCGAGTGGCTGTAGTGCGTAGGCTTCAGCCAGGTATTGTAGGAGTGTCGGTTGACCTTTTTTTCCAGCGCATCGAGAATGCGCATCCACGGATTGGGGGAGAGTGTTGTGCTTGTCACTGACATAGTTGTGAAAACCAATATGAAATATCCGCGGCGGCGTCCCGGCGGCTGGCTGAGGACGCCCGTTAAAAAGTCCGTTTACCGACTTGCTGCTGGAACTTTTAGTGTACTGCGGAATGCGCTTACCGTACTGAGCGCGGTTGTCATGGTGAATGAGACTTTAAAACTGAACAGTGCCGCATGGTAGCACGAATTTTTTTTCGTCGCACAAAAATCTTGGCAGAAAAAATTTGCTTCCGCTGATTCAGCACGTTAGAAGCAGCGTGTGTCAAGTGTCGAGGATGTAACTGCAGCGAGCGCGGTGCAAAGATCGCAAGTTTTTGTTGTGCGCTCATCACTTCTCGACAGGCTTTGTTGCAACTTAACATTTTCAAGATGTGCTTCAGCGCTCGACTGTCACATGCTTCTTGTGCAGGCTGTTAACGGTTCTGCATCGACTTTGGCGACTGACTTTCGCGGTGCGGGTTGTATCGGATGGGCCCTCGCTAAACGTTCTCGGAGCATGAGCGGTCGGTTCGGATTGCGAAATGCGGGAAAGCTCTTCACAACTTCCAGCGCTTCTTTCATGAGGTTGTGGTATTGCGCCTCGCCGCAAGGCTGGCCTGAATCAGCCAATCTTTGGCGGGTGTCTCGCATTTCGTTTAAATAAAGTTTGGTTTTACCTGTGACTCTATCTCGCTCCTCATCCGCGACCATGGCATCGAGCATGGTGATGATCTCTGAAGGTACAGGCATGTGCTTCGACTGCTTTACCCATCGATGGAAGGCTCGCTCAATCATCGGCGGCGAGTAGTCCTGTAGCACGAAGATCCAGTAGTCCGACTGGCGCTGACTGAAGTCTTCGCTCCCCAGGGACATTTCCCGAACGAAATCGAGCATCCTAGCCGCCGTAACGGCGGAGGCTTTCGCGGAGGACGTCGCGAGTTTGTTGGACCCGTTGCGCTCGCTTACCTGGAGAGTATTGGTTAGATGGAATTCCTGTGGTTGCTTCTCCTGACCTGGCATAACAATCTTTACGTCCTCCGGATGGTTGAAGTTCAAAATCAAAAGCAGACTGAGAGGGAGAGGAATCCCCGCACTCCTGTGAATCGATGTGGGAATTTCGGATATCAACCCTGCGATGATTCCTTAGTTTTTTATTTTGTTCCTGCACAATGTCAACTAAAGCAGGTAGACACAGCATCTTCCGTCCAGCGATCTCTCGGAGCTCGAAGGCAGCCATGACCAGGGCACAGTTGGCGTCCCAGTGTGCGCGGCGATGCGCTCCAGCGAAGGTCCAGAGAGTGGTGCATGTAGCGGCGGCAGGAAGATACCCAGGAAACTCGGAATTTGAAAGTGCGGCCCAAAAAAGATTCCAAAACCATCCCACTTGAAAATCGGCGAGTCCCGGTGGCGGACCGATCGATCCATCAACTGGTAAAGGGACCCATTTAAGTCTTGGCTCCGACGGCACGAGAGTAGGACTAACAGTTAAGGACACCGTTGGGTAGGGACAGTTTCATATCTGCTTTTCAAATGCTGTGTAAAAGCGAGAAAAGTTGTGAGTCGCGGGGGAAAACTCGCCGAGATGTAATGTGAAGCAGCAGATTCGTCCGATCAACCTCAAAACAATGGAAAGATACTGTGAAGACATAGGTCTCGGTTTGGCATGATGGCACTTGGTCATTTATACTTACCGTTTGCCTTAACACTGTCGACGGAACTAGGAGTAGTTATCTTTCATGCCCAAGCGTACATTCCAACCTAACCGGCGCAAGCGAGTCAAGAAACATGGATTTCGCACGCGCATGAAGACCCAGGGCGGCAAGAAGGTGATATCCCGTCGCCGCGCCAAGGGACGGAAGCGGGTATCGGTAAAGCCCGGATTTCGCGAGTAGACTTTTCTGGTGCAGCTCACTTTCACGATTGAGACAGTCGGCCGGTTGCAGACTGAGCGCATGACGGCGAGCGCCGTGCGGTTAGCCGGGCTGGATTCCAGAATGCCACCAAACAAGGCAGCACGATTTCCGCGCAGCGCAAGGTTGTTGCGCCATGCGGATTTCGAGCGCGTCTACAAACAGGGACGCAGACATTTTTCGGCGTTGATGACGGTTTTTTACTGGCCACGTCCGGAGGTCAATGCTTCTGCGGAGATGCTGACCGCAGCGCGGCCAAGGGTGCCTGCGCCACATGGGCTGCGTGTGGGATTTACAGTGGGGCGCGTGCTGGGCGGGGCCGTGCAGCGTAACCGCATGAAGCGGCGATTGCGGGAGGCGGTTCGCATGTCGCGTCCGCTGCCTGGAGTAGCGGCAGATGTGGTGATCAATCCGAAGAAGTCGTTGCTGGCCGCTGACTTCGCCGATGTGCTGAACGAAGTGAAACGGTCCTTCGTAGTGATTGAGCAGAAATTGTCAGGGAAGGCGACAACGCGGGCGGAGGCACCCGCGCCACACGAGAATTGATGCAGTGCGCCAAATTTGTCACGCTGAAATTGTTGCGGGCCTATAAGTGGGCGATCTCGCCGATGCTGCCCGCTGCGTGCCGCTATGTGCCGACCTGCTCGGAATATGCTATGGAAGCGGTAGAGCGCTACGGCGCGCTGCGTGGGGGATGGATGGCCTTAGGCCGCGTGCTCCGCTGTCATCCATTTGCCGGGGCCGGGTATGACCCGGTGGTGCGACGAACCATGGACGAGCCTCTGCAGAAGGGCGAGCGTACGCACCGAGAACTTGAAACGGTAATTTAACATTGGCCGACTTTAAGAATCCGCAACAAGAACCCGGCGCGGAGAAGCGGCTGCTTCTCGTCTTTCTTCTGACGTTTGTAGTCTTGATTGTTTTTCAACCGCTTTTGAAAAAATACATGCCGCAAGCCCCAGCTGCTCCGCAGAAACAATCTGTGCCGGAGCAAGTCGCAGCTGCGCCTGCGGTTGCCGCTGTGACAGCACCGGCGGCGCGCACTCCGGCAGCTGCCATCGGCAAGCAGGCTTCGTCGGAAACCGAAACCGTCATTGAGAACGATCTTTATAAAATTACGTTCACTAACCGCGGCGCGCAGGTGAAATCCTGGATTCTGAAGAAGTTCGATAATGATGCGCAGAATGGGCCGTTGGAGCTAGTGGATAATGCTGCGGCACAGAGGTATGGCCATCCGCTATCGCTGTGGACCTATGACGAAACCCTGCGCAATAAATTAAGTTCGGCGCTTTACCTGCCATCGAGCGATGGTCGACTCACAGCTCCGGCCCAGATCACGTTCGAGTATACAGATCAGGATGTGGTGGTTCGGAAGACTTTCGATTTTGATCACACATATGTTTTGAAGGTCGAAACGTCGGTGGTCTATAAAGGAGCCGAGATTCTTGCAGCGCCCGCGTGGCCGGCGGGATTCGGCGACGAACGCACTCCCGCTTCCTATGCGGCCGCTCGTATCGATTACCACAACGACGCCTCGACTGAGCGCAGCACTTTTATCTTTCCCAGCTACATTTCGCGCCTGCCTATCAAGAGCATTAGCAGCGGCAATACTTTGAAAGGCCAATTCGAATGGGCCGGTACCGGGGATCAATATTTCACTGCGATTTTTATTCCGGACAATCCCCAATCGGCTGCTCTGATCACGCTGCGGAATCCCATGGAGGTTCCGGCGAAGCCGGGCTCGAACGAGAACGCGAAAGTCGACGTTCTGGGCGCCGCGGTTGGCGACCTTAGCGGCCCAACTCATGAGCAAATGTACGTTGGCCCGAAGGAACTGGCGGTGCTTGATGCGGTCCCGGTCCCTACCATCAGGAACGGTAACCCGAATCTCGGGGGCATCGTCGATTTTGGCCGGCTGGAAATTCTCGCCCGTCCACTCTTTCTGTGGCTGAAGTGGACCTACAACCACGTTGTGCCCAACTGGGGATGGGCTATCGTGATTCAAACGCTGATCATTGCGATCGCGCTCCTTCCGCTGCGAATCACGCAGATGAAGTCGATGCTAAAGATGCAGCGGGTCGCGCCGCAGATCAAATCCATTCAGGAAAAATATAAGAAGTACAGCCTGCGCGACCCGCGCAAGGCTGCGATGAATGAGGAAATCAGCGCGCTCTATAAGAAGGAAGGCGTGAATCCCGCAGGCGGGTGTTTGCCGCTGCTCATTCAAATGCCCTTTCTGTGGGCTTATTACAGCATGCTGCGGGATGCGCTCGATCTGCGGCACGCGCACTGGCTGTGGATCCACGACCTTTCGGCGCGCGATCCTTATTTCCTGTTGCCGATCTTAATGGTTGTCAGTATGTTCGCCATGCAGAAGATGACGCCGCAAACTGGCATGGATCCGGCGCAGCAGAAAATGATGACACTCATGATGCCTCTGATGATGGGGTTCATTTTTTTCAACCTCGCCGCTGGCTTGAACCTTTATTATGCGGAGACGAATTTGATTCAGATGGCGCAACAGGCCGTGATGAACCGGACCAGTTTGGGCCGCGAGATGCGTGAGATGTTGGAGAAGCGCGCGAGAAAGAAAGAGAAGTAATAAGCTTTTTAACTCCAGTTTTCAGTTTGCGGCTCCAGGCTCGCGCCCTCCATGCAGGTTAGGATTATTTCGGCGATTGCAGTCCGCGCGGACTGCGCCGCTTTGAGTGTGACGAGATCAGCTGCAAGCTAAAGGCTTGGAGCTAACAGCCAAGAGCTTTCTCTATGGATAAAGTTGCCGCTGCGAATAGAATCAATGAATTTCTCAAGGCTGTTGTTACTCACGGCGGCCTTCATCTTAAATACCGTATTGTGGTGGACCCGCCGGCGCTGAGCGAATGGGAAAAGCCGGAAATCTACGTCGACTTTTCGGGACCGGATTCGGCGCTGCTCCTGGATCGCGGCGGAGAGCTTTTGCGCGCTCTCGAATTGCTGGCGTTTGAAATTTTGCGCCTGGCCTCAGGCGACCACGAGAAAATTTCATTCGATTGCAAGAATCAGCGATCCTTGCGGTTGAAGGAATTGCGTATGGCCGCGAGCGTGGCTGCCGAGAAAGTCCGGCAAACGGGTGTACCCTTCCAGTTTGCTCCGATGTCGTCGCGGGAGCGGCGCATGGTCCACTTGGCCTTGCGCGATGAACCTGGCCTGCGCACGGAGAGCGATGGCGAAGGCCGCGACCGATCTGTTGTGTTGTACCCGGCTGATTACAAGTCGAACAGCGGGATGCCGGCGCGGCGCACGCTGCCGTAACCGCCTTTCAGAACCGTGGCCTTTGATGCTCCTGTAACATTGCAGTAATGGATTTCCGCTTGAACGTTGTTCTTCCGCTTTTCGCAGGTGTGCTTGTGTTGGTTTCTGCGAGCTTCGCTCAGCAGCCTGCGGCAGCGCGTCCGACTTCTGCCAGTCAATCTTCCTCCAATCAATCTTCCTCCGCACAGCATGCCCGCAAAGCCGTGCCTGGGGCGGAGTCCCGGCTGGATGCGGGATCGGTAAGCAATGGCGTGTACCGCAATCCGGGCTTCGGGTTTACGTGCAAGATTCCGGTGGGATGGGTATTGCGGACGCAGGAGATGAACGCGCAGAAGAATGAGGATGCTGAGACTGACGCAGGGCAAGCGGCGAGTGAGCCGGCTAAAGGTGGGCGCGTGCTGCTGGCGGCGTTTTCGCGTCCGCCGGAGGCGCGGGGCGAAGATGTGAATTCTTCAATTCTGATTGCGGCGGAGAGTGTGGAGGCCTATCCGGGTTTGAAAGAAGCGGCGCAATATTTTGGTCCGGTGAGTGAGGTCGCCAAAGCACGGGGACTGGAGTTGATCGAAGATCCCTACGAGTTGGAGATTGGCACAAAGACGGTTGTACGGGGGGATTTTCAGAGAGACGTAGGGACACGAGTAATGCGGCAGTCCACGCTGGTGATTTTGGGGCATGGATATCTGGTGTCGCTAACTTTTATTGGCGGGACGGAAGATGAAGTTGAGGAGTTGGTGCAGGGATTGGGGTTTGGAGCAGGTGCAAAAACGCCAGCCCATTGAAATCATCAAGTCATTGGGAGGAACTTGTCCGGCCGGATGAAACTTAAATTACCCGAGGGCTTATTCAAAGCATATTTATTCGACTGCGACGGTACCATCGCTGATTCGATGCCGCTCCACTACAAAGCGTGGAAGAAGGCGCTTGGTGAATGGAATTGCGAATTTGAGGAAGAGCTCTTCTACGCATGGGGTGGGATGCCAGTAGCGGAGATTATCTCGACGCTTAACGAAAAACATGGACTGAGTATGCCGGTGGAAACAGTGGCGCGTCGGAAAGAAGCGCTCTATTTCGAACTACTCCCGCAGCTCACAGCGGTTCCTGATGTTTTGGAGCAGATTGAGGCGTGGTACGGGAAGATTCCATTCGCGGTAGTGTCGGGAAGCACGAGGGAATCGGTGACAGCATCTCTGATTGCCCTGAAGCTGCTTGATCGCTTCGATACGATGGTGTGTGCTGGAGACTACACAAAGAGTAAGCCCGAACCCGAAGCATTTCTGCTAGCAGCGGCAAGGCTTGGAGTACAGTCGGAATTCTGTTTGGTCTTCGAAGACACCGATATGGGTATTCAGGCAGCGACGGCCGCTGGCATGCCTTCAGTGAAGGTTCCTTCGCCGCTGGAGAGGAATAAATCAGTCTAGCGGTTCGGGCTCGAGGGCTATGTTGGTTTCGCCGGCGGCTTTTTTTTTGGCGTATTTTTTCATCCAGGCTTCCCAGCTTTTGCCGGCGGCGGTATCGCGTCCAGTGAAGGCGAGGGCGGCGATGTCGGCGTAACAGATTGAGATTTTTTCGTTGGCGTTCTTGGGATAGAGGCGAACCACAGAATCCTTCAGCGTCGCGGCGCGGCGCCGGTCGAAGAGATAGCCTTCAATTTTCGATCCGTCTTTGCGGGTGATGGTTACGTCACCGCGATAGTCGAAGGCTTTTTCGAGAGCGACGCGAATTTCTTCGTCGGTTGCGAGTTGCGGGATCCAGCCCTCGAGTTTCTCGTGAACCGTGCCAGGAGCCAGTTCGAGCGCGTCAGGATTTGTATGTGGCACGGCCTGCGCGGCTTCGTGATCGAAGTGGCCGGATTCTTTTCCTGTCATAAGCTTCTATGCGAAAGTCAGGCGCGGGTTTCTTGCAGAGAATCGTTGGTCGCCGCGATCTGCACGAGCGGGTGAACCGGAGCTTGCGGTTCGTCCAGCAGGCGAAGCGCTTCGTCATCGCGATAACTGGTGAACAGCGTGGCTTTCACCGTGGCGAGAAATCCGCCTAGCGAACTGAAGGTGGCATTAACCGCGGAGGCCTCGTAGCCGCTGTGGACCATGCAATTGGCGCACGCAGGATTGCCCGACTCGGTGCCGTAGTTGCTCCAATTCGTGGTTGAAAGAAGTTCGTCGAAGGTTTCCGCGTAGCCATCCTGCAGGAGATAGCAGGGCTTCTGCCATCCGAAAATGTTGTAAGTGGGCATACCCCATGGCGTGCACGGGTAGGTGCGCTTGCCCATCAGAAATTCCAGAAACAACGGCGAAAGATTGAAGCGCCAGTTCTTCTTGCGGTTCGACAGGATCGCGCGGAACATGCGGCGGGTGCGGGCGCGCCCCAGGAAGTGCTTTTGGTCAGGAGCCTTATCGTAGGAGTAACCGGGCGAGAGCATCATGCCTTCGAGCCCGAGCTCCATCATGTCATCGAAAAAGGCGCGGACAGATTTTGGATCGGCGCCGTCGAACAGCGTGGTATTGGTGGTGACGCGAAAGCCACGGCTAAGGGCTTCTTTGATGGCGTCAACCGCGATGTCGTATCCACCTTCACGGCAGACGGCGAGGTCGTGCTCTGCGCGCTGGCCGTCGAGGTGGACGCTGAAGGTCAGATATTTGCTTGGCTGGAAGAGACTTATTTTTTCCTTCAGCAGCAAAGCGTTGGTGCAAAGATAAATATATTTCTTGCGGGCGACCAGACCTTCGACGATTTCGCCAATCTGCGGATGCATGAGCGGCTCGCCGCCGGGGATAGAGACCATCGGCGCGCCGCATTCGTCAACCGCGCGGAAACATTCTTCAGGGGTGAGATCTTTTTTCAGGATGTGGGCGGGGTATTGGATCTTGCCGCATCCAGCGCAAGCGAGATTACAACGGAAGAGAGGCTCGAGCATGAGCACGAGCGGGTATTGCTTACGGCCGGCGAGTTTCTGGCGCAGGACATAGGAGGCTACAGTCCACATCTGTGAAACAGGTACTGGCATTCTCGGTCGGAACTCCTGTGCCTCATATCTTATCAGGGACTCGTGGTTAGATGGGACCGGACCGCTTGGAGGTGCCGGAAATTGAAACCTGAAGCCGCGGAGTTTTTCCGACTGCCGAGCGTGACTAAAGTACCGCAATGTCGACCCGAAACCCCGTCAAAAAGGGGACGTTTACTGGCCCGATTCGGGGCCTCTGGAGGCTCGAAAACATCGGGCTTCCATGGTATAATTGCACCAGTCGCCTTCGAACCTAAGTATAAGACATTTCAATAACTTGAAGTCAATTCGTGGGCGCGGTCCGAGGTAGGCCTGAAGGGAAATTTCGGGTCGCGCCGGGCTCGGTTCTGTACAGAAATTCGGGGGCACTCTCCCGCGGAGCGGTATGGCCACCAAAGAGATCAACACTCCCATCGTAGAAACCAAAACAAAAAACGGAATTGTTGCCCCAATCGCTGGAAATGGTGGCGGCAAGAACGACTATAACGCCGACTCGATCAAAGTGCTGGGCGGTATGGAAGCGGTGCGCAAACGTCCGGCGATGTATATCGGCTCGACGGGCGATCTGGGACTGCATCACTTGGTTTATGAAGTGGTGGACAACTCGGTGGACGAGGCCTTAGCCGGTTTCGCGACGAAGATTGAAGTCACGATTCACATCGACAATTCAATCACCGTGATCGATGACGGGCGCGGCATTCCCGTTGATGATATGGATATCGATGACGAAAAAGTTTCCGCGGCGCAGGTGGTGATGACGACTCTGCACGCCGGGGGAAAATTCGATTCGTCCACTTATAAGGTTTCCGGGGGATTGCACGGCGTTGGCGTCTCTTGCGTGAACGCGCTGAGCGAGGAACTGGAGCTGGAAATTTGGCGCGATGGTGCAACCTGGGAGCAGACCTATTCCAAAGGCGAACCCACCAGCAGGATGAAGAAGGCGGGCGCGGCCAAGCGGCGCGGGACCAAAGTCCACTTCCTCCCCGATCGCAGCATTTTTACTGCGACAGAATATAACTACGACACGCTGGCTCAGCGCTTGCGCGAACTCGCGTTCCTTAACAAGGGATTGCTGATCACGCTGACTGACGAGCGCTCGACCGACGCGAAGACGGGCGAGGCCAAGCACGCGGACTTCAAATACAACGGCGGCATCGCGGAGTTCATTAAGCATTTGAATCGCGGCAAACAAGTGCTGCACGATAAACCCATTTACATGGAAGCCGAGCGCAGCGGCGTAGCCATGGAGATCGGGCTGCAGTACAACGACGGGTATTCAGAGTCGGTGTTCAGCTTCGCGAACAATATCAATACGATTGATGGTGGCACCCATCTCTCCGGCTTCCGCATGGCGCTGACCCGCACGATTAACTATGCCGGGCAGCAAATGGGACTGTTTAAAGATGTGAAAGAAAATCTGACTGGCGACGATGTGCGCGAAGGGTTAGTCGCGGTGATCAGCGTGAAGTTGTCGCAGCCGCAGTTCGAGGGGCAGACCAAGGGTAAGCTGAATTCCGATATTGCCGGCATCGTTCAGGCGTTCATCAATGAGCGGCTGGGAGCGTTCTTCGAGCAGAACGCAACCGTAGCGCGGAAGATCATCAACAAGGCAGTCGACGCGGCGCGGGCGCGCGAGGCGGCGCGGAAAGCGCGCGACTTAACGCGGCGAAAAGGAGCGCTGGATTCCGGCGGTCTGCCAGGCAAGCTGGCGGATTGCTCGGAGCGCGATCCGAATCGCTGCGAATTGTTTCTGGTTGAGGGCGAGTCCGCTGGTGGAACGGCGAAGCAGGGACGCGACCGGCGATTCCAGGCGATTCTGCCGTTGAAGGGCAAGATCCTCAACGTCGAAAAAGCCCGCTACGACAAGATGCTGGCGCACGAGGAAATTCGCGCCATGATTACCGCTCTCGGCACGGGTATCGCCAAGGATGATTTCGATCCCACGAAGGTTCGGTACGGGAAAATCATTCTGATGACCGACGCCGACGTGGACGGATCGCACATCCGCACCCTGCTGCTGACGTTTTTCTTCCGGCACATGCAGGAACTGATTAAGCGTAACAACATCTATATTGCGCAGCCGCCGCTGTATTCGATCAAAAAGGGTAAATCGATGCAGTACATCAAGGACGACGACGAGTTCGATAAAGTGATGCTGAAGCGCGCGGCTGACGGGCTCATCGTGCGTTATGGCGAAGGCGCGGCCAAGCTGGAAGGTGCGAATCTGACGCGGTTTATGAGCGTGCTGAAGGAATATCTCAATTTCTTCGACAAGGTAAACAAGCGCCTGCGGGATGAGAGTGTCACTGAGCTTCTGCCCCGGATGGATTTTTCGAAGCACGCGGATTTTGAGGGTGACAAGAAAGAGCCACCGAAGAAAATTGAGAAGCTGGAAAAAGAATTGAAGCGGCTGCAGAAAGACCGGAAGTTCAAGAGCGTGGAAGCTGTGTTTGACGAAGAGCACAATCTGTGGGAAGCAAGGTTCGTTAACTCGCAGGGATCGGAGCACGTGATCAACTGGGAGCTGGCGTCCAGCGCGGAGTGCCGGCAGTTGATTTCGAAATTCAAGCAGATCGAGCCATATCTGGAGCCGCCGTTCGTGGTGGAAGCTGTAACCAGGACCGGCGCGGTGAGCAAGGAAGATGAAGCTGAGGACGATGAGGCTGCGGAGCCGGATGAAAAGTCCGGAAAGAAAACCGCCAAGGCTGCGCCGAAGAATCGAGCGGTGATCGAACCGGTGGAGAAGGCGACGGCGCGCGAGCTGTTCGAATATGTAAAGAAAGAAGGTAGCCGCGGGTATGACGTGCAGCGCTACAAAGGTCTAGGTGAGATGACGGCTCCGCAGCTGTGGGAGACGACCATGGATCCGGAGCGACGGACTTTACTGTCGGTGAAGCTGGAAGATATTGCCGAGTGCGAGACCATCTTCACTACTCTGATGGGCGAGGATGTGGAGGCGCGCCGGAAGTTCATTGAAGAGAATGCGCTGGATGTGAAGAATCTGGATATTTAGCAGCGCCGCTGGCTGAGGTACCTCAGGGGCTAAAGCCCTTATCAGTCCAGCCTGCATAGCGCAGCGCCGAAGCGCTGCGCCACCCAAAATCGCAACTAAAAATTACAACAAAAAATCACCACCCAAAATCACATCAGAGCGGCCACGGTGGCCGCCTCTTCTAGCTAGTTCAACATTCTAGACTGCCGGGCTGCGCTCGGCGGACAGCCGAGGCGGCTGTCCCTACATAAGCCAGCTCAAGGTTCACTTCAGGCCTTCGACTAAATACAAATCCGCCAACATTCTGTGATAGCCGAAGACGCAGCTTTTGGCGTCGGGGGTCATGTAGATGGGGCCGATGTTTTCGACTCCGGCGGGATCGGAGGGCATGAGCTCTTTCCAGAGAGTTCGCTGTCCGGATTGCACGTCGAGGCGATAGACGCGGGCGGGTAGCTCGCCAGGCTGATAGATGTAGAGAGAGCGTCCATCGGCGCTCCAGGTGATGGGTTGCTCGCCTTGACTAATGCCCGCGACGAGCTGAGGTTCGCCACCGGCAACGGGATACAGATATCCCTTTTGATCGGGGCCGATGGCGGCGATCTGCTGCGAGTCGGGAGAGAGCGCGAACGCTGTCCCGTTGACGCCTTCCTGTGAAATCGCAGCGCTCTTGCCTGAGGCCAGGTCGTAAATGTAGAAGCGAACGCCCTTCCCGGGCTCATCGGCGGAAAACAGAATGCGTTTTCCGTCGGGGAACCAGTGGGCCCAGCTGTGATTGACGTTGTCTTTTGTGAGGTCTCTGGGTTCACCCGCTGCAGTAGGCAGGAGCCTGAACTGGGAGGGCGACTCCTGGGTTTGCGCGATCACCCATTTCCCGTCTGGGGAAAGAGCTACAGCGCCCCCTTCGCCAAGTAGGACCGCCGGCGAGCCATCCGTTTTGCGAATGTAGACCGCATAGGTCAGGCCACCGGATTTGGAGTAGTCCAGAGCGCCGCCGCCGCCTTCTTCGTCAAACAGCAAAGTCTTGCCATCCGCCGATAGATCGGAGGGAAAGGTATAGTCGAGCCAGGAAAGCTCGTGCTGCTTGGGATCGCTGGCAAAGACGCCCAACAATTCACGGCGCCAGGTGGCGCGGACCAGGAGCACGCGTCCATCTTTTGCGATATCAAGCAACATGAGTGCGCCAGGGAGGCGGGCGACGATGCGCTGCTTGCCATCAAGCGACGTGGCGTAGAGGGTGCGATCGGTGCCCGACCTGCTTGCGGTGAACCAGATCTCTTTTCCATTGGGAGCCCACGCCAAACCTTGAATCGTGAACCACTGGCTGGAAAGAAGCTTTTTGTTGCCCGCGAGATCGACGACTGCAAGCGAGCCGCTGTCATCGCCCTGCTGGGGATGATCCGCGAATGCGATGAGGTCACCCTTGGGCGAGACGCGAGGATGTCCGATCCAGCCGCCGGTTTGATAAAGAGGTTTCCCAATGGGAAGCTCGAGGCGATTCCGCCCGCCCATATCGCGGACCACGGCGAGATTGCTGCCGTCGGGTGACCAGTCGGCCCACTGAACCTGCTCCAGCATTTCGCGCGGAGCGCCTCCAGAAAGCGGAGCGCGCGCCAGAGTACCCATGCTTACCCAGGCACCGATAGCCCTGCTATTGAGCAACACGGCCATCTCGGAGCTGGGAGAGATCGACATGAGCTGGGTGCGGCTGAGGCCCATGGAACGGGACTCCGGGGCTTCTGGACGCGCGGTAAATACGTCAACGGGATTTCCCTGCCATGCGGCGCTGTACAGAATAGTTTGGCCATCAGGGGCAAATCGCGCGGAGCGGATGCTGCCACGGCGGAAGGTGAGCTGCCGGTAGATAGGAGGTTCTAGCGGTGCGGCGCCGAAGAACATTTTGCCCGCAAAGAGACCACCAGCCGCAGCTACGAACAACCCGATCGCGAAAATCAGCACGCCGGCCGGCATCTTGCGGTGAGCGGTCTCGGTTGGGGGCGCTACTACCGTTCGAGAGGACGAGGCCTGAGCCGGCTCGGTCACCACCGAAGTGCGGGAGGAATCGATAGAACGTTTAAGCCGCTTCAGATCGGCGCGCAGTTCAGCCGCAGTCTGGCAGCGCATGTCGCGATCTTTTTCAAGAGCCTTGCTGATGATTTCTTCCAGCTTGGGAGGAAGTTCCGGAACCAGACGGATGGCAGAGGTCGGCTGACGATTGAGAATAGCCTCAGTGACTACTGCGGACGTTTCTCCGCGGAAGGGCAGGATGCCGGTCGCCATTTCGTAGAGCACGACTCCGAAGGAGAAAAGATCGGTGCGTCCGTCGAGCTCCTTGCCCCGCAACTGTTCCGGCGACATATAGGCGACGGTGCCAACGGCGCTGCCCGGACTGGTGAGGTCCAAACCGGCAGCATCGGCCAGAGTTTGTGAATCGCCGCTGGTGGGGCGGGCGGCGCGGGTAATTTTCGCTAGCCCGAAATCGAGAATCTTGGCGTGACCGCGATCGGTGATGAAGATGTTCGCCGGCTTGATATCGCGATGGACGATCCCTTTGCTGTGCGCGGCATCGAGCGCGTCGGCAACCTCGATCGCCAGGGTGAGCAGGCGCTCGAACTCCATCGGCTTGCCGTTGATCAGGTGTTTAAGGGTTTCGCCGCTGAGACACTCCATCACGATGAAGAGATGACCCTCGTGCTGGCCGATTTCGTGAATGGTGCAGATGTTGGGATGATTCAGCGAAGACGCGGCGCGTGCTTCACGGCGAAAGCGTTCGAGTGCCTGGGGATCTTGGGAAGAATCGTCGGGAAGGAATTTCAGGGCGACGAATCGTCCGAGCTGAGTGTCTTCCGCCTTGTAAACGACACCCATACCGCCCCCACCAAGAAGTTCGAGGATGCGGTAATGGGAGACAGTCTGGCCGATCATGGACGAAGACAGACCCTTGGTTACACGGTCTTTTGAAACGTGGGTCGAGCCATCTTAGGGGGAATTGGGGAGCGAGTCAATTTGTATTGCCAAGGCAGGCCAAGGCAGAGTTGGCTGCCCGGTGCCAGATCAACTGGCTGGGTGCCGGACGGTGGCGATGTCTTGCAAGAGCTCGGAGGCCTGCCAGTCGGCACCGTGATACCACTTGTAGATTTTTCCATCGGGAGAGACGACGGCGGTGCTTAGGGAGTGGGTGATGAGTCCCCCGTCTTGGTTGTAGGTGAGGGCGAAGTAATCGGCAAATTCGGGCAATTCGGTTTGCGGAATCGCGGCGAATTCCCAATGGGTGAAGAGCACAGGGTCTTTGCTTCCCGTAGACGAAAAGCCGTAAGCGCGCAGAACCTTGGGCGTGTCGTGAGCCGGGTCGAAGCTGATGCTGAGCAGGTGAGTCTTGCCGTACCGGGCGGGGTCCGCCCGGATCTGCTGGTCGAGCGCGGCGAACTCATGACTCACGCGAGGGCAGAAATCAGGAAAGGGGCAGCGCGTGTAGATGAGAGTAAGAAGCAGCGTCTGCCCGCGATACTGATGCAGCGAAATCGACTTTCCATTTTGATTGACGAGCTTGAAGTCCGGCACCTGATCGCCGGGCTCGGGAATGTGCACGGTCGCTGTGGGTTTGGCGCCCTCAGGTTTGGTGTGTCCGGTGATCTTCACATTTTCCAGCCAGTATTTGTCGGCGTCGACGACCACATCGGCGGTAATGGAGTCGCCGGGCTGCAGTTGATCGATTTGCGCGGGAGGCTTGAACGTGTAGGACATGACCATCGCGTCCATGAAGCCCGCTATGGGTTCGTTATCGATATTGGCCGTGCTGCCGTTCTTGTCTATGGAGATGACTTTTCCTCTGAAGGGGTAGCGTTTGCCTCCGGACTGAGAGGTTGCGGCTTCAGGCTGCGACTTTGCGCGATTGCAAGCGGCGGCTAAAGTGAGCAGGGCACACAAAGCAAAAAGCAAGAAATGTCGCAACCAGAATTCTAACGATGATGAGTTGTGCTTGTCAGTCATATTCAGTCTTCTTTCATTATCTCCGAACTTAGTGCCAGGTCCCGCCGTCCCCGATTTCAGTAGTGGAAGCGATAGCGAAGTTCAAGGTAAATCTCGCGGGGGTTATTCCAGTGGAAGCCGCCGAAGGTGACGCTATTATCGAGTTCGACGCGACGGTTGGCGACGTTGATGGCGTTGAGCGAGGCGGAGAAGCGCTCGCCGAAATCCTTGCCGAGAGTGAGATCGAATGTTGTGTGTTGTGGCAGATAGTTGCCAGGATAAGGCTGGCCGGGAAATGCGTTGTGGAAGCCGGATCCGTAATAAATGTTGGTGGAAGCATAGGCGCGCCAAGGAAGAGTCACGTCGCCACCGACGTTGAGCGTGTTGCGCTGGTCGTGATCGAGTGGGGATAAGCCGGCGGGTAAGGAAAAATTAGTGAGGCCGCCGCTGATGGCGCCTCCGCCCTCGGCAATTTGATTGGAATAGGCGAGGTGAATTTGGCCACGATGCGCGATGCGCGGCGAACGCAGCGTAGCCTCCCATCCTCGAATCACCGCCTGGGCAATGGTGATGGGGAAAAAGAGGTTGGATTCGCCGATATTGTTGTGGTCAAAAAAATTCACCACGTTGGTGCGGAAGTTATCGGCATCGAAGATCCATCCGCGCAAAGGGATGGTCACACCGAACTGGTGTTCTTCATCGCGTTCACCATGGAGAGCGATGAATCCAAGATTGCTGGCTTGTGCGAAAACCAGCAGCGGCCCAGAAGCCGTTATAAGAGGCGGCGCTTGATAGTAGTGACCGTAGAAAGCGCGGAAGGTCCAGTTGAGACGCGGTATGTTGAGGGCGACGCCGAAGCGCGGACTGATCGCGTTCTCCGAGACTCCGCCCGAGAAGTGCGTGGGCCGCATACCTGCGGTTAGCGTAAGCCAGGGCATGGGCTTGAATTTGTCGTCAACAAAGAATGCTTCCAGGCTGCCGGTGGGGTGCTCGGCATCGGTAAAGGGAGTCCCGCTGGAGTTGTTGAGCACTCCGAACAGCTCATTATCCTGTTGATAGAAACTGTACACACCCACTTGCAGATTATTCTTCGAAACGTTTGCGCCGAAACTAACCTGACCTCCGCCATAGGTTGAGCTGCGATGCTCGGTGGTGGCGACCGGATCGGTGAGGGCGCTGTCGTAATCGGCCGCGTTCCGGTGAAAGAAAGGCGAGACCGTCAGCAGTAGCTTTGAATTGAACGTGTGCACCCAGGAGAAGTTTGCGATGGCGTCGGATTCGTGATCGCCGTCGCGAAGGTTGAGGCTGGGATACTGCGCCGCAAATTCGTTCGCGGCGATGGGCGCATTCTCGATGTCGTTGGGATTGGGATCGTACGGAATTTGATAGTAATCCTTGCGCAACGAAGTTATGAAGCGCAGCTGGTTCGAAGGGTCGACGTTGAAAATGAGAGATCCGAAGCCGCCATAGCCATTTTCGGCGTCGTGAACAATCTGTGGAACCGGCGTCTGAATTCCGAGATTGCTGCGGTTGGCGTTGACGCTGGCGTAATAGGCGAAGCGCTCGGTGTGACTGCCGAAGCTGAGGGCGTCATTAGTTTGGTAGAAATTCCCCGCACTGAGAACGAGCTCCGCTTGGCTGTTACGCTCGAAGCCGGTGCGCGGGACAACGTTAAAGACGCCGTAGGTGCGGTCGCCGAATTCCGCGCCGTAGCTTCCGCGATCGACCTCAAGATAGTCAATGTCCTTGGGATCGAATTGCGGGCCGAGGTTGGAGGCGATATTGGTGTTGGGCACCGGAACGCCGTCGATGAGCCAACTGGTTTGGTGGCCGCCGCGAATGTGCAGTTGGTCGTGGGTGATGTAGGCCCCGGGAACGTAGTCGGTGATCATGGCCAAACTGTTGCTGCGGGCTGCGCCAGGCGTGTGCTCGATATCGAGCCGGCCGACCAGCGTGGTGGTGGTGGCGGAATCAGTCGGAATGGCTTCAGGCGCTCCCGAGACTTGGACGGTTTCTTTGTTTGTTGCGACGCTAAGCGAAAAATGCAGAACCGGCTGCGATCCGGAATTCACACGAAGATTCGCCGTGGCCTGATTAAAACTGGGCGCCACAACCGTCAAGGTATATTCACCGAGAGCGACCGCGTTGAAAATGAATTGGCCAGAGGAATCTGTGTTGCTAGTCGTGGCCCAGTCCGAGGTTGTGGATCGTAGCGTGACGATAGCGTTTTCCACGGGCCGATGCTGAGCATCGTGGACGATGCCCCGGACCGATCCGAAAACGGAGCCGAACGCGGCGAGAGTCAGCATCAGGAACGGCGCCAATAGAATAATGCGAGTGGAACGCATTCAGTCTCCCATGACATCTTCAGTCCAGCGCTTAAGCCCAAAGTCATGATGAGCATTTATCGCAGCGCTGAACTCCTGGCGGGCAGCACCTTGCACTTGTTGAGTATGAGACTTAGATCAGGCG
>OBLW0100001501.1_pt1 | contig 19693 bp, 19 predicted proteins | sample 1520161 | NCBI WGS metagenome assembly OBLW01 (sample SAMEA3539309, study PRJEB22396) | soil metagenome | biome: tundra; feature: field; material: soil | place: USA | collected 2010-05 | depth 0.15 m | reverse complement strand
AACGCCGAATTGAGATTCGTGGGACATAGTGCAACGGGTCGGGACACCTGGGACGCGGTCGCCGGGTCGAAACCCAGCGGTCGCACCTGGGACCTGGCAGATAGGTCTCTGAAGTGCCACCTGCCAGTTGTGGGTAGGCATGGCGCGGCCGGCGGCATCCCCTTGCGTTCGGTCGACGGCGCGATTGGTTGCACGTACGACCACATCGGCTCCACCACGGTGCCCGGCTTGAGCGCCAAAGTCATGACAGATCTGCAGATCAGGATGCCCCAGATTTCGTGGGTTGGTTCACCCGCGCTTGCCGTCGCGCGGACCGACTGTAGCTGATCCGTGATTCGTAAGTAAGGCAACCAGATCGAGTCTCCTAGATGTCCTTTCCCATTCGCCGAGGAAGGCCCCCAAGGGCTTCAGCGCTCGTGGAGCAGCTCGCTGATCAGGGTCTGGATCTCCACGCCTGTGACAGGCCCGATCACCCGCGCCGCCATCCGGTGATGCCGATCCAGGATCAGGGTGCTCGGGATTCCCTTCTGTGGTAACAGGGGGAGCTGGCGCAGCAAGGCTCCGTCGGAGTCGACCAGCTGCGGGTACCGCGCGCCTGTCGACGCGACGAATCGGGTGGCCGACGTGGTGGTGTCCATCTCGTCGATACCGACGAAGCGAACCTTCTTCGCAGCCAGCTCGCGTTCCAGACGCGCAAGGACCGGGGACTCGGTCCTGCATGGCTCGCACCACGATGCCCAGATGTTGACGATGATTAGGTCGCCGGCGACGTCGCCGAGCGCGAACTTCGAACCGCCGATCGTGGTGCCTCTCAGGTTTGGGGCAAGGCGTCTGTCACTGATCGCGATGAGGCTGGACCCGGGGGACCCAACCTGAAGGGCGTCACCGGCTGATGACGTGCTGGCCTCGCCGCAACCGGACACCAGGAGTGTCGCGGCAACGACCGCCGCCATGCGCGCCCTTGAACCTGATTTGTTGGACACGACGCAACGCACGCCTTTCTGATGCCGGTTCGCCTCAGGACAAGATACGCTCTGGCCTTTAAACAACCGCTCGCTCTGCGACAGTGTTCGCAGGAATCGGAGTGAAATGGTTGATATCGCGGACCCTCGCATCGAACCGGGCCGAAGCTCATCACGGTTCTTGCCGATAGTGCGGGCCTACGTGGCCTTGACCAAGCCTCGGATCATCGAGCTTCTTCTGGTCACCACAGTGCCGGCGATGATGCTTGCAGCCCGGGGTCTGCCCTCTGTACGTCTGCTCGCCGCGACCCTGGTTGGTGGCACGTTAGCCGCAGGAAGCGCGAACGCGCTGAACTGTTACTACGACCGTGATATCGACGCCATCATGATGCGTACGAAGAATCGCCCGCTCAATCATTCTCTGGTCAGCCCTCGAAGCGCTCTTGTCTTCGGTGTGGTTCTTGGCGGGTTGTCCCTGACGTCGCTGTGGTTGACGACCAATGCCCTGAGCGTGGTTCTTGCGGCAGCCGCGATTGTCTTCTACGTGTTGGTCTACACCATGCTGCTGAAGCGTCGCACATCCCAGAATATCGTGTGGGGGGGCGCCGCCGGTTGTATGCCGGTGCTGATCGGGTGGACGGCGGTGACTGGTCGGCTTGCCTGGGCCCCGGTGGTGCTGTTCCTCATTGTGTTCTTATGGACGCCACCGCACTTCTGGGCTCTGGCGATGCAGTTCAAACAGGACTACGCGGCGGCGCGCGTTCCCATGCTTCCCGTCGTGGCGACCCAGGCGTTCGTCGCGGGCAGGATTATTGCGTATTCCTGGGCGATGGTGGCCGCCTCTTTGTTGCTGTGGCCGGTGGCGCGCACGGGGCCGCTATACGCGGTCGCCGCGGTTGCTTTGGGAGCGATCTTCTTGTGTGAGGCGTACGCATTGCGGCGCCGGGTTCGACAAGGACGCGCCACTCATTCCGCCCGACTCTTTCACCTGTCGATCACCTACCTCAGCCTTCTCTTTCTGGTGGTCGCCCTCGAGAATGTCGTGCCTCGTGCCTGGCGTTGACCGGCTTTTGGGGTGGTCCGCCCGGTGGGTCCGCGGCTTGTAGCTCGGCAAGGTATTCCTGCCATGCCACCAGACCCGGGTCGAGCTGATCAATGGCGCGTGGGTCGTCCGGTACGACGGGCCGGGTCGGGCTGTCGTGCAGCATGCGCCACCAGATGTAGGTGCCCAAGATGGCGTACAAGGGCCATTCGAAGGCATAGACCCAGGCGACTTCCCGGCCGGCTCGGGCACGGGTCAGCTCGAACCATCCGGCAGACAGACACACTGCGACCCCGACGAGAAGGGGGATGTGCAGCCGAACCACGGAAGACCAACGTCCTGGTCCGGGGCGTGCCGGGGCAGGATCAGGCATGGGGTTGTGCTCGCAGTTCCTTGGCCAGGACGGCGTCGAGGCGTCGTCCCTTGCGGGCTTCGCTGAGGAGCCACTCGTGGGCAGCCAGTGCTATCCATACGGCATCGATCGCCATGCTGCCTGCCCACATCAGTGCTCCACCCAGCTGTTGGTCGGCCAGAGCCCCTGGCCCGAAGGGCCGATAGACGTGGGAGTAGAAGGGGTACATCACGACAGGGGAGGCGTAGATGAAGAAGCCGGTCATGGTCTCGGGCACCATCATCAGGGACAGCGACACCATCCGAACCGCCGGTGACACTCTGCGGGTTGTCAGGTTCCCTGGCAGAAGCGGGTAGAAGTAGAGCAGCGCGGCGCCAAGGTACAACGGGTGCTCCACAAACCGGTGCACGCGTTCGTGCTCGAGGGCGAACTCGTAGAACGGGGTGAAATGCGTCCCGACAATGACCAGCGCAAGTATCAGCCAGGTTGTCACAGGGTTGGTGAGGGAGTAGGCCAGCCGGCTCCTTAACACGGGAACCACCCAGCGCCGCCGGATCTGTGGCGAGCTCGCCCGAAGGATCAGCAGCACGGGGGCTCCCAGCAGCAGCAAGGGCGCGGCGACCATGACCATCACGACGTGCTGAACCATGTGTGCCCAGAAGAAAGTGTCATCGAAGACACCGATAGGCCCTTGCAGGCTCACCCAGAGCAGGGCCACGCCGGACGCAAAGCATGCCGTCTTGCGACCAGGCCATGGTGAGCTGGGGTGGCGGGCGCTCACTGTCGACGCCCCCCAGGCGTAGAGCACCGCGGCGACGGTCAACGATGCACCGAGTACAGGATCGAAAGTCCATGCGCCGAGGAAGCTTAACCAGTGCCCCACGACGAAGAATGCTAGCAGCGGCTGATTCGTGAAGTAAGGCGTAACGCGGGCATATGTGAAAACCCGATCAGGCTTCCCTAAGAAACTCTCTGCTTGTTCTTGACGTTGGCTTTGACGTCGGTCACGCTGATGCTTCTCGACCATCGCGCGTCGGGATCGACATTCTGGCCGAAGGGCGACGAATGGGCAAAGCACACGAGTATCTAAAGGCATTGATTGCCGTGGCGGCGGGGGTTCTGGTAGTGGTCCTAGTGGGTACGACGCTGGCTCTCGCCGGTACGACCCCAGGATTGCTGAATGCCACGATCAAAGGAACGGCACAGACACCGGTCGGCGTTTTGCCGCATGCGTTCATGGAACTCGCCACCTACCCCGACAGCCTGGCTGGAGAACACGGCGTGGGCGGAGGCAGCGAGCCTGACTGGGTCAGTTATGGACCAACCACCAACCTGAGCGTCCCTGCCCATTCTTTGGTGACTGTCACCATCAAGCAGTACGACAGCGGGGGGACGATCACGAATCCCTACTTCGCCACGGTGCGCGGCACCGTCGACGGGACCATCAAGATCAACGGCAAGACCACGACCACAGAGAACCCAGATGCTATTGGGCATACCTTCACCATTCACGCCCTCCCGACGAACCAGGACCCGCTGTTCGTCAGTGTCCCGTTGCCGGCATTGCCCGATAACGCTAAGCCGGCTCCAGGCTCGAACTACCCGGTCCCGGACGTGGTGACCTTCTCATTCGTCACCGGCGGCCCGGGCAACTACGTGTGGAACTGCGAGTACCCCTGTGGCGTCGGCTATGTCGATTTCGGCGGGCCCATGTCGACTCGGGGCTACATGTCCGGGACTCTCACTGTCGTATGAGCCACATCCTTAGATGCCACGCGATGAAAGGCACCCTCTGATGTCCGAGACCGAGCCGGTGACAGTCCAGATTCGCACGTGGTGGCAGCGGGTCGAGATCAAGCGGATTGTCTGGATCTGGCTCGGTATAACGGTGGTTCTGGCGGTCTTCGCCCTCATCGTGCCCGCACGCATGATGGGCCCCCCTGCGTCACCGACCATGCAAGCCGTCGAGAGCACCATGACGGTCTTTTCGGTTGCTGCTGCCCCGGTGATGGCTCTCGTGCTGGCGATCGCGGTCTACAGCATGATCGGGTGGCGCTCACGCGGCTCGAATCCGCCCATCGGCGATGGTCCGCCGATCCGGGGCAATGCACGGGTGACGACGACGTGGGTGGTTGTCTCCTCCCTGCTGACCATGTTTGCGCTGATCTGGGGGCTGGGTGAGATGCAGAGCCTCTCGGTCGAGGCCTCGGCACCCAACGCGATGGTTGTCAATGTTACCGGCCAGCAGTGGGTGTGGACGTTCAGCTACCCGCAGAACGGCAACATATCGTCAGACCAGCTGTATCTGCCGGTGAACCGGCCGGTGGTCTTCCACGTCACGAGCAACGACGTCATCCACTCCTTCTGGGTCGTGGCGATGGGGATCAAGGTCGACGCTAACCCCGGTCAGGTGACGACGACTGGCACAACCCCTGACAAGTTGGGCAACTATGTCGTGCGCTGCGCCGAGCTGTGTGGGCTGCTGCATGCCCAGATGGAGACCCAGGCTCACGTGGTGAGCGGCAACGATTTCGCTGCATGGATCAAAGCCCACGAGAGTCGGGCGTCGTGAGGACAGCCGGGCGACGAAGGGAAGCACGATGAGCGACGTACGTGAGGAGCGGTTGAGCGGGCTTCCGCCCGCTGGCGGCGGCCTGATGCGCAGGCTGAACGTCGTCACGGCGCTGGGATGTGGCTTGGCTCTCGGCTTCGTGGGATGGGCCATCGCGCGCCACTTCCTGCAAGAGAACGACTTCGGCCCTGACCAGGTCACGGTGATCACCATGGTCTGCTGGGCGATCGGCTTCATGGCAGGCATCGGTGCGTTCAACGGACCGATCGGCTGGCTGATGGGCCGCGACCTGACCCACCAGGACGAGCTCTTCCTCGCGGGAAAGGACCAGGGGGTACGTCGTTACTTCCGGTTCACCACCGACCACAAGGTCGTGGGCATCCAGTACCTCGTGCTGACCATGGTCCTGTTTGGCGTCGGCGGCGCCCTGGCCATGCTCATCCGCACCAACCTGATCAGCCCGAACTCCAACTTTCTGAGCCCGCAACAGTACAACGCTGTCGTGGGCCTGCACGGCCTGATCATGATCATCGCGACGATCATCATGGTGACCGGCCCGTTCGGGAACTTCATCATGCCGTTGATGATCGGCGCCCGGGACATGGCGTTCCCGCGCCTGAATGCACTGAGCCTCTGGTTGATTGTCGCCGTGGTGCCGATCTTCTTGTCGGGGGCGTTCCTGGGCGGTATTCCGACCGGCTGGGTCGGCTATGCCCCACTGGCCGACCAGGGGCCACCTGGTATGGACGCGTACTTGATGACGATCATCATCTTCGCGATCTCCAGCGCTGTGGCCGGGGCGAACATCACCACCACCGTGCTGACGATGCGGGCTCGTGGCATGACGTGGAACCGGACACCGATCTTCGTCTACGGGGTGGTCGCCAGCGTCGGCCTGGCTATCCCGGCGTTCCCCATGTTCATGGCCTCACAGGTGCTGCTCGGTCTTGACCGCACCATGGGGGCCCAGTTTTACATCGCCTCCGGTGGTGGGAGCCCGTGGTTATACGCCAACCTGTTCTGGCTGATGGGACATCCCGAGGTCTACGTGATCTTGATCCCGGCCATAGCCGCCCTGATGGAGATGACCGCGGTGTTCTCCCGCAAGCCGTTGTTCAGCTTCAACGCCGCGGTGCTCGGCATCGTCGGTATCTCCGTGCTCAGTGTCATGGTGTGGGCACACCACATGTACGCCTCCGGCTGGGCACCGAACCTCAACGGGGCTTTCATGCTGACCACGGAGATGATCTCCATACCGACCGGCATGCTCTTCCTTGTCATCCTGGGCACGATCTGGCGCGGGCGAATCTGGACCCGGCTACCCATGATGGCGACCTACGCGATGCTGTGGAACTTCATCATCGGCGGCATCACCGGCCTGTACCTGTCCGACGTCCCGCTGGACTACGCCCTTCACGGATCCATGTTCGTCACAGCCCACTTCCACTACACCCTCATGGGTGCCGGGTTGACCGGTGCGATCGGGGCACTGGCGTACTGGTTCCCGAAGATGACCGGCCGGATGCTCAATGAGCGATTCGGTTTCATCTCCTTCTGGCTGGTGCAGATCGGCTTTCAGGTCACCTTCATCGGGATGTTTGCGGTGGGCCTGGCGGGCCAGCCGCGGCGGGTCTACACCTACGACAGCCTGCTGACAACGGGCAACTTCGTCTCGACCATTGGCGCCTACGCCATCGGGATTGGAATGCTCTTCCTGATGTACGCGGTGATCGGCTCCTGGCGCCATGGTGTGCTGGCGCCGTCCAACCCGTGGGGCGGCAAGACGTTGGAGTGGACTGTGCCCAACCCCATTCCGTTGGAGAACTTCGAGGTGCTGCCGGTCATCACCTCGGATGCCTATGGCTACGGCGAGGAACCATTCGAGCCTGTTGAAGGACCACCTGTCCCGGACAAGCTCGAACCGGCGCATGCAGGCAGCGCTGCTGATGAGGAGAGCACCCAAGGAGCGCTGCCGTGAGTACCGTGACAGTTCCGGGCACGCCGACTCAACACGAGGACGTCGACACCGTCGGTCGGCGCTGGCGGTTGGGGGTCGGGTTCCTCATCGTGGCCGACGCGTCGTTTGTCGCCGCCATGCTGTTCAGCTACCGGTACCTGCGAGGCCTCAACACCGAGGGCGCCTGGCTACCCCACGGCTCGGCGACCCCACCCATCTGGGTCTCGTGGGTGCTCGCAGCCGGCTTCATCCTCAGTGCGCTGGTGTTCCGTGGGGGGGAGAGAGCCATTCGCCGCGGTGACAGTGGCCGACTCGTCCTTGCCAGCGTGCTCGGGGTGATCCTTGTGGTTCTGGTCGGTGTCGGGCAGGTCGTCCAGATCGCCGGCTTCCCCTTTGCGATCGCTTCGAGCGCGTACGCGTCGTCGGTGTATCTCCTGGCCGGGGCCAATCTCTTCCACCTGGTTCTGACCTTGTTCCTGGGTCTGGCGATGTGGAACCGGGCCAGAGTGGGCAAGTACTCGGCCGCTGAGAACTGGCAGGTGGGGATCGTCTCGCTCTGGTGGGCCTGGGTCGCCATCGCGGCGGTGCTCAGCGCCCTGACCACGTCCTTCATTGTCAGTCCCCTGGCCGGTGGCTGACCCGCTCGAGCGGGTCAGCCACGCGAGCCGGTCGTCAGTTCATGGGTGTCATCTGGTTCCCGACGCTACCGACCCAGCCCGGTAGCGTCATCGGGGAGAAGAACGCACCGTCCCCGCGCACAGCCCACAGGATCGCCCCGTTGGTCTGGGTCGTGGTGGCGAAACCGGTGTGGTTTCCGGTGGGTTCCAGGTCGGTGACACCGTCGGGGGCGACGCCGTGGTCTGTCCAGGTGCGGCCGGCGTTCCCCGAGGAGTAGACGTGGTCGCCGCCGGTGGCGGAGCCCATCATCCAGGCCGCCTGGGCGTGACAACCCCAGGCGGGTAGGCCCAGTGGAACCGTCAACGGAGCGCCGGTTGCCCAGGTGGCCCCGCCGTCCACGCTCCGAGCAATGGACATGGTTCCGCGCGCGCGCACGACCGGCAGCATCCATGTTTGGCCGCGTCCGCAGGGCGTCAGGGCCGCGACTGCGTCTGAGGCGAGACCGACCACGGTGGCCCACGTCGTGCCGGAGTTCTTGGTGGTGAACGCGACCGGCCCACCGGCAGGTCCATGGCCGGTCACCCAACCCCGGCCGCCCACGCCCCAGCTGATGGCATCGAGCTGGAGGTGTCGGCCCCCCGCCAGTCTCGAGGCGTCGGTCAGCACGCTCCAGCCACCCGGCCCCTTTTCGACAACGGTTCCGCCGCCGGTGCGCAGGACGGCCGTGACACCCCGTGGGCCAATTCCGATGGACTGCCGACCGATCGTGAGACCACCTGGCAGCTGCCCAGGACTCCAGTTCGTGCCTGAGGCGGTGCTGCGCAGGATCGGTGAGATCACCAGCTGGTGGAACGGCAGGACGGCCACCACCAGCTCCCGAGATCTGGCCGACATGCTCAACCCCCCGCCGGTGGGTACGGCGACCGGGGTGATGTTCGTGACGTGTCGCCAACCATCAACGGTGTGCAGTAAGAGGAACTCCGCCCCGCTGGGCCAGACGGCTGTGCCGGAGTGGCTGTCCTGCATCAGCAGCCACGGTGACGCGGCTCGCAGCGGTCCACCGGTGGCGGCGGCAAGCCGTTGCGCTCTGGCGGTGGGGGATGAGGGGGGCTGGGCGGATGTCGGTGTTGACGAGGACGGCGAGCAGGCAGACGACACCAGGAGCATGCTCGCCAGTGCGATCACCAGCGGATACCGTCGCCGGTGACCGCCGCGATGGTGACCGCAGCCCGTTCCTATGCGGGTCATCCGAGCAGCCTCCGTGTCTCCTGCTCGATGAGTGTGGAGTAACCCTGGGACAGCTGAGGGTTCGCGCCGTCGCCGAGATACGTTGCTGTCGTCCCGTCGGGTGAGATGAAGTAGATGCCCTCGCCATGGGAGATCATGCCGACCGCTGGGACCTGAACGACGATGCCGTATGCCGAAAGCACATCCCCCAGCTGTACGGGTGATCCGACCAGGAAATGCCAGTTTGACAGGTCGCTGAGGCCGTGGGACCTGGTGAACGCTTCGACGTCCTCGACGCGGTGAAAGATCGGGTTGGTGTCGATCGCCACAATCTGGACCCGCGTGGCCAGCGGCCCCAGTGCCCGATCTGCGGCCGCGATCTGGTTGGCGATGATCGGGCAGTCGTCGCTGCAGACTGGGTCGAGGAAGGTCACGAGGGTGAGAGTGCCGCGCAGTCGTGACATAAACACCGTGCGTCCGCTCTGGTCCGTCAGCGTGAACTCAGGGGCTGGCCGGTGGGGAACGGAGCTGACACCGCCACTGCTGTCCGCCACGACCGCTGATGCGTCGGGGGGCCCGAGCAGCGTGCCGAGCAGAAATATCGGGACGAACAGCACCGCGCCGACCCCCACTGTGGTGAGGCTGGCCAGTACGGGCAGGTTGCGCTCAAGCTGGGCCGGGCGGTCGATTCCCAGTCCGTGCCCTGCGGCACGCGCCGGACGCTCCTGCCAGCCTGGCCAGCCTGCCGCGAGCACAAGAGCCATCGGAAGGGCCGCGTTGGGGTCGGTTGCCAGGCCGCCTAAGACCCCGAAGTCCTGGGCGAGCCACCAGGTGGCAAGGCACATGGTGATTCCGGCAGCGACGAAGGCGGGCGCCGGCGAGAGCAGCAAGCCGACGCAGATGGTGACGAGAATGGCCACGACCGCGGCGTTAACCGTGATGGGATGGCTCAGCGCCAGCTGACTCGCCACCGTGATCGGCCGCAGGAACACGGCCGGCTGGTTGTTGTGGGCGCTGATCCCGAACGCCGCGGAGAGCCCGCGGCCTGACCAGTTGCCCTCCCAAGGCAGGGCCTGCAGCGTGGCCGCAGCCAGTATCCACATTCCCCCCGCCCGCCGTGCCAGCTTCCCGGCTTCGCCGCTGTTCCACCGGTCCCACCGGACCAACAGCAGCGCGGCGGCCAGTACGTAGACCAAGATGGCGCCCGGCGCTCCGGTTAGCCAAGATGCGCCTGGGGCGAGCATGCCGCCGAAGAACTCACCGCCCACCCACACCACGGCGCTGAAGGCCAGGCTGGCCCACAGTGCTGATCTGGCGAGCAGACCCCGCCCCCCCAGCAGCAGGAGCAGCCCCAGGCCCAGCTCGATGGACACGGTCACCGCGTCGGCTGTCACTGGGTGGTCCGCCCAGGCTTGGGCGGACGGTTGGATGACATCGACCAGCCACCTCGGGCTTGAGGAGATCCCAGGTGTCAACGTGTGGGCGACAAAGCCAGCCGGCATGGCGGGTTGCGCCTGCAGCAGCCCGTCCAACAGCCACAACAGCCCGAGCCCGATACGCAGGAACCGCCGGGCTGGTGGCTCGATCTCATGGTCAGGCGGGGAACCCGTCAGCAGCGTTGGCCCCTGCGCTTCGCCGTCCTGGGATGCGTCGTCCTGCAATGCTCTTTCTTTTGATGCGCGGCGTCGTTGCCGCCACCAGACCGCAACACCGGTCAACAGCCCGGCGCCGACCAACCACGAGAGGATCTGCAGGAGCGCCATGGCCAGTTGGGGGAACATGCTGGTGAGCACGTCACCTGACATCATCGTCCACCCTGAGGTCGGCAGGGCACCTGGGGGAGGACTACCTCGCGCACGGTCGCCTCCGCACTGGTCGGCTTCTTCTCGCCCGCTGGTCACCACGCTCGCCATCCTGCGCCAGCGTTGAAGCGCAATGCTAGCGCGACATATGTGACGGAAGCGCCCATTTCTCCCCAGTGTCTCTAACATTGTGTTTCGTCGATGATTGTTCAAAGGAGGCTGGGTGTTCGCCGCCGACTCCGCTTGGGACATCGTCAGGTCCGGACCGCTGTTGCTGGCGGCTCCCATCGCCGTCGCCGCTGGCGTTCTGTCCTTCTTCTCCCCATGCGTCCTGCCGCTCCTGCCGGGATACCTGGCGTTCGTGACCGGCAGCCTTGGGGCGGACGTCGTGCGCGGGGGGAATCCGAAGGAGGCTCTTTCGGGTCTCTCGAGTCTTGCCCCATCACGGGGTTCGGGCGGCGCCAGCCGTCACACCATTGCGGGCGCAGTTCTGTTCGTGCTCGGATTCGCGGCCGTCTTCGCCAGCTACGGCGCAGCGTTCGGCGGGCTGGGTGCTCTTCTGCAGTCGCACCAGCAGATGTTGACACGGATCTTGGGTGGCTTCACCATCGGGCTGGGTCTGCTGTTCGCCGGGGCGATGGCCAGGTTTCCGTGGGCCAACCGGAGCCTGAAGCTGTCTTGGCGCCCGCCGAGCGGTGTCGCGGGTGCGCCGCTGCTGGGCATCCTGTTCGGACTGGGATGGACCCCCTGCATCGGTCCAACGCTGGCGGTGGTCCTCACCTTGGCCACCACGACCGGCGGGGCGTGGCGCGGGGCCGCGCTGGCCTTTGTATACAGCCTGGGCTTGGGCATCCCGTTCCTGCTTGGCGCCGCATCGGCGGATCGAGCGATGGCAGCCTACGAGTGGCCGCGCCGGCAGGCAGCTGCCCTCATGCGAGTTGGCGGGCTGATGCTCGTGCTCGTCGGGGTGCTGCAGGTCTCCGGTGCGTGGGGCGCCATGATCGCTCGCCTGCAGGGTACGATCAGCGGCTTCCAGCTCCCGCTGTGATTCGTAGTCGAGGGCCTGACTCCAATGTGCCGAGGAGCAAGGACCGAGTCCTGTTGGTGGCGACGCTGCTCATCGTCATGCCGCATTAGCGTTGCCGCGTTCATCGTTGAGAGGGTCACGGCCGCGTCCTGCACCCAGTCCGGCTGGATCGGTCAGGAGCGACGGATCGCTCCCATCTCGCGGGTCCAGACCTACACCGACGGGTCCACACCTACACCGAGCGCGGGCCGTTGGAGCAGCTGTTCAGGCTTGCGAACGTCACCGTGGCCACGACTTCTGCAGCAGGCCGTATCCACGGGCTTGACCGCGCCATGGCCGAGTCCGTGGTCGCCGGGCGCACCAAAGGATTCTGGCTGCCTTTGATATTCTGACTCGCCGGGGAGAGTTATGTGCGCTACGTTCTGGCCCCACTGGTAAGGCCACGGGCTAGGCACTGGATCGCTGTCTTGAGCGGTCCAGTGTCCTTTGGGAGGAACAGTGCGCAGGTTCAGACGTGTCGGGCTGGTCTTAGGTGCGGTGCTTCTTGCGGTGCTGAGCGCCTGCTCCGCGAGCGGCACCGCGCGCCCGCCGGCAGCTTCGTCGCTTATCCCTCCAGCCGCTGGCACGGTCTTTGACAAGGCGATCAGCCCCGCGGTGGCCGCGTTGCCGTTCGTCAATCAGGACGGCCACACGATGACGTTGGACTCAATGAAGGGGCAGACCGTCGTCTTGACCGACTTCCTGTCTCTATGCCAGGAGATCTGCCCCCTTACTGCCGGGAACTATGAGCAGATCGCCGAGAAGGTGAAGATGGCGGGAGCCTCGAGCAAGATCACCCTCCTTGAGGTCACTGTTGACCCGGCCCGTGATACGCCCGCCCGGTTGAAGGTCTACAGCGCCAATCTTGGTGCGCCGGTGAACTGGCAGTTCTGGACCGGCTCTCCAGCCAATATTGCTGCCCTGTGGGCGGAGATGGGAGTGGCATACGAGAAGGTGGGCGACGACCCGGGTGAGCGCCCTATCGACTGGTGGACCGGGAAGGCTCTCATCTACGACGTGAACCACCAAGATGTGGTGTTCGTGCTGGGGACTGACGGGCACGAAAAGTGGCTGACCCAGGGAAACCCGAACCTGCAAGGCGGGTCCGTGCCAGCATTCTTGGTTAACTACCTCAACGCGAACGGTCGAGCCAACCTAGCCTCACCCGGCGTTCAGTCATGGACTTCAAACGACGTGACCGCCGCCCTGACCTACGTAACGGGAGAACAGATCGGATAACCGCCAGGGGAGGTCACGTTGATGCACCAGGGTCCGAGGTTGCTCTACGTGGCCGCACCCGCGTCGCACCCTCGCGATGGCTGTGTGCGGTCGTGTCCTGGCGAGTGGTTCACCATCCCGTGACTGGGTAGGCGGGTGAATCGTGAACAGCCGACCCACATCCTGCGCGCGGCGTCGACGATTGTGCACCACCCGAAAACCCTGGCTGATCGGTAGCCGGCCGGTGCTGGTCACCTTTGTTGAGGAACTCCCGGACGCCGCCACCGCGTCCATGGAGGTCGACTTTGCCTAGTGCGACCGCACAGAGCCGCATGACTGCGTCGTGTCTGAGCTCGTGGGTTTCGGGAGACGGGCTTCGCGTTCGCGGCGGCTGTGCCCGAGTCCGGCCTGATCGACCCAACGATCCTTGCCCGGCGCATTGACCGGTTACCCGCGAGCCTGGATCCGCAAGCGCAGAGGCGGCTGCCTTCATGGTTGAAGGCCTGGGTCGACCGACATCGACCAGACTGACCTGATCCCTGGAATCCGAGCGCCGTCCGTCATGAAGTGGCTTCTTGCGCGCGACCCCAGGTGCGGGCCGTCGAGGCTCCCTGGCGGCGGCGTGAGTATCCGTGACCAGATCCGTGACCGAGACGCCACGGGACGCAGTGGCACACATGGGGACGGATGCGACGTCGATGGCGTGGCAAGCACGATGAATGATGACGTGGGAGACGGATCAGTCTGTATGAGACAGGGTTCGCCTTGCTCATAACCCGGAGGTCGCAGGTTCAAATCCTGCCCCCACTACTACGAAGTAGCAGCTCAGAGGCCCTTTCCCATTGGGAGAGGGCCTCTTGCTTTGGCGAGGTGTGGCCAAATGTGTAGCCGGAATCTTCAGGGAATCACCTCGGAGGCGGGACCCGGTGGGACGCATGGTGACGATTGAGCATGATCGCGAAGCCGACGACGGTGATCGCTGGGGTGAGTTTGCAGACGATCGCTGGACGTGATCTTCACGGCGGCCGGTGCGCAGTGGCGTAATACAGGGTGTTCCATGTGTCTGGGGATGAACCCCGATGTGATGCGTGCAGGGCAGCGCAGTGCGTCCACGTCGAACCGGAACTTCGAGGGCAGGCAGGGCGCAGGTGCCCGGACACATCTGGCGTCGCCGTCGGTTGCTGCCGCCACCGCGGTGGCTGGCCATTTGGCGGCCCCAACCGATCTATACGTTAGTAGCCTCCCGTGTGACAGCGATACCACGCGCGATACAACAAAGGAGCACCATGATTCGAGCTGCAGTCCTGACGGAGGTCGGTGGCGCTCTGCGCGTCACCGACCTTGAGCTGCCTGACCCCGGTCCGAGTCAGGTGCGGGTACGGATAGCCGCCACGGGTGTCTGTCACAGCGACCTCTCGCTGGCGCGGGGAACGTTGGCCCAGCCGGTGCCGGCCGTCCTCGGGCATGAAGTGGCCGGCACGATCACCGCGATCGGCGCCAGTGTCGACAGGGTGTTCGTCGGGGACCGCGTTGTGATCTGTTGGGCTCCACCGTGCGGCGAGTGCTGGTTCTGCACCGCAGAAGAACCATGGCTGTGCGAACACGCAGCGGACGCCGCATCCGAGCCGTACGCCAAGGCACTCGGTATAGATGTCTACCCCGGCCTTTCGACCGGCGGTTTCGCCGAGGAGACGGTGGTCTCGGCGCGTGCCGTCATCGCCGTACCGGACGCCGTTCCGTTGGAGCATGCGGCTCTTGTGGGCTGCGCGGTGATGACCGGCGTCGGCGCAGTACTGAAGACCGCGCGGGTACAGCCCGGACAGTCGGTGCTGGTGGTCGGGCTGGGCGGTGTGGGCCTGTCGGTGGTGCAGGGTGCCCGGCTTGCCGAGGCTGGCCAGATCATCGTGGTGGATCGGTCGCCAGAGAAGTTCGCGCTGGCCGAGTCGATGGGTGCCACCGACGTGCTGGAGGCTGGCGGCGAACTGGCTCGGCAGGTCCGGAGGCTCACTGGCAATCGCGGCGCCGATCATGCCTTTGACTGTGTGGGATCCGCCGAGACCATCCGCACCGCATGGTCCGCGACCCGGCGCGGTGGCCATACGACTGTGGTGGGTATCGGCGGCAAGGACCAGCAGGTCAGTTTCAGCGCGCTGGAACTGTTCTACTTCGCACGCACGCTGTCCGGCTGCGTGTACGGATCGACCAATCCCTTGGTTGACATACCGTTGTTGTTGGATCATGCCGCGAACGGTCGGCTCGACCTGGGCGCTCTGATCACGGACCGCATTGGGTTGGACGGGATCGACGACGCGTTCGCGCGAATGGAGCGGGGCCAGGGCGCTCGGTCGTTGGTGGTGCCATAGCCGGGCGGCCTTGGCGGCACCCAACAGGAAAGGCAGAAACCATTGAGAGGACTGGCCGATCATGATCGAGCGGAAGAGTTTCTACATCGGTGGCGAGTGGATTGCGGCATCCGACCGCGAGCCGTTGACAGTGGTCGATCCGTCGACCGAACAGGCCCTGGCCACCGTCCCCGCCGGCACGGAGGTCGACGTCAACCGTGCGGTGGCTGCGGCGCGCGGTGCGTTCGAGTCGTGGTCCGGCGCGCCGGTCGAGGAGCGAGCGCGGCTGCTTCGGGCAGCAGCGGATGCTTTGGAAGCGCGGGCGGAAGAGGTCGCTCGCCTCATCACACAGGAGATGGGTTCACCGCTGGCGTTCTCTATCGCCGTGCAGGTCGGCAATCCGGTGCGGGTGCTGCGGTCGTTCGCCGATCTGCTGGGCGAGTACGCCTTCGAGGAGAAGATTGGCAACTCCTTGGTACTGAAGGAAGCGATTGGCGTGGTCGGTGCGATCACGCCTTGGAACTACCCCTTGCATCAGGTGGTGGCCAAGGTCGCTGCAGCGCTGGCGGCTGGCGCGGTGGTGGTGCTCAAACCAAGCGAGATAGCGCCGCTGTCTGCGTTCATGTTGGCGGAGATCTTCGATTCCGTCGGCCTGCCAGCCGGGGTCCTGAATCTGGTGACGGGTCTTGGACCCGTGGTCGGGCAAGCGCTGGCCGCGCATCCTGATGTGGACATGATCAGTTTCACCGGCTCGACCAGGGCCGGCAAACTGGTCTCGGCTGTCGCGTCGCAGACCGTCAAGCGGGTTGCGTTGGAGCTGGGCGGCAAGAGTGCGACCGTAGTCCTGGAGGACGCCGATCTTGGTCGGGCGGCCAAGATCGGCCTCGCGAACTGCTTCGTCAATGCCGGCCAGACCTGCACGGCCTGGACGCGGATGCTGGTGCCGGCCGGCCGCCACGATGAGATGGTCGAGTTGTTGCGTGACGCGGCGGCCAAGTACACAGTGGGGGCGCCGACGGATGAGTCGACCCGGATCGGCCCATTGGCCAACGCCGACCAGTTCAAGCGCGTTCGTGACTACATCGACATGGCGATCCGGGACGGAGCCACAGTGGTGTTAGGTGGCACAGACCGGCCGATCGACGCCGAGCACGGGTACTACGTCGCACCCACCGTTTTGACCGACGTCCACCCAGGTTCGCGCATCGAGCAGGAGGAGGTCTTTGGTCCGGTGCTGGTCGTGATCCCGTACCGCGACGAGGACGAGGCGGTGGCCATCGCGAACGACACACCCTATGGATTATCCGGAGCGGTATTCTCCGCCGACCAGGATCGGGCAGTGGCGTTCAGCCGTCGCCTGCGTACCGGGATGGTCGACATCAACGGCGGCCGTTTCAACGCTCTGGCACCGTTCGGTGGCTACAAGCAGAGTGGCAATGGCCGCGAGTTGGGAGCCTACGGCTTGGAGGAGTATCTCGAGATCAAGTCCGTGCAACTGTGAGCTCACGGCCTGGCTACACGAGCTTTGCCCGTTGAACGTGACGCGCCCGGTGGCCACATCGACACCCGCCCGATCACCCCGCCACCATCTGGGAGGAGCTGCAATGATCGACCTGACGTGGCAAGGACGGGTCGCTCTGATCACCCTGAACCGCCCCGAGAAGCGCAACGCGCTGAACATCGAGCTGTGCCACCGGCTGGGCGAAGCGGTTCGCTCGGCCGTTGCTGGGGGCACCCGGGCGATAGTGATCACCGGCAACGGGACCAGCTTCTGCGCTGGGGCCGACCTCGGCGGCGTCTATACCGCGGACTTCCGCGAAGCTCTCTACGACATGCTGCGAACCGTCACCGACGCCCCGGTGCCCGTCGTGGCCGCGGTCAATGGACCAGCCATCGGAGCCGGCACCCAGCTCGCTCTGGCCGCCGACCTGAGGGTGGCCGCGCCCACCGCGGTCTTCGCTATACCGACCGCGAAGTTCGGGCTGGCGGTCGACCCATGGACGATCCGGCGGTTCGCGCTCCTCGCTGGCACTGGCACGGCCCGGGCAGTGCTCTTGGCCTGCGACCAGCTCGATGCCGAGCAGGCTCACTCCTGCGGTTTCGTCGCCCGCGTCGGCACAGTCGATGATGCCATCGCCTGGGCTCAGGACCTGGCCGAGCTCGCGCCGTTGACGGTCGGCTACTCCAAACAAGTCCTCAACAGCCTCTTCGAGCCTGAGCTCGACCCGGCCGCGAGCAAGGAGCTCTTCAAAGCTTTCGAGGGCTGCTGGGCCAGCGAGGACTTAGCCGAGGGCCGCCGGGCGCGGGCCGAGAAGCGGCCCCCACGGTTCGAAGGGAGATGAGCCGATGAAGTGTGCCCCGTTCGATGTCCGCGCCGCGAGCGTCGACGAGCAGATCAAGACTCCGTCGGCGCCGACGGTGACGGTGACGGTGACGGCAAGATCCTGGCCGGTGGTCAGACGCTTATTACCACTCGACAGTGGTTCGGCGTCACCGAAATCCATGGACGCTATAGCGCTGGCTGGAGATCGACGATGGACCGCCCATGTCGCCATGGATCTGACGATCACGCCAGGCGTCCCGTTGAAGCGAGCAGATCTACGCCGCCAGAAGCTATCCAAGGAGATCCACGACCGACGACAGTCTCGACTTCAACAGAACCGTCGGCACTGGCGGCAGCTTGTTTGGGCCTGGTTCGAGCCGTCGCGAAGGTCACCAGTTCGATCGGCCGGCTTGACTCCGCAGGCATCAGTAACCAGGACCAGATCGCTAACGCCAAAACTGAGGGGAAAATCGAAAGCGCTCGTCTCGAACTCAACGCTGCCGAGACCACAGTCAACGAGTCCGGGACCGGGATCGGAGTAGAGGTTCGCGTGCCCTACCAAGGGGGCTGGCATTCTCTAGGTTACGGCCGAGAGACAAAACTAGGCCAGCATCGTCCGTTGCTTCAATACAGTCGAGACGTGGTGCCACTAACCTGCACTTTCCCAAAGACACGGCAGCCGCCGAGATCCGCAAGTGGCGCCGGAACACTGCCCTCGCACTTCAAGAGCATGTCGACCAGAACAACCAAGTGGTTCAGTGGCACAACGATGGGCTGGACGCCGTGGCAGAGGCGGCCATCCAAGTACCAAGAGCGCAGTTGGACGCGGTGCGCTCACTTAGCGACGAGATCGAAACGACCGGGATCTAGTCGTGGCAAAGCGGGATAACTCGAGGGGATGGCCATGGCAGTGCGGCGGTGAGCTTGGGGGTGCGGGCCCGTAGCGTGATGAACGTGATGCCGCGGTCGGTGAGCTGGCCGAGCTGGGTTCCGGTGGTGACCTTGCTGTCCATGATGAGCAGCTTCGGGTCGTGGCCGCCGGCGCGGTGCCAGTGGTCGGCGAAGGCGAGGACTTCGTTGTTCTGGGTGGCCTTGGCCAGGTCGGCGTTGGCGTAGAGCAGGGTGTGGCTGTCGGCGTCTTCGGCGAAGAATGTCAGCACTGATCGGGTCCGCCCGGATCTGCTTGGTACGTAGTGCTTTTCGAGCGCGACGTCGGTGCCCCAGGCCATGACGGCGTGGAAGTCCAGGTTGACCGCGTCGCCGGTGGCGAGCCCTGCTGTGAGGGTGGCTTGTCCACAGCGGTCAGGAGTTCGGCCTGCTTGGCGTGCTGGAGGCGGTAGGAGTAGGTGGTCAGGGCGGTGGCCTTGGGCAGTGAGGTCAGGCCGGCGAACAGCGCGGCGCTGGGGTCGGTGGCGAGCTCCTCGACGTGGCTGACCCGACGGGTGCCGGTGAGTTTCAGGGCCAGTAGCGACAGCACAGAGCTCAGTGCTGGGATGACGCTCGTGCCGGGGTAGCCGGCGGCCTTGACCAGAGCCGGCAGGTCGAGGGCGACCAGGTCCGGGATGGTGAGCAGCAACCCGGCGAGTTTGGTGTCGATCCGCTCGGGCCACTGGGCGAAGTCCAGCACGCTGGTGCGGGGCTGGGCTTCGCGCCGGGGGAGGCCGCGTTCTGCAAGCGGGCGGGCCCACAACCGTGGGAAGCCTTCCTGCGCCAGCACCTCGGCGACCCCGGTCCGGTTCAGTCTCGCGGGCTCGGTGGCCAGGATCTCGGCGATCTCATAGGCCGACCGGCCGGCCCGCCGCAGCTCGATGATCCGGGCCTGAGCGGCGTCTTTGGCCGGTGCGCTCTTGAGACCGGGCTTGGTGTCGGTGAAGAAGTCCCGTCGGCCGGCCCGAAAGTCCCGGGCCATCGACTGCACGCTGGCCGCGGTGTAACCGAACCGGGCGGCCGCCTCTGATGCCGTCAGACCTTCCAGCAGGTAGGCCCGCAGCGCCTCGTACCGGCGTTGGTCGCAGGTGTCGGGGGCGGCGAAGAACTCACCGCCCGGCCGCGCCGAAGGTGGGAGCGATATCGCTGTCTGCTTGATGTAATGACTACAGCAGCATTCCGGACAGTCGTCAACGCGACGCCCACAAAGACGGAAAGGAGAACTACTTCCCTGTTATTTCAAGCCTTTCAGGAGTTGGTGATCCGCATGCGCGTTCACTTCGGG
>OBLW0100001500.1_pt1 | contig 19705 bp, 14 predicted proteins | sample 1520161 | NCBI WGS metagenome assembly OBLW01 (sample SAMEA3539309, study PRJEB22396) | soil metagenome | biome: tundra; feature: field; material: soil | place: USA | collected 2010-05 | depth 0.15 m | reverse complement strand
TCTTTTGCAGCGGTACGTTGAAATCCACGCGGATGAAAACACGCTTCCCATTGAGAGAGAGATCACGAATCGATAAATAGGACATAAATAAACCCCTTATAATCAACTACATGCTGCTGATTCCACATTGCAGGGAGTGCCAGGATTCCATCGATTCCAGACCCTCATTGGCCGCCAGATCCTAAGACGTTAGGACACCCACCAGCGGACGGCGCACCTGAGGTTCCTGCTGCATCTCCAACTTCCAGCATAAACGCAAAAAGACCCCGGCGCGCACGAAGTCGCCCGCAGCGTATCCTGGGGCACTCCACCCTCGATATGACCCGCAAGTACGTCAGCTTGCAGACGGCGGATCTGCAAACGGCCCGTCAAGAGTTCAGCGTGTTCAGCGTGCTGGCGGCGCAGTGTCCGCGCTGAACGCAGGAAGTCCCCCGCCACACCGAGGGTCACTTACAACTTGCGAGCCGCTGCGGCCGCCTGGGTCACAGAGCCTCCTTCTGTTGGCCGATGCGGTGAGCGAGCACGTCGGCGCTGGGCTCCACACCCAAGCCAGGGCCGGTAGCCGCGATCATCGATTTCGTGGGCTACAATCCTTTGCCACCCGCCAAGAACTGAGCCGAATGTCACGGGCGAAGCAAAACCAGGACCTCCGATCGCGGAATCGCCTCTCCGCCTCAATCTCCGCCGAAAAACTCGTCCTTGACGACGCTTTTCGCACCTATCCCGGCGAGCCTTGTGCCGGGCGCGGTAAGTGCTTCGCCATGATCGCCCCAGATTAGCCCACTGCGATCTGTGATTCGGATGGCCGATGCCGACTGGATCCCCGCGGGCCCGAAGGCGAAAGATTGAGTGACCCCAGTGGACTCCCCGATCGGGATCCAGTTGTCGCTGTTCACCGGCCGAGCCTCGACCAGATAAGAGCACAATGGCTGGCCCGGGTGCACGAACACAGTGATGTCATCCTCGCCCTGCGCATGGATGTGACGTTTGTCCAGACGCAGAGCTACCGACCCGAAGCCGCCAAGCGAAAGGAATTGATCCGCGCTCTTACCGGCCACATCTCCGAGGGCGGCCTTCGGATCCTTGTGTTGATTGGCTCCGGGCGCTGCCTCCTGGCCTAGATGCAGTTCCACAACTTGGTCTACGAACTGGAGGCGTCCGATAGCGGAAATGGGGCCGATCTTGAGCGCACCCAGGCCCGAGACGCACATTCCGGGGTCCGGTAGCGGCTTGGAGTTTTTACCTCGCGTGCGCCTGCTCAGGTCGGTGAGGCGGACCGCCGCCGCGAACGGCGCGTGCGCAGCGCTCAGGCCGAACGATTGCGTGCTGCCGGCGGATACTCCGAGAGTCACCCAGCCGTCCGGCCCGAAGATCGGCTTGGGACCTGAGACGTCGGGCAGGACCATGAACACCTCCACCCGGTAGGGGCGAGGATCGTCGGTGGGATGCACGACGACGGTAATATCGGTGTCGCCTTGAGGCAAAATAACCGATCCGTTGAATCCCAGGGTGAGTGCGCCGCCCGCGCCCAGCGCGACGAAAATATCGGCCGGCTTCGTTGCGATATCGCCGAGGGCGGCTTGCGGATTTATGTGTTGGTTGGCGCCTCTGGCCGCTTCCGCGCCCTCTACGAACTCGATGACCTCGTCCGCCCAGTGCAACTGACCAATCGGCGGCAACGTCTGCTGCTGAATCACCTGACCGCCGAAAGACACACCGACGACGGGCGTCGCCCCCGGTGCGAATGCAAGTTGACCGGTATACGTGCCATCAAGGTTGCTGACCAACGGACCGCTGAAGGTTCCACCTTGCACGGTCAAGCCAAAACTGGGGAAGGTGCCCGGGTCCACCAGTAGCACGTTGGCGAAGCGGTCGCGTGGAACCACCAGCACCTGCGCCGTACCGACTGGCCCGAAACGGACGTCGAGCAACGTAAAGGCCGGATCGGGGCGCACGAGCACATCGATCGCAAGCTTGCCTTCCCGCCGGAAACTTACTCCGTCGCCGGTCACGCCGATGGCGGTCACATAGAAGGTGTAGTTCTCGGGCGTCGATGTGTCGCTGATCGTGGTCTGATATATGCCCAGGCCGCCGGGGTCGGTCATCGGCAGCGTGCCCTGGCGCTTGCGCGGATCGAACGTCAGCCCCGCGAAACCGGCCGCGACTGTTCTCACCAGCAATGGGGTGCTGTCCTTGCCCTTCAGGAATGCCTCTGCCTGGGCGATCGCATCGGCGGGGATGACCAGACCGGCCAACCAATTGTCGAACGCCTGGCCGGGTGCGGTGGTCGAGAGAGAAACCATGGCGCCGGTGACGGGCTTGCCCTCAGCCGTCAGACGCGCTGTGACGACAATCGGGTCCCCCGCATAGCAGGCGCCTTGGTCCAGGCTCAGTTCCATGCGCAGGTCCGATTCGACGATGATGTCGTAGGAGTATTGTTCCGAGTCGACCGCCGTCGCTGCCGCGCGGAGTATCTGTTTGTCGTCGAGTCCCGAAATCACCAGTGTCCACGAACCATAGCGAGGCGAAGTGGGGTCGGGCGTGTTGCGCACGAAACTCTCACCGACCATGTACATCTGGAACCGGTCGCCGCCGCGGAAGAGGACGTCCGCAAAACTGCCTTGGCCCGCGCTCTCCGGAGTGATCAACTCGCAGGTAGGGGTGAGCAGTTCGAGGCGGAGGCGGTTGGCGTCGGGCGTATTCCAGTTGAGGACGAATGCCGTTTTCCCGTCATAGCGGGTAATGATGGCGCTGTAGCGCGCCTGGCCTTGCCCGGCCTTGAACACTCCCAACGGATCGCCCGGTGAGGAAGACGGTGTGATTCCAGACTTGATGGCATCGCGGAAAGCTTGCGCCACCTGGATATAGGTGAGACCCTCGTCGTCCGCGCGGCGATTGAAACCGTGATTGAGCGAACCATGCGCCAGCGATGCCAGCAGCGCGGGATTGACATCGGAATGGCCAGTTATGCCATAGCCGATGGCAAACAACTCCACATTCTTGTCGGACAACGACGTGCCGGCGGCCGCGGTACCATCGGGCGGAAGTACGTACTCGGTGGGATTATGCGTGCCCGAGTTTTGCGCGCCATCCGTCATCAGCAGAAGCCAACGGCGGTCGGCGTTGATGCTCAGCGCGTCGGTATTGAAGTAGCTGGTGGCGGGGGCGAAGACCCGGTCGATACCGTCGCCCATCGGTGTTCCGTTGGTGGGAACGATGGCGGCCACCGCGCCTTGGGCCGCGGCCATACCAGCGACGTTGGGTATGTTTGTAGCGGGCACGATATCGAAGGTAGCGGGATTGAGCGGATTTCCCGCGGGGAAGCGCGCGATGCCGTATCTGCCGCGACTTTCACCGAAGAAACCGAGCAGATTCAGGAACTGATTGGTGGCCTGCACGAGTTCGGCCCACCGCGAGGAAGGCGAGCCCGGCGGAAGCGGATTGCCCAGCGGGTCCCAGCTCATGCTGCCCGAGTCGTCCAGCAGCATCATTACTTCGAGCGCCTGAGTCGTGGCGGTGATCGCCACTTGGTGATTGTGGCCCGCGACATTGGTGGCCAAAGTATCGTCGGGCGGCCCGATGAGGACGGTCTCGGTCGCCGAAATGACCCCATTCGGCAAGGGCGGCGTAGCCGGCGCGGTAAAGGTCATGGTAAGAGGCTGTGCGAGGCCGGGGTTTACCGTGGGCAGTGCCCCCGCCACCAGGGAGGCAGTTAGTGGGGGGCTTAAGGTGCTTACGGTGAATGGCCCCGTGCCTTTGTTCCTGATCTGCACGCTCTCTCCAATAGAGCCGTTGATCAATACGTCGTAGCTCAGCGTCGCAGGCGCCACATCAATCCAGGGTTGGATCGTATTCGCTTCCGTCCCGGACACGACCCAGGTGAAATCCAGCGCCGCCACGTGGTTGTTCTGAATGCTGATCTGCCAGGTGTGCGCCACGAACGAAAAGGGGAGGAAGTGTATGGTGATCACGAACACGTTGTTGCCGGCAATATCGGGCTCGATGCTCACATCGGCAATGTAGTTGGCGGGATTGGTGCCGGGCACGTCGTAGATGGCCTGTGTTAGAGCCGTCAAAGCCACTGGATCTCCGGTATCCGCCTTCAGACTGACGGTCGGCGCGGGCGCTGCCAGCGCCGTGCAAGCTGGAGTGGACATCGCGACGCGGATGAACATGAACGGGTCCGTCCCGATGACGGTGGTGAGTTGCTCGATCGGAATGAGGGCGCTGGTTGCGCCGGCCGCGATGTTCAGCGGCGCCGTTTGCGGATCTGGGTATACGTGTGGGTCCATGTGAGGCCTCCTAAGCCTAAGGTCCTGTGACGGTAAACGTGTCGGTGCTGACGACTGAACCACCGGCGGTTGTGACGGTGATGTTGATAACCTTACTGCCTCCCGCAGCCACCATGCCGGGCGGCACTTGGGCGACAATCTGGGTCGCTGAAGGCGCCCCGCTTATGATGGCGTTGACAACGTCGAACTTGACCGTGACTGGCGGGAAATTGAAGTTTTGGCCGAGCAACGTGATTGCCTGATTGCCTACGCCGCTTCTCGGAATGAACTGTGGCGGAGCCACAAACAGCGGGGCCGGCGTACTCACTTCCGCCAGGAACGTGTCATCGCTGACGATGGTGCCGGCGGTGGTGTGGATGGTGATCTTGACACCGGCGCTCGAGCTGCCGGCCGGCACCAGCCCGGCGGGCACCGGAACCACAATCTGATTGGCGGTGCTGGCGGAGGGCACGGCGGCGATCCCCGCGAATTGTACCTGCAGACTGCCGGCATTGAAGTTGAATCCGCTGATTGTGACCTGCGTGCCTGGTGTTCCGTGGACGGGGGTGAACTGGCCGCCCGGGGGGGCAAAGGCCGGATTCGGAAGGACGGTGAAGGTATCGTCGCTGACAGCCGAGCCACCGGCGTTGCTCACCGTGAGCTTGACGCCCACGGACGCGCCCGCGGGCGTCAGGCCCGGGGGTACTTGCACCACGACCTGCGTGGGCGAGGGAGCGCCCACAATGGCGGCGGGCACGGCGCCGAACAGTATCTGGATCGAACCGACGTTGAAGTTGGTGCCATAAAGAGTGATTAACTGACCGATGGTTCCGCTTCTCGGGATGAATTGAGCTTGTAAACGCAGGTTGGCGAATGCCGGCAGAAGCACCAATTTCTCCAGCAGACTCAGGCGCTGCTCGAGATTGGATACGGTGAGCCGGCGCTGGCGCAGATCGGTAATCATGGTAGCGTCGATGGTGCTAACGTTGAGCGGCCTATTTAGTTGCGCCAGAGGGTAGTACACGTGGCCGGCGGGAGCAGCGGGAACAGGCACCCCCTCGGCGACCCTTACGATCCAAGCTGGTTTCACGCGCACAGAGGTTTCCATACCTACGTCGAGCGCGTTGCCCAGGTCGGGATCTACGGTGCTGTCCACCTCGATGAAGAACACGTCCAGATACACCGTGTCCACGCGCGGATTCGATTGAGCGGGGCTCGGGGTGGTGAGGGCCAGAGCGCCGGCCTGGCTGGCGTAATTCGTATCCGCGGCGATACTGACTTCGATTCCCCCGGCCAGAATCGAGCCAGGTTTTCCGGATGCCGCCGCGATCAGGAAGTTCTGCGTGTTGGCGGGCGACACGAGGGGTTGGATCGCGAATCCATCGGTTCCCGCGGCCACGCCGTTGCCGACATAGTTGGCGATCAGGGAGCGTATGGTGGCGGAGATCAGATCGTGCAACAGGTTCAGATCGCGGTCGAGCAAAGGTACGCCTTGCTCGATGTGAAGGCCCACGTAACCTTTTTGCTGGTTGGCGAGCAGCACGTCCTGCGGTGATGTCGAATAGTCGCTCATGGTCTTTCCCTTTGCTCCCTATGGCGTGATAAATACCGCTCGTTCCGAGATGGGTATAAACTCGGGCAGCACGTTGGCGAGCCGTGAAACGATCGCCTTGATTTGGACGGGATCGTTGATATCGGGAGCCAGATACAATCCGAATGTGTCGCGGGCGATCCGGTCGTCGTTGGAGCGGACGCCGTTTTGACCGGCGTCGTAAGTGTAAGTTTGAAAGTCCTCGAATTTTCCCCGCAGCCCCATCTTCGCGGCGTTACGAGTGTCGGCCGTGGTGGCGCCACCGTATCGGGGATCAAGCGTCTGGGTGGCCCCGTAGACGGCGCTGTTGTAAGCCAAGCTCTCATTTGAGCGGAACGCCAGCAAGGTTCCGGCACCCGTATCGACCGCTAGCGGTGCGCGATTCGCAAAAGGTGTATTGGTCAGTTGCTGCGCGGCGCTCCAGTTGAAAGCGACGATATCCAGCGTGGCGTTAAAGAGCGTCCATCCGCCGTTCCGGGAGGAACTCCAGAACAGCTCGATGTTTCCGCCCGCTGCGAGGATGGGAGAGGGCTCCCGGTCGTGATTATCGGGGGCGCTCTTTGGGAGCAGGCGTACCGGCGACCAGTCGGACAGGGCCGGGTCGAGGCTCTGCTTGATCCGATATGCGATAGTCCAGCGGCTTTGGGCGGCAGGGCCGCCGGCTTCGTGCCGGGCCCAAAACAGCCAGAGCCTTTGGCTGGCACTGGTGGGATGAAAGAGGACGAAGAGATCGGCTTCGACCCTGGGATCCTGGGTCCCGTCGAGGGGGAAGGCGACCGGATTTGGCAACCAATTGGCGCCGTCGTTCCGGTTGTATTTGACGGCCCACCCGGCTGGAGTCTTCTCCAACCAGAAGAGCCACAGACCTCCGGCATTATCCACCACGGCGGCCGGCGAGCGGCGCGCGGTAGCGGCGTCGCCGAAGATCGCTGAATCCGACCACACTCCCGCCGCGAGCGTGCGAAAATTGATTCGCCATTTTCTATCGGAGGGAGCTTGACTCGGGTCGTAGTTTTCCCAGAAGAGCCACAAAAGCGTACCCTGTAGCGCGGCAACCGGATGCTTGTCGAGACCAGGTTGATCCACTACCGGCGCGCTCGGCTGCCACTCGCCGGCGGCGAATCCCTTGGTCCAGATGTCCCAGCCGTGACGCCGATAGGTGTGGTAGAAAAACGAGATCGAGCCGTCGCTCTGGCGCACGGCAGCGGGCCGCCCATCGTATACGAAATTCACCGACGCCAGCGCGGGCGCACTGAAGTTCCCGGCAGGCGGGCGCAACATCGACCACAGGTTCAGCCGCTCCGGCTGATTGGTGCGAGCGACATTGTGAACGAATTCCTTGGTCCGACTTTCCCAGTTGGTGATCCGCTTGACCGTTGCCTCGACCGTGGGAATGAGACCGACAGTCTGATAGAGATAAGACGCGAAGCGAATCTCGTTGCGTTGCGCGCCCACTTCAAGGCCGTAATTGGTGTGCCATCCGATCCATTGCGCCAGCAGCGGTAGCAGCGTTCCCTCGACCCGGTCAAGGTTGTAAAAATCGAGCACCGCCCGGGCGAAGCTATAAATCTGATCGAACTGAGAGCCGGGAAGGTCCAGGAACCGTTGCAATTGTCCCTTGGCCCGATCCGCTGGCGCTACCGCGGAGTCGGACGTTGGACCCGCCGCTTCGTCATAGCGATGGTACAGGGCCGGGAGCAGCGCGTACATTTGCCCGGCAAAATCATACGGCGCGGTGGCCATGGCGGAGCCGCGATTGTGCAGGTCGCCTTCGTACTGTGGCGGATTGCCTTGGTACGGAAATAGCCTGTAGTAATAGACCGTTTCGCCCTTCAATCCGAGATCGGAAGCCGAGAGCAGCCCCATGGCATCGGCGACCATCACGCCGTCATCGGGCGTGGTAGGATGCGTGCCTTCACGGCGTACCACGCGGACCCCGGGGAACCCGGACGGGTTCGGGTTGGTCCAACTCAAGTCGATCCGATTGCCGTTTGAATGGGGCAGGATCGTTATGTTTTGGAGCCGCATGACTACAGCCCTCCCTGATTCGTCACCACCACTTGGATACTGCCGGCATACGCCGGATCGCTGGGCACAACGGGAACCTCGTTGCCGGCGAGCTCGATTTTCCCGGAAGGCTCGATCAGGGGTGTTGGCCGGTCCCCCCGGCGGAACTCCGTGACGTTTACGTACAAGACCCCGGGGATGGCTTCACTGACCTCGTAGAACTTGCTCAGATAGATGGTCTGGCCGAAGTCGACATTGTCGAATGAGAGAAGCGCGGCGGCCGCCGCCTGGACACTCGCCTGGACCTCGGAGGGTAAATAGAAACTCTCCACGCCGATCTGGGCGGTCACAAGGATTTGCACATAATCCACATCCTGGACTTCAATAATCTGGCTGAGTACACGTTTATCTTCGAAATATGCTTTGAGGTTCGCTTCCAGCACATCGCTGACCTTGCCGCCGCCTTCGGGAGCGACATAGAGCGTCACGGTGTTCCAGCCGGTGGCCTGCGCCTGGACCTTCCCCACGCCTTGGAAGCTGAGGGCCAGGGCTTCGTAGTCGGCGGCGGTCACCGCACGCTGCAGCGACCGGAATACGGCGGGCGCGTGCTCGACGGCGTGGCCGATGCTTTCCCGGTCAGCCCCGCCCGTGGATGGATAGGGGTTGGTCACCTGCGCACCCAGCAGCGCCAATTGGGGAGCCCCCACGACGGTCTGGATGGCGCCGGCAGGTACGTTGCCGTTCTGGCCGCCGCCCACCCGGTAGGTGGCTTGAATCTGCGAACCGGCCGCCGGGATGGCTCCGAAGCTGCCGTCTCCAAAGATCACCGTGGCTTCGTCGTTTTCGTCGATTTCGATGACGTAATCGAGTTGGCCGGCCCGGCTGAACGCCAAGCTCTCCTGCAGGTTCCATGAGGCGATGTTGGCGCCCAATTGCGTCAGAAGCACGACGTCGGGGCTGGTGGGCTGAGCCGCGCCGGTTGGACGCAGAATCAGTCCGGGATGAGCCAGCGTGAAATGTTGGTTGGCAGAACCATCCGAAGTACCCAACACTTCGGATTCGACTAGCCGTCCTTCTTCGACCAGCAGGCCGATGAACGTCTTCTTGCCGGTTGCGGGGTCGGGTTTAATGGTGCTGAAGTCGATCGATAGCGGCGCTTGGTGCGTGTATTCGAAGCGGACGCTGGGATTGTTTTTCTGGCTCTTCGTGGCGAAGGCATCGCCCTGGTTCACCGTCACCACGGCGCTCACCGTTGCGGGCACGGTCACGTTCAAACTCGCGGCAGCCGGCACGGCGGTCGATAGTTGATAGCCGATCAGACGCAAGTGCTCGATTACGCTGCGGCGCGTGACGGCGGTGCCCAGAAAGCTCTCGTTTGCGACGCGGTCCTGATAGTAGCTGAGTATGTCGCCGATGTGCGCGAACAGTTCCAACAGGACGTTGCCGAAGTCGGCCTCGTTGTTGAAATCGGTCCATTGCGGGAGCTTCGAAGGGACCAGGCTGTACATGGCCTGCAGGAGACTCTCATAGTCGCGCGCCATGTAATCGACAACCTGGTTCCCGTTTACCTGAGTGATGTCAGCCATGACGATTTCCTTATCTGAAGCGAATATTCACTGCCTGCCGCGAGAGATCCTTGCGATTCACGTAGGCCACCTCGACCGTGACGGTTTCGTCGGCCGCTGTGACGTTCACTCCATCCACCAGAAGCAGGTCGCCCAGCCAGCGGGTTAGCGCCGCGCCCACTGTAAACTCCATGGCCGCTCCCAGGATGGTGTTGTTTGGGTCGAAGACCAGGTTGAACAGGCCGCACCCGAAGTCCAGATGGTTCACCCGCTCGCCAGGAGCGGTGAACAATACCTGAATGATTTTTCCGCGCAGGTCTACATCCTCGCTGGGATCCGGAACAATCGCTCCATCCTGCGAAACGCCAAAAGGAAATCCAAAACCTGTTGCCATCCGTCTTCTCCGATTTCCGCCTATCCGGAACAGCTCACGAAACTCTGCCCGGCGGCCGTAACGTTGGAATTCCCCTTACTTCCCGTGCCGTCGCAGGTGTCGATCTTGTCGCCGTCTAAAAGCACTTTGACACCGCCAATCGTCAGCAGTGCACTACCGGCAGCGGCGTTCGGCACGCCGGTTCCGATAACGTCTGTAATCGACAAGGGCGGTGGCCCAGTGGGCAAGGGCTGCACCGCGAGTGACCCCACTCCTGCCACGAAATTACTGCCCGCGGGCCCGGAATGGCCACCAGTCGCGGTCTCACCCGGGTTCAGCGAGCTCTTGCTGGTGACCAGCCCAACGGGCTTCCCGCCGATCTGGACAAAGGTACTCAGGCTGTCGGTCATGCTGCCCGCGTACTTATAGCTGCCGGTCCCTCCGAACTTCACCGTGGGCGGAGGAGGAGGAAAGGCTGGGTTCGGCCCCACGCCCACCACGTTGTGTGTGTCCTTTCCCTTCACGCTGTCATCCTGTACCACCACTAGTTTTCCCATCGCTTCACCCTTGCTGCAGATCGATCGAAGTGCCGACTACCGTTACCGCCTGCCCGCTGGCATCGATCTTGAACGGCACCTTGGCGGTGATCGTGAAGGCGCTGCTCGACATGGCGATAATGTTCCCGGTGAGGTCTGTCAACTTGATTCCGCTCGATGTCATCTCCACCTTGTTGCTGTTCGCGTCCTGGACCGTGATCCCGTCCGATGTGAACTGGATGGTATTCGCATTGGCGTCGGTGACCGTGATCCCGTTCTGGTCCATGGTCAGGAAATGCCCCTTTTTGCCTTCCCGAAGCAGGATCATCTCAGAGCCGTCGGCATCTTCGAACTGCAGCGTGTGGCCTTTGGCGGTCTTGATGATCTTCGAAGTCGGCGGGTCTTGTATGTCGCTCTCTTCCGAGCCGTCGCTCCCCTTGTTCGGTTTGGGCAATTCGCTCTCGGAATTGGGCTGGCTCCAGAATGAACCCACCCAGATGGGGAATTCCAGATCGCCTTCTTCGAATTCGGTCCACACCGCGGAGCCGGCATCGGGGACATAGAGAAATCCCTGGTTGGCCGCGCCGCCATATGGCGTGCAGGGCATGGCCCATCCGGTGACCACGTCACTGCCCAGGACGCTCGGCACGCTCAGCTTCAAACGGCCGAGCTTCGCCGGATCCTGATTGTCGACCACGATTCCCCGGTACTTACCGTAGAACCGGTGCTCGATTCGTTCGACCAAATCCGCGACGATGCGTTCCAGGTTCATAGCGCGCCCAGCAGGCCGCCTCCATTCGCCGAAAACTGCTCTGCACCGGTGAGCATCAGACCATTGCGTTTCACATGAAAGCGCTGAATATAGCCGTCCGCGTTAAATATGTGATTGACGTGGGTGACATAGTAGGTTCCGCTATGGGTTTCGCCAATGCCCTTGATCGTCACCGGAACGTGCGGCATAAGAACGCTGCCGTACTGATTGGCAGCCACCTCACCCTCTCCGGTGATAAACCATTCGCCTTCGTTGTACAGGCCTTGGCACAGCGCGGTCATCTCGAGAGTTCCCGTAGTCACGGTTCTTCCGATGGCGACCGCGCCGGAAGCCATCCCCGCACCCAGGAAGCTGTCCGCCCCGTTCGCGCCCAAGGCCTGCTGGCTGGCGGGAGTCGAAGCCGCATCCAGGACTTCCTTGGTATCGTGGTCGATCTGGAACATATTTACACTCGCGGTCGCGAGCGCGTTCACTTCCAGTTGGAACAGATTGACGTTGGTATCGTCGCCAAACTGAACTGAGAGGACAGGCTGCGACGAGGCGCTCAATTGGGGAGGCTGGAAGTAAGCGGTGTCCCCATCGACATAACATTCAAACCCGTTGCGCAGAGCCAGGCGCTTTAAAAACTGTATGTCGGTTTCGCGCTGAATAATGGTCGAAACCTGCTCGTCGTGTATAATCTCGGTGTCTTCAACCTGAGCCGTCAGCCCATAAGATTCGAAGATTTCCGTCGCGATGTCGCTGTCTTTCCTGCTGGGCCAATCCTTGAGCTTGTCCTCGCGATCCATCAACACACTCGAATCCATGCCCCAGATCTCCAGGTAGCACTGGTCCAGTCCGCTGCCGAAATTCGGCCGGATGTGAGTAATGTAGCCTGAGATCAACTGTTGCGTGTCATCCTCCAGCCCGGCGGTGATGGCTACCTGTTTCCAAATGGTCAGACGGTCGTCGTCGATGTAATTCCAGGTGCCGTCGCTTTGAAGCAGCAGCGCTATGTTCATGCGAAACATTCCCGCCAATTCCTCATCCAGCTCTACTTCGAGGCTCACCAAATCGTTGTACAACTCCTGGATCTCACTCCCTTCGATCTCAATCTTGAGGTTGTCGTGTTGCATGGCGGCCATCTATCCGATCGGCTTGGGCGGTATGACGATTTCCTGGCCCACCTGATCGAGATCGGCGAATGGAGCAACCCCGAAACCGGCCGCCTCGATGCTGGCCGCGAGCGTCGCCGCGGAAATATTCAAGCGGTTGTAAGTGACCAACACGGAGCGCGTGAAGTTCTCGATGAGCACCGTGGCAGTTTGGCCCGCCACGGTGACTTGTGTAGGGACCAGTTGAGTTTCTTCGGCGATCTCGACATCTTCGACGCCCAGCAATCCGCGGATGCTGGGGAACAGGGCCGCCCAAGGCGGTTTGCCGGAAACCGTCACCGGAAAGCTCGTGGTAACGATGGCTTCCTTCCCCAGCAGGGCCAAGGGGGAGAGGAACAGCGGGTTGGCATCGCAGATGTTCCACCACTGCAGCGGTTGGCTGTAGTAAGTGTAAGCCAACTGATCCAGCCTGTCGCCCGATTCGACGGTGTGGCGAAATGTGCCGGTCACGGCGGGGAGCATGCGCAGGTCCGTGGCGGCAAGCGTGCGCCCTTGCGCGTCGGGTGCGGCCACGCTGGGCAATTTGCGATATCGGGAAATCTTGCTGAACATAGGCTACCCCGGGATCATCACGTTGGCGGCGCTGGCGATGTTGGCCAGGTTCAACACCGACATGGCCTCGATCATGGCTTTGGAGTACAGGTAAGGCACGCTCTTGCCTTCGATCACGGTGAGGCTCACGCCGACGCTGGCGCGGATCGGATTCAGATCGGTGCTGAACTCCGTCTCCGTGATATTCATGCTGTTGATGTTGACCGGCAGCACCCGCTTCCGCCCGAAAATGAACAGAACCAGCGGAGGGTTCGCGCCACGGGTAAAGCTGAAGCCGCTCGATCCGCCGCCCAGCAACGCACCAAGCGCCGCGCCGAGGAGGCTTTCGTCCTTGGGATAGACCATCTGTTCGAGCGTCGAGATCTGCGGGGCGATGCCGAATTGTTCGGTGATCGTGTCTCCATCGTTCAGCTTGTCGGTGGCATCCAAGCGGATGTCGAAATTGATCGTCTGCTCATTGACGGTCACGAGTTGCTGCTTTTGAAGATCGAGCAAATCGGAAAACTGGCCGTGAAACTGGCGCAGCGTGCGCGTCTGCGCCTGGCTCGATGGCGCCGCTGTCCCCTTCGGTGGTGGAGGCGGGTTAGGAACCGCGAACGTGAGGCTCCGGTTGCGCGTCAGTTGGAGCGGGTTGAACTGAAACACCACGAACAGCGGCGGCAGGCTCAGGCCAAACTCGACGAAAGCGCCGCGGAGGATCTTCGGTTTATTGGGGAAGCCGTCAGCCATCGTTCACACCCCCGCCATCGCGGTTGACGATCTCATCTATGGAGCCGAATTCGAGGTTGTTCGACTCATAGCGTCCGGTCGTGACCGCAAGCTCCTTGGAAATCTCATCGTCGGGAATCTCCAGCACGGCAGCAATTTCGATTTTGGTCCGAGGTTCAATTCGACAATGTTTCAGGACCCAAGTTCCATCGTTAACGTCGATCCGCAGTGCGTGATTCCGGCCTGGCTGGATCGAAACGAATTCCGGCACATTCGCCGACCATATCGCGGGCTTTCTCCGGATAAAACACTCCCGGCCATCGTGCGCGGATACGCGAAAATAAACCGAGTCATAACCCAGTGAAAACTCCGCACTCCAAATTCTGACGGGGGATTGGGACGCGTTCGCGATCTCCAGGCGAAACGCGGACGCGGCGTGACTGAGAGTGATCGTGAGCGGCTGCATCTTCTTACCAGTTGATCGTAAGGTTGTCGGCACCAAGCTCTTTGAACTCGTTACACACGTCGACTACGGAAAGCCTGAATCGCCATTGCCCGGCCAATGCCGCCGGTCCACCCGGGAAGTCTCGACCTTCGAACCTTACGCCGTTGGCCTGATCCAAATTACCGGCAGCGTTTAAGAAACGGTTTCCAACCACGCCCCCTGTAAAGCCCGTCCTGTGGCCGTAGCGCAAGGTGCCCGCTAAATTCGTGTCTTCGATCAGGGTGTCCGCGGGATGGCCGGCAGGGAACCCACCATGCAGTATAGGATGTCCCGTGAGGGCCATGAAGCTTGCGGCCGCCGCAGCGTTCCACTGGATTTGCTGGCGGACTTCGCAGCAGGAGGCAAAGATCCCATTCTCTGGATCGTGTTCGAACTCAGCCGCCATCGTGAAGGGCAGTTGCTTCAGGCCTCCCGCGACGGCGGCCGCCTGGACGCCGTTCGGAGTGTAGGTTGGACCCTTTTTCACCTTGCCTCTGCGGATGATGTTCGCCAGTGCGGTCGATTCCGCGCCCAGACCCTCCGCTTTCAACTCCTTAAACAGAGGCGCTGCCGTGCCGGGACCGAGTTTGCCGTCTTGTGTCAGGTTATTCGACGCCTGCCACCGTGCCACGGCATTTACGAAGTCTTCATCGATCGACGGCGGATCGGCGGGGATGCCCAGGACAGTGCGCAGAGTGCCAATCAGGGCGGCATCCGCGGCACGCATTTTGAGGGTGTTGTAGCGGATGGCCTCCTGAACCTGCGCATCCGTCAGTGGCGCTGCGTCGGCGGTGGGGTTCGGTGGCTCAATGGCCAAGTCGGCCTGGACGGACGGAACGGCGCTTTCAATCTTGGAACCGGCATCGTCACGTGCCGATCTAATCGCGTCACTATCGTCGGGCTCAAGGGCCGCACTGCAGCGGGCCACACTGCTTTGCACGGCGACACCCTGCTGGATCACGTGTGTCAGTTCGTGGGCAAGCAACTCCTTGCCGGCGTGGCTATCCGGTGTGTATTCTCCCTGGCGGAAAACAATATTCTGGCCTGTGGTAAAGGCACGCGCACTAAGAGTCCGATTGAGGTCGTCGGCGGTTGCTCCAGTATGCACGCGCACGGCGCTGAAGTCGTACCCAAAGCGAGGTTCAAAAAAGGCGCGAGCCGCTTGGGGCAGCGGTTCGCCGCCCCTAAGGGACCGAATCCGGCTCTCGACTCCGGGTGAGACGGCATCTCCCTTTCCCGCCACTTGCTTCGTCTGGATGGCCTCGCGGGTTACCCTCTTTCGTTGCACGCCCGGTTCCGCCATCCGCATTACCCTTTGTGACACCTGGTCGGCTTCCTGTTCGTACGGATCGCCGGGAGAGCCGATCGTCAACTTCGGCTGCACGGGATGGGACGTGCAGCCCAGGCTACAGGCCGGGCAGCAGGGTTCCTCACCCTTGCCCGCACCGGTCCAGCCTGCCTGGAGATAGCCGTTGCCCAGGCTCCGTTGAAGCGTTTGCGTGCCCAGAGGCGACGGGCTGGGTGCAGGCTCCGCGGGCCGCGGTAGCTCATGCGCCGGATCTACGGCGGCGGCTTTACTTCGTGACGCAAACATTGCCAGCCTCCTTTGCATTCTCAACTGCGCCGGCCCACCGGGGGGTGCGCTTCTCGTTCCATAGCTTGCCGATCTTTTCAAATTCCCGCTTCGCCGCGCGCAGGATGTGGTCCATTCCAATCCGGCCGCCGTTGGCGGCAGCGAGAAAAGCCGAGTTCAGGACGATGTTCTTGATGCTGCCCCCCGCCAATTGGAACTCACGCGCCAGGCAGGCGTAATCGATTTCCGGCGAGACCGGCGCCTCAACCGGGAGATGCGCCCGCCAAATTCGCAGCCGGTGGGCTTCATCGGGAAACTGGAACTCGACGATGAACCGGATGCGCCGCGTGAACGCCTCATCCATGTTTTCGCGCAGGTTGGTAGCCAGGATTACAACTCCCTCGTATTCCTCCATCTTCTGCAACAGGAAGCTGGTCTCGATGTTGGCGTAGCGGTCGTGCGCGTCGCTCACTTCAGTACGCTTGCCGAATAGCGCGTCGGCTTCGTCGAAGAAGAGGATGGCGTTGCTGGTTTCGGCTTCGGCGAAAATGCGGCTCAGGTTCTTTTCGGTCTCGCCAATATACTTGCTCACCACGCCCGCCAAATCGACTTTGTACAGATCCAGATCCAGTTCCCGCGCCATCACCTCCGCCGACATGGTCTTGCCCGTGCCCGAGGGGCCGCTGAAAAGCACGGTGAGTCCCCTGCCGTGACCCAGTTTCTGGCCGAAGCCCCAAAGCCCGAAGACCTGGTATCGATGGCGGACCTGGTCGCAGATCTCGCGCAGGTGAGCCAGTTTGTCTTCCGGCAGCACAATGTCTTCCCATCCATAGTGCGGCTCGATCTTCACCGCGAACTCGCGCAGCTTGTGGTGCGACTGCTCCCGGCAAGCCGCAGCGAGCTTGCCCGCCGTTATGGAGCGCTCCGGTTCAATGAGGGAGCGATTTCGGGCCAGTTCGGCCGCCGCTCGAATCTGGCCGGGAGTCAACCGGAATTGTGATGCCAACTGCGCGGCCAAGGTGGCGGTCGCGGGCTGTTCGCCCGCCAGGCAGCGCTCCCAAATGGCGGCTCGCGCGGGAACATCGGGAAGCGGCAGCTCCGCTGCGTGAAAACGGCACTCCGCGAATGCCTCCTGGTCAGTCCAGGGCGTCCTGCCGCTCAGAAAAACCAGCCAGCCAAATTCCGAAAGTCCCACCTGCAACGCCTTCAGCAGGGGGCGGGACGTTTCCCGCAACAATGCATCGGCATGTTCCAGGTAGAGAACGGCCTGCTGTAACAATCCCTGGCGAAATGCCAGGCGCACGAGCCCTTCGGCCTCCGGTCCCCGCGAGAGCAACAGTTCCACGTCGATGCTCAACAGGGCGCCGTTCAGGCGGCGGCAAATATGCCGCGCCAGCTCGCGCTTTCCTACACCGTACGGGCCGTGCAGATAGAAAACCAGCTTCCGCCGGTCCGCTTCGCCCGGCGCCAGGTAGTCGTCGACCAGGCTTTCCACGCCGGCAAGAATTGCGAAATCCACCGGCGTGGGGTCGGAATCGCCGTTTGGCCGCCAGAGCTGCGCCTGACCTGCCAGCCGGGCGTCAATTTGCCTGCCCCCTAACAAAAACTCGCAGAGATGGGCGTCCAATTCCAGAAACTGGGCGAGACCGCTGGTTCCCGACGGGCTATTTGGGTCCTTCACTTTCCGCAGCAGACCCGCCCGCATCAAGGGAGCCGAGTCCGCGAGCGGCTCGCGCGCTCTCCAACGCTGCGCCTCAGTGTTGCATAGCAGCTCCAGCACCAGATCCACGCTGGGGCGCTTGCGGGTGATGTCGTCCTGCAAATAGGCGTATAGCCGGTCGTACTTGCGGCGCAACTCCGGAGCCAGACAAATGACTACCGCCTCCAGCTCGAATGCGGACAAGCCGAACAGGTGGCCTAATTGGGGCAAAGCGAGGTAGACGTTCTCTTCCAGGCTCCGTGCCACCCGCCCGTCAATCTCGGCCCGCAGGTGCGTGAGTTCCGCGCGCGTGGCGGCGGACACGCCGTCATTTCCACGAGGAACCTCATTCCGATCCAGCAGCCATTCCACCTCCGCCGCCGAGATATACACCGGCCTCGATGTCTGGGACTCGGGCTGCGCTTCGTTCTGTAGAGCCACCGTCCTGGTCCTCAGCCGGATCAACAGATCGAGCCAGCGTAACTCGTCTTCGAGGTGTTCGTAGCTGTTCGCGTACGGTCGCAAATCCCTGCCGGCGCTCATGGTGTGACCTCGAAGAGGAACGTCCGGCGGAACAGGCTCGAGACGTCCACGAGAATCTCGTAGAAGCCCGGCAGCGTGCCGGCGGGGATGGCGGCATTCACCGTGTCGCCGGTCAGAGGCAGTTTATCGAGCACGTTCTGGCCGGAGACAAACACGCTTGCCCGCCAACCCGCGAGATTCTGCCCAGTGAAGACGATCGCGGTGCCGGCTGGCCCACTGGCGGGTGTCATGCTCAGCACTACCGGAGGCTGGAACGGCGCCTCAACGGCGGGCACGCCGACGGTGCGTACGCGCTTGGGCAGCGGCTTCTCCTGCGCCGGCAACATGTCGAGTTGTACGGTCGAGACTTGATACCGCACCGAAAGGCGAAAGGGCTGAGCGAAAGTGCTCCAGAGGCGGCTGAGTTCCTCCGGGTCAAGCGCGTTGTACACGACCCTGAATTCTTCGCGCGCGCTCTTGAGGTCGGTCTCCAAATACTGCTGGGGAATGACCGAGTTTTCGTAGAACACGCGCATGGCCTCACCCAGAATTTCATGGGCCGTGGCATTGCCTGTTTGCGGGTCGTTGCGCGCATACGGTGTCATCAGGTAGTAAAGGTTCAAGGACAGCGGAGCCGGCACCAGTTGACTCGAATCGCCCGGTTTCAACGACCAATCCTGATTCTTTAGGAACGCGTTTTCCTCGATCTTGTAGAGGAACAGATTGACGCGCTGATCGCCTCCGGCCTCATCCGGAGCAAGAATCGTCACAGGGACCGCCGGTTTCAAAACCATCTCCCCCACCAGAAGGTTGCGGAGCGAGGAACTCACCAGCCCCAGGGCAGTGGACACGCTCATCGCCGGATCCTCAGTCGCAGGTTGGTTAGGTGCCTGCGCTCCCAAAAGGCTGGCGAAGTGACTGCGGGCCCGGACCCCGGCTGCACCACTATCAGGGGTGTCTGCGCCGAAGGCACGACAGGCACTGGGTTTGAAGCGGCTGCCGGGGGCTGCTGATGGATTTCGGGCGGCCTGCTTTGATGACTCGCACGGTTCGGGCGGCGCATTGCAGGCATGTCTGCGGCATCCCACACCGTCTGCTCGGGCTGCCAGTGCGTGGCAACGGTTTCCGCGCCGAGATGCGGTGGAAGATCGGACCGCGACTCAGTACGGACGCGGGGCGACTCACGCCTCGCCGGCGGGGGATCGTGCGGAGCCTGACTTGAACTTCGCTGCACGCTGTGCACTTGCGGAAAGGGTCGTTCTGGTATCGCACTGCCGCTCGCGTGAATTGGCGACGGGACGCCGTGCACCGCGTGACCTACGGGAATCCCGGCTGGACGCGCCGGCGGCGCTGCATCGGCCGTTTTCGAGCGATTCTCTTGCGTGCTTGCCTCCCGCGCGCGCTTGGTAGCGCTTGCGGAATCGGCAGCGGGTTCGGACGACGCAGGGAGCGTGAGATTCGTCGGCTTCAGTTCGCGAATGCGATCCTCGCCGCTGTGCGCGGCAGGATCCCGCCGCGCTGGAATACCTGGAAGGACCACGTCGGGGATTGGCGGCGGGACGCCGTGAGGCGCGAGCCCCTCGCCGCTGTGCGCCGCCGGATGCCGCCGCGCCTGAGTATCCGGAAGGCTTACGTCGTGTGCCTGGAGTGCGGGCTCAGTCCGCGCTGGCCCGATTTCGCCTGGTGCGGTATTCACACGATTTCCGCCGCGGGCCGACTCCCCGCTCCGGGTCTCGCCGGATGCAGCCTCGGCGCGCCTCGGCGCCGGCCGGCGCTGTTCCTCGATCGCAACCTCGCACGCGAGCACGGTCCGCTGAGCGGACGGCGGGTCTGTCGCGCTGCGACGCCGCGCCCGCTCCCCTTGGGGTGGAATGCCGGACGTCCGCCTGGCGGAGGAC
>OBLW0100001499.1_pt1 | contig 19707 bp, 18 predicted proteins | sample 1520161 | NCBI WGS metagenome assembly OBLW01 (sample SAMEA3539309, study PRJEB22396) | soil metagenome | biome: tundra; feature: field; material: soil | place: USA | collected 2010-05 | depth 0.15 m | reverse complement strand
ACCGAGATCTACACTCTTTCCCTACACGACGCTCTTCCGATCTCAACGTCAGACACGGACTTTGGGAGGGCTCCTCCCGGGTCCATCGAAAAAAACCAGCGGCGCATGAATTCGATAGCTGTAGCATAAGTGACCGGTCGGTCGCGTCGTGAGACTAAAATCGTAAGGGCTGCAGCGAGCATAGACGATGTGGAGTTCTGCCAGAATAGATTCTCGCCGCCGACCGGATCCGTCGAAAGCATTAACAGCCGGGTCACCGTCTGAACGTCCTCGAAGGACCTCAACTGACCGAGCAAGTCCAGCACGTGTGTGGCTTTAGGATGCGAACCCAGGATGACCACGTCCTCGCCGCGGCCCGCCTGGCGAGCGACTTCAACAAGATGTTCCACCGTGTCGTCCTGTTTGGCGTCCAGCACAAGCAAACCGATGCGCCGAGGTTTGTGCCGAATGAGTTGTTGAGCCGCCGAACGCAATAGCGTGGATTTGCCGCTCCCGGTTGAGCCAACTATTAGCAAATGCTCTTTTAGCGCCTGAGCGTCGAGCGCAATGTGTCGCCGCGACGGCGGTTCGTAAAGTGGCCATACGATCAAAGGGTCATCGATTTCGTTCATAGTTCGATTTTTCATGGAGGAGATTCACCCCTCCACCTGTATATGCCGAACAGGACGGAAATCTTTTCATAAAAAATGATCTGCGGTTGCATTTTGCGTCTTATTGCCTCCTTTCTCGCCACTGGCCTTGCACTATTAACGAGGAGCTTCAGGACTCCTTGTATCGACGAGGGGGTATTGGCTGTCCATTTCCAATGCTCCGCAATGCAACGGTTGCGACTGCTCTAAGCACAGCCCGACGCTGAATCAAGCACGCCAAACTTCAAAACATGCAAATGCGCCACAAACAGGGAATTCCTGTAATCACAATCCTCAACTTGAACACTGGTCGGGCTGAACGCCGCCGCATCGAACCGCCAACTCACGCCCTGCTCGATCGCATCACCGCGATTTTACGCCGCGGTGTTGGCGAAGTGCCCGGTTCAAAAGGAATCATCGTTTCGGTGTCGTTTGGAACGTCCACTGCCCAAGTGCTTTACGGACGGGGGATGGAACAGTTGCTGCTCGTGGGGATCGCCTGGGGTTTTACGGACTCGCATGCACTGTGGCAGTGGTTGTTGACTTACCAGCAAATCATGTCAGAGGCCACGCGTGCCACCCGTGCGGTCGCACCGTTCCAAGAACCCTCGACGCTGCCATGGTGCGCCAGTGTCTGCCTTCCCATCATCTCGCCTGCCGAGTCAGCCCGGTTGGCGAGGTTCGCGCCCACTCTCGCGGTGACCCTGATTGATTGGGTCATCGCACAAAATTAGCTGATGCTATGAGGCAATCGCGCCGGGTAGCAAGACGAGCGTCTGATCTCATGAGGCGTTGCAGCTTGGAAACAAACGTGAAGTTGGCACAACACATGGAGGCTCCGCCTTCTGCCAATCCCCTTCGCCACTTTGATAAACACTTCCGTCCGAAAAACACGCCAAACAGAAAAAAGGGACGCAAATGATGGCGCGTAGTGAAAGTGCGCCCGTTCGCGTCGAAAACCGAAACAATAGAAAGGACACATAAAATGTTGGACTTAAGTAAAGTAGTGTTAGCAGGTCGTTTGGTATTCGATCCCGACGTCAGACGCGCAGCGAGCGGCACGGTATGGAGCATGTTCTCCTTTGCGGTCAATCACCGTTACAAAAGCAAAAACGGCGAATTCCGTGGAGACACCGCCTTCGTTCGCGCCAAGGCGTTCAACGGCGAGGCTGAGGGACTGGAGGGACTCAAGAAGGGCCAGTTGATCATCGTGGAAGGCCACTTTCTCACTGAGACATGGGAAAAGAATGGCGAGAACCACACCCAACTCGTCCTGGTGTGCGATTCGGTTCTCTCCGTTGCCTTGCGAAATGGTTCTGCACGCGCGGCGGAGGAAAAAGGTGGAGAAGAACCGCGTGCGGACAAAGGGGACGAGGAAAAGCCGCCATTCTGATCAGGTCGAAAGGGTTCGCCGACGGCTGAGGCCGCACCAGATCTTTTGGTGCGGCCTTGTTCTTGATCGACAAAACATAGTCTCACGGACGTGAAGCGATCGCAATCGGGTTGCTGCATCCTCCTTCGCCACACGCCGGCCAAGGTCATGCCTACGGCCAACACAGTTTGCCGTCGAGTCGAAGCAAACTCTTGAGTTTAACCCCAAACAACAAGCAAAACAAGAAATGAGAGCACTAAACGTGAAGAAAACAACCAAACGACCAAGAATCCGCCAGCGGTCGATAGTCGAACTGGACCTCACCACTAGAAGGTGCAAAGAGCGCCCCCTCGGCAGGCAACAAGCGATTCGCCTACCATTTTTCAACGAGTGGATCGCGGCCGTGCGTGGTTTGACGGGATTCCATTTCACGATCACCGCACATGAAGACGTCGTTCTATTTCAAATCGCAAAGCACGGAGTGGAACTGACTACCGGCGCCGTAGTGTGGGGCGAAGACGACCTGCTGTTCGGCTGGCTCGTGGCTTATCGGGCAGCTCACTCTTTTCGAATTCCGGGCAGCGTCTGGACTTTCCCTCGGCCCACCCGTTACCCATGGAGCGCCTTTGTGCCGAATCCACGTGTCGCCCGACTGTCCAAGGTTGAACGCCGATGCGTGCACCAATTCCGCGAAAACCTCGTCGACGCTCTCATCCTCGGCCACGCCAATTAATTCAAACCTGTCCGAAGCGTTGCCAAACACAAAAGCAAAAATCAGAAAGTTCACCATTATGAAAATACTTATATGCCACTCAAACCCCGAAGTCTACATGCGACTCCTCTTGCGACCTGCAGCCTCACGCCACGTGGTCATCCCTTGCTCGGAGCTCTCTCTGTTAATGACTACGGTGGCCGCAACAGAACCCCATTTGGTCCTGCTGGGGGGAGACGAGCTAGGCGTGTCGGCAAAGACGGTTGAGGCAGGGATGCGCCGGCTTGGTGTCCACTGCCGGATACTCGTGGTTTCCGATCAATGTCCCAACGATGATCGACTAGATGCCATATGGTTTACGTTGGAAGCACTACCACGCGATTACCTGACCATGGATTTCGACAGCCAGAATTACTCAATTCTTGCGTCACCTGCTTGTGGCCTGCCTGCCCCCTCCACGCCGGAAGACGGCCACCCCAAACAGGAGAATCGATTCCTCGCTCTCCTCGAATGCGGCACACGGCACCACCGTTTGGCGTGCGCCTACCACCGGGCGGCGGTTCGCTCGCACCGGTCGTGCGAGAGAGAGTGGACGATCGGCGCTATCATCGGCGGGCCGTTTTCGTTACTCTGGCGGACGCAGCTCAGCCGTTACTTAGCCACTCTGGCTCATTATCTCCCTGGCGTGGATGTGCAATGCGTGCCGCTGCCGCATCCGCCCGCCAACCCGTTCGATTCAGTCCAGAACCCTTTTTCGGTCGAAGGGTGGTATGCATTCAGTGCCCTGTGCGCTTTTGGACTGCACAAGCCATTCGCAAACGAACTCCAGAAGTTGCTCGCCGTAGGCGGTGATCCGGAGATACATTCGCTGCCCGGCATAGCCGGGCTGGCCGGCTGGACGACTTTCTTTCAAACAATTGCTTCCGCTCACATACGAGTTATGGAAGCGGCGCTTACGTCCGACTCCTCCGGGTTGCTGTCGCTAAAGAGCAATCGCCATACCTGCAACCAGCGTCGACTGTTTTGCCGCGTCTGGGGATTGCCAATGTTCGTCGAAGCTCCCGAGGCCCTCGCTGACCTGGTGGACGAGTTTCGCGCTGGTCGCCGGGCGCAGGATATCAAGCCATTTGTTTCCTTTCGCAAGTTCATCACGCGTGATGCCCGTGAGGACGGACGGCTAAGCCCAAACTCTAAGAACTGAGTCGCGCCAATGATCGGTCACCACCTCGTCTTCTCTGAAAACGTCCAAACAGGGACCAGATGCAAAAAAATATGAAAAAACGCCGAAACTCACCACGCAGGTCGCTCACACCCGATCAGTTGAGGAGGCAACGTGAATACCTCCCGTTGACGGAGGCTGAGCTGGCCAACCTGTTTGAGGTCTTGAGCGGCGAACTGCGGGAAGTCGCGCTTCTGGCTATGCTTACCCGCCGGTCCCCGAGAGAGTTGGTCACATGGAAGCAGGGCGAGGTCTGGCCGTTGGTTGATCAGCTCGCGCAAGAGTTTCAAGCCCTGAAACCGGGTGGTCCAGAAACCCTGCTTTTCCCTGCCTTGGCCAGGCTGCCGGCTCGACTCCTGGGTGAGAAGGGGGCGGGGAGACCGGCGAAATCTCTGCAGGCGATGGCGCGCAACATCCTCGCGTCGGTGGCTGATACCGCTACCAAACGCAAACATCGGGGCTGACTGTTTTGGTCCAAAGTCTCCCCGGGTGGCACGCTCGGTGATTTTTATTCGATTGGGTGCGTTTCGCCTCCTGCGAAAACGCCGTCAAACACAGATTTCGAAGCCGGTTCAATTACGGGCCGGCAAGATAAAAGCAAATATGAAAATGAACAGAAAACCATTAGACAAGTCGCTCACCCCGGAACAATGCGGAAAATTGCTCGCTGTCGCTGAGGGCGAGCTGAAAGGGCTGATCCTGGTTGCTCTGACCACGGGCCAGCAGATTCGTGACATCATCGCGTTTAGGCGCATTGATGTGGACATGATAAAAGGCATCATGCATTTCCACATCAGCAAAACGGGTGTGACCGTGGAAATATCGTTGGACCCTCGCGTGCGCATGTGGATCGAACAGCAGCCGGAATCTATTGTTCCTATGGAGTCGGACACCCCTTTGCTCCCGCAGTTGGCGAGTCGAGGTGCGGCCCGGACCTCGTCGTATTGCCGCAAGTTGGGACAGAAGGTCGGCGTGACCGTGAGCGCCGAGTCGTTCCGCCAAACGTTTGTGCGTCAACTCGTGGGGAAAGGAACACCGATGGCCGCCATTCATGCGATAATGGGCTATCGATCCCGGAAATGACGGTATGCGCGCTCGCAGGCTAGCCACCCGGCTGACCTGCGGGCGCGATGCTTTCTGTCACCGCGTGGCAGGCTAAACCCAAGCGCTGGGGCTGACGGTTTGGACCAGAGGCCTGCGACAATGCCATTGTCCATTCGTTCGATATTTAGCCGATTTAGCCGTTCTGGGGCTGTTTTCTGGTTGTAAGGGGACATCCAAGTCTTATAACATCTTATGAACAGGATATCAAAGGCAGCGGCTGGACTACCCAGCACACCTACTTCGACGCTAACTGTTAAGCTAAATGTGCCCGTATCGCTCCTGCGTGACATTGTTGGCGATGCGGACATAGGTTATTGGGCTGAGCATTACGACTGGATAGACCAAGATCATTGCATTCTTGAGGTTGTCGAGCCGGCGAACGCAAAGACTCCAACCGCAGGAATTCCAATAAGAATCGGTCCACGCCGATTGCGGCGCGGGATTCAGGCAATGCTGGCGGGTGAATGCCGGTTGGATGTTAAGGTTGCGCTCTTCTCCACGTTGCTGGAGGACCACCGCCATGAGAAAGAAGGGCGGATTGCCTACGATTGCGAGACAGGTGACTGCCTGGTCCAATTCGCGGCCTTCGGCAGACTCATCTACAGCTAAGGCCTTATTCCAGCGCAACCCGGGGTTCGAGCTTGAGATGTTGAATAAACAGGGCTGCTTTTTCAACAATCACGGGTTTAGTTCACGCGTGGAACGGCCAATCGTGGCAAACTGGGATGGACACCAAACTGCAAATACCAACCGTTAGTTCTTCATCTTGTCCAGCAGCGCGGGAATCTGCTCGCGCCACTCTACCTGTTCTTGGACGTCCCGCCGTTCCTTGGCCAACCACGCAAGCACCTGGCTCACATCAAAATGGGTCCTGCTTTGCGCCGGCGCTCCAGGCACAGGCTTTAAAGCCGCCGTTTCGATGGTCGTGGGCGTGCGTCCTTTGTATTGGCCCACGATCTTTGCATCGTGTCCGGTTCGCACGATTCGGTAAATCCGCGTCGCCGCCTTGAATCCCCACACTTCGCGCACCTGCTTGTCCACCCGCTCTGCTGTTCTCCGGCTTGTATTGCGTTTGGAAGTGTCCAGTTCAGAATAACTTAGGTTTGGTTCGAGCTGGTTCTTCTTGCGGAGACAAATGCTGCGCAATCGCAAGAACTGACATTGTCAGCATTTGTGTGCACAATGATGTTGACAATGACAGGCTTCTCGTGCATTTTTGACCTCAGATGCGCGATGACATCCATAAGTCCGCGCCCGTTAGCCGGGCGTGGCGAAGCTTTATGAAGCACTGCGGCCGCGAAGCGGACCGCAAAGCCCGGGCTTCTGAGAGCGCCTATCGCGCATTAGAGAGGGACTGCAAGAACGAGCTTTCTCCCGCCTTCGTGGAAAAAATTCGGAGAAACCTATCTGACCCGCAGCAGAAGCTGTTCGCGGAAGGACTGGCTGCGTCATGCGCTTCTGGAACCCTTGAACGAGGGGGCCAAGTAATGGAACAGGCCGTCCTTGCCAACCTGCGTCGAAGAGAAGCCTGTGGCCAAGATTCAAGAACCGCTGCTTTAGGCGCGATCGCAGACGCCTTGTCTGGCCGCAAGAGTTCCCAACTCCGTGCGATGGAGGGCCATTGGCTGAAAAAGGGCGGGATCGCTGCCGCTCCGGCAGTCCAAGCAGCGAAACAGGCCCTTCAGACATTGTCGAGCATGGACTTGGCGTCAAAGATTCTTGATGGGCAACTACGTTCTGGTGAATCCAAAGGCCGACATGGAAAGGTAGACTTGGACGAGGAATTACGGGCCGAAAGGAGCGCGCGATGATTGCTACCTATAGATTTCGCGTCTGCGCCCCGGGGGATATCACCACGCCCCGGAAAGGAGAGACGCCATGCGTCATTGGCCGCGACCTTCAGGTGGACGCGGAAGCACTCGAGAACTATTGCTTTCAACTACTCTCCGAACGCGAATACGAGCTCGCCCTTTTAGCTGGGGTCATAGCATTTGCCGATCGAACTGTTCGGAGACTGCATTCGGAGGGGTGGGCACGCCGAATCGAAATTGTCATGCCTGTGCAGCGTCCAGATGAATGGAACGCTTGCAGTCTTGTCCTCCAGGAATTATTGCAGTTTTTAACGGGAGATCATTGGCATGTCGAGTTTGTCGCGCGGCGGGTGTTGTGGGGCAATAGCCGACAGGAGGTTCTTCCGCTAGGCGCCGGAAAATTCGTGGTGGTGCCCTACAGCAACGGACTGGATTCTTTTGCGCAATCGCAACTACTGAAATTGGAGGCTGGCGGATTTACCCCAATCCGGATCACGGCATGGAATCGCGGTCTTGCCGGCGGTCGCGATTGGAGTGTCGATTCTGATGGAACCAAATATCGGAGGGTTTCAATACCGATAAGGATCTCGACCACCGACCATCCTGAGCCTACCTATCGGACTCGGAGTTTCCTTTTTAATGTCTTTGCCGGCATCGCAGCTCATCTGGCTCAGGCCGAATCGGTAATCGTGCCTGAGAATGGACAGGGAGCGATCGGACCCTCGATCGTGCCATTTGGGGCCGAGTCACCGCAACGTGGCTCCCACCCTGGTGTGACGAGAAAACTCGGTCAATTCCTGGGTTTGGTGCTGGGAAAACCTGTCCATTTTCAGCATCCTCAATTGTGGAGGACCAAAGGCGAGGTTTTGCGACTCTTGAAACAGGAAAACCTTCTCAACGGCTGGACGAGAACGACTTCCTGCCCGAGAGACCGACGCGACGTTAACCTCAATAGGAGGGCAGCGCATTGCGGAGTATGCGCCGGTTGTTTACTGCGAAGAAGCGCTGCTCACGCCAGCGAACTTGAGGAGCCTGAGAATACTTATCTTTGGTGCAACCTCGATGCGACCACGTTGGCGGGCGCGATTCATCCGGACTCCAAACGAAGAACCCGCGCCAATGACGTGGACATCGCAAATCATGGCGTTTTGGTGATGGCCGAACTCGCCAAATGGGCAGATTCCCCTGGGGAGGATCCGGTCATTTCGCAGACTGTTTTTGAAATCTCGGGCGCCGAATCCATGGATGTTACCTTGGCCAATTTGAAGCGGTTACTGAGGGCTCATAAGGATGAGTGGAATCAGTTCAGAAATCACTTTGGTCCGAAATCTTGGATCAACTCAAATTTTGTATTTTTATGAATATCCTTGAAAGAATAGATCCCGCTAAGCTAGGTGAGCGATTGCGAATCGCTCGGTCCGCCGCCGGCCTCACCCAGGAGGATGCGGCCCGAGGAATAAGTGTTGCCCGCACAACTGTCATCGCGATAGAACAGGGCCAGCGGCGGGTTCGACCAGAAGAACTACGCACGTTCGCGAACATCTACGGCATTAACATCAACGATCTACTCCGTGAAACGGCTGTTCACGTTGATTTGGCCGCCAAGTTTCGCCGCGCCGCTGGAGACGCGCAGTTGGGTCAAGCACCTGAAGAGGCAGTGCGGACCCTGAATAGACTGGCCTCAACAATGGTCGAGCTGGAAGCGAGCCTGGGCCAGCGCTTGGAATTCCATTATCCGCCAGAAAAACCGATTTTACCCGGCAGTTTGGAGGAACAAGCCGAGGATTTGGCACTCGACCTTCGCCATCGGTTGGGCTTGGGGTTGGCCCCGATCGCCGATATCCTCTCGTTGGCAGAGTTGGAGCTTGGAATACGTGTTTTTGTGCGCCCCCTTCATTCCTCCATTTCAGGGCTATTCGCCTACGATCCAGCGGTTGGGCCCTGCATGATGATAAACGCGAAACATCCGCCGGAGCGACAGGCGCTGACCGCAGCTCACGAAATCGGCCATTTCCTCACGACCAGATCAGCGCCCGACGTGGTCGAACAAGCTGCAAATGATGATTCGCGACAGGAAAAATTCGTGACGCAATTCGCGTTATCATTCCTCATGCCAGCGGCATCCGTGCGACGGCGTTTTCGTGATCTTACAACTGGCAGCGGGAAATTTTCTCCTCGTCATCTCATTCTCATGGCTCACGCGTTTAAGGTGGCCGTGGAGGCGATGTGCCGCCGTCTCGAAGGACTTCGCCTGCTTCCGGAGGGAACGTTCGATTCACTAAAGGACCGTGGGTTCGCAATTGAGGCTGCGAAGAAAGCAATTGGGGAGATTGATCCACTTGAACGCTCCAAATCTCCGCCTCGATTGATGCTCCTGGCAACGGATGCCTTCCAAAAGGGGCTTCTGACGGAGGGGCAGCTGTGCGAAATGCTCGCAATGGATCGTATCGAACTGCGAGAACACCTGGACATGTTCGGCGACAGCAATCTGGACGATGCAATCACCCTCCAAACTTAAAACAGACACCGCTCCGCTCTTCTTGGATGCCAGTGTGGTGATTAACCTCGTTGCCTCGAACTACACGGAAGGGATTCTTCTCGCTCTCGATCGCCCGATGCTGGTGACGGAAGACGTATGCGCTGAATTCAAACGACACCCTCGCGACGGCGGCAGCTCTAGGCAAGTGATCGAAAATCTGACAAATCGCAGGAGGGTGCAGATTACGAAAATGTCCGATTCTCAATTCGATGTCTTCCTGCGGCTTACGGGTTATCCTCCGCCCGACGATCTGGGGGATGGGGAAGCGGCGACGTTGGCGTGCGCCGACGGAATCGGTTCTGCAGTCATAGACGATCGGAAGGCATTGAGAATTGCTACGAGGGATTTTCCGAACCAGACGCTTTACAGCAGCCTAGACCTATTCTGCGCTGAACAGGTGCTCAGTGGTTTGGGGAGATCGGTCATTGCGCAGGCCGTCTATGATTCCATCAAAATAGCTCGAATGCGGGTCCCCAGTGATTGGAGAGGTTGGGTGTCAAACCTGCTCGGGAAAGCACGGGTTGCCGAACTGCCAACCATGGCCGCCTCTGCTGATTTGTCAACCAAAGCGGTAGGTAAGCCCGATCGCAATCGAGGGACTAAATCGTGAAGAATATGCCAGGAGATTACATTATCCACTTAAACTTCCTTCCGATAGCCGACGATCTACCGGATTTCACCATCTATCGAAAGCCACGGCCAAATCCCCAGGATTGCAAGCCGGAGGGACACGATGTTCACGGGTATTCATTGCCAAGAACTCCTGAGAATCTCGAAGACCGCGCTTCCTACTGGGTGGCGTTGAATAGTTTGCCCGGTTTTGAAGAGTTCCACGCGAAACCCTCGCATAACAATGATCTGACGGCGTGGACAATCTTCCAAGCAATCGCGACGAATTGCATTCAAAAGCTCGCGAAGGAGGAATACTGGGTCCCGGAGCGGGGCTTCCAGCGGGAACTTCACTTCAACATGAACCGACACAATGAGGGCGACGAGCAGCTCGTGGTGCGTCCGTATCATCTCAGTGTCGCCAAGAAATTTGGCATTCTGGCTGATTTCCACTTTCGGTTGAGAGACGGGGTGAAGTTCTCGCGCAAAGTGCAACAGCTGAGTTTAAGCCTCGACGACCACTTTAGACGCAACTTGGATTTCTACGTCGATCGGTTTGCTAAGATCAATGCTTTTCTTCAAACGCGGTGGGAGGTCCTGTCACCGATTCGACTCCCGGGGGCAGACAGGTTGGTGAACTTAAGCAAGGAATTCGAGGCTCAGTTCGCCAATCGGCTGCAGTCCCGGGTTTATGTCTTTGGGAACAATCGTGAATCCCGAAGTCAATTCACGGGATTGAAGGACTTCAGCCCCCTCGAGCCGTTGAAAACGGCCCCGAAGCTCTTGTTTATCTTCCGGGAGCAGGACCGGCAGGCGGCCCGAACGTTGGCAGCGGCTCTAAAGGGGAGTGCAAAGCGCGAGCGATTCAGCTTCCCCGGGTTCCAGCAGCTATTCAAAAGTGCCATTACCATTGATAGTGACCCCGTAGTCGTCCCCGATTTTTCAACTGGTTCAATGTCATTGGCGCTGGACAGGATGCAGAAGAGGGAGGGTCCGGCCACAATTCCGCTGTTGGTGATGCCAGATGAGGACGATGAGGGTTATCTCAACCACAAATCGATTTTCACCCATGCAGGCATCCCCAGCCAAGTATGCACCTTGGGTGTAATCCAAGATGAGAACACGTTGAAATGGTCAGTCGGGAACATTGCACTCCAGGTTTTTTGTAAAGCCGGTGGTTTACCTTGGAAAGTCAGACCCGCAAGCGATAAATGCCTCATCATTGGAATTAGTCAATCGCATAAATTGCGCAAAGATTCTGACGGCGATACCTCTATCGAGAAGTATTTCGCCTTTTCCATCCTGACTGATTCGAGTGGGCTGTTTCAAAAGATCCAAGTGCTCGGTCAGGGGGAAGACGAGAGAAGCTATCTGGACCAGCTCCGAACAAATCTGAGCGAGGTTTTAGCGGAGAAAGCTCAGGAATTCCCGCGCGTCGTAATTCACACCTCCTTCAAATTGAAGCATCGAGAAATGGACGAAATTCAGAGCGTCGTTCAAGCCGCGGCATCGTCCTCCAAGAATAGCAGATGCCGGTTTGCTGTTGTGAAGGTGAACCAGAGGAGCGGCTTCTTTGGAGCAAACCGAACTGTAAACAGCCTGGTGCCGTTCGAGGGAACGCACGTGAGACTCGGCCGGAGGGAGCATTTGGTCTGGTTTGAAGGAATCTACCCTGACAAGCCAACCGTGACCAAAGCGTTCCCAGGCCCAACGCACCTTCACTTCCTGAGGGTTTCCGAGCAGAATGATGTCAGCGACGATCTTTTGCTCCAGGACTTGATGAATCTTTCTGGTGCAAACTGGCGAGGTTTCAACGCAAAGAGTGCCCCGGTTTCCATTTTCTACTGTCATCTCGTCGCCGACATGGTTCACGACTTTCAAGAAAGAGGACTGCTCTTGCCCGCGGTTGAAGGTCTACGCCCCTGGTTCCTCTGAAACCTATGACTACCAAATCGAAAGACATAATCTTCCTGCTTGGAGCCGGCGCGAGCGTCGAGGCGGGAATCCCCGCCTCCGGCATGATGGTAGACCAAATCGAAGCGCTCCTGAAGGAAACCGAAGATTGGAGGCCATTCCTGCTGCTCTACAATCACATCAAAAGCTCGATCTATTATTCCGCCGGGATAAAGGGGAAGTTTAATGATTGCGTGAGTTACAACATCGAGACTTTGGTCAATACGCTGTATGAACTTGAAAGAAATGAAGAGCACCCTCTCTACCCGTTCATCGCGGCATGGAATTCCCGGTTGGTCGCCCTGTCTGGGGGCGATTTCGCGAAGGTTCGTGATTTTCGCAAACTAATCCTTCGCCAGTTGAAGCAATGGGTGTCGCCGGATGATACATCGCTGGCCGATTACTACGGGGGGTTCGAGCGCCTGCAGCGAGCCCTGAATTTTTCCCTTCGTTTGTTCTCGTTGAATTACGATCTTTGTGTCGAGCGCTTGGGTTCCGGGGATTTCCACGTCGAAACAGGGTTTGGAGGAGTTGGGCCAAGATTCAAATGGGACTGGGAGAGATTTGAGGACAGCGACTCAGGACCGCCCCCACCACAGGTGTATCTTTACAAGCTCCACGGCTCAATCAATTGGAAACGCGATGCTGCTAAAAACCTGTTTTCTCTGGAACAAACTGAGGGGATTCAACCTGAGAACATGGAGGTGATTTTTGGCAGAGATTTCAAACTCGAGGCAGCGGACCCATACCTGTTCTACATTTACGAATTCCGGAAGTTCTCGTTGCTTGCAAAACTCATCGTCGCCGTTGGATATGGATTCGGAGACAGCCACATCAACAAGATTTTGTCTCAAGCATTGGCGGATGATGCCACGCGAAAGCTCTTGGTGATCTCAAGCTGCAAGGACGACGCCTCCCAGAAGCACAAAGTTGAAGAGGTAAAGGATCGGCTGCGAGTTCATGATTCCCAAGTCATCGTCCAAAAGGGGACTGCGAAGGCATTTCTCGAGAACGCCGAGCTCCATAAGGCATTGCTGGAACTGGTCCCTCCCCCAGCCGGATCTCCATTTTGAAACTGTAATGCCACCACCATACTGGAAAGCATTTCGTGAGGCGCTCGGTCGACTCGCCGCCGAGGATTCGAGTGAATTCGAGGAGATGCAGGCGAGTTCATTTGAAACTGAGGCTGCTAATCAGAGACCCGCAAAGGGCAAATCGACCCGTTGGAGACGCGTGTAGTCCAAGAATGAAGACTCTCATCGAAATCCGACAGCAATGAGCACCATCGTCACCAATGAATCTCTCGTGCCCTGGAAACGCCTTTGGCTCGCCCTTGACACTTTCCGCGAGCCGGAAATCGTCAGTTCCGGGTTTCTCGAAAGCTGGGAGGATTTGTTCGGCCTGACGTCGGAGAAAGGACCAAAGGAATTTGAGGAATTGCTGGAGTTTCGGTGCCTGGTTTTGTGCGGTGAGCCGGGGATGGGAAAATCCAAAGCACTGGAATTGAGCAAAAATGCCATTGAGCAGAAGGCCCGACAGGCAGGCAACCTGTATTGGCGGTCTTTCCGCGAGGCTCTCAGCCCTGAACATCTGTTACAGGACCTCAAGAACTCTTCCGAATGGCAGAAGTGGATTGATGGCAGCGAACTCACTGTCGTCATCGACGGGGTTGACGAGGGTTTAGCACTGGCTTCTAACTTCCTGGCCGTGCTGCTGGGTGATCTTCGCGATCGACCAGTTCAACGGCTTCGTTTAATCCTCGCCTGTCGTGATGCAGAATGGCCGGTGAACGAAGGCAGGTTACTGCTGGGACTCTGGAAACCAGAACAGGCTGGACGTTTTCAATTGCAGAGATTGCGCGCTTCCGACGCCGAACAGGCTGCTCGTCACTGGGGATTATCCGATCAGGGGACCTCAGATTTCATGTCGGCAGTTCACAAAGCTGGGGTGGAAGCGTTCGCCGCTCGGCCCCTCACGCTACGAATGCTCGTGGACGAGTTTAGGGGCAGCAGGCAACTTCCTGGAAAGCGATCAGAAATCTTTCTGCGTGCGTGTCTTCGGCTGTGCCGAGAAGAGCTGAGTCGTTCCAAGTTCCTAAAGAGGGCAACAGGGTTTTCATTTGCGGCTGAACAGATACTCCCCGTTGCAGAGCGTGTAGCCGCTGTAATGCTCCTTTGCCGATACAACGCCGTATCCATATCGCCAGCTACCCCCCAACAACTCGACTTCGAAAAGCTAATCCCTCTCGATGCCACGGAGTCAGACCGGGCGAAGCTGGAAGCCGCCTTGGGTTGCGGACTCTTCGCCGACGCCGGCAATCAGGGCCGCACTTTCGCCCACCAATCATATGCGGAGTTTATGGCTGCAGAATATCTCGCACGGTTTCCATTGGCACAGGTTTTGAATCTCGTGTGCCTAAATGTCGGAAGCCGCACACCAGTAGTCCCTCAGTTAAGCGAACTCGCGGCTTGGTTAGCGTTGCGGGATACGGATTTTGCCAACTGGCTCATCAAACATGAGCCCGAAATCCTGTTACGGAACGACGCATCCACGTTCTCCGAAGCTCAGCGTGAGCAGTTTGTGGCGGGGTTTCTCGGAAGACTCAGCTCGGAGGAAGCTTTTGATGATTGGGACCTGAAGCGATTTTACGGGAGTTTTCGCCATTCAAGACTGGCCGATCAACTCCGTCCCCTCCTTAAGGACTCCACTGCCACGCGGTTTGCCAGACGCGCCGCCATCCATCTGGCAGGGATCTGTGAACTTAAGGAATTGTTTGAAGAATTGCTCGCGGTTGCGAAGGACGAGAACACGACTCCCGGCTTACGCCAAGAAGCGATGGCTGCCGTGTGTCGTATAATACCGGCAGAACGCCTTGCAGAACTTGAACCGTTTGCAAGTGGTGAGGCTGGTCCCGATCCTGATGATGAACTGCGCGGTGCTGCACTCAAGGCTTTGGTGCCAAAGAAATGGAAGGCTTCAACAGCACTTCCCAGCATCGCAAAACCTTTTAACCAGAATTTCTTAGGCGAGTTCCATACGGTCTGCGAGAGCTACTTGCCGAAGCAAATTGAATTGAACGATTTGGCTGCACTACTCGAGGAAATCGCGAAAGTCGCCTGCCCATTTGAAGGGCACTATAACGCGGTTCGCCCGACTGCTATTCGCGCCTTGATCCTGGCGGCATCAAACCTCGATAAACCGGAGATCTGCTCGGCATTTCTGGGGTTAATCACGACCAAGCTTCGAGCGGGGCAGTTGCTTTTGGGCGTTGATGAGCACGACTGGACAACCACCGTCACAGACAGCGCTACGAATCGACGCCGGCTCACCAAAGTCATCGTGGAAGCATCTGGAGTGAGCGAGCAGGAGGTAAAGGCGTTGGATTTCCACAAATTCACACCTATAAAATTGGAAGATTGCTCATGGTTTTTGAGTTGTCTAGAGTCGGCACTCCCGGCACATCGCGCGCGTTGGGCCAAGCTTGCTTGGCATTTATGGCCGGAGGTCGCCGGGACGGCTTTTCGCGATGACTTCTTTGAGGCTTGTGCGCGTCTTCCAGAGCTTGCATCCGAGATCCGTTGGCCATGTGTTACCACGTTGAATTCCGAGGACGCAAAGCACCTTCGTGAGATGTGGGCCTGGCAGAAGCGCAACGAAGAGGCAACGAGGCAGCGTCCGCCACGGCCGACAGCTCAACAGTTATTCGATGCGGCTTTTACCCAGGCCAAAAGCGACTGGCGACAATGGCACCGTCTCTGTTGGGAGTTGCAACGTCACGAAGATGGAAGTGACATTTTCGCCTGCAGCCCGGATCCAACGAACAAACATCGCTGGCAGGCGCTCAATCCCGAGGAACGAAAAGAGGTCATCCTTTGCGCAAGAAGTTTTCTGGTGAACGCGACAGCTGAAGACCTCAAGGCACATGATTCCGTTCCGCTGGACTTGTTTTGGGCCCTTTGGCTGACGAAAGATCTGCTGGAGTCTGACAATCAACTCCATACTGCCGTTGAGAAACAATGGTTCGCCGCGCTTTTCGGTCAACCATTCCACGGCGCAGAACAAGAACAGGCTTTGGCCGCAATTGGTGTGGCGATGGACCCCGTAGGAGCGGTGGGTTGCCTGAGGACGAGATTAATGGCTTCGAAGTCGGGAGGAATTGCCATCGTCCTATCAGGTTTCGAATTTGCATGGAATGACGGGTTTACAAAGATCGTCCTCGACCTCATCGGCGGCCAGAAACTGAAGGGAGGATCGCTTTGCGACGCACTGCTGTTCTTGGGGCGACACGACCTACCTGCGGTTACCGCTTGGATTACCGATCAGCTTAAGTCCGCTTCCCCAAACGATCTGGCGACGACGCTGGCGTTAGGCATGGCTCTGTGCCCCAGCGCGATATGGCAGGACGCGAAAACAAGGATCGGAGCGGATACTTTGCTGGCCACTGAGGGTCTGCAGACGTTGGCCGACCTCTATTCTTCTCACAAATCGCTTCTGGAAGTGATGGACCCCAGTCAGTTGGGGGACCTCTTTTTAGTTCTGGAGTCAACGTTTTCTTCAGCGCCACCCCTGAAGATCGAAAAAGACAAGGTGTCTGCCCGAGAGCGAATCGAGGGCTTGCGAAATGCTATTTCAGAGGCATTGCTGAAACTGGCGACTGAAAGTGCCTGCGAACAGCTAACGCGATTGGCCGCCGAAGTTCCGCACTTGAGGACAAGCCTTCACTGGCGTTTACGTGACACGCGGTTGGCCTTTTTCCGCAAATCCTGGTTGGGAGCACCTATTGACGTTCTCACTGCCATGGGTGAAAAGCGCGAGCGCCGGTGGGTTCGTTCTGAAGACGACTTGCAGGAACTGATTCTGGATTCAATAGCCCGATTCCAGGCAAACCTCAATCGGACCGAATATCCAACTGTGCCGGACCTGTGGAATGAAAAACCCGAGCTTTCTCCCAAGGACGAGATTGCACTTACGCAGAAGCTTGTTCGCTGGTTTGGAGAAGATTTAGGTGTCAAGAATGGCGCTGCTGTCGGCTGCCAGGTTGAGCCGAGCCTTGTCCATGAAACGGACATTGAGGTTTGGGCACAACCGCGTGGTGTTGGACCTACGGGCACCCGGTTTGTCGTGACTATTGAGGTGAAATGCAGTTTCAACCAGGAAGCGGAAACGAGCCTCGAAAAGCAACTCGTCGCGGAATATCTGGTCAAACTCGGTCGGACCCACGGGATATACTTGGTGGGTTGGTATAAAGGAGAAGGGTTCAAGCCGAAGCATAATCCGCTCGGGGCCAAAAACTGGGCCGATGCGAGTCAGGCGTTATCCAAACTGTTGGGCGCCAGCCGGACAGCCCACCCCGATCTTCAAATTGATGCCTTCTGCTTGGATTGCGAATTCCCCCAGGCGTTCCGAAAACGTGGGAAATCAGACCAGACTGTGCAGTGATGCGGCAGAGCCGCGCATAGCCGTTTCGTAGCGTTTTGTCCTTTTTCTTCTGGTTTAATTGGACAGTCGCGCTATAATCCGGGCCGCTTCGTCCTGTTGTATGGTCGGGTTTCGTCCGTAGCGGGACGGCGAGGATCTGTTGCGTATGCATGAACGATGGCTGTCGGTCCATGAAATTGCCGCGCATTTAGGCGTCAACCGGGACACGATTTATAAGTGGATTGAGCGCAAAAAGATGCCAGCCCACAAAGTGGGGCGGCTCTGGAAGTTTCTCGTATCTGAGGTGGACCACTGGGTTAAAGGGGGTAAAGCGGCTGACTAAGGCTCGAAAAGGTGCATTCCCGGTTTGAACAGGGGAAGGCACGCCTTATCCACATTCAGCCAAGCCACCATGAAAACCGAAACCCCAGGGAAACTGTCCGCCGGCCAGCTTGTCCGGGTGCGAACCCGCCACTGGCTGGTCGAGGATGTGCAGCCATCGCCTGCTGGATCATGGCTTCGGCTTGCTTGCGTTGATGATGACGCACAAGGGGATTCCATCGAGATCATCTGGGAAACCGAGCTTGATGGCCAGGTGCTCGACGGTGAAGCGTGGGCGAAGATCGGCCATAAGGGGTTCGATGACCGTCGCCACTTCGCAGCTTATTTCAACACGCTGCGCTGGCATTGCGTAACAGCCACCGACCCCAGGCTTTTCCAAGCGCCGTTCCGAGCCGGCATTCGCATTGATGCCTATCAGTTGGAACCGCTAAGAAAGGCGCTCCTCCTCCCCCGCGTTAACCTGTTCATTGCGGACGACGTGGGTCTGGGCAAGACCATCGAGGCAGGGCTCATTGCCACAGAACTGTTGCTCCGCCGCCGGGTCCGCGATGTTGTGGTGGCATGTCCGCCATCCATGCTCAAACAGTGGCAGGATGAACTTGATGCCCGTTTTGGCCTGAGGTTCGAGATTCTGGATCGCGACTACGTCGAACGTATCCGCCGGGAGCGGGGCTATGCCGTCAACCCTTGGGACACTTTTCCCCGATTCCTCGTTTCGCAACGCCTGTTGATCGATGAAACCTATGCCGCGCCGATGCGGGTATGGCTCGACAACCTCCGGCCCGGCAGCCTCCTGATTCTCGATGAGGCACATCACGCCGCACCGGCCAGCGGCGCCAAATACGCCATCGATTCCAAGATCACCCGGGCCATCCGCGACCTGGCCCCGCGCTTCGAGCATCGGCTCTTTCTCTCCGCCACGCCGCACAACGGCCATTCCAACAGCTTCAGTGCTTTGCTCGAACTGCTGGATGACAAACGATTCATGCGCGGGGTGCCGGTGCTCAAATCGGCTCTCGATGCCGTGATGGTCCGCCGGCTCAAGGACGACGTGCGCGTAGTTGCCGGTGGGTTTCCCATTCGGCGGGTGGTGCAGGTTGATCTGAAGAATCTCCCCGTAGACGCGCCTGAGCTGAAACTCGCTGAATTGCTGGATGCCTACGCGACCGCTCGTCGGGATCGCTTCGCCGGGGCCACCAAACGGGAGCAAACGCAGGGGGCGCTCATCCTCTCCACGTTGCAACAGCGCCTGTTTTCCTCAGTCGAAGCATTCCAACGCACGCTGGCCGCCCATCGCCGGGCCATGGAAAAGGTCTGGGCCGGTGAAACTGCGGTCCACGCTTCAGTCTCCGCCAACGACCTGGCTCAAATGACTGCTGGATTCGACAACGATGATGACCGCAGCCAACTGCCCTCCGAGCAGCAGGAATCAGAAGCGGCGACCGCCATCGAGCAGGCGACTGCCTCGGTGGTGGGGGCATCAGCCTCAGCAAATGCCGACCGGGAACGACAACTCCTCGGCCATATGGCTCGCATCGCCGAGCAGCACCGCCACCGTCCGGATGCTCGCGTCACCTGGCTGATTGACTGGTTGCGCTCCAGTTGTTGCCCTGGCATTCGGTTGCCGGGCAACCCGACTCCCCAACCGGGCGCTCCCTGGTCGCCCCTTCGCCTGATTATATTCACCGAATACGAGGACACCGCCCGCTACCTGAGGACACAGCTTGAGGCAGCCATCGCGGGAACGGAATGCGCTGAATCGCGCATCGAGGTTTTTCACGGCCCAACGCCTCCCGACAAGCGTGAGGATCTGAAACGCGCTTTCAATGAACCGCCCGATCGCCAACCTCTCCGCATCCTGATTGCCACGGATGCCGCGCGCGAAGGTCTCAACCTGCAGGCCCATTGCTGGCATCTGTTTCATTACGACTTGCCCTGGAATCCGTCCCGCCTAGATCGGAAGAGCACACGTCTGAACTCCAGTCACTTAGGCATCTCG
>OBLW0100001498.1_pt1 | contig 19707 bp, 31 predicted proteins | sample 1520161 | NCBI WGS metagenome assembly OBLW01 (sample SAMEA3539309, study PRJEB22396) | soil metagenome | biome: tundra; feature: field; material: soil | place: USA | collected 2010-05 | depth 0.15 m | reverse complement strand
CCGCGAAGGCGGCCGCACCGTCGGCGCCGGCATCGTCACCAAGATCCTCCAGTAGCCACTCGCAAAAAAAACAAATGGCATCGACAACCAAGATCCGCATTCGCCTCAAGGCGTTCGATCACCAGCTGCTCGACAAGTCGGCCAACGACATCGTCGAGACGGCGAAGCGCACCGGCGCCCGCGTCGCGGGTCCGATCCCGTTGCCGACGCACATCGGGCGCTACACGGTCCTCCGCGGGCCGCACGTCGACAAGAAGTCGCGCGAACAGTTCGAGATCCGGACGCACAAGCGTCTCCTCGACATCCTCGACCCCACGCAGCAGACGCTGGACGCGCTGATGAAGCTCGACCTCTCGGCCGGCGTCGACGTGGAAATCAAGAGCTAAGGCGTTCGGAGCACCGCATGGCAACTTTCGATGTCTTCAACATGCAGCGCGAGAAGGTCGGCTCGATCGATCTCGCGGACGAAGTCTTCGGCGTCGAGGTCAAGGAGCACCTCTTCTACGAAGTCGTGAAAGCGCAGCTCGCCTCGAAGAGGCAGGGCACGCGCGCGGCCAAGAACCGCTCGGCGGTCAGCGGCAGCACCAAGAAGCAATACAAGCAGAAGGGCACGGGGCGCGCGCGCCACGGCTCGATCCGCGCGCCGATCTACGTCGGCGGCGGTCAGGCCCACCCGCCGCGCCCGCAGGACTGGTCGTACGAGCCGCCGCGCCGCGTGCGCGCGCAGGCGCTGACCAGCGCGCTGACGAAGTTCGGCAAGGAAGGCCGCCTCGTCGTGGTCGACACCTTCGAGCTCGGCGTCATCAAGACCAAGCGCCTGCTCGAGGCGCTCGGCGCCCTGAAGGCCGAGAAGAAGACGCTCGTCGTCGACTCCGGCGACAACGAGAACCTCAAGCTCTCGATTCGCAACTGCAAGACGCACCAGTTCTTGCCGCCGGAAGGGGTCAACGTTTACGACCTCCTCCGGCATGACACCCTCATTCTGTCGAAAGACGCGGCCAGGAAGCTCGAGGAGCGCTGCTTGAAGCAGAGCGCCGCGCGGAGCGACCGGGCTGCAAACGGAGCCGCCCAATGACGCCCGAGCAGGTCATCCGAAGGCCGATCATCCTGACCGAGAAGGCGACCTTGCTTCGCGAGAAGCACAACCAGGTCGTCTTCGAAGTGGCCCGGGATGCGAACAAGATCCAGATCCGCGACGCCGTGCAGCGCCTCTTCAAAGTGAACGTCACTGGCGTCAACACCATGCTGATGCGCGGCAAAGAGCGCCGCATGGGCCGCGGCAAGGGCAAGATGCAGAACTGGAAGAAGGCGATCGTGACCCTGAAGGAGGGCGACTCGATCGACTTCTTCTCGGACGCGAGCGAATAGGCGGCGCGGGTACAAGAGCTGGAACAAGAGCTGGAACAAGAGCTGGAACAAGAGCTGGAACAAGAGCTGGAACAAGAGCTGGAACAAGAGCTGGAACAAGAGCTGGAACAAGAGCTGGAACAAGACCATGGGAATCAAGAACTTCAAGCCGACCTCGCCGGCGAGGCGCTTCTACTCGGTCTCGGACTTCGTGGAGATCACGAAGGGCGCGAAGCCGCTGCGCAAGCTCGTCGAGCACCAGTCGAACACCGGCGGCCGGAATCACTACGGCCGTATCACCTCGCGATTCCGGGGCGGCGGCCATAAGCAGCGCTACCGCGTCATCGACTGGAAGCGCGACAAGATCGGCGTGCCCGCGGTCGTCTTCACCGTCGAGTACGATCCCAACCGCACCGCGCGCATCGCGCTCCTCCACTACGTCGACGGCGACAAGCGCTACATCCTGGCGCCCGACGGCATGAAGGTCGGCGACAAGGTCGTCTCCAGCCGCCACGCCGACATCAAGCCCGGCAACTCGATGACGCTCCGCCACATCCCCCTCGGCACGATGGTCCACAACATCGAGCTGAAGAAGGGGAAGGGCGGCCAGCTCGTCCGCTCGGCGGGCGCCTCGGCGTCGCTCATGGCGAAAGACGGCGACTACGCGCAGGTCCGCCTGCCGTCGGGCGAGGTCCGCATGATCCACCTCGACTGCCACGCGACCATCGGTCAGGTGTCGAACCCGGACCACGCCAACATTTCGCTCGGCAAGGCCGGGCGCTCGCGCTGGCTCGGTCGCCGGCCTCACAACCGCGGCGTCACCATGAACCCGGTCGACCACCCGATGGGCGGCGGCGAAGGCCGAACGTCCGGCGGGCGGCACCCGTGCTCACCGTGGGGTCAGCTCGCGAAGGGCCTCAAGACGCGCAACAACAAGCGCACCGACGGCATGATCATCAAGCGCCGCGGGGCGAAGGGTTAAGGGTTAGGGAAGCGCATGGCTCGATCGATTAAGAAGGGCGCGTTCGTTGACGGTCATCTCTCGGAGAAGATCGCGGCGGCGCAAGCAGCCCAAAGCAAGAAGGTCATCAAGACTTGGTCGCGTCGCAGCACGGTCACGCCGGACGCAGTGGGTCTGACGTTCGCCGTGCACAACGGCAGGAAGTTCATTCCGGTGTTCGTCACGGAGAACATGGTCGGGCACAAGCTCGGCGAGTTCGCCCCGACGCGCACGTTCCACGGCCACTCCGGCGATCGGAAGGGTAAGGTCTCCGGCGGAGCCGGCGCCTCGAAGCCCCCCGCCGCCGGGCCCAAGAAGTAGCGCGCTCTCGCTCGCGCCGTGGCGCGCGAGACGAGAGGAGACTGGCCGCAGAGCCGCAGAGGGCGCAGAGGACTGAGGGTTTTGCACGCGCTGGGCTACCGGAACCGCCTCTGCGGCTAATCTCCTCTCGTCCCGCGGCGCGAGCGAGAGCGCGGCCCTCGGTTTTCGCTACGTAGCCCTTGCGTGTCGCACTTTTCCGAGTAAAGTACGCCTCCCTTCGCGCCAACCGCCTTCACCGGCCGGCGAGCGCGACGTTTTCTGCCACCTTTCGAATTTCTTCGGCGTCCGTAACGGCCCGTGCCGCGAGCGATAGGCTCGATGCCCGTGGGTACGACGGTCGCCCCGAGGACCCAACCATGGTCAGCAAGGCAATCGCCCGGTTCACGCGGATCAGTCCGCGTAAGGCTCGAATGATCGCGGATCTCGTCCGCGGCCGCCAAGCGGGCGAAGCGTTGCAACTCCTCGAGTTCACGCAAAAGGCCGCGGCGCCGATCCTCAAGAAGCTCATCGAGAGCGCGGTCGCCAACGCCAAGACGCAGAGCCCCGGCGTCGACGTCGACGCGCTCTTCGTCGAGACCGCCTTCGTCGACAAGGCGCCGAACAAGCACATGCGCCGGTGGCGCCCCCGCGCGATGGGCCGCGCGACTCGGGTCCAGAAGGGCCTGAGCCACATCACCGTCATCCTGGCCGAGCGATAGAGAGAAGGACGGCGCACCCGCGGCTCTGCCGCAGCGTGGCCGTAACTAGGAGCGAATCTCATGGGTCAGAAAGTCCACCCGTACGGCTTCCGCCTCGGCGTCATCAGGACGTGGAACTCGAAGTGGTTCGAAGACAAGAGCTACGCAAAGTGGCTCCACGAGGACATCCGCGTGAAGCGGGCCGTGAAGGGCTACCTGCAGAACGCCGGCATCGCCGGGGTCGAGATCGAGCGCGCCGCGAACAAGTGCAAGGTCATCGTCTTCACGGCGCGTCCGGGCATGGTGATCGGCAAGGGCGGCAAGGGCATCGAGACCCTCAAGATCGGCAACCTGAAGACGGCGGCCAAAGGCGAGAGCCTGTTCCCGGGCGTCCAGTCGTTCACCGAGAACGAGGTCTTCATCGACGTTCAAGAAGTGCGCAAGGCCGAGACGGCCGCGCAGCTCGTCGCCGAGAACATCGCCGTTCAGCTCGAGCGCCGCGTGGCCTTCCGTCGCGCGATGAAGAAGTCGCTCCAGACCGCCATGAAATTCGGCGCCAAGGGCATCCGCGTTCGTTGCTCGGGCCGCCTCGGCGGCAGCGAGATGAGCCGCGTCGAGACCTACCGCGAGGGGCGTGTTCCGCTCCACACGCTCCGCGCCGACATCGAGTTCGGAACCGCCGAGGCCCGCACCAAGTACGGGATCATCGGGGTCAAGGTGTGGATCTTCAAGGGCGAGGTGCTCCAGCGCCGCAATCGCCGCCCGCAGATCGCAGGAGCTTGAGAGATGCTTTCGCCCAAGCGCACGAAATACCGCAAGGCCCAGAAGGGCAACAACCGGGGCAAGTCGCTTCGCGGTTGCGATGTCTCGTTCGGTGACTTCGCGATGCAGGCGCTCGAGCCGGGTCGGGTCACGTCGCGGCAGATCGAGGCCGCTCGTATGGCCATCACGCGCCACGTGAAGCGCGCCGGCAAGCTCTGGATCCGCGTCTTCCCGGACCGCCCGGTCACGAAGAAGCCGCTCGAAGTCCGCATGGGCGGGGGCAAGGGCGCCGTCGAAGAGTGGGCGGCCGTCGTCCTCCCCGGCCGCGTGATGTACGAGCTCCAGGGCGTCGACGAAGTGACCGCCCGCGAGGCGTTCCGTCTGGCCGGCCACAAGCTACCCGTCGCTTACAAGTTTCTGACCCGCGGAGAGATCACATGAAGGCCTCCGACCTTCGCGAAAAGAGCGTCGAAGATCTCCGCGAGCTGCAGGCGTCGCTCGCGCACGAGACCTTCCAGTACCGGCTGAAGAACTTCACGAACAGGCTCGACGACACGAGCGTCATCGGCAAGACGCGGCGCGACCTCGCGCGCGTCATCACGCTCCTCCACGCGCGCAACCTCGGCGGCGTCGCGCCTGCTGCGAGCGTGGCTGCGGCTGCGCCCGAGCCGGACCAGGCCGCAGCGGCGCCGGCCGCCAAGGCGGCCAAGGTGACCAGCGCCGCGAAGGTGACCAGCGCCGCCAAGGCGACCGCCGCCGACAAGAAGAAACCCGCCAAGAAGGGTGAGGCAACGCAGTCATGACCACGAACGCGAACAGCGAGCAGGCCGCCGGCAACCCCGAAGCGGGCGACGGCGCCGCCCACGAGGCGCACGGCTTCCGACGCAAGATGGTCGGCAAGGTCATCAGCGCGAAGATGACGAAGACGGTCGTGGTCGAAGTGGTCACGCACAGCCGCGACCCGCTCTACGGCAAGTACGTCCGCTCGCGCAGCCGCTACAAGGCGCACGACGAGAAGGGCCAGTACAAGGCAGGCGACCAGGTCGAGATCCAGGAGCACCGCCCCATCAGCCGGGACAAGCGCTTCGCCGTGGTCCGCCTCGTCAAGAAGTTCGTGGAGGAGTAGGCGCGCCATGATCCAGATGCGAACGGTACTTGAAGTCGCGGACAACTCCGGGGCCAAGCGCGTGCAGTGCATCAAGGTGCTCGGCGGCTCTCGCCGGCGCTATGCCAGCCTCGGCGACGTCATCGTCGTCTCGATCAAAGAGGTCAATCCGAACACGAAGGTGAAGAAGGGCGACACCGCCCACGCCGTCGTCGTTCGCATCAAGCACCAGATCGGCCGCGCCGACGGGTCGTACATCCGCTTCGACGAGAACAGCGCCGTGCTCGTGAGCAAAGAGCAGCACGAGCCCATCGGGACGCGCATCTTCGGGCCGGTGGCCCGCGAGCTCCGCGGCAAGAAGTTCATGAAGATCATCTCGCTCGCCCCGGAGGTCGTCTGATGGGCGCGCGCATCCGAAAAGGCGACAACGTGGTCGTCATCAGCGGCAAAGACAAGGGCAAGACCGGCAAGGTGCTCCGCGTCCTCGTGGAAGACGACCGCGTCGTCGTTCAGGGGATCAACCTCGTTAAGCGCCACTCGAAGCCGACGCCGCGCAACCCCGCGGGCGGGATCCTCGAGCGCGAGCAGCCGCTCTTCGCGTCCAAGGTGATGCCGGTCGATCCGAAGACGGGCAAGGGAACGCGCGTCCGCTTCAAGGAGCTCGAAGGCGGCAAGAAGGTTCGAGTCGCCAAGAGCGGAGAGGAGATCCCCGCAGTCGTCGGGGAGTAAGCGATCATGGCGGACGAAAAAAAGGCGAAGGCCGAGAAGGCGGACAAGGCGGACAAGGGCGAAGCGAAGCCCCGCCCCGAGAAGAGCGCCGGCGAGAAGAGCGGCGGGAAGAAATCCGACAAGGGCGGCAAGCGCAGCGCCGGCGGCCGTGGTGGCGACGCCAAGGTCGTCACGAGCTCGTCCGACGTCGTGGCCCCGCGCCTGCGCGAGAAATACCGGGCCGAGGTCATTCCGGCCCTGACCAAGCAGTTTGGCTACAAGAACCCGATGCAGGTTCCCCGGCTCGAGAAGATCGTCGTGAACATGGGCCTCGGGGCGGCGGTCGCCAACCCGAAGATCATCGACACGGCCGTCGAAGACCTGCGAGCCATCACCGGTCAGAAGCCCATCGTCACCCGCGCCAAGAAGGCGATCGCGAACTTCAAGCTCCGCGAAGGCATCCCCATAGGCGCGGTCGTCACCCTCCGGAGCGCCCGCATGTGGGAGTTCCTCGATCGCCTGCTGACGCTGGCCCTGCCGCGTACCCGCGACTTCAAGGGCGTCTCGCGCAAGGCGTTCGACGGCAAGGGCAACTACACGCTCGGCCTCAAAGAGCAGATCATCTTCCCCGAGGTCGACTACGACAAGATCGACGCGATCAAGGGACTGAACGTCAGCATCGTGACGTCGTCGAAGACCGACGAAGAGGGGCGCGCCCTCTTGCAGCAACTCGGCATGCCGTTCCGGGCCGCCTGAGGCTGCTCCTTTAGAATTCCAAGAAGAAGAGCACAGAGGAAAACCATGGCGCGTGCTTCTCAATTCGCGAAACTCAATCGCAAGCCCAAGTTCCCGGTTCGACACCGCAATCGTTGCAAGGTGTGCGGCCGAGCTCGCGGCTACTATCGCAAGTTCGAGCTATGCAGGATTTGTTTCCGGATGTTCTCGCTCCGCGGGGAGATCCCGGGCGTGATCAAGGCGAGCTGGTGATCCCATGATGACCGATCCGATCGCGGACATGCTCACCCGCATCCGCAATGCCTCGATGGCTCGCCACGAGCGCGCCGAGATGCCGCACTCGCGCCTGAAGGAGCACCTCGCCGGGGTTCTCAAGGCCGAGGGCTACCTCGACGACGTGCGCGTGAGCGACGGCGACGAACCCCAGAAGACGCTGACCGTCGTGCTCCGCTACGGGCGCGAGCGCAAGTCGGCCATCGACGGCATCCGCCGCGTGTCGACGCCGGGTCGCCGCGTCTACGTTCGCCACGACCGGATCGACCGCGTGTGCTCCGGCATGGGCGTGTCGATCCTCAGCACCAGCCGCGGCGTCATGACCGATCGCGAGGCGCGCAAGCAGCGGGTGGGCGGCGAGCTCCTCTGCGAGGTTTGGTGAGTTCATGACGACGCAGGAAGTCACCCGCGAGCTGACTCGCAGCCTCCGGCCCAAGCCGGAGCGCACGTACCAGGCGCGCATCGGCAAGCGCCCGATCCCGCTGCCCAAGGGCGTCACCGCGACGCTCAAGGACCGGACGGTCGAGATCAAGGGCCCGAAGGGGACCCTGACGCGCGAGTTGCCGCCCAACACGATCCTCAAGCTCGACGCGGCCGGCCTTACGCTCACCTCGACCCTCGAGGGCCGCGACGGCTCGCGCTTCCAGGGCCTCGCCCGGGCGCTCCTCGCGGCGATGGTCCTCGGCGTCGCCGAGGGATACACGAAGACCTTGCAGCTCGTGGGCACCGGCTACCGCGCCGAGCTCAAGGGGCAGGCGGTGAACCTGGCCCTCGGGTTCTCGCATCCGATCCTGTTCCCGCTGCCGAAGGGGGTCAAATGCGAGATCCCGGCAGACTCGAAGGGGACTCTCTTGATCCTCACCGGCTCCGACAAGGAAGTGATGGGTCAGACCGCCGCCAAGATCCGTGGGTTCCGGCCGCCGGAGCCTTACGGTGGCAAGGGCGTGCGGTATCAAGGCGAGAAGGTCCGCGAAAAGGCGGGCAAGGCCGCGAAGGCCGGAGGGAAGTGACGCCATGGCGATGCAAATCGTGGGGCGAGAGCGCCGGAAACTCAGGATCCGGCGAAAGATCAGCGGCACGGCCGAGAGGCCGCGCCTCAGCGTGTTCCGGAGCGCCCGGCACATCTACGCGCAGGTGGTCGACGACGTGAACGGCAAGACCGTCGCGCACGCCTCCACCCTGTCGCGCGACGTGCGCACGGCCATCTCCGAGTCGACCAAGGTCGACGCGGCCAAGAGCGTCGGCCAGGCCATTGCCAAGCTGCTGCTCGAGAAGGGCGTCGACAGCGTGGTCTTCGACCGTAACGGCTACCTCTACCACGGGCGTGTTCGCGCGCTGGCCGACGCCGCTCGAGCGGCCGGCCTCAAGTTTTGATCACGAGCTAGCGGAGACACACGATGGCTTTCGAAAACGCCCGGTCGGACGCATTTCAGATCGACGAAGAGAAGCTCAAGGAGCGCGTCATCTACATCAACCGCGTGGCCAAGGTCGTCAAAGGCGGCCGGCGCTTCAGCTTCAGCGCGCTCGTCGTCGTGGGCGACGAGGCGGGTCACGTCGGGGTGGGGCTCGGCAAGGCGAACGAAGTGCCGGAGGCCATCCGCAAGGGGAATGACCAGGCGCGGAAGAACGTCTTCAAGGTACCCCTCGATGGAGTCACGGTCCCGCACGAGACGCTCGGGCACTTCGGGGCCGGTCGCGTGTTCCTGAAGCCGGCCTCGCCGGGAACGGGCGTCATCGCCGGCGGCGCGGTTCGCGCCGTCGTCGAGAGCGCCGGGATCCACGACATCCTCACCAAGTGCCTCGGCAGCTCGAACCCGCACAACGTGGTCCGCGCCACGATCGCGGCGCTCCGCTCGCTCCGCAGCCTCGAGCAGGTCGCGAACAAGCGCGGCAAGCAAGTCGATGACATCATCGAGCGCAAGGCCGCGCCGGCCGTGCAGCCGGCCGTTTGAGGGATGCCATGAAGTCGCTTCGAGTGACCCAGAAGAAGAGCACCATCGGCCAGCAGGACTCCATGCGCCTCACCCTTCACGGGCTCGGCCTCAAGGGGCCCGGTACGACCGTGGTCGTGAGCAACACCCCGTCGTTTCGGGGCGCGATCAAGAAGGTCATGCACTTGATCAGCGTCGAGGAGGTCGATCATGGCTGACACGTTGAGCAACCTGGCGAAGCCCGCCGGCGCCACCCGCGAGAAGGTCCGCCTGGGCCGTGGTCCCGGTTCGGGCCTCGGCAAGACGTCCGGTCGCGGCCAGAAGGGCCAGTACGCCCGCAGTCGCGGGTTCAAGCCCCACTTCGAAGGCGGTCAGACGCCTCTGCAGCGCAGGCTGCCGAAGCGCGGGTTCAAGAACACGGCATTCGCGAAGATCACGATCGAAGTGAACGTCGGCGACCTCGACGGCTTCACTGCCGGCGCCAACGTCGACGAGTCGGCGCTCGTGGCCCACGGCCTCGTTCGCGGCCGCTACGACCGCATCAAGGTGCTCGGCTCGGGCGAGATCACCAAGCCCGTGACCGTGACGGCGCACGCGTTCTCGAAGTCGGCCGCGGCCAAGATCGAGAAGGCGGGCGGCAAGGTCGTCTTGCTCACCCCGGGGGCCGGCGCCTCGGCGGAACGCAACCCGTAAAACGCGGTCCAGACCGCCCACGCCGCCATGTCTGCCCTCTCCGCCTTCGCCAACATCGGGAAAGTCCCCGAGCTCCGCAGGCGCATCCTCTTCACGGTGGTCCTGCTGGCGGTTTACCGCATCGGCGTCTTCGTGACGATCCCGGGTGTGGACCGCACCGTGATGAATGCGGTCATCCACAAGCAGGGCGCGGGGCTCTTTGGCCTCTTCAACATGTTCAGCGGAGGGGCCTTCGGCAACCTCTCGATCTTCGCGCTCGGCATCATGCCGTACGTCAGCGCGAGCATCATCCTCCAGCTCTTGACGATGGTCTTCAAGCCGCTCGACGAGCTCCGCAAAGAGGGGGAGCAAGGGCAGCGGAAGATCAACCAGTACACGCGCTACGGCACGATCGTGCTGTCTCTCGTGCAGGCCTTCGGCATCGCGATGAGCCTCGAGGCGATGAACAACGGCGACCTGTCCGACTCGTCGGCCGTGGGCGACGTCGTGACCCACGGCGGCTGGGGCTTTCGCCTCATGAGCATGCTGACGCTCACGACGGGCACCGCCTTCATGATGTGGGTGGGAGAGCAGATCACCGAGCGCGGGATCGGCAACGGCATCTCGCTCCTCATCTTCGCGGGCATCGTGGACGGGATCCCCGAGGGGGTCTTCAGCTACTTCGCGACCAACAAGGGCAACATCGAGCCGCTCAAGCTCGCGTTCGTCGTCGTCACCATCCTCGCGACGGTCGCCACCATCGTCTTTTTCGAGCGGGCGCAGCGGCGTATCCCCATCTACTACGCGCGGCGCACCGTCGGCCGGCGTGTCTACGGCGGGCAGACGGCGCACCTGCCGCTCCGCGTGAACACGAGCGGCACCATCCCGCCGATCTTCGCGTCGTCGTTGCTGATGTTCCCGGCCACGCTCGCGAACTTCAAGGTTCCGGGGATGGCGCAGCTCCAGTCGATGCTCCAGCGGGGCGACTGGGCGTTCAACACGTTCTACGTGCTGCTCATCATCTTCTTCTGCCACTTCTACACGGCGGTCACCTTCCAGCCGGTCGACGTGGCCGACAACCTGAAGAAGCAGCAGGCGTTCATCCCGAGCGTGCGACAGGGCAAGCAGACGGCCGACTACATCGACTACGTGCTCACGCGCATCACGTTCGGCGGATCGCTCTACGTCGCCGTCGTGTGCATCGTCCCGACGATCATCGCGCAGGGCTTCCACGTCCCGTTCCGCATGGGCGGGACGTCGATCATGATCGTTGTCGGCGTCGCGCTCGACACGGTCAACCAGATCGAAGCGCACCTCATCACGAGGAACTACGAGGGGCTTTCGGGCGGCGGAGCGCGCACTTCGCGCATCCGCGTGCGAAAGGATTGAGGGGACTCTCCATGCGGCTCATATTCGTCGGACCGCCCGGTGCGGGCAAGGGAACGCAGGCCAAGGTCGTCTGCGTCAAGGCGGGGATCGTGCAGATCTCCACGGGCGACATGCTCCGCGCCGCCAAGGTCGCGGGGAAGCTCCCGGCCGACCTGGTGACGAAGATGGCGGCCGGCTCGCTCGTGCCCGACGACGTGGTCATCAGCCTGATCGACGAGCGAACGAAGGCGCCCGACTGCGCGAACGGCTTCTTGCTCGACGGGTTCCCCCGCACGGCCCCCCAGGCCGAGGCGCTGGGAAAGCTGCTCGCAGCGCGGGGGCAGGCGCTCGACGTCGTGCTCGCGCTCGAGGTACCGGCCGACCTCCTGATCGAGCGAGCAGTGCTCCGGCGGACCGATAAACGCACTGGACAGATTTACCACTTGAAGTATAGCCCTCCTCCCCCCGGGGCCGACCTCGAGCACCGGGCCGACGATCTCGAAGAGGTCGTCAGGAAGCGCGTGGAGACTTACGAGGCGATGACCGCCGAGCTGCTCCCTTACTACGAGGGGCTCGGCATCCTGAAACGAGTGAACGGAGTTGGGAGCGTAGAAGAGGTCACAGGCCGCATACTCGCAGCGCTCGGCGAGTACTTGGCCCGGTGACCTCGTCGATGAGCAGAGCCGGTTACAAGGAGAATGCCGGTCCATGGTGGAGCGTCGCGAGCGAGCTCGCAAGGAACCAAAGGGAGACAAGCTCGAGTTCGACGGCGCAGTTCTCGAGGCGCTGCCGAACGCGATGTTCCGCGTGAAGTGCGACAACGATCTCGTAGTGCTGGCGACCATCAGCGGCAGGATGCGTCAGTTCTACATCCGGATTCTCCCCGGCGACCGCGTGACCGTCGAAGTGAGCCCCTACGATCCCACCCGGGGCCGGATCACGTATCGGCACAAATGAACGCGCGCCAGCGAACGAGACCGAGCGAGACCGAGCGAGACCGAGCGAGACCGAGCGAGACCGAGCTAGAGCGAGCGACCAAGGAGCAGTGAAGTGAAGGTTCGACCCAGCGTGAAGACAGTGTGCGACAAGTGCAAGGTGGTCCGCCGCAAGGGCGTCGTCCGGATCATTTGCGAGAACCCCCGTCACAAGCAGCGTCAAGGCTGAGAGAAGACAGATCATGGCTCGTATCGCAGGCGTCGACCTTCCCCGTCACAAGCATATCGTGCGTGCGCTCCCGTACCTGTTCGGCATCGGTCCGGCCGCGGCGCGCCGGATCTGCACGCTGACCGGCATCGCGCCGACCAAGCAGACCGAAGAGCTGACGGAAGGCGAGATCAAGAAGATCCGCGACGTGCTCGACGCCGACTTCAAGGTCGAGGGCGACCTCCGGCGCGAGATCCAGATGAACATCAAGCGGCTCATGGACCTCGGTTGCTACCGCGGCCTCCGGCACCGCCGCGGCCTGCCCGTCAACGGGCAGCGCACGCACACGAACGCGCGCACGCGAAAGGGCCCCCGCAAGGGCGTCCTGGCCCGCGCGCGCAAACCCACCACTTAGCCCGTTAGCCCGTCGCGAAGCCGTAGCGTTCACGTCCCCAGGAGCGAGCAGCGTTCATGTCCCAAACGAAGACCAGCAGTCCCCCCGGCCCCGGCGGCGCGTCAGGTGGCAAGGCCAAGAGCGCCAAGAAGAAGGCGAAGAAGAACATCTCGACGGGGATTGCCCACATCCAGTCGACGTTCAACAACACGGTTGTCACCATCACCGACGTGAACGGGAACACGGTCGCCTGGTCGAGCGCTGGTTCGCGCGGCTTCAAGGGCTCCCGCAAGAGCACCCCCTTCGCAGCGCAGCTCGCGGCCGAAGAGGCGGCCCGCAAGGCGATGGAGCACGGCGTGCGCTCGGTCGCCGTCTTCGTGAAGGGCCCCGGCGCCGGTCGCGAGAGCGCCCTCCGCGCGCTTCAGGGGGTGGGCTTCAAGGTCACCCTCATTCGTGACGTCACCCCGGTCCCGCACAACGGGTGCCGCCCCCCCAAGCGCCGCCGCGTCTGACCCTTCGCCCGAAGCAAGAAACGCAAGAAGAGAAGAGATCTCATGGCTCGTTATCATGGTCCCGTTTGCAAGCTTTGCCGCCGTGAGGGCGCGAAGCTCTTCTTGAAGGGCGAGCGCTGCTACACGGAGAAGTGCTCTTACACCCGCCGGCCCTATCCGCCGGGCCAGCACGGCCAGGCGCGCATCAAGCTGAGCGAGTACGCGATCCGCCTGCGCGAGAAGCAGAAGGTGCGCCGCATCTACGGCGTCGTCGAGCGCCAGTTCCAGAAGTACTACTTCAGCGCCGCGCGCCGTAAGGGCCGCACCGGCGAGCAGATGCTCGGCCTCCTCGAGTCGCGCCTCGACAGCGTCGTTCACCGCCTCGGCTTCGCGTTCACGCGCTCGCAGGCGCGTCAGCTCATCTGCCACGGCCACGTGCTGGTCAACGGCAAGCGGCTCGACATCTCGAGCGTCATCCTCCGCCCCGGTGACAAGGTCGAAATCCGGCAGAAGAGCCGCGAGGTCAAGGAGATCGTCGCGTCGCTCGCCCAGGTCGACAAGCGTCCGGTGCTCTCGTGGCTCGAGCTCGACAAGAACAATTTCGCGGGCACCTTCAAGGGCCTGCCGGTTCGCGACGAGATGAACGAGCCCTCGATTCGAGAGCAGTACGTCGTCGAGTACTACTCACGCTGACGATCGAGTTCGGGGGGAGTTCCCCTCCCCCCAACCCCCCCATCGAGTTCGGGGGGAGTTCCCCTCCCCCCAACCCCCCCCACTTCACGTAACGATTCGTAGCGAAAGACACGGGCAGATGGCGGGCGCCGCTGGCGAGCGGGTTCAAAGGCGCGCCGAGACCATCGCGTGAATTCCTGGAGACGAGAGAGAGAGCATGAGCACTTCGAACATCATCACTCGCAACTGGCGCGATCTCATTCGCCCGCGAGGCATTCACATTGAGGCCGAGACGCTCACGGAATTCTACGGCAAGTTCACCGCCGAACCTCTCGAGCGCGGCTACGGCATCACGGTCGGTAACTCGCTGCGCCGCATCCTGCTCTCGTCGCTCCAGGGCGCTGCGATCACCGCGCTCCGCGTCGAAGGCGCGCTCCACGAGTTCACGACCGTAGGCGACGTCGTCGAGGACGTGACCGAAATCGTCCTGAACCTCAAAGAGGTCGTGCTCAAGGCGGCGACTGCGAAGACCTATACGGTCCGCATCGACAAAGAAGGTCCGGGCGTCGTGCACGCGCGCGACATCCAGCTGGTCGACGGGCTCCAGGTCCTGAACCCCGACCACGTCGTGGCCACCCTCGACAAGAAGGGCCCGCTCTCGATGGAGCTGACGGTCAACGTCGGCCGCGGCTACGTCCCCGCCGAGCGCAACAAGACGCCGGGGATGTCGATCGGGACGATCCCCATCGACGCGCTCTTCTCGCCGGTCCGCAAGGTCAACTACACCGTGACCAACGCGCGCGTCGGTCAGCAGACCGACTACGACAAGCTCACGCTCGAAGTGTGGACGAACGGGAGCGTGAAGCCCCAGGACGCGGTCGCCTACGCGGCCAAGATCCTGAAGGAGCAGCTCTCGATCTTCATCAACTTCGAAGAGGCCGAAGAGGCGCAGTACGCTCCTTCGGGCGCCGAAGAAGAGCCGCTCAACGAGAACCTCTTTCGCAGCGTCGACGAGCTCGAGCTCAGCGTTCGCAGCGCGAACTGCCTGCAGAACGCGAACATCCAGCTCATCGGCGAGCTCGTTCAGCGCACCGAGCAAGACATGCTCAAGACGAAGAACTTCGGCCGCAAGAGCCTCAAGGAGATCAAAGAGATCCTTGCGAACATGGGCCTCTCGCTCGGCATGAAGATCGACAGCTGGCCCCAGATGCTCGAGCGCTGGAAGCAGCAGCAGCAGCAAAACTAACGATCGAGTAAGCCGAGGAAGCGATGCGCCACAAGAATTCGGGTCGCAAGTTCGACCGAAACACCAGCAGCCGGCGCGCCATGTTGCGCAATCTGACGGCCAACTTGATCTTGCACGAAAAGATCGAGACCACCGACGCGAAGGCCAAGGAGTTGCGGCGTGTCGCCGAGCGACTCATCACCAAGGCTCGACGCCTGGGGACGGTCGCGTACACGGTGCAGGCGGAGCTCTCTCCGGCTGACCGCGCGCGCCGGCTCGCCGCATCGCGGATGATCGCCGCCTACATTCCCCGCTTCGGCGTTCGCGTCGAGACGGGCGGGGCGACCAAGCGCGTCGATCTCGTCGAGAAGGTGCTGCTCGACCTCTCGCGCCGCTTCGCGACGCGACCGGGCGGGTACACGCGCATCGTCAAGTTCGGCCCGCGCCGCGGCGACAACGCCCCGATTTCGCTCATCGAGCTCCTCGGCGACGGGTCCGACGAGGCCGAGGTGGCCGGCACCAGCGGCGCGAAAGCGACCGCGTCGTCCACGAAGACCGCGACGGCCGCGGCGCCCACGGCGGGAGCCAAGGTCGAATAGCCAACGCCTCTCTCTCGCTCGAGAGGGAGAGAAAGCGCCGCAGAGCCGCAAAGGGCGCAGAGGGCAGAAGGTTTTGCGGGCGCTCGGCGCACTGGCGCAGATCGGATCCGCCGCGCAGCTAGCGAGCCTTCGACCCCAATCTCTGCTCTGTGTCCTCTGCGCCTCCGCGGCTTCTCCTTCTCTCCCAAGGGGAGCCAGAAGTTTGCCGGAAGTCTGCGGATTCGCTAGTTGAAATACCGGAAGGCGAAGCTCGGATACCACGGCCATGGCGACGAAGCGTGTTCAGGTCATCGTCCGCGGACGGGTCACGGGTGTTTTCTTTCGAGCCGCCACCCAGCGCGAGGCGCGTCGATTGGGGGTCACCGGCTGGGTCAAGAACCGGCCCGACGGCACCATCGAGATCGTCGCCGAGGGTGAAGAAGAGGCCATCAAGGAGATCGTCTCCTGGGCCCACCACGGGCCCTCGGCCGCGCGGGTCGACGACATCGACGTGCGCTGGCGCGGGTATACCGGTGAGTTCTCGGACTTTCGCATCATCGCCTGACGCGCATGGGCGAGGGACGCGGCGAGGGGACGCGGCGAGGGGACGCGGCGAGGGGACGCGGCGAGGGGACGCAAGTGGGCGTCGTCGAGACCTCGGTCGAGGGCGTGGGGCTCCACTCGGGTCGACGGGTCCGCGTGGTGCTGCGCGCGCGAAGGGGACCGGTCACCGTTCGCGTCGCCGCGATCGAGGCGCACATCGACGAGCTCTCGGTCGCGTCGACGTCACGCGCGACGTCCGTCGAAGCGCACGGGGGAGCGCTCCGGCTCGGGACCGTCGAGCACGCGTTCGCCGCGCTCGGCGGGCTCGGGATCTACGAAGGCCTCGGGCTGGACGTCGTGGGCCCCGAGTTGCCGCTCCTCGACGGCGGCGCGTCGGCCTGGTGCGACGCCATCGACGCGCTCGGCGTGGCCGCGTCGACGCCTCGAGCCCGGGTGGCCCGGCGGGCGGTCTTCGACATCGGGTCGAGCCGCTACGAGTTCACGCCCGGCGACCGCGTCGCGCTCGAGGCGCGACTCGAACTCGACGGGTTCGACGAGCGCGTCGTGGCGCCGGAGGCGCGCTGGGACGGGACCCCCGCGGACTTCCGCGCGCGCATCGCGCCGGCGCGCACGTTCGCGCTCGGGTGCCATCTCGATGAGCTGGCGGCCGCGGGGCTCGCGCGCAACGTCGATCCCGAGTCGGTCGTGGTCCTCACGCCAAGCGGGGCTCATTACGCGGGCCGGCCGTTCGAACCCGACGAGCCCGTTCGCCACAAGCTGCTCGACCTGATCGGGGACCTCTACCTCTACGGCGGGCCTCCGGTGGGGCACGTGCGAGCCGTTCGCCCGGGGCACGCCGCGAACGCCGAGGTCATGCGGCGGGCGCGCGAAGAGGGGGTCGTCATCGGCCCGTAACGTCACCGCAGGGATGTTAGAAGCGGGGGGTGCGCGTCTTCTCGGGGCGGAGTGCAGCCGCTGCGCTCGCGACGTCTGCGGCGATCGCCGGGACGTGCGGGCCCGTGCCCGCGTTCGGCGCGGACACGGGCGGGCGCCCGGACAGCTCCACGGAAACGGACCCGTACGCCGTGCCGGCGGCGCCCCGGCCGCCGACGCTTCCCGAGCTGACCCACTCCGAGACCGAAGGGACGCTCGAGGCCACGGCCGGAGCGATCTTGCCGAACACGGGCGGCGGGTTCACGCACGCGTACGCGCAGCGGCTGAGCGTCGAGGTCCCCGTGGGGCTGCGTCGCTGGTACGTGGGCGCCGAGTACGAGCTTGCCACCGGCGACGGCCGCGTGGTGAGCGGCAACCTCGCGCTCGGCGGCCGCACGCTCTGGGCGACGCGTACGGGCCTGGCCTTCGGTGGGGGCCTGAGCCTCATCGTGCCGACGGCGGTCTTCGACACCCAGGGGCCGGCGGCGTCCACGGCGCTCGCCGCGGCCACGCTCCGGCCGTGGGACGTATCGTTCTTCACGCCCAGCGCCTTCGGCGCGCGGCCCTTCGTCGACGTGCGAGCCATCGACGGCAAGTTCGTCGCGCAGTTTCGGCAGTCCCTCGACGTGCTCGACACCGGCGGCAGGCTCGCGCTCTACGCGACCGTGGGGGTTTACCTCGGCCTCTGGGCCACCCACGAGATCGCCGCCGGCATCGAGGCCTTCGAGGCGTACGCCATCAGCGTCGACAATGTCGACGACGGCAAGCGAGCCACGGTCGTCATCTCCCCGAACGTGCGCCTGGTCTTGCCGTGGGTCGAACCCGCCATCAGCGCTTTCACGAACATCGGCACCCCGCTGCAGGGCGCGAGCGACCGCATCTGGGGCTTCCGCCTCGCCTTCACCGTGGTCTACGACCCGAGCCGCGCCCTGGGCGTCCGCACCAAGGCCAGCGACGACAGCCCCCCCGCCGCTCCCCCCGGCACGATGGTCCCTACCGGCTCCGTTCGCTGAACGCTCCGCCCGGGGGAGGGAGATGGGCCGCAGAGGGCGCAGAGCAGAGAGGGGGGTCGAAGGCTCGCGCCTGCGCGGCGGATCCGATCTGCGCTAGCGTGCCCAGCGCGCGCAAAACCCTCTGCGCCCTCTGCGCCCTCTGCGGCCCATCTCTCCTCTCGGCCAGAGCGCTCAGTCGTCGGGCAGAGCCGTCAGTTGATGGCGGTCTGGCTCTCGGTTTGTTTGCGGCCTTCGGCGCGGCCCCGAGCGGTCTGGCGCTCGAGGGCGGCTCGCACGAAGCGCGCGAAGAGAGGGTGCGGGGCCGCGGGGCGGCTCTTGAACTCGGGGTGGAACTGGCAGCCGACGAAGAACGGGTGATCGCGGAGCTCGACCATCTCGACGAGGCGCTTGTCGGGCGACGTACCGCTCAGGACCAGGCCGGCCGCCGCCAGCTTCTCGCGGTAGTCGTTGGCGAACTCGTAGCGATGCCGGTGACGTTCGCTGATCTCGGTCGTGCCGTAGGCGTCGGCCGCGATCGTTCCCGGAACCAGGACGCACGGGTACGCGCCGAGGCGCATCGTCGCGCCCTTCATTCGCACGCCGCGCTGGTCGGGCATGAGATCGATCACCGCGTGGGGCGTGTCCTTGTCGAACTCGCTCGAGTTGGCGCCCGCGAGGCCCGCGACGTCTCGCGCGAACTCGATCACCGCGAGCTGCATGCCAAGGCAGATGCCGAAGAAGGGGACGCGGTTCGTTCGCGCGTAGCCGATCGCGGCGATCTTTCCCTCGGTCCCGCGATCGCCGAAGCCCCCGGGCACGAGCACCGCGTCGAGGCCCGAGAGCAGCGCTTCGGGGCCCTGCTGCTCGACCTGCTCGGAGTCGATGTACTCGAGCTCGACCTTGCACTCGTTGTCGAGCCCGCCGTGGACGAGCGCCTCGTGGAGCGACTTGTACGAGTCCTTGAGATGAACGTACTTGCCCACGATGCCGATCTTGATCGTCCCGCGCGGCGCGTTCTTGAACCGGCTGACCACGCGCTGCCACGAGACGAGGTCCGGCGCGCGGCTCCAGATGTTCAGGCGCTCGCAGATCAGCTCGTCGAGGCCCTCGGCGTGCAGCATCAGCGGCACTTCGTAGATGCAGTTGACGTCCATCGCGCCGATGACGGCTTCGACGGCGACGTTCGAGAAGAGCGCGATCTTGTCCTTGACCGCCCGCGACAGCGGCATCTGCGTCCGGCAGAGGAGCACGTCGGGCTGGATGCCGATCTCGCGCATCTCTTTGACCGAGTGCTGCGTGGGCTTCGTCTTCAGCTCGCCCGCCGTCGGGATGTACGGCACGAGCGTCACGTGGATGTTGAGTGCGTTCTGCGGGCCCGCCTCGAGCTTCATCTGGCGAACGGCCTCGAGGAACGGCAGCGACTCGATGTCGCCCGCGGTGCCGCCGATCTCGATGATCGCGACGTCGACCCCCTCGGTCGCGTCGCGCACGCGGCTCTTGATCTCGTCGGTGATGTGCGGGATCACCTGCACCGTCGCCCCGAGGTACTCGCCGCGTCGCTCCTTCGAGATGACGCTCTCGTAGATGCGCCCCGTGGTGAAGTTGTGCTGCCGGGTCATGCGCGCCGTGGTAAAGCGCTCGTAGTGCCCGAGATCGAGATCCGTCTCGGCGCCGTCGTCGGTGACGAACACCTCGCCGTGCTGGTAAGGGCTCATCGTCCCGGGATCGACGTTGATGTAGGGGTCGAGTTTCACGTGCGTGACCCTCAACCCGCGCGCTTCCAGCAGCGCTCCCACCGACGCACTGGCGAGCCCCTTCCCGATGGAAGAGACCACGC
>OBLW0100001497.1_pt1 | contig 19723 bp, 15 predicted proteins | sample 1520161 | NCBI WGS metagenome assembly OBLW01 (sample SAMEA3539309, study PRJEB22396) | soil metagenome | biome: tundra; feature: field; material: soil | place: USA | collected 2010-05 | depth 0.15 m | reverse complement strand
CCATTTGTTGTCGATGCCGAAGGGCTCGCGATAGAACGACCACCGGAAGCCGTAGTTCACGGTCAGGTTGTGATTCAGCTTCCAAGTATCGCCAATGTACCACTCGAAATCGTGCCAGCCCACTTGAGCCAGCCCGTTGACGCTGTTTTCGGTGGTCTTGAATTGTTGCCCCACGTTGCTCGGATCAAGCGGCGTACTCAGCCCCGGCAGGAGTATGTTTGCCAGAGGGTTGCCTGTAGAAACCGTAACGTTCCCAGGGCCAATCGCTGGCTGGTCATTGCCACCATTGTTATATTCGATTTTGGCGTTGGTACTGTAATAGACGCCAGCCTTGAATAGATGGTTCCCGCGCACCTTGGAGATATTATCCTGGATGGCATAAAGATCTTCGTGGTTGCCGTAAGGGGCAATTGTCCACATCGTCTGGGCGCCCGCGGGTCCGCCGCCGTAGGGATTCAAGCCTCCCCACGCACCACCGCCGTCAATGTAGGCTCCCTTCTGCTTCAACGAAGCCGGCCATGCCGAGGGGATGGCAGCGTTCGTGGCGGCGACCAGTGCCGTGGAACCAGGGGAGAGCGTGGTGATGATTGCGTTGTGGCCATAGCCGAACTCGACGTCGTTGACCATACTGCTGCTCAACTGTGACGTCAATTTGACCATGACGCTCTTGGAAGGCTGGCTCCAATCCGAACTTACCGTCGGGAAGATAGCGTCTCCCCAGAACTGACCGGGCGCCGGCCCGGGTACCTTCCAGGAATCCTGCGTCCAACGGAAAGTGGCACGATGCTTCTGCGTCAAATCGTAGTCAACGCGGGCATTGATCTCGCCCCATGACGGCGACACTTTCTCCGACTCAGCCCAGTTGATGCCACCCGCGAGTGGAACGTTGGGGAGGGGGTAGAACTGCCCTAGCAGCGCGCCGGCAGGATCGACAGCCGCAAGCTTAAAAGGATTCCCCACCGCCTGCAGTGCGCCCGGAATATTGGACGTATAAACCCCGCCCACTCCTTTCACGCCGCCCACCCAGTTTGCCGGCTGGTTTGCGCCGCATTGATCAGTGGCGATTTTGTCTGTCGCTGCACTTGCTCCCGAGAAATCCTGGCTGAAGTCTCCGCCCTGCTCGGCGGCAGTGGGCACGCAAGCGGAGACGGGGTTGCCGCGGACTTCGCGATCCCATTCTTGACCCCAAAAGAAGAACAGCTTGTTCTTAATCACCGGACCGCCGATGTGGTAACCCCAGTCATTGCGGCGAAGTTCCGCCTTGGTTCGCTGGGCGGGATTGGCAAAATGGTTGGAAAACCAGTCGTTCGCGTCCAGCGCATTGTTGCGGCCGGCGTAGAAGAAGCCGCCGTGGAACTGGTTCTCGCCACTCTTGGTCGTGATGCTGATAATGGCGCCAGAGGCCTGGCCATATTCCGGACCGTAGGAGTTGCGGACCATCTTGAATTCCGCGATGGCGTCGGTAGACGGGTAGACCAAGATGGTGCGGTTGGAACCGACGTCGTTGTTGTTGACGCCGTCCACAAGGAACAGGTTATTCGTGTAAGGGTTGCCGTTGACGGAAAAATCGCTGCCGCCGAGGAGCCCTTTGTCGCGGCTATTGAAGCTGTTGGCTTGTGAAACGCCAGGCGACAATGTGACCAGCCCCATGAAATTCTCGCCGTTGAGAGGCAATTCGCGGACCTGGGTACCTTCGATCACTTCACCGACCGAGGCTTGCGTCGTTTCCACTTGCACGTCGCTCGCTTCTACGGTGATGGTCTCGGAGGCCGAGCCAATATCCAACTTAGGGCTCAGTTCTGTGGTCGTCGAAGTGTGCACCTCTACGCCTTTGGCGACGAATTCCTTGAAGGCGGCTTTCTTGACGTGGACCTCATAGGTCCCAACCGGCAACTGGGCGAATGTGTACACGCCCTGATCGCTGCTGGTCGCATTGTAGGAAGAGCCGGTGCCCGTGTTGGTAGCAGTGACCGCGGCGCCTGGTATCGACGCCCCGGTGGAATCGATCACCGTTCCGGTGATCGTGCCCGAGTACTGTTGCGCTTGCAGGGCCAGCGGAACAGCCAGCAGCAGTAAGCAGATTAATGCGCAAAGGACGAGCGTTACGCTCGGCTGTTTCTTTTCTGCCTGTATAGTCTTCATCCGTATGCTCCTCTGAGAACTTGTTAGCACAGTCTTCAAATGTATTAATGCAAAACTACTAGACACTCGGTTCTAGTTCCGATGCGCGACCGTTGTCAAGCTAAAAAATCGATTTTGTAGAAACGATACGAGACCATTCTGGAATCACCGCGGAACCACGTGGCGAGCGGCATCTGGTTCCTGGGCGTGCCGAATCTATGAAGAATGAAAGATCAGGAGCACACGTTGTTGACACTTCTTTCTTCGCAATGTCTGGCAGCCACTTACGACCTACGGTTTAACGGATCCCGTATTGGGAAGATACAGTTTCTAGAAATCAATCATCCACAAGGGCCTTTTAGAGGGCACGAACCGCTCCGGCGGGCGGTTTCACTGTGGGAAGCGATTCAAGGGACTGGTATCAGTCTTGGCATATTTGGCTAGGACTGAGACAGGGGAACGCAAAACAGCACTGAGGAATTCTGGACTAGCGTTAGGCCGTTGTGTGTCGCAGAAGGACTACTCCCATCTGCCGGTTCCCTCGACGATCGTGATGTAACGGTCCAGCGGAAGTTTGGTAAAGCGCTCGACCGTTCCGCCGGGCTGGGGCCACTTGACCTCGATCCAATCGATCTTCGAGCGCTGGCCAACGCCCAGCACCACCCGCGGATCATGGGAAGATAGAAAACTGCCCCCCCCAACCTTCATGCGTTCGCGTTTCAGATCACCGGCCTGGTAGGTGATGTGCGCTCCGATCGCGTCGGGATTCGACTTGCGGCCAACCAGGCGTACGCCCAGCCAGTGATTCTGGCTGCCGGCGTTGTTGCGCAGCAGCAGGGGAGGACCGTCATTGGTTGAGATGAGGACGTCTACCGCACCGTCGTTATTGAAGTCGCCGATCGCAAGCCCGCGCGCCGCGAACGTCTTCGCAAAGACCGGACCGCTTTGCTCGCTCACATTCTTGAAGGTTTTTCCCTGGTTTTGAAACAACAGGAGCGGTTCCTTGTAGGTAACCTGGTGCGACAGTTCCTCGACGAGGTCATCGGGGAAGCCGTTGGAACAAATGAGATCCAGGTCTCCGTCGTTGTCGTAATCGAAAAACTTGAGTCCCCACCCGCTCATCCAGCGGGTGGCCATCCCAATGCCCCTGGGCATGGCGACGTCCTCAAAGGTTGCATCGCCGTTGTTCTGATACAGCGAGAAAATCTCCTGGTCGATGTTGGCGACAAACAGATCCATCCAGCCATCCTGGTTGAAGTCGGCGGAGTCCACCCCCATGCCGGAACGAGCTCTGCCCTCGGCACTGTACGCCACGTCGGCGGTGAGCCCGGTTTCTTCGAATCGGCGGCCGCGATTCAGGAATAGAAAATTCGCGACCGTGTCGTTGGTGACAAACAAATCCATTCGGCCGTCATTATTCACGTCGGTGGCGACGACTCCCCACGCTTTGCCAAGATGTTCGGCAATGCCAGTCTCCCGGCTCACGTCCGTGAACGTCCCATCGCCATTGTTGTGAAACAGCCAGCTTGGCCGTGGCTTGAAAATGCGCGGGATACAATAATGATGCGTTCCATCGCGATCGATGCCGCAGCTGAGGGTCTTGTTGAACTCGGTAAACTGGCAAACGAACAGGTCGAGCCGGCCGTCGTTGTCGTAGTCGAACCACACCGCGCTGGAATTCCAGCCGGGAGCCGACACCCCCGCTTTCTCCGTCACATCCGTGAATGTCCCATCGCCATCATTGTGATAGAGAATGCTGCGCTCGTACTGCGTAACGTAGAGGTCGGGAAAGCCGTCGCCGTCGTAGTCGCCCGCCGCCACCCCCATGCCGTAGCCGCCGCCGGCCACGCCGGCTTTTTCGGTCACGTCGGTGAACGTGCCGTCATGATTGTTGCGATACAGAGCGTTCCGCAAGGGGTGAGGAGGATTGTAAAAATCGCATTTCCCGCTGTTGACCAGATAAATATCCATCCAGCCGTCATTGTCGTAATCGAGAAACGCACAGCCGGCTCCGCTCGTTTCCGGCAAGTACTTTTCCGGAGACTTGCCCGCCGTGTGCACCCACTTGATACCGCTGCTCGACGGTGGGATCTCTTCGAAAGCGTACGAGAGAGCGGGAGAAGAACCTTTCAACTGCGGGACTTTTACAAATGGCCAGCACCCGGCAAGGAGTGAGAGATTTTGCAGGAAGCGACGTCGAGAGAACAGCATTGCGCGTCGGAGCGAGCTTCCGTTACTCATCCTCCGCATTATGCCTAGACGAAGTGAACAGTGCAAAACATGAGGCACTTGGCCGACTTCGCTGTTCCTGAAAACCATCATCAAGAAAACGGCCAGCAGGAGTAATATTTTATTCTGTGTCCGCATTTCTGCACAGGGCCAATGTTTCCGCTAGCGTTCAGGTCAGGCTGAATACGCGGCCCGCACGACATCTTTTTCTGCCGTTGATTCTCACTTTCCTCACGTCTCCAATATCCATAGGGACCACCCGCCCGCAGGCCATCGTCCAGCCCAGCTTTGAGGATCTCGAAAAATCGGCGACTGCGGCGCGGGAAGCCGGCAAGACCGAGGAAGCGGTTCGCGACTACCAGCGCGCTGTGGAACTCCGCTCGGACTGGGAAGAGGGATGGTGGTACCTCGGGACTCTGCAATACGATGCGGACGACTGCCCAGAGGCGGTTCCCGCTTTTAAGAAGGTGGTGCAACTCGATCCCGCTAACGGGCCGGCGTGGAATTTTCTCGGCCTGTGCGAGTTCGAGACCCGCGACTACGCGCAGTCTCTGGAACACTTGCAGCAGGGACAAGAACTCGGAACCGGCGACGATCCCGAGATTTCGCGCGTTTCCAGATATCACCTTGCCCTGCTACTGAATCGCAATGGTGAATTTGAGAAGGCGTCCGCCATGCTGGCCGCGGCATTTGGGGATCAGTCGCCAGCCCAGGCCAAGGTCGCTCTTGGACTGGTATTGTTGCGCGTGCCCCTGTTGCCGCAAGAGGTGGACCCTTCTCAGGATGCTTTGGTTCAGGCCGCGGGCGAGACGGCGTCACTTCTGGCGCGGGGTGATCCTGCCCGGGCGCTCGACTCCTTTCGAGTTTTGTTGACAAAATATCCCAACGTTCCAAACCTGCATTATGCTTTCGGGACCGCCCTGGCTTCTGGCGGGCGAAATGACGAAGCACTGCTCCAACAACAGGAGGAAGTGAAGATTTCTCCCCAGAGCGCGCCCCCGTCCGTTGAAATAAGTTTACTGGAGCTTCGCCTGCGTCATCCGCAGCGCGCTCTTCGTGCGGCGGAGGTGGCTGTACAATTGGCTCCAAAATCGTCGGCTGCGCATCGCGCGCTGGCGCAGAGTCTGACGGCTCTAGGCCAGAAGGAAAAGGCCGCCTCGGAATTGCGCGCATCCCAGGCTCTCGCGCCGGAGAAAGGAGTGCGGGACACTCGCATCCTCCGAATGTACGCGCACGATCTTGACGCAGTCGTGCCAGAAACCGTGCAGGCAGCGAAACCGGCAAAATCCCAGTCATTCGACGAACTATCCCGGCAAGCCGCGGCATCCCTGGCCGCCGGAAACACTGACGAGACCATTCGCATCTATCAGCGGGCCTTGCAACTGCATCCGGAATGGGATGAGGGCCGCTGGAATCTTGCCATGCTGGCTTATTCCGCGGGACATTATCCCGAAGCTATAGTGGCGCTCAAGGCGTGCGTAGCGCACCGACCAGACTACGGCACCGCATGGGCGGTCCTGGGTCTTTCCGAGTTTGAGATCAAAGACTACGGCAACGCCCTGATCCACCTGCAGCGCGGCCAGGACTTGGGAATGGGCGGCAGTAAGGAGTCGGTGCAACTGGCAAGATATCGATTGGGCATCCTGCTCAATCGCAACGCGGAGTTCGACCGGGCGGCCGAATTGCTGGCGCCGGAAGCCGGGCCCGGGCTTCTTGCCGACAAGATCCAGGTCACTCTCGGGATGGCCCTATTGCGCATGTCTGTTCTGCCGGACGAAGTGGACGCATCGAAGAGCAGCCTCGTCGTTTCCGCGGGCGAGATTGCCGGCCTCCTGCAAGACAGCAAGTACGATGAAGTGTTTCCCAAGTTCCAGGCGCTGTTACACCAGTATCCGGCCGTGCCGTTTCTTCACTACGCTTATGGGACGGCCCTCGCCGCCCTCTCGCAATACGACGATGCGGAATCCCAGTTGCGCCAGGAAATATTGATTTCTCCCAAGAGCGGGCTGCCTTATGCGCGCCTGGCGTCAATCGCGCTGAAAATGCACCGTCCCGCGGATGCCCTGCCTTCTGCGCAGCGCGCCGTGGAACTCGCACCCGATTCCGGGGAAGCCCACTATCTGCTCGGCCGAAGCTGCCTGGAGCTGGGGCAGCAAGAGAAGGCGTTACACGAATTGGAGGCTGCGAGCAAGATGGCTCCGGGAAGTCCCGAGGTGCACTTCAATCTGGCGAAGGCCTATGCCAAAGCGGATCTGCCGGAGAAGGCCGAGCAGGAACGCGCTACGTTTGCCCGCCTCAACGCGCTGGCGGAACTGCAACGCAGCCGGCACGGGAATCAGTCGTATTCGGGATCGCATGACAAGACGGATTTCTCGATTCAACGTGCGGAATCCCCTACTCCACCGCCTGAAGCGCATTAGGTCAACCATGAGATTTGCGCCGTCGAAAAGAAATAGCGCTGTGCTGGCCCTGATGGCGTGCGGCTGGTTGCCGGCGTTCGCCCAGACGCCGCAAGAGCAGATTCCTACGTTTCGCGCGGACGCGCAACTCGTGATGGTCGATGTCGTGGCGGACATCAAAGAGAAGACGCTGCATACGCGAGCGCTTCTCACCGATCTAAAGAAGGAAGACATTCGCGTTTTCGACAACGGCCATGAGATGCCGATTCGGAGCTTCGACATCGGTGCGCATTACGAGACTCGTCCGATTGCATTGTGGCTGATCGTGCAATGCAACATGGGAGATCCGCCGGAGTGGAATTCAGGATTTCTGCGCAACAAGACGCAACTGCTCAGGCCAGCGCTCGCCGGGCTGCACATCGACGATGCAATCGGTGTGGCTCACTGGTGCGGCGACGGGACGGCTTCGGTGGATCTGCCGGCGGGAAGTGATCCCGGTGCAGCCGTGGCCGCGGTCGACCGTGTGATTAGTGGGCATCCGGTATCAGGAGAAAACCGGACTGGCGAAGTGGCCATGCAGAAGATGATCCGGATGGTTTTGGAAAATGTGCATCAAGGCAAACCGCAGCGCCTGCCGGTCTTCCTTTTTCTGTACGGCGACGACTGTGGCGCCCACGAGAATGCATCGCGCCGCTTCTTGCACGGCGACCACTGTGGCACCCACGAAGATGAAGCGCATCGCATTATTGAAGATGTGCTGGAAACCTCAGGAGTGGTTTTCGGCATGAATGATAACGGCTCCCCTTACAATGCCGAAGACATGTTCCACGATGGCGAAGTATTTCATCTTGTCCACTACTACAGCCATGAGACCGGAGGACAGTTTTATTCGACGATTGATCCGAGACTGTTTTCCGCGGCGCTCGACTACATTCTGCTTCAACTTCATCTTCGCTACACCATCGGGTTCAAGCCGCTGCTCGTTGATGGCAAGCGACATGCCTTGAAGGTGGAACTCACGAAAAAAGCGGCGAAACGATTTCCGGGAGCCGAGCTGAGATTTCGCCAGGAATATGTTCCTGTCGCGGCTCCCGCGCCCGCACCCTGAAGGCTTTCTTTGGAATCATTTTGGCTGCGGCTTCGTTGCAGTTGGCGCGTCCTCGTTCTTGGGCAGGAACGCATCGGTCGGAAGCGTGACCGATCCCAGAAAGCCGGAGTCGGCGTCGCGCAACACAACGCGAAGCTCCGTTGACTCGGGCGCGATCGTGACATGGCGCTCGAGCACCATCGAAACTTTGGACAGGTATTCGTACTGCTTGGTTTCGAAGTTCAGGTCGAGGCGCTGTTTTTCGGCTGCGACTCTTTTGCCGGACGCATCGCGCTGCAGGAAGAACAAATCTACTGCGCCTTTGCGATGATCGCCGGAATCTTGCAGGAGAAGCTGTTTCGGGTCGATGCCGATATACAACTCGACAACGTTTGGGTCTCCGGCAGACTTCGCCGGTTTTTCTTTGCCGCTGACGATCATGCCCAGATTCGTGGCGTCGAGCGGGCTGTCCGCGGCATTTTGCAGGGCGTCGGCGATGGCCTCTTTTGGATCGGTACGATCGGGAGACGCGAAGTAGCCGGAGCGATAGCGCAGTTTCAGCCCTTGCTTGGACTCAATCTTGAGGTTGCGAAACTTGCCGTCCCACTGTCCGTGATTCGGATAGAAGCTAATGTTGTAGGCGTATCGCCCGTCGTCGAAGGCGCGACGAACGGCCTGCCGAATGTCGTTGTTGCCGAAAAAAGCAAGGCCACCCGTGCGATCAGCCAGTAGCTTGGATGCGTCGCGCGCGTCCTGCTCGGCATTCAGTACGGTTGTATCTCGTTCCCGCACCTTGTCCCCCAACAGCCCCGCAGGCTTTGAAACATCCATCGCGGGATCCAATTCCACACCTTTTGCATCAATCGCGTACATGGCTATGTTAGAGCGGTTCAAGGCATCCGCAACCTGCCTGACCATTTCGTCAAACCTGACCACGCCTTCTCGATCGGGTGGCGGCAGTCGGTTCACTGGGATGCCCATATCGTTGACTTTTCCAGCGCGCGCATCAACGGGTTGGCCAATGCTCGACGCGCCCAGTTGGATTGGCAATCCACCCGAAATCCACACTATGTTCTTGCGTCCGGGAATGCTGGAAACATGATTCGCAATAGCGCTCATCGCCTCCACAGTCATTGCGACGCGGTCTTGCGTGTATTGGTCACTGATCATGCCGTGGACATTGTTCAACGAATTCTGCAGCTTGCCCCATTGCACCGGGTCCGCGCCCAGACTGACTAGATCGATCTCGGGTGTATGCGTGGCATCGAACGCGGCCAATTCCTTCGGGGAAAAGTGGCTAGCGGCGGCGACCAGATCCGCCGAATCCCGCGTGAAATCGTGGAGAATGAGCAGCTGCGTCGTCAGCCCATACACCGCAACGTGATCCTGCGGCTTGAGCGCTTGCAGGAAATGAATGACTTCCTTGCGCACAAAGCTCTGATCCTGCGGAGCCGTATTGAGCGAATCAAAGAGCACCACCGTAACCGCTCCGGGCGTATCTTGTCCCTTCAGATCGTAGCGATTGGTGAACGCGTTCGCAGGCAGCAGGCGGACAGGCCTCGAGGAAGGCTGCTCCGACGCCGGTGTCGCGGGAGGTGGGACGGCGGCGGTAAAAAAAGCGATCTTTTGAGGCTTGCCCTCATCCAGCACCGTAAAGTCTTCTGGTTTGAGATCTGTAACTGGATTGCCCTTCTTGTCCTCCACCACCACGCTAACTTGCACTAGCCGCACCGAGGAACGAATGACAGTCTGTTGGTTAGAGGGCGGCGCGTCGGGAAGCGATTGCTGCGCCGGACTGGCGCTTAAGAAGAATGAGAGCAACAGCAAAAACAAAAGGTAGCGACCGGTGAACCGATTTAGCATCCTGGACTCCACTGCAAGGCTAACTCATGAGCTTACATGAGCGTGCCATGCATTGCGCGCCCAGCGGTTGTTTTGATCGGATTATCACACTCATTCCAGTCCTTCGGGCTCCCGCGACAAGACTGATTCCTCAATCCCTCGCGTTGAATCAAAGACCGACGCTGCCCGAGAAACACACTAGACTAGCGCTGAGTTCAGACACGTCAGATGCGTGCGCAGCGAGCGGCTAGCCCTTGGAGAGTTCCTTGATTTGCTTGGCCAGTTTTTCTATCTGCTGTGCCTTTTTGACCACCGACACTGGCAGAGTGGAATTCAGATCGGCCTTCCCGGCTTGCTCTCTGAGTTCGGACGCCAGTTCATAGAGTTTCTGGATATCCGTTTTGATCTCTTCTTGTTTCTTGGGATCAATGCTCTTCTTGTCCGAGGAAGGTCTCTGGTCCGGGCCGTCCAGCCCAGGAGGGAAGTTCTGATTCGGAGCATTCGGAGAGGGTATTGGTTGCGGCGAATGCTGCACGGCCAAGGCGGAACCAAGAACGGGCGCGGCCGCAAGAACTCCGGCAGCCCCGGCAACAATGGTGAGCAACTGACGTCGCGATTGCAACATGGCGCCTCCTGCGATGTCGGGATGCGCATTCACCGAGGCAGCATCCCGGTCTCAATCTTATACGCCGCATTCCCGCAAGTTTCCATGTTCTGACTGACCGGCATTTCTCCTGTCTGGATCGGCGGCCATGATTGCGTATACTTCCTGTATCAGCTTGGGGCCAGCGAAGGAGCTGCGCCTGAAACCGACCCTCGTCAACGCAGAGACGTGTTTCCGATGGGGAACGTTCGCCCGCCGAGCTGGCTTGATCTTCTTCCTCTGGTCGCAAACATCGGTCTTACTGTTGGGGCAACTTTCGACTCCAGATCATCTGGCAGAGCCAGGCTTCTGGCCTACGCAGCCTGGCGCGTCACGCGGCGAGTATGTCGGCTCTAACGCGTGTGCGTCGTGCCACGCCGCGAAGGTGGCTTCGCAGAAGAACACACCCATGGCCCAGAACGCAATGCGCGCCGAGGATTCCGAAATTCTTCACTCCCACCCCGAAATGAAATTCACCACCGGACGCTATCACTATGAAATCAAGACCGACTCAAAGCATAGCGTTTACACAGTTGCCGACGGAACGCACACGGTAGCCGCGACCCTGCTCTGGGCATTTGGTATTGGTCGCGCGGGTCAGTCGTATCTCTTCAAGAAAGAGGACGGAAAATTTTACGAGGCGCGGGTCACCTTCTTCGACACTCTGAAGACGATTGACTTTACTCCCGCCCGCGCCTTGCCTTCCCCGAAGGACATCCAGGAGGCCATGTACCGCCCGGTTGGGATGGCTGAGATCGCCCGGTGCTTCGGATGCCATACGACTGCGGCTAACATTGGCGAGCGCTTTGACGAGAACAATCTGATGCTGGGCGTAACCTGCGAAGCCTGTCACGGTGCCGGAGCCAAGCACGCGGCTTCAGCCCAGGCTCTATTGCTCGCTGGGATGTCGGACGAACCGGGGGCCATCTTCAACCCCGCCCAACTCAATCCTGCGGACTCCGTCGACTTCTGCGGTGCGTGCCACGGTACTTGGTGGGACGTAAAACTTTCGGCAGTCAAAGGCGTTTCCACCGCCAGGTCCCAGCCTTATCGTCTGGAAGGCAGCAAATGTTGGGGAAAGGGAGACGCTCGACTCACCTGCATTGCATGCCATGATCCGCATAAACCACTGCAAACGGATGCCTCAGCTTACGACGCCGTTTGTTCCAGCTGTCACGTTACAACCGGCGAGAAGAAGACCGTCAATCATCCCGGCGAACCCTGCCCGGCGAATACGAAGAATTGCGTCTCCTGCCATATGGAGAAAGTGTACGTCCCCGAGATGCATTACAAGTTCACCGACCATCGCATCCGAATCGTCCACCCGAACGAAGCTTTTCCAGAATGACAACGAATCGATCCGACACTTTGCCCAGCAGTCGGACCCGAATGACTTCGACGACACCCATTTGCCGGTACGGCTCCTCAATCCCCGTCCGCTCTATTTAGCCGCAGGAACCATTTTTTCGAGCTGCGCGACTTGCTGCTTCACAACGTCGGCATTCGGGCCGGCCGACAAATACGTTAAGCAGTTACGCAGGTGCGCCAGGGCTCCAGCAAAGTCCTGTTTGTCGGCGAGAATCACAGCCAGCAGTTGCTCGGTGTTTGGCTGGGTGTGCAAGGGATCCATGGAGAGCGCTTTGACGGCGCTGGCTTCGGCGACGTCCTTCTTATTGAGCTTGAAATTTCCCAGCGCATGGTAATACCAGACTTGCGGTGTGCCGCGCGGGCTGAGTTCTAACTCGTGAGCAGCGTCATCCGCAACTTCCTGCCACTTGCCGGCCTGGGCCGCGAATGCAGCGAGGTGCCCGTAGGGAAGAATGAATTTCGGGTCCGCGGCGACTGACTTGGAAAACGAGATCGCGGCGTCCTGCGGGCTCGATGCTTCCTGAATCTTTCCGAGTTGATACCACGCTTCCGCGAATTGCGGGTATACCTGAACGGCCTTTTGCAGATCGCGTTGCGCACGTTCTGGTTTCTGTTCCAGCCATTCGCTGCGCGCCTTTTCAAACGCCTTGGTCGCTTCTTTGGGAGCGGATGCCGTGGTACTGCTGATCACAGCTCCCCCTGCCGACTCCTCACGACTCAGCTTAACGGTGCCAATATCCGGATTATCGAGGATATTGTGGTTTACGATTGTAAGGACGCTGGAGTGGAAGCCCGGCAAAACGGCTTCGACGGTGCAGCCAACGAATTCAGCTGCGGGTTTGGATCGCGCACCTTCAGTGCCCAGTGTGTGCGAGGAAGTCTCGACAACAGCAATCTCAAAGCCGCCCTTGGGATCTGCGTTGGCTGTGTAGCGGATCTTCCCGTCGCACGTCACGGCAATTGGAATAGGATCCCAAGGAAGGGCTTCCCCGGCAATCATCACCGTGCCGAGCAGAAAATCTCCGCTACGTCCCTGGTGGGAGAGACTATCCCACTTGGCAGACTTACCAACATCAGTAGAAGCTTCCGGCGTTTTACCGCTGCCCGTCTGCGCGATCGCGGCAACTTGAAATATTAGAAAGAAACATAAAAAAAAGAACAACTTGGTTTTCATTTCAACCTCACTCCGCAAATCGCGGGAGCATGGGACACGTCGCGGCTGAGTTCCTGGCCGACCGTCGCTGACGATAGCGTCCACACATGAAACGATTATGCCAGACCGTCTCAACGCCACTTCCACAATTGCCAGATGACGACGCGGGAAACATCCGCCAGCAGATATTAAGACTGAAGCCGAGCGGCCTATGGCAACTGTCAACAGCGGCAGAGTCCCTGCCGACCGAAATCGTCGGGATTTCGTCGACGGATTCGGCGATTCAGCTTGAACACCCTGCGGGACGAGATGGATGAGACCCGCAACGTGGATACCCTGTGCGGGTGTTCTTCGCCCTCCCCTCAACTGAAGTCCTTAAGATTAGGACTATGGCAGCAAGCTGTAAACGTCGAGTTCGCTCGCGGTGGGAACGAAAACTCTTCCACCCGCGATGGTGGGTACAGTGAACTTCAGAGCCAACCCTGCAGTATCGCGAGTACCTGCCTGCGAGCTGTTGTAAAGTTCGGTTGCAACATTGGTGGCATCGTAGGCATGCAGCACCAACGGCCCACTTAAAGAAGGATCATTCTCGTTATAGTTCGAGTTGTCGGTGTCCCAGATAATGCCGTTCGCAGTGCCATTCGCAGATACCGAAGCGGTCGCGCCGTGCATGGAATAGACGGCAGTAGCCGAGGACGTGGGTAGCATCGACATCAGGCCGGTGCTAGCGCTCCAACTGTAAGCGCGCAGCACGTCCTGGTTGCAGTGAACGTAGATGGAGCCGTTCCAATACACAGGGGTCGAGAAAATGTTGTTGTACTGCTCCGTGCCGGTGTGCACAGTCTGGATAACACTATTAATCGAGTCAAAGGATCCCATGTGGTCACGATTGACCACGAAGATGTTCCCGTCTTTTCCCCCTCCGATTGTTTCGTGAGGATAGGCGGAAGAGCTTGGCAATAGAATGTTTGATCCGCTGCCCAAATCGGCGTCATTCTGCTCGAGAGTCAAGTTGTTATCTGGCGTAAAGTAATCCAGCACCGACAAGTCAGCGGCGTTCAATCGCAAGAACGAGTCGTTATAACCGGTTGATATCTCGTCACCAACATCGACCCCACTCATCAAGTACATATCCCCGGTGGAATCATCGACTGCTGGAGCCCCGCCGCTAGCCCACAACCCGCCGCCGCCATTGTCGTCCGGCGTGTCGTTGAAAATCGCCGTCTGCTGTAGGGTTGTCTTGTCGTAAGCCAGTACCCAGCCATGGGTGCAACTTCCGAAGGGAATGGAGATGGCGTTCGTGACTGGATTCAGCGCGAGGCCCATCCGTTGGTAGCAGTCTGCTCCAAGAGTTATGGTGTGACTGGAAGCGCCTCCCTCAGTGCCGGAAACCGATCCGTTGACCTGAACGGGCCCCCCAAACTTCTCCCGGCCGGTCGTCACGTCCAGCGCATGCAAGAAAAATGGAATGCCCTTGCCGGAGACCTCGGCGAGTACATACATCGTGTTGGTTGTCGCATCGATCACCGGCGTCGCGAGGACGCCAACCACTGGGTTAACTCCTGTCACGTCGTCCTTGGTCACCGAGGTCCCCAAGTTGACCTGCCAGAATGGCGTGGTTTGCGCACCGCTTGCGTCGAAGGCGTACACGGTATTGTTCTGAGTGGCCACATAGACCACGCTTTTCGTGACGCCTGCAATGCTGACCCGCGGCAAATACAGCGGCTGAGCATAGATCTGCCCATCCACCCTGTAGCTGAAGAGTTTTCCGAACTGCGTCGAGTTGACGTTGGCTGTTGTCAACGTAGTTTCTTGCGTGAACGCGCCATCGCGCGTGTCGTCATTGTGATATGTAAGGACAGCTCCCGCGCTGGTGTTTGTCACAGTCAGCGTAGTACTGGTGCTGATCGACGAACTGAGCGCGCTGGTAGCCGTTATCGTGTGCCCGCCGATGGCAAACGGTGCGCTGTACAGCCCGGCAGCAGAAATGGTTCCTACGGTCGAATTGCCCCCGGCGACGCCATCCACCGACCAGCTAACCGTCGTCGTCGTCGTTCCCTGAATCGTAGAGGTGAACTGCTCGGTTCCCGATGGCGCAACCGTCACAGCCGTCGGAGAAATTGTAAGCACGAGCACACTCACCGCGGCGCTGGCCGCGAGAGACGAATCCGCCACGCTGGTCACCATGATGGTGTGACTTCCCGCCTGCGCTGGAGCCGTGTACACCCCCGCCGCCGTGATGACACCCACTGCGGAGTTTCCGCCACTGACTCCGTCCACCGACCACGTCACCGCTGTGTTCGTAAATCCCTGAACGGTTGCGGTGAACTGCTCCGTCGCCCCCCCATTCACGAGCGCCGAGCCTGGCGAAACGGAAGCCGTTCCAACCGATATGTCAGCGGTCGCGGCTTCCGTATTGTTGGCCACGCTGGTAGCGGTTACAGTGTGCATGCCTGCCTGCGCAGGCGCGGTGTACAGCCCTATCGAGCTTATTGTCCCGACGGTTATGTTTCCGCCCGCGACACCATCCACGGACCACGTTACCGATGCATTGGATAATCCCTCAACCGTCGCTGTGAACTGCTGCGTCGCGCCGGCTGCAACCAATGCCACCCCAGGCGAAACAGATACCAATGACGTGACCGTGACCACGGCACTCGCGGTCTTGGTTAGGTCGGCAGCGCTGGTAACGGTAACAGTATGATTGCCACCTAGAGATGGCCCGGAGTACACGCCCGCGGAACTTATCGTGCCAACGGTTGAGTTTCCACCCGTGACGCTGTCTACCGACCATATCACGGCGGTGTTGCTGGTGTTTTGCACGCTGGCTGTAAATTGTGCAGTCGCGCCAGCAGCGATGCTCACGGCCGTTGGAGACACTGCGACGGATATCATCGCCACGGTGAGCGAAGCAGTTCCGCTCATTCCGCTGAGCGAGGCTGTCACGCTGGTCGCGCCCGAAGCCACCCCTGTCACCAGCCCGCTCGAGCTCACCTTCGCTTCCAGTTGGCTCGTAGTTTGCCACGAGGCGGCAGTGCTTACGTCGGCGGTCGATCCGTCGTTATATTTGGCGGCGGCAGCGAACTGCTGGGTTGCCCCCACCTGAAGCGCCGCGCTGGCCGGCGTGACCACAATCGACGTCAGAGTCTTCGTAGCTGGGTGGGGAGTGGAAGAAGGCGATCCACCACATCCCAGGCACGTCATTGCGATTGACAAATTAAGGATTAAAAGAAAAAGGCTATAGCGAGGAGCGGTACCCATCAAATTTGTCACCGAAGTCCCATGGAGGTCCCTTTATGGTGATCAAAGAGCCCAAAAGGTTGTCATCGAAACATCGAAGTTCCCCCAGCTCACAACATCTGTTTCCGGGCAGTTGGGACGCTAGTCCAGTGCTTAGATCAGCGGTTTGCACGGCCAAAAGCGAAGGGGGATTTTGGGCAGCCCGACCCATGCCGCCACACCCAGCCTTCCGGCAAACTGGGCGTGCGGAGACCGACTCTACAACTGCGGGAGCGGCGACTTGAGCACCGTCATGATGCGGGAACGTTCTATCGCGATCTGAACGGGTGGGATGGAAGCTAGTGGGCACGCTCGCTGGTTTGAGCGACCCGGCGGAACTGAACTTCTAGTTGTGGATCGGGGACTGCCCCCCCATGAGAGACCAAAACCAGAAAGAACCGACTTGACCCGGACCGGCCTTCTCATGGAAGGCCGTCCTGACACCAACTCTTCCGCTCTAGTGGTAGGTGAATTTAAGGTTGTCCAGATATACGGTGTATGGGGATTGCTTGTTGTTTCCGTCCATCTGATAGTTGACGGTTATGCCCCACCAGCCCGGAGTCGAACCCGGAGGGTAAGTTTGATTGACGGTGTTGGTCACACCGTTCAGCGTAATCGACTGGTACAACAGCTGATTGCTTGACGTTCGCTGAACCTGAATCGTTACGTGATTCCATGAATTGCTGAGCGGGTTGCAGGCAATACCGGTGGGAACCCACTTCTGGCTGACGTTGTTCCAGATGTCCCATTCGTTGCCGCCCGCAATGCGGCACTCGTGGCCCCAGATGAAACCCAGATTATCGTAGAACTGATTGATATCGAACTCGACCGCCTGGGAGAGCGCTAGGTCGGTTCCGTAGAAGTACACGTCGTAGGTGAAGTTGTGAAACGTCGGAACCAGCGTGTGATTCTGATCGGGCATGCCTTGCGAGGATAGATCGCCGATCAGGTGATTGTTAAACAGGGCATCGGAATAATCGGCGGTTCCGCCAAGATTGTATTGAGTCGATGCTCCACTCAACGCGGGCGATTTGATTCCCTGGGCCATGGAATAAGTGATCCCGTCGCAGGGCGAGGGCGAACAGTCGATAAAGCTTGGGGGGCCCTGCCCGAATCCTGCCCAGCCGCCGCTTTTCTGGAGGTTCGAAAAGGCGTTTCCCCCACCGACAGTGATGGTAATTGGGGCGGTGGTTGCTCCCCCACAGTTGTCCCATTCCTCGACGACGGTGTTGTAGGTTCCTGCACTCAAGGTCAGGCTGGTATTCAGACTGGCGCCATTTGATACATACGCCAAAACCCCCGGCGCCGTGTAAATTCCCATGGATCCCACACCCTTCGAACAAGTCGTCGTCGCGGTAGCTGAAAAGTTCGCGGGCGAGCTTACAGTGCTGTTGGTGACGGGTGCGGTCACGAACACACCGGCCTTGCCGGTGACTATGATTGTGATGGACGCGGTGGCCGCTCCGCCGCAATGGTCCCACTGTTCGACGACTGTGTTGTAGGTTCCCGGACTGAGGGTCAGATCCGTGCTGAGGCTGGTTCCATTGACCACATACGCCAAAACACCCGGCGCCGTGTAAATCCCCATGGAAGCGACGCCCTTCGAGCATGACGTAGAACCCGCCGTGGCGGCGTAGTGCACCGGCGATTGTACGGTCACACCATTCCCGGGGGCCGTGACGTTGACGCCGGCGAATACTGCCGGTGCTAATGTCGCCAAAATACATGCCAGCCGTAAGGCGGATTTCTGCATCTGAGAGTCCTCCTGTAGTTTGTCTTCTCGCACCCAACGAACGCGAATCTACGCGCCCGCAGGGACCGTACCTTGATGGGTGCAACGGTTCAACCGCCACACGTTTCGATTTCTGTTTTCAACTGAATGCCTGCGCCCAGGCATTGCTGGAACCGGAATTGCTGAGAGATTGAACGCAGGCTACCAGAGACTCCCAATCCAACCAAGGACAAACTCCGCTCGACGACAATCGAAAGTGCAGTGTGCCGATGGGGCCCATCGAAAGGAAATTTGCGCCCGTGATTTACGACGGGGTCTGCTCGACGGTTGACGCTAACAGATGGGCTGAGAAAGCCGGTCTCCGGCAGGATACAGCCTTCAGTTCAGCCCCCATTTCGGCGACTACGTTTGCCTTCGCGAGGCGTGCGGTGAAACTATGCGAATCCAACCCAAGGGCGACGTCGCATTTCTTTCAACGCATCTAGATCTTTGTGTTTTTCGCCGAGTGTGTAAATTTGTCGGAGCGCAAATGTGCACACTCAGCTTGTTTGCCGGCGGCGGCGTACAGTTCGGTGTCGCATTCGTGTTCAGCAACACGTCGGTATCACCGCTGTCCATGCCGGAGCCCTAGGCGCAGCCCGACATCAGGACGGGAGTCCCCATTCAGGTTCGGTAAAGTTGGCCCCGTGGCGACACCACAAATCCTGAAAGCTTTGAAGAGATTGTGGAGTGGGTACAGCACCCTGCCGCAGAAGATCAGCGAGCTACCTCCGAAAATGTAGGGGTAACAGCGCGGGCAGGACCTAGTTGCAGGCCATCAAGTTCTGGGTTACGCCCTGCAGGCTGAGGATTGAGTTCGCGACCAGGGGCGCGCTCCAGAACTTGTTATGGTGTTTGCGCAGGTAGTAGGCGGCGAGTATCGAGCCAGCGCCCTTGGCGGAAGCAACCGCGTAGGCGCGGCCAACCGTAGGGTGAGTGCCGTACAGGTAGGCGGACTGAACTTCCACGTTGCACACGCCCTTTTTGCCGGCAAGCCAGTTCTGCCGGGCGAAGAGCGTGGTGTAGGAGTCGGCGAACGTGCTACCCGTCGAAATCAGAGCGAGACCGAGGAATGTGGCATCCAGGGGCTTCTTCTCAAAAACCTTGGGCGCGGGAGCCGGCAAAGGCGCTTCAACGATGAACACATCGGCGTTCGCAACTACGGTGCTGGGTGCGTCTGGCAGTTCCTTCGCCACAGAGATTGCGGTCAGTGCCAACACGGCCAAGGCCGAAAATAGGATCGACTTCATGATTGCTTCTCCCCTGATCGGCATCGACTGCGAAGCACCCGCGCTCTTCGCGCTTGCCACCGGTTTGCTGCGATCCGTCATGAGTCGAGATTACGTTCGTACGTGTACCAGCGCAATCGCAAGAAGGTAATAGAAGGTAGTAACACATGGTAACCACCTGTTTGTGCCATTGCAGTGCAGTTGAATACTCGGGGGAATTGCCTTTGCGCTTCAAGCGCGTCGATAACTTAGGAGCGTATAGCATCCGGTCGAAGACCGGCCTTTTCATCCCATCTGATAGCGTCAACAATCATTTAATCCTCGGCCAGAACAGATTGATTCCATGACAATGCCGACTAGCGGTGGTTCAGGATTACCGCTTGACGATGCGATTTTGGCTAGTCGGGACCGTCAAGCGGTTCACGCAAGATGGGCTTTGCCTGAACGTGGAACCTCTCACGGTCTCTATTGAGGACTGCTCTCAGTCGGCGGCAAACTGGCTGCCGTAGGGGAATCGAGGGTTAATGGAGAAGCCAGGGTGAAGGCGATTCGGCTACCGGGCTTCATCTCTACTTTTGCCGCCTTCAATACAGCGATCCCTC
>OBLW0100001496.1_pt1 | contig 19736 bp, 16 predicted proteins | sample 1520161 | NCBI WGS metagenome assembly OBLW01 (sample SAMEA3539309, study PRJEB22396) | soil metagenome | biome: tundra; feature: field; material: soil | place: USA | collected 2010-05 | depth 0.15 m | reverse complement strand
AGGGTCCGGGTGAGCGGACGGTGCAGGTCAGGCCCACGGTGACCACTGAGGGTAGTTTGAATAACGCGAACTTTTGAATAAGACACACTGTGCCCGGTAATGTTCCGCGATGGTCAACGCCGGTAGTTCTCGGCGACAGTGAACGCGAGATCAAGCGACTGGCTGCGGTTGAGCCGAGGGTCGCAGGCGGTCTCGTAGCGCTGGTGCAGATCACCCTCGGCCAGTTCGTGGCTGCCGCCCACGCACTCGGTCACGTTGTCCCCGGTGAACTCGATGTGGATGCCGCCGGGATGGGTGCCGAGGCTGCGGTGCACCTCGAAGAACTCCTGCACCTCGCCCAGCACGTCGCGCAGCCGGCGGGTCTTGTAGCCTCCAGGCGCCTCGAACGTGTTGCCGTGCATCGGATCGCATACCCATGCGACTGGCGCCCCCGCCGCCGTGACCGCACGGATCAGCGGTGGCAGCACCTCACGGACGCGGTCAACGCCCATCCGGGTGATGAACGTGAGCCGGCCGGGCTCGCCGTCCGGGTTGAGCCGGCCGATCAGTTCCAGCACGTCCTCGGGCGTTGTCGCCGGGCCCAGCTTGACCCCGAGTGGATTGCGCAGCGCGGCGGCGAACTCCACATGGGGCCCATCGATCGCCCGGGTCCGCTCCCCGATCCACAGGAAGTGCGCGGACAGGTCGTAGGCCAGGCCGGTCCCGGCGCTGGTCCGGGTCAGCGCCCTTTCATAGTCCAGGAGCAGTGCCTCGTGGCTGGAGAACAACTCAGCCGAGCGCAACTCCTCCGGGTCGGTGCCGCAGGCACGCATGAAGGCGAGGGCCCGGTCGATCTCGTCGGCCAGCACCTCGTACCGCTGACCTGACGGGCTGGCCCGGACGAAGTCCTGGTTCCAGGCATGGACCTGGCTCAGCCCGGCTTCGCCGCCGGCGGCGAAGGCGCGGCACAGGTTCATGATCACCGCCGCGCTGTGGTAGGCCCGCACCAGCCGGCCGGGGTCCGGGGTCCGGGACTGCGCGGTGAACTCGAGACCGTTGACCGCATCCCCGCGGTAGGCAGGTAGTTCGACGCCGTCGCGGACCTCTGTTGGCCGGGATCGTGGCTTGGCGAACTGGCCCGCCATCCGGCCGATCTTGATGACCGGGATGCTGGCCCCGTAGGTGAGCACGACGGCCATCTGGAGCAGGGTTTCCAGCTTCGCCCGGACCGCCGCGGCGGTCGCCCCGGCGAACGTCTCCGCGCAGTCCCCACCCTGGAGCACGAATGCGTTGCCACCTGCCACGGCCGCGAGGCGCTGCCGCAGCAGGTCGCATTCGCCGGGGAAGACCAGTGGCGGCATGGCCGACAGTTCAGCGGTGACGGTGCGGAGCTGGCCGGGGTCTGGCCACTCGGGCTGTTGTGTCATGTTCAGAAGGCGTTGTGTCACGTTCAGAAGGTATGCCATCATGGCCCGCGCCAGCGCTGGTCAGCTGATGCCCGCGATCGGGCTGCGGCGTTCCACCAAGATGACGTCACGCCAGCGGCCGTGGTGGCAGCCCAGCCGCTCGTGGATGCCGACCACCCGGAACCCGGCCAGCTCGTGCAGCCGCAGGCTGGCGGTGTTCTCGGGAAAGATGCCAGACCGGATGGTCCATACCCCGGCCGCCTCCGTCGACTCGATCAGCGCCTGGAGCAACGCCGCGCCCACTCCGCGGCGCCGGGCCGCGCCGGCCACGTAGACCGAGTGCTCCACCACGCCGGCGTACACGCGCCGGCTGGACACGGGGGAGACGGCGGCCCAGCCGAGCACCTCGCCGGTGTCGTCCGATACGGTGACGAACCGGTGGGCGGGCAGTTTCGCGGTATCGAACGCCTCCCAGGACGGGGCCTGCGTCTCGAAGCTGGCGTCGCCGGCGTCGAGCCCGGCCTGGTAGATGGCGAGCACCTGGTGGGCGTCGGAGGCGCGCATCGGCCGGATCGTGATGCCCTCAGGCATGGGTGGTCTCCCTCACGGGCTCGGGCGGCGGCATGCCGTGGGCGAAGACCTCAAGGTAGCTGGCCTAGGGCGTACCCATTAGGGTCGTATGGGTGTACTTGCCACGTCATTTCACGGCCGCCGACGCTGCGCAGGTTGAAGCCTTTGTCGACGCCATGGGCGCGGCTGACCTCGTCACGTTCGACGGGAGCAAGCCGGTAGCCAGCCTGATCCCGGTGATCTGGGACCGGGACGCGGGGGAGCATGGGCGGCTGCTCGGCCACCTGGCGCTGGCCAATCCGCAATGGAAGTCCGTCTCGGCCGGCACCGTCGCCCTGGCCATCGTGCATGGGCCGCAGGCCTACGTGTCGCCGTCCTGGTATCCGAGCACGGCCAGGCACGGCAAGATGGTGCCCACCTGGAACTACGTCTCGGTGCACTTCACCGGCCCGCTCACCGTGCACCGTGATCCGGAATGGCTGCGTGCCATGGTCACCCGGCTGACCGGCCGCTACGAGGAATCCCGGCCGCGGCCGTGGGCCGTGACGGACGCCCCGCCCGAGTTCATTGACGCGCAACTGCGCGCCATCGTCGGCGTGGAACTCACCATCGCCACGGTGGAGGCGAAGCACAAGCTGAGCCAGAACCGCAACGCCGACGACCAGGCCGGCGCGCTGGAAGGCCTGCGCGGCGAGCCCGGCCCCGGCCCGGCCGCCATCGCCGGCCTGATGGCTGGGCGGATGACCGACGCAGCCGACCGGTCCTGAGGTAGCCGGCCTGATCCGCCCCGCCGGGCGCGGTGGCTACCAGCGATCGTGCACCAGCGCGCGGATGCGCCGGTCGTACAGATCCTCGATCGCGCTGAGCTCGGCCTGGGTGAGCGGCGGCAGCGCCGCGGCGGCCGCGTTCTGCCGGGCCTGATCCGGGCTGCGCGCGCCCGGGATGACCGTGGTGACGCCGGGCTGCTGGATGATCCAGCGCAGCGCGGCCTGGGCGGTGCTGGCGCCGGCCGGCGCGATGGCGGCGAACTCCTGGGCCGCATCCACGCCGGTGTCAAAGTCCACGCCGGAGAATGTCTCACCGACGTCGAACGCCTCGCCCTGCCGGTTGTAGGAGCGGTGGTCGTCGGCACTGAACGTGGAGGTGCGGGAGTACTTGCCCGACAGCAGCCCGGAGGCCAGCGGCACCCGGGCGATGATGGCGACCCCGGCGGCCTGCGCCGCGGGCAGCACCTTCTCCAGCGGCTTGCGCCGGAACGCGTTGAGGATGATCTGCACGCTCGCGGTTCCCGGCCGGGCGATCGCGGTCAGCGCCTCGTCACAGGTCTCGACGCTGACCCCGTAGGCGGCGATGCGCTGCTCGGCCACCAGCGTGTCCAGGGCGTCGTAGACCGCATCGGTGGAGTACACCGGGGTGGGCGGGCAGTGCAGCTGGACCAGGTCGAGCACGTCCATGCCGAGGTTGGCTCTGGAACGGTCGGTCCAGGCGCGGAAGTTGCCCAGCGTGTAGAACGCCGGCTCCTGCGGGACCCGGCGGCCCATCTTGGTGGCGACCGTGACCGGCAGGCCCGGATTGCTGGCCAGGAACTGGCCGATCAGCTGCTCGCTGCGGCCATCGCCGTAGACATCGGCGGTGTCGAAGAAGGTGACCCCGGCCTCCGCCGCCGCGTCCAGCACGGCCAGCGCGTCTTTCTCGGCTACCTGGCCCCAGTCGGCGCCAAGCTGCCATGTGCCAAGCCCGATCACCGACACTGGCCTGCCGAGCCTGCCTGCCGTCCGTTGTTCCATGACCGGCGATTGTAGTGACCGGGGCTCAGCCTCGCTGCGCCGCGGCCGGCTGCGCCGCGGCGGGCGGCGCCGGCTCCTCGTGCGCCGCGTTGCTTTCGTTCACCGTGCGCGCGCCGGGATCAGCGGCGGCCAGGATGGCGGCACTGATCGTGGCCAGCTGGCTGACCTGCTCAGGGGTGAGCGCGTCGAAGAGCGAGCGGCGAACCTGCTCGGCGTGCCCGGGGGCGGCCTGACTGAGCGCCGCGTAGCCGTCCTCGGTGAGCTCTGCGATCTGGCCCCGGCGGTCGGTCGGGCAGTCCATCCGGCGGACCCAGCCGCGCTCTTCCAGCCGCGCGACCGCATGAGACAGCCGGCTCTTGCTCGAGGCCGACGCTTCCGCCAGCTGGCTCATCCGCAGCGACCGGCCCGGTGCCTCGGAGAGCCGCACCAGGATCTCGTAGTAGGGGTGCGGCATGCCGCTCTCGTGCTGCAGCTGGGCGTCCACGGTGCCGAAAAGTTCCTGGCAGGCGCCGAGGAAGGCGCGCCAGGCGGCCTGCTCCTGCGCGGTCAGCCACCTCGGCCTGGACGTGTTCACGGGTCAAGCATACCCCGGAATAGTTGAACGCTTGACCATGTTACGCTGGTCAGCAGCACTCGTTGAGAACTCAAATATGAAAGACGGGAGTATCACATGACGACCAGCGCAGGCACGACCAGCATTCCCGGTTACGTAGCCGGTACCTGGGACATCGACCCGGTCCACTCCGAGGTCGGCTTCGCCGTCCGGCACATGATGGTCAGCAAGGTCCGCGGCAAGTTCAAGACGTTCTCCGGTCAGATCGTCACCGGCGAGAACCCGCTGAACTCATCGGTGACCGCCGAGATCGAGCTCTCGTCCATCGACACCGGCGCCGACCAGCGCGACGATCACATCCGGTCGGCCGACTTCTTCGAGGTCGAGAAGTACCCCACCATGACCTACCGCTCCACCGGCGTGCGCGCCGACGGCGACGACTTCGTCGTCGACGGTGACCTCACCCTCAAGGGCGTGACCAAGCAGGTGCCGCTGACGCTGGAGCTCAACGGCTTCGGGCCGGACCCCTACGGCGGTACGCGGGCCGGGTTCACCGCCACCACGGAGATCAACCGGCGCGACTTCGGCGTGAATTTCAGCGCCCCGATGCAGAACGGCGGCGCCGTCGTGGCCGACAAGATCACCATTCACCTGGAGATCGAGGCCGTCCTCAAGGCCTGAGCTATGCAACGCTGGGCACCAGCATGATCTGAGCTTAGGCAAGGTATGGGCGGGACGCGGTACCAGCAAGACCCGATTGGGCACGGGCGGAGTCTGCGTGCAGACCCCGCCCGTGCCACGATTATGGGCGGGTACGTGGGCCGGTGATCGTGCCGAGGAGGCTGGGACCAAGGTGCTGGTTCCCTGAGCGGCACACGTGCCCGTGATCGCCTCGGGGAGGCTGCGATGAAGGTTCTGGTTTTCGGGGCAGGCGGCAACATCGGGCGCGCCATCACGGCGGAATTGCTGTCCCGCGGGCACGCGGTCACCGCGGCTAGCCGAAGCGGCGCTCAGGCCGAGGGGCCTGATCTCCCGGTCGCGGTGGGTGACGCGGCCGATCCGGGCACTGTGGCGCGCCTGGCCCAGGGCCACGACGCGGTCGTCGCCGCCATCGGCCCGAAGCCCGGCGCCCCGGTCCCGGCCGGCGCCTTCAGTGGCCCGGCGCACGGTCTCATCGAGGGACTGCGCCAGGCCGGCGTCCGGCGCCTGCTGGTGCTGGGCGGCGCGGGCAGCCTCGAGGTGCCCGGGGGCCAGCGGGTCGTCGATGCCCCGGATTTCCCTGACGCATGGAAGCCTAACGCGCTCGGCCAGGCGGAGGCGCTCGAGATCTACCGCACTGCTGGCGATCTGGACTGGACCTACGTCAGCCCGGCAGCGATCATCCAGCCAGGTGAGCGCACCGGGACATACCGGGTCGGCGGCGACCAGCTTCTGGCCGACGCTTCGGGGGAGAGCCGGATCAGCATCCCTGACTACGCGGCCGGGTTCGTCGACGAGCTTGAAAAGGGCGACGCGATCCGCCGCCGGATCACCCTGGCCTACTGACCGCGGCCAGCGCCAGCACCCATCCGAAGGAGGCACGATCGTGAAAGCCGCTGTCTATGACCATTACGGCCCCGCGTCCGAGGTGCTGCGGGTCGTGGAGGTGGAGCGGCCGGAGCCCGGGCCCGGTGAGGTCCGGGTCAAGGTGCATGTCTCGGCCATCAACCCGACCGATTACAAGTCTCGCGGCGGGGCTACCCCGCGCCCCATCGACGGCTTCCAGATTCCGCATCAAGACGGAGCTGGGGTGATTGACGCCGTCGGCCCCGGCGTGGATCGGGGCCGGGTCGGGCAGCGCGTGTGGCTCTGGTTGGCTGCCGCCGGGCGCCGTTGGGGTACCGCAGCCGAGTGGACGGTGGTGCCCGAGCGCCAGGCGGTTCCCCTGCCGGACGGCATCCCCTTCGAGCTCGGCGCCAGCCTTGGGGTTCCGGCCATCACCGCGCATCGCGCCCTGTTTGCCGACGGGCCGGTGGCCGGGCAGACCGTGCTGGTCGCGGGTGGTGCCGGGGCGGTCGGCCATTTCGCCATCCAGCTTGCCGTCTGGGGAAAAGCGGCGCAGGTCATCGCGACCGCCAGTGGCCCGGCCAAATCCGGACTGGCCCGGCAGGCGGGCGCCGGCCACGTGGTGATCTATTCCGAGCCCGACGCGGCCAGCCAGATCCTGGCCGTCGCCGGGCCCGTCGACCGCGTGGTCGAGGTGGCTCTCGGTGCCAACCTGCCACTGGACCTGGCCGTGTCGCGGCCGGACACCGTCATCGCCACGTATGCGGCCGAGCCCCGTGATCCCGCCCTGCCGGTGCGCGCCTGCATGACCGCCAATGTGGTGCTGCGGTTCATGCTGCTGTACGCCGTCCCCGGGCCCGCTATCGACCAGGCGGTCACCGACATCACCGCCGCACTCTCCGCCGGGGCGCTGACCGAGTTGCCGGAGTACCGCTTCCCGCTCGGTGACATCGTGGCCGCGCACCAGGCGGCGGAGGACGGCGTGGTCGGTAAGGTGCTCGTTTTGCCCGCCTGACCTGCGGTCGCCCTCAGCTATGGCGGATAGTAACTGCTATGTTACTAAGTGTTAAAGCCATGGCTGAGATATGAGGCTCCCCTGGTTAGGTTGCGTCCGCGTCCGGCCGTCGAGGCCAGGCGGCCGGGTCCGTCACCGGTCGCCGTAGTGGAGTTCGCGTGCGATAAGGCGCGCGAAGGCCTGAGATTCGAAAGCCTGCCGGCCGTACTGGAACAGTTCGCGGCCGCCTTTGGCGGCCGGGCCGCCCTGGCCTTGCGGCCCAGGCCGGGTGAGCCCCCCGCCGTCATCGCCGTCTACCCGCCGGGGGCGGCCGGGCCGGCCCTGCTGGCGCAGATCGGCGCGCTGATCGGGGAGCACCCCGAGGTGACCGTCGCCGGGGGCTGCCTGCGCGGATCCCTGGCGCCGGGCCGCGCTGGCGGGGAGCCCGGCCAGCGGCCGGCCGGCCGGGACAGCGGCCCGGGAGCGGAGAGCGCGCTGGTGGCGGTCACGCAACCAGCGCTGGGACGCCCGCTGTCGGCACTCGTTCTCATCGGGGACCGCGCGAGCTGGACGGCGGAGACGCAAGCCACGGCGCGGACGCTGGTGGCGGTCATCGCGGCGCAGTATCGCCGTGCCTCCGACACCGTGGAACTCGCCGAGCGCGAGGAGATCACCCGGGCTCTCGTCGAGGCTTCGCCAGATGCGGTCGTCATAGCGGACGCGACGCGGCGGATCGTGGAGTTCAACGCGGCGGCCGAGGAACTGCTCCGCAGGCCCCGCGCGGACGCGCTCGGCCAGGACATGCGCGTGGTGCTCCTCCCGGAGCGGGACCGTGCACGATTCAAGGCGGGAACCGAACACTTCCTGCGGACCGGCGACCGGGTCGAGGGCGACCAGGGCGAGTTCGCGGGCCGGATGCGGCTGCCCGTGCTGCGCGGCGACGGCAGCGAACTGACCGTGGAGCTGACCCCGCTGCCGCTTGAGGTCGGCGGGGCCAGGTACTTCTGCTGCTTCCTGCGTGATTTCAGCGAACTCGAGCGCGCCAATGCCGCGTTCGCGGCGAGCCAGGCCCGGTTCCAGTTGCTGTCGGAGCTGGCCCCGGTCGGCATCGCCAGGACGGGCCGCGGCGGAGTGTGCAGCTACGTCAACGAGCGGTGGTGCGTGCTCGGCGGCGGGTCAGCGGGCGACTTCATCGGGAGCCCCTGGACGCAGGTGCTCCACCCAGATGACGCCGGGAAGGTGGCGCAGGAATGGGCCCAGGCCCGGGCGGCCGGAGCTGAACTGCGTGCTGAATGCCGCCTCCGGCCCAACGGGGGCCCGCAGCTCTGGGCCCAGGCCGCCGTCGCCGCACTGCCGGAGGGGGATGACCAGCCAGCAGGATTCCTGGTCGCCCTGACGAACGTGTCCAGCCGCAAACGGGCCGAGCAGGAGGGCGGCCGGCTCCTGGCCGCCGAGCGGGCCGCCTGCAACAGCCTCGCCGACCAGACCGCACGGCTGAACCGCCTGATGGCGGTCGCGGTTCCCGGAGTGCTCTTCGTCGACGAGGACAACGTGATCGTGCAGCTCAACCAGGCTTACGCCGATCTGCTCGGCCTCCCGGAGCCCGTCGACCAGCTCATCGGCACCCCCATAGGCGGGCTCCGGGGGCAGATCGAGCGGTCATTGGCGGATCCGGCCGATTTCCTGGCCCGGATGTCGGAGTGCAGGCTGGCCCGCCAGCCAGTCACCGGCGTGCGGTTCGGGTGCTCCGACGGCCGCACCGTCGAAGGCGACTACTGGCCGGTCTTCGCCAGCGGCCAGTACCTGGGTGGCCTGTGGCTGCTGAGGCGTACGCCAGCCCGCGAAATCACGTAGTGTAGTTAATTGATGGCTCGTTGCGAGCAAGATGTCATTCCGCGCTTGTTTCGGGGGAACCGAAGTGGACATATGACCAGCGGCGAACGGGATGGATCACCGGGCCGGATCCTCCTGGTGGAAGACGATCTCGTATCGGCCCGCTTCCTGACCCAGATCCTGCGTGTGCGCGGTGGCTTCGATGTCACGCACACGCCCGATCCCCTCATGGCCCTGAAGCTCGCCAGTTCGCAGACCTGGGACCTGGTGCTCACCGACGTGGAGATGCCGGGCATGACCGGCATCGACCTGCTTGAGGCGCTCCGGCGGGTCGCCCCGGAACCGCCGGTCGCCGTGATGACCGCGCACGCAACGCTCGACTACGCCGTCGGTGCGCTGCGCAACTCGGCCGATGAGTTCCTGCAGAAACCGGTAAAGCCGGACCATCTGCTCGCCACCGTCAGCGCGTTGGTGGCCAAGGGACGCGCCGCCCGGCTCGCTCGCCGGCAGAGTGTGCTGGCCATAGGTGCCCACCCTGACGACGTCGAGATCGGCGCGGCCGGTGCCCTGCTCGCGCACCGCGCCATGGGGCATGAGGTCTCGATCCTGACCCTGAGCCGAGGCGCCCGTGGCGGAATGGAGGCCACCAGGACGGGCGAATCCGAGATGGCGGCCCGGGTGCTCGGGGCCACCCTGTACCTCGACGACCTGCAGGACACCTGTATCTCGGAGAGCGACCCGACGATCAGCGTCATCAGCCGGGTGGTGGAGTCCGTGCAGCCGACCGCGATCTACACGCACTCGTTTCACGATGTCCATCAGGACCACCGCAACACCTACCGCGCCGCCATGGTGGCGGTACGGGACATTGGCCGCGTCTACTGCTTCCAGTCCCCGTCGGCCACCGTCGAATTCCAGCCCACCCGCTTCGTGAACATCGACGAGCACCTAGCGGGCAAACTCAGGGCCATCGACGCCTTCGCGTCCCAGGTCGTGGGGCGGCCCTACCTGGAGCCGGACCTGATCCAGTCCACCGCACGTTACTGGTCCCGCTACGGCGGCGGCCGTTACGCCGAGGCGTTCGAAGTGGTCCGCGATTCGGCGGAACGCCAGCCGCTCAGCATCCCCGGCGGGACATGGATGGCCAGTCCGGGCGATGAAGCCGACGCGGAGTCACCGGCGCCCACGGCGGATTCCACTCTGGAGGCGCACAGTGTCACACCGTGATGTTCCGCAGCGGCGAGCGCGGGTTCTGGTGACCGGCGCGGGAGGCCCGGCCGCGGTCTCCGTCATGAAGTCCCTCCGCCACGACCCGACAGTGGAACTCCTCGCCGCCGACATGGATCCCTGGGCCGCCGGGCTCTATCTCGTGCCCACGGACGCCCGGACGCTGATCCCGGCCGGCCTGGACCCGGGCTTCGCCACGGCTACGCTGGCGCGCTGCGTGGCCATGGGGGTGAACATCGTCATCCCCACGGTCGATGCCGAACTACGCCCGCTGAACGAAGCCCGCGCGGAGTACACCCAGGCCGGAATCGGCCTGCTGCTCGCGCCCGGGCCCGCGCTGGACGTCACGCTCGACAAGCTCGCCCTGGCCCGGCGCTGCGCCGGGAAGGTCCGGGTGCCCCGCACCGAATGCTTCGGCGAGGCCATCGACCCCGCCTCGTGGACCTACCCGGTGATCGTCAAGCCGCGGAGCGGCAGCGGCTCGCGGGACATCTCCGTCGTGCCGTCCAGCCAGGCACTGATCGCCATGGACGCGTCCGCGGACTTTCTCGTGCAGGAATATCTCCCCGGTGATGAGTACTCGATCGACGTGCTCGCCGATGCCAGCGGGCACGTGGTCGCGTCGGTTCCGCGCGAGCGGACCCGGGTGGACTCCGGGGTCTCGGTGGCCGGCCGCACCATCCACGACGCCAAACTCGAGCAGTTCGGCGCGGCCGTCGTCGCTGCCACCGGCCTGACCTATATTGCGAATGTCCAGGTCCGCCACGATATGGCCGGCCGTCCCGCGCTGCTGGAGGTGAACCCGCGAGTCCCTGGAGCGCTTCCGCTGACGGTGGCGAGCGGTGTCGACATGCCCCGGATGGCCCTGGACTCGCTCCGCGGCCGGCCGCTGCCCGAGCATGCCGACTTCCGTGAGGTAGCCATGGTCCGCTACCTCGAGGAACGCTTCATCGAGTTGAGTGACGTCCAGAAGCTGGCGGCGTGAGCGTCACCGTACGGCTGGATGAGGACTATCACGTTCACACCACCTTCTCCGACGACGCGGTGAGCACCGTGGCCGAAAACGTGGCCGCCGCGCGGGAGCGCGGGCTGCGTGCGATCTGCCTGGCTGACCACGTCCGCCGGGGCACGGCGTGGGTGCCGGAGTTCCTGGCCGCCGTGGACGCGGTGCGGCCCGTGCCCGGACTCGACGTGCTGGCCGGGGTGGAAGCCAAGATCCTGGACCGGGCCGGGCGGCTGGACCTGCCGGCCGGCACCGCCGGGGCAGATCTCGTCCTGATCGCTGATCATCAGTTTCCCTCGGACCTCGGGCCGGTCCACCCCCGCGAGATGGGCCGCGCGATCGCGAGCGGTGAGGTAACCGAGGCGGAGGTGATCGAGTGCTTGATCGAGGCGACGGCCAACGCCCTGCAGGTGGCCGGGCGGCCACAGCTCGCGCACCTGTTCAGCATCCTGCCCAAGATGGGGCTGGCCGAGTCCGGCGTCCCGGATCAGGCCATCGGCCACCTCGCGCGGCAGGCCCATATCGCCGGCGCACAGCTGGAGGTGAACGAGAAGTGGGGGTGCCCGTCCGCCCGTACGGTCCGGGCGTTCGCTGAGGCCGGGGTGACGCTGGTGGCCAGCACGGACAGTCACGACTGCCGCGACGTCGGCGTCTACGCCTCCGCCCGGCACATCATCGATGGCGCCTTCTCCTTATGGCGCAGGCACGGCTGGGATTCGAGTGGCTCCTGGTGGCCTTGGTGCTGCTCGCCGCCGTTCCGATGCTGGTGGCCAACTTCCAGTTCCTGCTCATTGGCCTGCACTTCCGCAAGCTGCATTATGCCCAGTGCCGCCCGTACTTCCCGCGCACCGCCATCCTCGTCCCGGCGTGGAACGAGGCGGCGGTCGTCGGGGTGTCGATCGACCGCCTCATGCTGCTCGATTTCCCGCGCGAGTCGCTGCGGATCTTCGTCGTGGACGATGCCAGCACCGACGCCACGCCGGAGGTCATCCAGGCCAAGGCCGCCCAGTATCCGGGCAGCATCGTCCACCTCCGCCGGGACAAGGGCGGGGAGGGCAAGGCAGCGACGCTCAATCACGGCCTGGCCGTGATCCTCGCCGACGACTGGATGCAGGCCATCCTGATCATGGACGCGGACGTCATCTACGTGCCCAGCGCGCTCCGCCGGATGACCCAGCACCTGGCCGATCCGGGGGTCGGCTCGGTCACGGCCTACATCAAGGAAGGCAGCCAGCCCGCTAACTGGCTGGCCAGGTTCATCGGTTACGAGTACATCACCGCCCAGGCCGCAGCCCGCAGGAGCCAGGTGGTGCTGGGCGTGATCGCTTGCCTGGCGGGTGGCGCGCAGCTGCATTCGCGGGAGAACATCGAGGCGCTCGGCGGCCGGATCGACACGGCCACGCTCGCCGAGGACACCGTGACCACATTCGAAACCCAGCTCGCCGGGCGCCGCGCCATCTTCGAACCGCACGCCACCGTGTGGTCGGAGGAGCCAGCGGGAATCGCCTCGCTGTGGAAGCAGCGCCTGCGCTGGGCGCGCGGCAACGTCCAGGTCACCCGGCGGTACCGGGACATCTGGTTCCGGCCGCAGCCGGGCAACGCGCTCGGCAGCATCCGGTTCGGCATGATGTGGTTCTCGATCCTGCTGCTGCCGATCCTCATGGTCATGGCCTCGGGATCGCTCGTGACGCTGTACTTCATTGACTACAGCCTGGGCGGGACGACGTTTCACACGCTGTGGCTGGCGGGCGCGATCACCTACCTCTTCATCACGTTCTTCGCGCTGCTCATTGACCCCGCCGCCGGCAGGCGCACCTGGAAAGAGGCGGTCCTGTTCCCCGGGGCGGTCAACCTGATCATCCTGATGACCACGATCCTGCCTGGCCTGGCCAGCTGGCTGGGCCACCAGATGATGCTGGGCGCGGGGTTCGCGGTGACCCCGGGCTGGCTCCGGGGCATCCAGCTGTTCCTCTACATCTGGCTCGCGGCCTGCATGGGCGTCGCCTATTTCGGCAAGGTCTGCGAGTCACGCCCGCTGGGCCGCATCCTCGGCCCGGTGCTCGTGTACATCGGCGGTTACGGGCCACTGCTGTGCGCGGTCACGATGGCCGCATACCTCAAGGAATTCCAGCACGCCGAGATGCGCTGGGATAAGACAGAGAAGACCGGCAAGGTAGCGGCACCCGCATGAATAGCCCGCCGCCCCAGCACCAGTCGCCCCAGCACCAGCCCCAGCCCGCCGCAGAACCGACGGCAGTTGCGGTCGCGTCCGCTGTCGCCGCCGATGCCGCCCGGATCTTCGACGAGGAGGTCCGCAGCGCCGTCTCCTACGAAAGAGGCTTGGCCGTCAAGGCATTGCTGGCGCTGGCGCTCGTCGGGCTGGTGGTCGCGGCGCGCGTACTGTTCCTCGGATAGCCCATGCGGCGCCCCTCGCCGGGCGCGTGACCGCCCGCCATACCGCGATGGAACCCGCCATGACGCTCACCGACCTGCTGCCCGCGACACCTGACCCCGATTCTGTCTTCGATGCGTTCGCCGGCTGGGCCAAGCGGCAGGGGCTGGCTCTCTACCCGCATCAGGAGGAGGCCCTCATCGAGATCGTGTCGGGGGTCAACGTGATCCTGAGCACCCCGACCGGTTCCGGCAAGAGCCTGGTCGCCGCGGGCGCGCATTTCGCCGCGCTGGCCGCTGGCCAGCGCACCTTCTACACCGCACCGATCAAGGCCCTGGTGTCGGAGAAATTCTTCGCGCTGTGCGACGCGTTCGGCCCGTCCCAGGTCGGCATGATGACCGGGGACGCCAGCGTCAACGCCACCGCCCCGATCATCTGCTGCACCGCGGAGGTGCTGGCCAGCATCGCGCTGCGGGACGGGGCGGCGGCCGACGTCGGCCAGGTGGTGATGGACGAGTTCCACTTCTACGCCGACCCGGACCGCGGCTGGGCGTGGCAGGTCCCGCTGATCGAGCTGACCGGCGCGCAGTTCGTGCTCATGTCGGCGACCCTGGGCGACGTCACCCGGTTCCAGGCGGACCTGATCCGGCGCACCGGCCGGCCCACCGCGGTGGTGCACTCCGCCGAGCGCCCGGTGCCGCTCGTCTTCACCTTCGTGCTCACGCCGCTGCACGAGACCCTGGAAGAGTTGCTGAGCACCCACCAGGCGCCGGTCTACGTCGTGCACTTCACCCAGGCGGCGGCGATCGAGCAGGCCCAGGCGCTGATGAGCATCAACGTCAGCAGCCGCGGCGACAAGGACGCCATCGCCGAGATGATCGGCGGCTTCCGGTTCACGGCCGGCTTCGGCAAGACCCTGTCCCGGCTGGTGCGGCACGGCATCGGCGTGCACCACGCGGGAATGCTGCCCAAGTACCGGCGGCTGGTGGAGACCCTGGCCCAGGCCGGCCTGCTGAAGGTCATCTGCGGGACCGACACCCTGGGGGTCGGCATCAACGTCCCTATCCGGACGGTCGTGTTCACCGCCCTGTCCAAGTACGACGGGACGAGAACCCGGCTGCTGCAGGCGCGCGAGTTCCACCAGATCGCCGGCCGGGCGGGCCGGGCCGGGTACGACACCATCGGCACCGTGGTCGTGCAGGCCCCCGAGCACGTGGTGGAGAACGAGAAAGCCCTGGCCAAGGCGGGCGATGACCCGAAAAAGCGGCGCCGGGTGGTACGCAAGAAACCGCCGGAGGGAATGGTCTCCTGGGGCAGGCCCACCTTCGAGCGGCTGGTGGCGGCCGAGCCCGAGCCGCTGACGTCGAGCTTCACGGTCAGCCACGCCATGCTGCTCAACGTGATCGCGCGGCCGGGGAACGCGTTCACCGCGATGCGGCACCTGCTGACCGACAACGACGACGACAGTGCCGCGCGGCGGCGGCACATCCACCAGGCCATCGCGATCTACCGGGCGCTGCTGGCCGGCGGCGTGGTGGAGCGGCTGGCTGAGCCGGACGCCGACGGCCGCTGGGTCCGGCTGACCGTGGACCTGCAGTTCGACTTCGCGCTCAACCAGCCGCTGTCACCGTTCGCGCTGGCCGCGATCGAACTGCTGGACCGGGAGTCCCCGTCCTACCCGCTGGATGTCCTGTCCGTCATCGAGGCGACCCTCGACAATCCCCGCCAGGTGCTGTCCGCCCAGCAGTTCAAGGCCCGCGGCGAGGCCGTCGCGCAGATGAAGGCCGACGGCGTGGAGTACGAGGCGAGGATGGAACTGCTGGAGGCGGTGAGTTACCCCAGGCCGCTGGCCGATCTGCTGGACGCCGCCTACGACATCTACCGGCGCGGCCACCCCTGGGTCGCCGATTACGCAGTCGCGCCGAAGTCCGTCGTCCGTGACATGTATGAGCGGGCGATGACTTTCGTTGAGTATGTCGGGTTCTATGGGTTGTCCCGGTCCGAAGGGCTTGTCCTGCGCTACCTGGCCGACGCGTACAAGGCGCTCCGCCAGACCGTGCCGGAGGACGCCAAGACAGAGGAACTGATCGACCTCATCGAGTGGCTCGGCGAACTGGTCCGCCAGGTCGACTCCAGCCTCATCGACGAATGGGAGCGGCTCCGCAATCCGGCCGGTGACCCGGACAGGGTCAGCGAGGCACGGCCGGCCACGGTCACCTCTAACACCCGCGCATTCCGGGTTCTGGTCCGCAACGCATTGTTCCGCCGGGTCGAGCTGGCCGCGCTCGGGCACTACGCGGAACTCGGCGAACTGGACGGCGAGGACGGCTGGGACGCCGACGCCTGGGCCGATGCCATCGAGCCCTACTTCGAGACCCATGACGAGATCGGCACGGGGGCCGACGCACGCGGCCCCGCCCTGCTGATCATCGACGTGCAGCCGGGCCGCTGGGTGGTCCGGCAGATCTTCGATGACCCGGCGGGCGATCACGACTGGGGCATCAGCGCCGAGGTCGGCCTGGCCGCCTCCGACGAGGCGGGAGTGGCGGTACTGCGGGTCACCGCCGTGGGCCAGCTGTAGCCCCGGGACGGTGCCGGGCCGCGACACGCGGACAGCGCTGGGATAGCCGCGATTTGTCTCAGGTGTCCGCCATCATGAGGGACGTCACGAGACTCGATCCAGGCGGTACTGACGTCCCACGGAGTCGATGCGCGGCGATGAGACTGATCCACACCTCGGACTGGCATCTGGGCCGGACCCTGCACGGCGAGAACCTGCTGGAGCACCAGGCCGCGTTCCTGGACTGGCTGCTCGGTCAGGCGGTCAGCCACCGGGCGGATGCCGTCGTGGTCGCGGGCGACGTCTACGACCGGGCGGTGCCGCCGGTGGACGCGGTCGAGGTCCTCGACCGCGCGCTGCTGTCCTTCGCCCGGGCCGGCATCCCTGTGGTCATCACGAGCGGCAACCACGACTCGGCCGTGCGGCTCGGGTTCGGTTCCCGGCTGAGCGAACTGGCCGGCATCCACCTGCGGACGACGGTGGCGGACATCGCGCGCCCGGTCATCGTGTCCGATGAGCACGGCGAGGTGGGCATCTACGGCATTCCCTACCTGCTGCCCGACGCGGTCATGGCCGACCTGGGCGCGGAACGCTCGCACGCGTCGGTGCTGGCCGCGGCGGCGGCCCTGATCCGCGGCGACGCCGCCGCCCGCGGCCTCGGCCGCATCGTCGTGGCGGCGCACGCCTTCGTCACCGGCGGCGCGCCGTCGGAGTCCGAACGGGACATCCGGGTCGGCGGCATCGGCGACGCCCCGGCCGCCGTTTTCGACGGCTTCTGCTACGTGGCGCTCGGCCACCTGCACGGCCAGCAGCACATCCCGATCGGGGGCAGTTCCACCACCGTCCGGTACTCCGGCTCCCCGCTGGCCTTCTCGTTCTCGGAGCGGGCTCACGCCAAGTCGGTCACGCTGGCCGAGATCGGCGCGGCCGGGCGGGTGGTCACGACCCAGCTGGCGGCGCCGGTGCCCCGGCCGCTGCGCGAGGTGCGGGGAACGCTCGGCGACCTGCTCGCCCGCGCCGATGGTGACCTCGCCGACGTGGCCGGGGCCTGGGTCAAGGCGGTGCTCACCGATACCGTGCGGCCCGCCTCCCCGATGGAACAGCTGCGGGAGAAATGGCCGCACACCCTCGTGCTCGACTTCGCCCCGGAGGGCGGCCTGGCCGACGCCGGCACCGACCTGGCGCGGCTGGCCGAGGTCGCCGACCCGGTTGAGATCTGCGGGCTGTTCGTCGAGTTCACCAGCGGTGGCCCAGCCGATGAGGCCCAGCGGGTGGTGCTGCGCGAGGCGGTCGAGGCCGCCCGCCGCGCCGAGGCGGCCGCCTGATGCGCCTGCGCGGTGTGGCCTGATGCGCCTGCACAGTGTGGAACTGCAGGCGTTCGGCCCGTACGCCACCGCGCAGCGGATCGACTTCGACCGGCTGGCCAGCAGCGGCCTGTTCCTGCTGGAAGGGCCGACCGGGGCGGGGAAGACCACGATCCTGGACGCGATCACGTTCGCGCTGTACGGGGGCCTGGCCGGAGAGGATTCCGGCACCGACCGGCTGCACTCGGACTTCGCGGCACCGGACGTCGAACCGGCGGTGACGGTCGAGTTCTCGCTGCGCGGCGTCCGCTACCGGGTTTCACGGGTACCGGAGCACCAGCGGCTGAAGAAACGTGGTGACGGGTACACGACCCAGGCCATGCGGGTGCATCTGCAGCGGATGGAGGATGGCCGCTGGGCCAGCTTGTCCTCGAACAAGGCCGAGACCGGTGAGCTGATCACGGAGGCCGTCGGCCTCAGCCGGGCGCAGTTCACCCAGGTGATGCTGCTGCCGCAGGGCGAGTTCGCCAAGTTCCTGTGCTGCGGCGACGACGACCGGCGGACCGTGCTCACCAAGCTGTTCGGCACGCAGCTCTACGATCGCATCACCGCCGAACTCGACCGCCGCCGTTTCGAGGCCGTTCGCCAGCGGGAACAGGCCGCGAAAGCGATCGCGGACGCGGTGTCGGCGGCGGCCGAGGCGGCCGGGCTCGATCCTGGCGCCCGCGGTGACGTGCTGGCGCTGCCGGCCGCCGAGCGTGCGGTGCGCCTCAAGCAGGTGACTGATGAGCTGGCTGAGACCGTCGCGCTCACCGGGGAAGCGCTGGATCTGGCCACGGAGCAGGTGAGCGCCGCACTCGCCGCGGACGAGCAGGCGAAGATACGGCACACCCTCATGGCCCGGCTGACGCAGGCCCGGGCCAGACTCGGCGAGCACGAGAAAACCCGGGCCGAGCAGGACCAGCGGGCTCGGCGGCTGACCGCGGCGCGCTTGGCCGAGCCGGTCCGGCCGCTGCTCGCGGTGCTGGCCGAGGCCGAGGCCGCGGTCAGCGCGGCGCGTGAGGTTCTGCCCGGCCTGGACTCCGCTCCGACCGAGGGCATGCTGGCCGGGCAGGGGGGCCCGGAGGCGGCCGCCCGGGCGGCCGACGGTGAGCGAGAGGCGGCCTCGTTGCAGCATCTCGCCGAGGCCGAGGCAGCGCTGCCGGGCCAGGAAGCCACCCTGGGCGTGCTCACTGAAACCGCCGCCACAGCATCGTCCCTGGTCAGTTCGCTGGAGGCGGCGAAGGAGCAACTCCCGGAGCGCATCGCCGCCCTGGCCGCCCGGCTGGACGAGGCGAGGGACGAGGCCGCCAGTGCCGACCGCTACCGCGGGCGGCTGGATGTGATCGCCAAGCAGCGTGCGGCGGCGATCCGGCTGGCCGGACTCACGGGCGTGCTCGAGGCCAGGGATTCGGCCGTGCGCGACGCGGTCGATCACCACCAGCGGCTCGTGGACGCGCATCAGCAGGCGATGGACACCCGCCTGCGGGGCATGGCCGCGGAGTTGGCCGCGGGACTGGCTGACGCCGCGGCGTGCCCGGTCTGCGGCTCCGTGGCCCACCCGGCCCCGGCCCGGCCCATGGTCGGTGCCGTGACCGAGCAGGACCTCGCGGACGCGGCCCAGCGCCGCGCCGCCGCCGAGGACCAGCGCCGGCGCGCGGAGAACGAGCGTGATGAGGTCTCCAGCGAAATCACGGCCTGCGTGGCGGTGGCCGAGGGCCGGACCGCCGGCGACCTGGCCGCCGAGGCAGCCGCCCTGACTGAGAGCATCAAGCGCGCGGAGCAAGCGGCGGCGGAGGTAGCCCGGCTCGGACCGGAACTGGCGGACCGGCGAGCCGAGCAGGAGAAGGTCGGCGAGGAACTGCTGGCGGCCGCGAAGGCGGCCGAGGCGTCACGGGAGAGGGCCCAGCAGGCCCAGGCTGATCTGGCGGCCCGGCGGGCAGAACTCGCCGCGGCGAGCGAAGGGTACCGCGGCGTGGCCGAGCGCCAGGGCGCACTGCGGACGAGGGCCGCGGGCGACAAGGCCCTCGCGGTGGCGCTCGACGAGGTGGCGACGGCCCTTGCCGCGCAGGAGAACGCCCGGGTCAAGGCCGAGCGCGAAGCGCTGGCCCGCGGTTTCGCGACCCTGGCCCTGGCCCGGCCGGCGACGGCGGCGCCCGAGGCCCAGGCGGGCCTGGAAGACGAGGTGACGACCTGGAACTCCACGCAGTCCGCCCTGAAAGCGGCGGCTGAGGCCGACGACCTGGCGGGCCTCGACATTGACCAGGCGCCGGGTGCCCAGGCGGCCGCGTCCGTGGCGGCGGCTGCGCTGGCCCGCGCGCAGCAGGCCCAGCAGGACGCGCGGCGCTCCCGCGAACGGGCGGCCGAGCGGGCCGCGCGGCTGAGTGAGCGGCTTGACGAGGTCCGCGACGCCGAGGAGTCGGCCGACCGGCTCGCCGAGGCGACCGATCCCGTCATCCGGCTGGCCGGCCTGGCCAAGGGAATGGATGGCCACCGCCGGGTCGCGCTGACCACGTACGTCCTGCGGCACTGGTTCGAGCAGGT
>OBLW0100001493.1_pt1 | contig 19750 bp, 20 predicted proteins | sample 1520161 | NCBI WGS metagenome assembly OBLW01 (sample SAMEA3539309, study PRJEB22396) | soil metagenome | biome: tundra; feature: field; material: soil | place: USA | collected 2010-05 | depth 0.15 m | reverse complement strand
CTTTGGCCTGCTCTTCCTCCGGCGGCATCACGGCCCGCCGGTCGCCGGTGTAGTATTTGGAGCGCTGGCCGGGGAAGTTGAACTCGGTGATGCGAATGGGCAGCTTGAACTGCGTCAGAACGTCGAGCGCCTTCTGCAAGGCCGCGGGATCGAACGAATCGCCGTGCAGGTGGCCCTGCACGCCGATGCCGTAGATCGGCACGCCGGCGTCCAGCAGCTTTTGAATGTGCTTCACGTAGTCGTCCAGTCGGTTGCCGGTGGCGATGTCATAGTCGTTGACGCACAACTTCGCATTCGGATCGCCCTGCTTGACCGAAAGCGCCATCTGCCGGATGAAATCCACTCCGAAGCGCTGTTCGTAGTAGTCGGCGTGCATCATTTCGTTGTTGAGGTCGTACTCCGCGAACCGGTCGCGGTAGCGCGCGCCGATGGTCTGCCCGCGCGCGAAGACCGTAGCCTTGAAATCGTCGTCGTTCATCTCCTTCAGCCAAGGCTGAACATGGTTGGGCACGCCCCAGAAAATACAGTGGCCGCGCAGGGCAATGCCTTCCTTCTCGGCCCAGGCGAGCATGTTGTCCACCACGGTGTAATTCACCTGGCCTTTTTCCCGTTCCATCACGTCCCACTTGAAGTCGGCTTCCGGGACGCCGGCGTTGAAGTGGCTGGTAAAGATCTCCTTCCATTTGGCGATGTCTTCCGGTCTGCTACGCCCCGAAAAGATGCCGCCGGGCAGCGTGGCGCCGAACCAGAACTCATGGCGGACCTGTTCCACCGAGATCTTGGCGCCGGGCGCCGTCCGAATTACAAGCGTTCCCATGCGGTTCTTGGCGATGGACGCATCGAGGTTGGCATCCGCGGCGTACATGCCGGCCGCGCCAAGAAGGAGGAGCGAAACAACGGATTTTCGGATTCCCATGGCGGTAAATCTAGCACGGCTCGCGGCGGTGTGGAAAAATGGAGAGCGACGGTCAACTTATGGAGCGGCAACCTCACATCGCTGTCGTCGGCAGCGCCAACATCGATCTGGTCACGTACACCGACGCGTTTCCCCGCGCCGGCGAGACCATCTTCGGACGGGAATTCAGCCTCGGCTTTGGCGGGAAAGGGGCGAATCAGGCGGTCGCGGCGCGCCTCTGCGGCGCCACGGTATCGATGGTGGCGCGCGTGGGCGACGATCTGTTCGGGCCCGCCACCATCGCGAATTTCATTTCCCGCGGAATCGATGCAAGCAGCGTTTTGGTGACGCCCGGCGTTTCCAGCGGCGTAGCGCCCATCTTCGTCGAAAGCTCCGGACAGAATCGCATCTGGGTGGTGAAAGGCGCCAACGACCGTTTGTTGCCCGCGGACGTCGACGCCGCCGCGGATCTGCTGCGGCGCGCCCATATGATCGTGCTGCAACTGGAAATCCCGCTCGAAACCGTGTACTACACTCTGCGGGTGGCGCGTGAGCACGGGATTCCCACCATTCTGAACCCGGCGCCCGGGCAGTCGCTCGACCTCCGCCAGGCCGGCTTTGCGGATTACGTGATCCCCAACGAAACCGAGGCGGAGGCTCTGAGCGGCATGCCGGTGCGCAGCCTTGAAGACGCGCGCACGTGCGCCTTGCGGCTGCTGGAGGGAGGCCTGCAACGGGTGATTGTGACGCTCGGCGCGAACGGAGCGCTACTCGCTGGCGCCGACGGCGTCCGCCACATTCCCGCCTTTCCGGTCGAACCGGTCGATACCACCGGGGCCGGCGACGCGTTCATCGGAAGCCTGGCGTGCTTCCTGGCCGGGGGATACGAGGAGGCCGAGGCGATCTCGCGAGCGAACCTGTACGCCGCGCTTTCCACCATGGCCGCCGGCACGCAAAAATCGTTCGTGACGCGGGACCGCTTCGAGGCGGAGTGGAAAGCGCGTGCGGCGAATTGCGGGTAGGCGGCACGCGGCATCACTCCCCTTCCGCAGGGGATTAGTTATCTCCTATAATAGGAGACGTGCTGCAACGCAAGAAACTATCCACTACGGTCGGCGCGAGGAACTATGCTTACCTGCACAGCATGGTGAAGGCAGGCAGGGCCAAGAGCGTGGGAGCCGCGGTAGACAAGGCAGTGGAAGTGACCCGCAGGCTGGATGACCGGGCAACTTTGGAGCGTCAGACGGCCGCTTATTTCAAAGGGCTGACCTCCAAGGCTGCCGAGGAAGAGACGAATCTCGAAGACGCCTTGAGCGCCGCGACGCAAGAGATGGACTTTGACCAGCCATAACGTGTCTCCGCGCCGCGGCGAGATCTGGACCGCGACGCTGGGCAGCCCGCCGGTTCGGCATTGGGTGCTGGTGGTGTCGCTCGACTCCCGCAACACGAGCGAACGGGTCGATTCCGTTCTGATCGTTCCCTTTGGCAGCCAAGGCGCCGACGGTCCAACCACCATTCACTTCGAACCTGGAGAGACGGGACTGCCGGGGCCATCCTGGCTAAAGGGCCACTTCATTAACACGCTCAAGAAATCGCTCCTCCGAGAACGCTTGCCGCGCCCGCTTTCGGCCGTGCGGATGCGCCAGGTCAGTCTGGCAATTCAGCGCGCGTTTGACCCGGACTCGCCGCCGCGCAGGGCGTAACGGACGGCGCGCTTCATCCCCGTGGCGTCGGTACGTTGCGGGAGAGTTTGTACGCCAGACCTTATTCGGACTTGCAGGCCCTAGATCTCAAGACCGATTGTTACGCCCTCTTAAAGGGCTGCGGTCATCCTGCTGGATTTTTGCCACCGCCTGATTTCGTCCGAGACCCGCACGTCAGCAAACTGACTCGGGTGCTGGAGGAATTCGAGCAAAAGTCACTGCCGGCTCCTAGTCTGTAGGCTGCCATATTGTCGGGAGCACTCCGCCACGGTAGGGGCTAATCAATTTACAGAATGAGCGCTCCAATACGCCTTCGCCGGCGTTGTCCATCACGACTGTTTCCTCCGGATCATCCGGGAATAAGCCAGTCTGATGAAATACCAAGCCAGATACGGCATGAATTCCAGAATCGTAAACTTCTCGTCTGCGCTCTGTACTGGCTTTGCAAACGGCGCATCCCCAGTACGGCGTTGAGCAGTTGCAGGCCGCCGCGCGGCAGATCGCCAGCAAGGGAAGATCGCGGTCCAGCGCGTCGCGGAGCATGGCGCTTTCGAGCCGGTCGCGGTCCTGGTCCGGAGGCTCGGTTATCGGCAGCGCGCGCCCATCACCGCCCGCGACGGATACGCGAACTCGATTCACCGTATTCTGGCCCAACAACCGTAGCTACGGTTTAGAAAGAGAGCCGGGCGCTCAACTGGAACTCGCGCCCCGGCGTCGACGCCTCCGTGATAGTCCCGAATTGCGGCGTGTTGACGAAGCGGTTCGGCGTGTCCCAGTTCGAATGGTTCAGCCCATTGAAGGCTTCGCCGCGAAGTTCCATGTGCAGGCGCTCGGCGAGCACGAAGGAACGGACCAGTGCAAAGTCCATCGTCTGCATCCCTGGCCCGTAGACCGTATTTCGTCCCACGTTGCCGAAGGTGTACGCGGCGGGAGTGCTGAACGCGGAGGGATTGAACCATTCCGACGTGGTCCGCGTGCCCGCGCCGAATACCGTCTGGCCGGTGTAGTTCGCACGGATCGGATTCTCACCCACGATCGTACCGGCGTTGGCGGTGTCGCCGAATACCGAGATGGTGAACGGGAATCCGCTTTGAATCTGGAAGATCGTCGAAAGGCGCCAGTTGCGCGTGAGCGAGCGCGTCCACCCGGCGGCCTCCAGGGTAGGCAGTTCATAGACGACACTCGCGGAGAAGCGATGGCGCACGTCGCACGCGGGCCCTTTCTCCGCGTTCAAATCACTGTCGTTCTGCGGGATTGCGGACTCCGCCATGGGTGAACGGAATTCCGGCGCATCGCTCAGGTTTTTCGCGAACGTGTAGTTACCCAGCAGGCTCAGCCCGTGCGAATAGCGCCGCCGCACGTTTACATAGCCGGCGTCGTACCAACTGCGAGCCCGGTTCTCAAGGTCGTTTACCGAACTCACCGGGAACGTGCTGCTTGCTACGTTAATCGTGCTTGGGAAGACCGTGCCGGGCATGAAAGTTGCGGTGGCATAGGGCCGCCGGGGCTGAATCGCGCCCGGTCCGGGTTGCGCGTTGTTGATCAGAACGGCTTCCTGCAAGTGTTCCCCACGCTCGCCGTGATAACCCGCCTCCAGCGTGGTATTGGGCCCCAGGCTCTTCTCCAGGGATCCGCTCCACTGCTGCACGTACTGCGCCGGCGCGTGAGGGTCGAAGCCTGTGAAGCTCACCACCGTCTGGCCAAGCACCGGTTGCGGGAAATTGAAGCCGCTGATTTGCGGAGTGAAGTTGTCGCTCTGCTGGGTGATGGGGAAAAGCACAGGTACGTTGTGCAACTCGTTGCACCACGTGTTCATGTCGATGGGCATATAGAAGATGCCGTAGGAGGCGCGCAAAACGATGCCGCTGTTCTGGATGTGGTGTGCAATGCCCAGCCGCGGCGCTAAGCGCAGTTTCGGCGGATACTGCAAGCCATTCGGCGTCCCAGTCTGGCCGCCGATGAAAGCTACCAACTGACCGTTTTCCTGTTCGATGTTGCTCCATCCGCGATTTGGGTCCACCAGAGGCGATTCGAATTCGTAACGCACGCCGGCATCGATGGTCGTGGTAGACGTGACGCGCCAGGTGTCTTGCGCAAAGGCGTCCAGCGACCAGTTCCGCAGGTTCATGTTGGGCACCCCGGCCTGCAACTGCCTCGATGCCGGATCGCCCAGCAGGAAACTCGCCAGCGCCGATCCCGTGCCGTCGTTCGTCAGCGTTTCGGTGGTGAAGCCGGGTGTGAATTGGTAGTAGCCGCGGCTCTGGACCAGCGCCCACATCGGCCAGATCACGCGCCGCAAAGCTCCTCCGAACTTGAGGCTGTGGCTGCCGGTTTGCCGCGATAGCGCTTCGCGGCCTTCAACCGTGGTGTTCCACTGTTCCATGGGCGTCGCTTGCCAGGAGTCGCCGAACGGCGTGTAGCCTTGGACGTTGAAATAGGGCGCGCCCCAGCCCTTCTGTCCGCCGAAGTTCGTCCCCGTGATTCCCAGCGCGTCCACGATGTCGTTCACGCCGTTGTCCTGCGCCCAGTGGGACATGGCGAGCCGGGAGACGCCCACGGACGCCGTGTTGACCATGGCCGGCGAGAGGATGTGCGTCCAAATAATAGAGCCGTTCTGGGAGGCGTTGTCGAAGTCGTAACCGTACCCGGGCAGGTTCTGCGGCGTGAAGCCATCCTCGTGGCTCGACGAGTACCGGACATTGAGCGTGTCGTTATTGCCGAAATTGCGATCCACGCGAATCGTGCCCTGATTGTTGCGTTCGGTCGCATCGCGCACGTCGAGCAGGTTATTGGAATCCTGTCCGGCGCCGAATACCGCCGGCGTTCCGTTCATAGTCATGCCATAGCCCATGTCGCCCATGGTGTTCGGGCGCGGCACATAATTCTGAAGCATCAGGGCCGCCGCCGAATTGAGACGTATGGATGGAATGACGTCGTTCGGGAACGGGTTGCGCAGGGTCTGTGGATTCGCGGTAGTCACCGGCAGCGCCGGGTTGTAGTTCGGATTCGCGCGGGAACTGGCGGGGTCGTAGATGACCTCTCCGCTTCCGCTGAAGTCGCCCCCCGCTTCCGCGGCTGTCGGCACGGTGTCCATTGCGGTCTGCGCCTGCGTCTGATAGAAGCCCTCGTAGTTCGCGAAGAAGAACGTCCGTTTCCCGAAGAGCGGGCCGCCGGCCGAGCCTCCGTAGTTATTCTGCCTCAGATAGCTGGTCTCGGGCATCTCATTCCACGTGCGCGCGTCGAGCCTATTGTTCCGCAGAAACTCATATGCGGTCCCGTGAAGCTGGCTGCCGCCCTGACGCGTTACGATATTCACTTCGCCGCCGCCCGCGCCGCCCAGTTCCGCCGAGTAATTGCCTGTCTGTACTTGAAACTCCTGCACGGCATCCGGCGAGAGACTCAGGTTCATGGTGTTGAACGTCGGGTCCGTGTTCGTGACGCCATCGAGCAGGTAATAGTTGGCGTCGGGACGGTTGCCCCCGATAGTGATCGCGGACCTTTGGCCGGGACGCCAGTACAGCGGGCTCATGTCGCCGGTCTGGGCGCCGTGGCCCACGTGCGCATCGGGCACGGTGAGCGCCAAGTCGATCAACATTCGCCCGTTAAGCGGCAGATCCTGAATTGACTTCGGCTCCACCACTTCGCCGATGCTGGCATCCTGCGTCTTCAGGTTCTCGGTAAACGCGACGACTTCCACGGTTTCGGACCTTGCGCCGAGCTGCAGCAAGAGATCGATCCCCATGTGCTGGCCAACTTCGAGAACGATATCGCGTTTCTGGTCCGCGAACCCGGCGGCGCTTACTTCGAGCCTGTATTCGCCGGGCGCCAAGTTGGGCGCTTCGAACAGACCTTCGGAGTTGGTGGTCGTCTGCCGGGCGGCGCCGGTTGCCTTGGCCGTGACGCTGACCCGCGCCGCGGGAACGGGCGTCTGCGCGGGATCCTGAACTCTTCCGCTCAACGTCGCGAAATTCGTCTGCGCGACCATCGGCCAGCAGGCCGCGAAAAAGAATGCCAGTAACTTGGACACAGTTAGCCTTTCATGCACCGTAAGAGCGTTTTGATTGCGCCTTGCGTCGATGGAGGGTCTCAGCGAACCTATCGTCAATGAGATCCGCAGCTCGATCATTGTGCATCGGGCCCGGGACACCAACATCAAGATTAATAGTCTGGCACCTGTTAATCGTCTATCAAATAGTGCAAATACACTAGAAGCTGGCTGTCGGCGCCGCTTACGTTCCAGCCATGGCATCTCGAAACGCCCGGAAAATCTGCGCGTCGGGGCCGTCCATGCGGGCTTCGGGGTGCCATTGGACGGCCAGGGCGAAGCGCTTTCCGGGGACTTCGAGAGCCTCTACCACGCCGTCGGGCGCGGTTGCAGTCAGCAGCAGGCCGGGTGCTATCTTGCCGGCGGCTTGATGGTGGCGGGAGTTCACCATGTAGCTGGGCGTTCCCAGAATCCGCTCCAGCCGGCTGCCCGGCGCAATGCGGATTTCGTGGGCGTTGCGGAGTTTCCTGTGGTTGTGTCCCTCGATGTGCTGCTCGAGCGTGCCGCCCAGTACGGCGTTGAGCAGTTGCAGGCCTCGGCAGATCGCCAGCACGGGAAGATCGCGGTCGAGCGCGTCGCGGAGCAGGGCGCTTTCGAGACGGTCGCGATCCTGGTCCGGCGGCTCGGTTACCGGCAGGCGGGCCTCGCCGTAGAGCGCCGGGTCCACATCCGCGCCGCCGGCAAGGCACAGGCCGTCGACGCCGTCGAGCGTCGCGATGTTCTCCACCGGCTCGATGCCCACGGCGATCAGAGCGCTGCGGTAGGCCTCCCGCTTGGCCTCGGGCGAGCTGACGCCAAATGGAAGAGCGGCCCTCACACACCCACGCGGAAGCGCGTCCTTCCGGTCCGGATGGCGTTCTGGTCCTGGTGCGGCTCGCCGTCGCATTCGATGGCGATGGTGGTCACCGGGTCGTCCGGGGCTTTCTCCGGCAGGCCGGTGAAGCGTACGCGGAACTTCTCCTGGACGAATTTCACCTCTTTGCCGGTGGCCGCCAGGCGCGCCGACTTCACCTGGTTGGTGAGCCCGCCCAGCGCCACGGTTTCGCCCGGCCAGAAGTGTACGTGCATGAAGAGCGTGTTGCCTTCGCGCGTGAAGTTGGCGAACGTCGAACGCGTGACCTGGCACTTCTCCGATTTGTGGATGCGGTCGCCGTTGCGCGCCATCCAGCGGCCCACCGAGGTCAGGATCGCAACCGATTCCGGCGGGATCGACCCGTCGCCCGTGGGGCCGATATTCAGCAGGTAGTTGCCGGTATCGCGCGCGCACGTGACCAGGTTGCGGACGATGGTCTTGGGCGTCTTCCAATCGTCGTCGGCCTTGTGATATCCCCAGCTTCCATTCATGGTCATGCAGGATTCCCAAGCCTGGTCGTTGGACGCCCGGATGGTCTGTTCCGGGGTGGTGAAATCGCCCGGAAGGCCGTTGCGGTTGTTGACCAGGATCTGCGGCTGAAGCTGGAACACCATGTCGTTCATCTTTTCCGATTCCCAGCCGGCGACGTTGAGGGGCCAGTTGACGTCGTACCAGAGCACGTCGATTTTGCCGTAATTGGTGAGCAGCTCGCGGATCTGGCCGTGGATGTAGTCGACGAAGCGGCGGCGGGCGGCTTCGTCGGTGGCGCAGCGCGCGCCATCGGGGTGATGCCAGTCCATGAGCGAGTAGTAGAAGCCCACGCGCATCCCTTCGGCCCGCGCGGCTTCCACGTACTCCTTCACCAGGTCGCGTCCGGGGCCTTGCTTAGGCGCGCAGTAGTCGGTGAGCTTGGTATCGAAGTTGCAGAAGCCTTCGTGGTGCTTGGTGGTCATCACCATGTACTTCTGGCCGGCCTGTTTGGCAAGCTGCGCCCAAGCGCGCGCGGCGTTGGGTTTGGGATGGAAGCTGGCGGCGAGCTTCTGGTATTCCTCAATGGGAATGCCCTCTTCCTCCATGGCCCATTCGTGCCTTCCAAGCTGGCTGTAGAGGCCCCAGTGGATGAACATGCCGAAGCGGGCCTCATGCCACCATTTCAGGCGGGCCTCGCGGTCGGCATCGCCGGCAGCGGCGCGGGCAGGGGAGGCTGCCGCGGCGGCGGAAGCGGCGGCCACAAGCTGAAGGTAATCGCGTCTGGTCATCTGCTCTCCTCCAGCTATCCGTGGCCCAACTGCATCACCCAGCCGATGCCGAAGAGGGCCACCATGAAACAGACGAAGACGTACGCGCCGTAGTGCAGCCGCTCGCGGTCGGTGTTCTTGGTGACAATTCCCATGACCACGGACGTGAAGAGCGAAAACAAGAAGGCGGCCTCGAAATGCGAGAGGTTCATGGTCATTAGTCTTTCCTTCCGGCGGCGATTTCGAAGACATCCACCATCGCCAGCACGTTCAACAGCCCCGCCGTCACCAGAAACTTGGTTCCGTAATCGTGAACAGCCCCGGCTATGTCGGGTTGGGTATACCCGAGCCAGGAAGTCAGCAGGTACAGGATGCCGGAACAGACGTCGCCGATGAATCCGCCGGTGTTGATCAGGGTGGTGAGCAGATCGCCGGACTGCGGTTGAAACATGGCGCCGCGCATCATCAGCCCGCAGACGAACATGCCGGTGACCGAGAGCCCCAGCAGCACGCCGCGCCCGGTGCGTTTCAGCAGCAGATGGCCGCCGCCGGGAATCAGCCAGCCCAGCGCGACGGCCGGGCCCCACGCGCCGATGGACGGCATCGGCTGCTTCTGTTTCTCTTCGATTTCCTTCGCCATAAGCGGTATCTTTCGAGTTTAACAGCTTCGTTGTTACGGCTTGGGGTTGCGAATCGTGGCGGCGATCCTGGCGGCGCGTTCGCGGGCCACATTCATGTACGATTCGTTGGCGACAATGCGGTCGAGCAGCGGAAGGTACTGATCCAACGCCACCAGGCGCTTGCGGTCCATGGCGGTTTCGATTTGCAGGAGCGCGTTGACCACGCCCAGCTTGTCGTACTTGGCGGTGCGCTCGAGCTCGATATGGTCGCGGGCCGTTTCACCCATGCGCTCGAACCAGTCCGTCAGCGCGCGGGCGGAAATGTCCTCGGTGTAAGTGAACTTGACTTCGCCCTTCTGGGCGCCGTTCTCGTAACGGAAGATCTTCGTCCCGGTGAACGCCACCTTGGCGGAAGATTGGATCGGGCGCTTGAAGTATTCCAGCTTTTCGGCGAGGCCAAATACTTCGCCGGCATCGGACTCGCCCAAACGGAAGCTCAAAGGATTGTCGTCGTCGGGCGCTTCGCGGTATTCCGCATTTCCGCCGCTGTCCAAGGCGATCTGGAAATAGGCGGGAGTGCTCCCCGGGAAGGAGCGGGAGTAAAAGAGCCCCGGACCGGCGGCCACGCCGAGTGCGGCCGCGAAAAGCAGCGCCAACAACACCTTCATACCAGCGCTCCGGACAACCGCCGTTGGGCGGCCAAATGCGTGGCGTGGCAGATGGCTACCGCCAAAGCGTCCGAAGCGTCTTCGGATTCGATGTCCTCCGTCAACCGGAGCAGCGACCGCACCATGGTCTGGACCTGGCGCTTATCGGCCCGGCCATATCCCACCACGCTCATCTTGATTTCGAGCGGCGAGTATTCCGCTACCGCCAGGGCCGCTTCCGCGACAGTCAGCAAGGCGACTCCCCTCACATGCGCCAGTTTCAGCGCGGTCTTCACGTTGGCGGAGAAGAAGATCCCTTCCACGCCGGCCGATTCGGGAGCGTATTCGGCAATCAGCCGCCGCAGCCCCTGGGCGATTTCCAACAGGCGTTTCTCCAACGGCCATTTTGGGCTGGTGCGAATGACCCCGGCGACCACCATCCGATGCCCCAGTCCATCGGCTTCGATGACTCCGTAGCCGGTGCGTTCCGTTCCGCAATCGATTCCCAGCACCCGCACTTACTGCGCCAGCGCCTCCAGCTCCTTGTCGTCGATGTCGAAGTTGGAGTAAACGTTCTGGACGTCGTCGTGTTCTTCCAGGGCTTCGCTGAGCCTCATCATGGAAGCCGCGCTCTTGCCTGCCAGCTTGACGAGGTTCTTGGGGACCATGGCGATGGCCGCTTCGGTGGGGTGCAGGCCGGCGGCGGCCAAGGCCTTGAGCACGACATCGTGAGCTTCGGGAGCGGAGAGGATTTCCCAGTGTTCAGAGTCGCCGCGCAGATCGTCGGCTCCGGCATCGAGCACGATGTTCATGAGCTGGTCCTCGCTGGCCTTATCGCCGGGGATGAAGATCTGGCTCTTGCGCTCGAACATCCAGGCGACGGCGCCCTGTTCGGCCATGTTGCCGCCATTCTTGGAGAAGACATGGCGGATATCGCTGACGGTGCGGTTGCGGTTGTCGGTAGCCACGTTCACCAGGACGGCCGCGCCGCCCGGACCGTAGCCCTCAAACATGACTTCCTCGATCTGTCCGCCTTCCAGTTCGCCGGTTCCCCGCATAACGGCCTTCTTGATATTATCGGCGGGCATGCTGACGGCTTTGGCGGCCAGAATGGCGGTACGCAGACGGGGATTCCCGTCGGGATCGCCGCCGCTGCGGGCTGCGATCATAATCTCCTTGATGATGCGCGTGAAGCTTTTCCCGCGCTTGGCGTCCAAGGCCGCCTTCTTATGCTTAATCGTGGCCCATTTGGAATGGCCTGACATGTGAACCTCTCGCGGGGGAATGACAATTCTATGAATCGACGTATTGAGGATAGCAGAATCGGGAATAAGGCTCAAGCATGAATCAGTTGCGCAAACGCATCAGGAACCATGCGACCCCGAATACGATTAGGGCCGATGCCGAAACCTGCACGGGGTGAAGCTTCGCCGCCAAACGCCCGACTAGCCGGAATACCAACGCCACGACGACGATCGCAATGGCTTCGGCCGCCGCGGCGCCGGCCAGTACCCAACCCGCGCCGTAGCCGGTGCTCTGCAGGAACAAGTGGAAGTACAACCCGTGAAACGCGCCCAGAACACCCGCAACCAGCCAACGGGCCCCCCCATGCGGCAACAGCAGAATCTCGACGGCCAAATACGCCACGGTCAATGCCGCCGCGGCCTCGACGAATCGGGGCACAGGCTGCCACGCGATGTGGGGCGCGACCAGAACGGATACCACCTGCCCGGCGAAAAACATTCCGCTCACCGCAAGGAGTTCCTTACGCCCGCGCGCGGCCAAGACCAACGTCAACAGGAAGAGCGCCTGCACCGCGCCGCCGATAGCGCGTGCGAAGCCCGCCGCCGACTGAGTCACGGCGAGCTCCCACCGGGACGGCGGATGGAACCGCAGCGCAGCGTGCGTGTAGACCAGGTCGAATACCGCCTCATCGCGCAGGCCACCCGTTTGCACATGCAATAAATGCAGGTGATTCGGGACGGATACCGCCGCAAGCCGGCAGGTGACGTCCAGTTGGTCGACAGGCGCGGCGAATTCATATTCCGCCTTGCACACGTAAAAGTTCCGGTCCGAATCCGGGCCGCAGCTTTGGCTCAGCCGCCTGGCCTCGCGGCCACCGCTGGAAAACCCAACCTGCTCGATCAAGGTGCGCTCGGGGTCCTGAATATGCTGAATCTCGTAGAGCGGCATGCGCAGTTCATAATGCCCGAGCCTGCCGTCCAAGGTCAGGTCTCCAAAGCTCATGCTGATGGCGTGCGCGAACGCCGGCGAACCGAACACGAGCAACAGCGCCGCCGGAATGGCCTTGGACCGCATCAGCCGGAAATCCAATTCGGTCGGATCCACCCCAGAGAAACTCCTGTCATCAGCAGTCCGAGCGCCAGCACCACGGCGGCGGAGGCGACAGGCGTCCAGCGGAAAAACCGATTGCTCAATCTACTCGTGTCCAGCAGGACGCTGGCGTAAACGACCAGCGCTCCGATTCCGATTAACACGAGGGACAACCCCAGGCTGAAGGAGACCAACAACAGCAGACCCAGGGCCACGCGCCGCATGGCAACCGCAGTCAGGAGCAGGACTAAAGCGGATTCGCACGGCGCCAATCCGCCGCTCACTCCCAAGGCTGTAAGGCTCGACCATGAGACTTCGCCGGGCATATGCGTGTGGCCCCCTGGACTGTGGGAGTGAGGATGGTGGCGATGGTCATGACGCAGACGCTTGTGCAGCATCCACGCGCCGACGGCGACGATAGACAGCCCGGACACCGCGCCCAGGACACGAGTCACTTGCTCGGGGACGACATACCGAAAGAGAAAAAGAGTGGCCAAGCCCAGCAGGAAAACGCTAATGGTATGCGTGAAGGTCACCATCGCGCCCAGGAACACGGCGTGCCTGAGAGTGCCGCGCGAGCCCACCAGGTATGCCGCCACGACGGTCTTGCCGTGTCCGGGCGTGAGCGCGTGGGCGGCGCCCAGAATGAAGGCAATGGCTATAGCCGTTGCCAACATCCAGGGCGTGAGCTGCTGTTGATGCAACAACCCGGTGAGCGCACCTGGCCGCAATGTTCCCTCCCTTAATATTCCGGTTCAAAAGTCCGGTAACGTATTCTTGTGCTGGCAAACGCCGGGCAGAAGCCCGGCGGCAGCCCGGAAGGGCTGGCCCCACAAGGCCCGATCGCCTATTTCGATGCGGTCGCGGGCTGCAGCATCTGTTTGTACTTCTGGCGTGCGGCTTCCACCCGCTCGAAATGAGCCTGCAACTCGCCCGGGGCGTAACTTGAGGCGTATTGCGGGTCATGCAGTCGCCCATCGATATAGTCCAGAACCGCGAGCCGCTTGGCGACGAGGGCGGACAGGTGCTCGCGATCGAGTATGGGCTGGCCCGCGACAGTCACATAGACCGGCGTCGTGTGAGCCAGTCCGCCATTGGCGGTGCGCACGCGAGCCGCGATCCACTGGCTGGAATCGACTGGAATGCGGGCATCGAACGTCAACTCGCGGCCGGGATCCTTCGATACCTCCGCGCGCACAACTTGCCCCTGAGCGACGATTTCGAGCGCGGTGGGGGAACCGATCTCCGGCGGCGCCCAGGCCCGCGCCACAACGTGCACGGTGGCCTTTGATGGCAGCTTCAGTTGGTCGCCGGGCATGACATTATCCACCTTCAGCGACAGCATGGGACCGTCGGTCACGAAGGTGTGGCCTTTCTTCATCGCATCGAACCAGCTCTCCGGTGAGAACCCGGAGCCGATATAGGCGTAGGTTCGCACTTCCCCAACCGTGGCGGCCCAGGGAATGTCCGCTCCGGCGGCGGCGGTCAAGGGCACGCCCAAATTGAGGAAATCATAATAGTCGTCGACGCCGAGCCGCCGGAACTGCATGATCTCGAAAAAATCCAACTTGCGCTGGATGACATTGATGGTGGAGTCCCAAGTAGGGACCAGGTCGGCGCGCGACCGGCGATAATATTCGGGCGCCCAGGAGAGGTGCGCATAGCCGGTCAGGCCGCCGCGCGCGTGAGCGCCGTCGAACATGACGTCATAAAGATGGAATCGCGCCATGTCGAACACGGGCTCCGGGAGGTTCAAAGCAAGAGTATGGCCCTGCTGGTCGATGGTCATGCTGGGGTCTTCCTGACCGGACGACAATGCAAAATCCCCCTCCTGATGCTTCGCATTGTTGGCGAAGCCCTGGGGGAAGGTAAGCAGCTTCAACGTTCGTTGCTGGACCACACTCAGCAAATGTACGTCTTCGGCGCGCGCCCATGTCAGGAGGAACTGGTCGTGTTCGGGCTTGGTGCGCGGGTAGTGGACATGATCGTCGCCCGAGTACCAGCCCTGCTTGGCCATATCGACCCAGCGCTGCAGGCGCACGGTACGCTTCATGTCGTCGCCCGGCTTGACGTCGAATTCCTCGAAGACGGGCAGGTATTCGAGCCCCCGTTCGACCGCCAGCCGCCACCTGCCGGCCGGCAGTTTGATGGAGAACGGCTGGGAAACGAAATACATGGCGGGCTCTTTCCAGAACGGATAAGCGGAGATGCCCCCATAGATGCTCGACCGGGTCTCGTTGTTCTTGTAGTCGCCGATGGTGAGCCGGACCGGACCGATATCGCCCGGTTTCCACGGTTTGGGATCATAGAAGTCCGGGACGCGCGTGTATGGCGGGACCACCGTGCCGTCGGGCGGTGTCCGCCACTTGCCATCGGCCAGCGACGTGATGCAAACCATGGCCGGGACTATGCCGCCCGCGCCATCGCGGATTTCCACGGTCAGAGATCCGACGCCGATCTGGGCGGCCATATACCTCAACAGCACAACCAGAACGACCGCTCCGGCACAGCGTATGAACAACGATAGCTTCATGGGGGCCTCGTTTCGGACGGGGTTATCGGAACCACCAATTATACAACCTCCGAGAATCCGTATTGCGTGTGCGTTTCGCGGCTTGGCGCGGCATCACAGCGCCGGGGAGGAGCGCAAGATGAACCTGGCGGGGTCGGGGGTGACCACACCGACGGGATTGGCAGGCGGAAGCGCCTGCCCCACCAGGAATTCAGGAACGAACCCAATTTGGGAGGCAGGTTGTTGATTCGATGGGGGTAGGACGGGTTCTGAGGCGCCGGTTGCGGGCGGTTCCGGGGGCTGATCGGCGGCCCCCAGGTCCTGGAGTTCCTTGAGGGCGCGGTCGTAGTTGCGGTGGATGGCATTGACGCGGCGCTGGAGGCGATCGAAAACCTTGTCGCCAAAAAAGAGGACCCGGCCCTCGGGGTGCTTATTCGATAGGAAACTGCTTTCCGTACGCCAGGCTTCGTATTGCCAGAAGGAGGCTTCAGCCCGGTTGAGACGGCGGAATAGCCAGTCGCAGACGACCAGGGTATCGACCAACATGCGGCGCTCAGGCACGGACGTGTCGAAGCGCTCCTGGTATTCGGCGAGGAGAGCCTCGAGTTGAGCCGGATCTTCGCCGGGAATGACTTGGGCTTGGGCGTCGATGCCGGACTTGAGGGCATTGAAGCGGGAGACGGCTTTTCCACCGGGCGAGCGCGGGCCGGTAGACCGCTGGGCATTCTGACGGTTGGCGTCGATTTGTTTGAGTGTTGCCATAAATCCTTCCTGGCTTGACGGTAGCAGGGAGGCAGGCTGGGGTTAGGCCTGGGAGAACCGAAAGTGGTTTGGATTCAGTGAGATAATTATTTTAATTTGATGTGATAGCCCATGTCGTACTGGCGATCTCGAAGATAATCTCCGTGCCAATCCATTCGGTCTTGGCCTTGACGAAGTTCAGGCGGGCGTCCACGACGCGCCAGACCACCTTCTTGCCCGGCGCAAATTCCGCGATCTTCTGCGTGCTTTGGTGAACGTCCTGGTAGTGGAACTTGAACTCGGCGCCAAGCTGGTCAGTGCTGCCGTCGATCTCTTCCGACCACCAGCCGCGAACATTATTGACTGCGGCGAAGACTTGCTCGGGAGACTCGTCTACCGTAAACGACGTGGCGTAACTTTGGTCTGTCATGCTCTTTGCTCCTTCGGGTTGGGCTTCCCTTTGCCGGTTGCAATCAAATTTCGCAGGCTGCCGCCGATATACACGCCCCACGCGTTGGAGCAGACATCGAAGCACTCATATTCGGGAACAAGACCCAGATGGGCGAAGCGAACCTCCGTCTTATCGCCCCTCCGGGAGATCTCAAAGCCGATCTCCGTATCCTTCCATTCGGTCTTATCTTCCGTGAAATCGAAATAGTTGTCCAGGACATGCCAGACAACTTTCTTGCCGGGGACGAATTCAGTCACCCGGATGGCGCAGCGGTGGACGTCCCGATAGCGATAAGTGAACTCGGCGCCGAGCTGGCCGGCGCCGCCTTCAATTTCCTCCGACCACCAACCGCGAACGTTGTTGATGGCGTTGAAGACTTCTTCCGGGCTTTGGTCCACCGTAAAGGCCGTGGTGAAATTCTGGCTGGTCATGAGTGGCTTTCCCATCCTCTCTCGGCGCCCTGCCGTTATGCGGCGCGCGCCTCTAATCTGTACAACCGGCGAGGAGCCCAAAACTCATCGGTGGCTGTTATCGCTCCGGGCCTTTTGCTTCTTGTTCACCTAACGGGAAGCGATCACTTGGGTGTCAAATGGGTCAGGGCGCCGGGATTGGCGTCTTCCAGCATCCACAGCGAACCATCGGGGCCTTGTTCCACATCGCGGATGCGGTGGCCCACATCCCAGCGCTCGGCGGTTTTGGCGCCGCCATGGCCGTCAAAGACGATGCGGATGAGCGTCTTGCTCGCCAGGCCGGTGACGAAGCCGCTGCCGTTCCATTGCGGGAAGGTCTGGGAGCCGTGGTAGAACATCAGATTGCCCGGCGCGATCACCGGCACCCAATAGAGCACCGGCTTCGCCAGGTCGGGCCGCGTGTCGGGATTGGCAATGGGCACGCCGTTATAGTTCTGGCCATAGGAAACCAGCGGCCAGCCATAATTCTTGCCCTTCTCGATCAGGTTCAGTTCGTCGCCGCCGCGCGGGCCATGCTCGAGCTCCCACAATTCGCCGGTGGGGGAAAACGCCAGTCCGTAGGGCGTGCGGACGCCGCTGGCCCAGGTTTCCGCCGGCGTCAGATTCGGGCCGGGAAAAGTATAGGTGCTTACCACCTTCGCGGTCTTGGCGGCTTCGGTGTCACTGGGCGGATCGATCAGGGGAATGGTGGCAGCGCCGGTTTTGCCGAAGTTGGGATTGCCAGGAGCTGGTTTGCCGTCGAGCGTCAGGCGCAGGATCTTGCCTACGGGCTGGTTTGGATCCTGGGCGGGCGTCATGCGCTGGCGGTCGCCAACTGCGAGGAACAGAAACTGGCCGTCGGGTGAGAAGGCGACCTGCGCGCCTTCCTGCCCGCCCTTGCCCTTGGGCATCTGGCGCCACAACACCTCGAAATTCTCAAGCGAAGCCGAGGAGGCGGTGACGTTCAGCCTGGCGCGCGCGAGCGCCAGTCCCCCGCCATAGTCACCCGGCTCGGCATAGGTGAGATAGATACTGTGGCCGGTAGCGTAATGGGGCGAGAGGAAGACGCCGTGCATGCCGTTCTGGCCCGAATAATAGACTGAGGGCGTATTGCCCACCTGAATCTTCTCTCCCTGCTGCGTTACCAGCCAAATGGGCCCAACCTTTTCCGTGACCAGCATGCGGCCATCGGGCAGGAAGGCCAGCCGCCAGGGCAGTTTGAAAGTGGCCACAGTCGTCAGGGTGAAGGGCAGGCCGGCTTCGGGCTTCTGTTCGCCCACATTGACCTGGGCCCAGGCGGCCACCGACGCCAGGGTGAAAAGCAACAACGTTTGAAAGACAGCCATCGGCTTCCCTCCCGGATGGTATGTATACTGGACATCGTACCGCATAAGGATTGTACCAATGTCGTTTTCGATTGTCTCGCGTACCGTAGCGACTGGGATTTTACTTACCGCTTTCGCCGTTGCAGCCGCCAGTCCACCGATTCCACCACCGTCCACCGACGTTTCGTTAGCAAGCAAACCGGGAAAGGAAACGGCGGTCTTTGCCGGGGGCTGTTTTTGGGGCGTTCAGTCCGTGTTTCAACGCGTGAAGGGTGTTCTATCCACGACCGCCGGCTACTCGGGCGGGTCCGCCAAGACCGCCACCTACGAGCAGGTCGTCACGGAAACCACCGGACACGCGGAGTCGGTCGAGGTGACCTTCGATCCGTCACGCATCACGTATGGCCAGTTGCTGCGGATCTATTTTTCGGTCGCGCACGATCCGACAGAGTTAAACCGGCAAGGACCGGACGTGGGCACATCCTACCGGTCGGCAATCTTCTATGCCAACGAGGAGCAGATGCGTCTCGCGAAAGCGTACATTGCGCAACTCGACCGGCAGAAGGTCTTTCCAAAGCCGATTGTGACCGAGGTGACGCCGCTCAAAGCTTTCTATCGCGCCGAGGACTATCATCAGGACTACGCTTACCACAATCCCGACAACCCATATATTCAGGTTTGCGATCGTCCTAAGATCGAAGCGCTGAAACAGCAGTTTCCGGAACTGTTCGTGGAATATAAGCCCAAGAAGTAGGAAGACGCTCCAGGCCCTGGGGACACACCGTCAAGGACCGTGGCGTCTATAGCACCGATCCGGTGGATTTTCCAGACATCGCCCAGAAACTCTCCGCCGAGGTTCCGTCCGGACGGAGCCAACGGGGCATTATGATCTGCGGCAGCGGCGTTGGCGCCGCGATCGCCGTGAACAAGGTCCGCGGCATGCGAGCGGCGGTGTGCCACCGTCTCGCCCGCGCTGACGCGTTTCCGCAGGCGCGCCATTCCTAATCGCGGAGACCACCGCTGAACTCGTCCGGAGCCGGCAACCTGGGATCTTGCCGAGGATGTACTGTTTATGGTACATGTATGACAGAAGGTACAAGAACGAAAGGGATGACGGAAGGGAGGACTTGGCTTTGGCGCGCAGGCGCCAGAAGGAGTTGCTGAGATGAGCAAGAAACATATGGGATCCAGCATTGATGACTTCCTGAAAGAGGAGGGGATCTTTCAAGAGGCTCAATCGCAGGCCGTGAAAGAGGTGATCTCCTGGCAGCTCGCCCAGGCCATGAAGGAAAAGAAGATATCTAAGAATCGCATGGCCACACTGCTCAAGACGAGTCGTACGCAGGTTGACCGCCTGCTAGATGCAAAGAACGACATAACGCTGTCGAGCCTCGAGCGGGCCGCGGCCATGGTTGGCCGGCGAGTTACGATTCAACTTGTATAGCCCCGGCGCCGCGTCCAGAAGCTGGAGCAGATGGAGAGGAAATAGGCTGGGGAGAGCGCGCCTGCGGAAACGCGTCAGCGCGGGCGAGACCCGGGGGGCAGCACGGGGGCAACACGAGTACGGGACGTTCACCTTGCCGACACCAGGGCGCGTGGAACGCCCCGTCTGTCCCCGGCCGCGCCGTCATGATGCCCGCGCGGCGTTAACTTGTTTCTAATGTTGCGCGTGCACAGATTGGACCAGATATACGGCAAAAAACCGGCCAATCTGTTTGATTCTAAATCGCTTACGCTGAAGAAATAGGTGCGCACAGATTGGCCGGTTTTTTTATGTTTTTTGCCAACCGATCGGGTGAGCGCCGCACCGCAATTCGTTGCCTGTCACCGAATTGCCCGAAGGACTATGTCCTATTCGTGCCGCAGAGCCGCCAGCGGATCGATTCGGGACGCTCGCCTTGCCGGCGCATAGCCAGCGAGAATCGCGGCGCTTAGGA
>OBLW0100001492.1_pt1 | contig 19750 bp, 14 predicted proteins | sample 1520161 | NCBI WGS metagenome assembly OBLW01 (sample SAMEA3539309, study PRJEB22396) | soil metagenome | biome: tundra; feature: field; material: soil | place: USA | collected 2010-05 | depth 0.15 m | reverse complement strand
GTCATCGGCCCGCAGCGCCCGCACCACGCAGCGGGTCGCCGCCTCGACGGCACCCAGCCGGTACACACGGCACTCATCTACCGCCATCGGCAGCGTGCGCCCGGCCCCGGCCTGCTGCGCCCACAGCACCGCGAGCTGCAGCCCGCCGTCGACCGCCACCGGATCCACCTGCCAGGACGGCCCCTCCCAGCCGAGGGCGCGAGCCCCGGCGACAGTGCCCTCGGCGCCGGCCGGGCCGATCCCCGGATCGGCGGTAAGGGCCTGGAACCTCGGCCCATGAAACAGCGCCGTGCCGTCATAGGGGCGGCTCAGCGGCACCAGGTTCCCCGGAGCCTCCCAGGTGCCGGATGCGGGCGCCGGACTCCCGGCCACGCTGGCCCGGTAGTGCGGCCGGCCCGCCTCGTCACGCAGGTCGAGGTCCAATGCCGGGCCGTCCTGCGCGGCCGCCTCGCGGCCGCGCAGGATGAGCCGGTGCCCACCGTCAGCCAGCCGGGGCAGCGAGATCTTTTCGAGCACCCGCAGATCGCGGATGACGACCGGGCTCGCGGCCGGGCGCCAGACCTGGGCCACGCCCGCGAACCAGTCGAGGACAGTGGCCACCGGCACGACTGGAGTGCCCCCGAGTTCGTGGTCCGCGAGGTAGCCGTAGGCCGGCTCGGCCACGGTCACCTGCGCGGCCAGGTCGTGGCCGGCTGATGCCAGCGTCCCGGCGCCCTCGGCCGCGGACAGGATGACCCGCACTTCTTCGCCCTGCGTGCCAAGCTCCGCGACGAAGGCGGCGGCGCCCGCGTCCAGTTCGATCAACGGCACCCCCGCGCTGCGGAAGCGCCCGGCGAGTTCCGTGGTGACCATCCCGCCGTGCCACGGCCCCCAGCCGATGGCGCGCACAAGGCAGTCGGGCCGCCTGGCCCGCTCGGCCGCGAGGACCTGGTTCATCACCTCGTTGGCCATCGCATAATCGCTCTGCCCCGGGTTGCCGAACTGGGCCGCCGCCGACGAGAAGACGCACAGCACGTCGAGCGGGTCGTCCGCCGTGGCGGCCAGCAGTGCGCGCAGCCCCTCGACCTTGGTGTCGAAGACCTGCCCGAACTGCTCATCGGTCTTGGCGGCGATCAGGCTGTCGGCCAGGACGCCCGCCCCGTGCACGATCCCGGTGATCGGCCCCCACCCGGATCGCGCCGCCGCCAGCGTCTCGCTCAGCGCTGCGGTGTCCCGGACGTCAACCACGGCATACCGGACACTCGCCCCCGACCGCTCGATCACGCTGAGGGTCTCCCGGATCTCGCGGACCGCCAGCACCCGGCGCGCTTCCGCGGCGACCCGGGCCGGTGCACCGTTCTGGCGTCCCGCCAGCAGCCGGATGAGGGCCGCCTCGTCGGTCGCTGCCGACAGGCCCTCGGGTTCGGCGGACAGCGGCGTCCGGCCGAGCAGCAGCAGCCGGGGCTGCTGCTGCTCGGCGAGTAGCTGCAGGGCGGCCGCGGTCACTCCGCGGGCGCCGCCCGTGGCCACGACCACCGAGTGCGGGCCGATCCGCGGGCGGGCTGGGCTCGCCGGCGTCTCGGCCAGGTCGAGGGTGAGCCGTGTTCCGTCCGCGCGCAGGCCGACCGTGCCGGCCGCGCCTCCGGTGATCAACTCGGCGACGATCGCGTCGGCGATGGCGGCTGGCGGCCGGCCGGCCGCGGCGCAGTCGATGGCCTTGACCGACGCACGCGGCCACTCCCGCGCAGCCGTCCTGGCCAGCGCGGCGAGGCCGCCCAGCCACGCCCGCGTCGGATCGGTGCGGCCGGCGCCGGCCTGCGCGGATGAGAAACTGCACAGCCCGAAGTCACCGCCGGTGTCCTGGACGGTGACGAAGACACCGCCTTCGGCCTCCATCCGGCCAGCCACCTGACGGGCCGTGCGCAGGGCCGCGCGCTCCACGTCCAATGCGGCGTCGACCGAGGCCACGCAGCGCAGGCCGTCCAGCAGGATCACGCCCCATGCGTCCGGTGGCACCTGCGCCACGACGTCGGCGCGGATGCCGTGGCCGGCCAGCCGGTCCACCACGAGCGGCGCGATGCCGGCCTCGTCATCAGTCACGGCCAGCGGCCCGGCCGTCAACCCGAGCATGGCCAGCCCGGTGGACGGCGCGGGCACCGCCCGTACCGTCCACCGGGCCAGCGGGGTGGCCTCAGCGCGAGCCGGGCTGGCCGCCGGGACCGGCTCGCTCACCCGTTCCGCCGCGGCCTCGGCGCCAGGCAGGCGGGCCCCGGACGCAGGCTCGCTCACCCGCTCCGCTATCGCACGCAGTGTCCGCAGGGTGGCGAGCGCCGAAAGATCGCCGGGCATCTCGCCGATCCGCTCCCGGACCGCGGACAGGATTTCCACCTTCTTGATCGAGTCGATTCCGAGGTCCGTGTCCAGTTCCATGTCGACGTTGAGCATCTCGACCGGATAGCCGGTCCGGTCCGCGACCACCTCCAGCAGCATCGCTCCGATGCTCTCCGCGTCCATCCCCTCCGGCCGGTCCGGGCGTCCGGCGAGAACAGCGTCCTGCTCGGCGGCAGGATCGCCAGCCTGGCCGTCTGGGGGGCTGATCGCGGGCGGGACGGCGGGACTGGCGGGCGGCAGGCCGTCAGAGCCGCCCGCCAGCGCAGCCGATTCCGGTGACTGCACCGCTGGCCGCGGGATCGCCGGCATCTCGCCGCCGCCTCCGAGCAGTCCCGCCAGCGTGGTCTCGGCCATCCGCAGGTAAGTGAGGTGGCTCTCGGTCATGGTGCGCTGGAAGTCTGCCTGAGCTGCTGCCGTCTGCCGCAGGGCGTCCTCGGTGATCCGCAGCCAGCCCTCGTCGGCGGCGGCTGGGAGGATCAGGCCCGCTGCGGCTGGAACGACAGGAAGGGCTGCGGCCAGGGGGGCCGGGATGGCCGGGAGGGATGCGGCCGGGATGGCCGGGACAGCTGCGGCCGGGATGGCCGGGACAGCTGCGGCCGGGGCTGGGACGGCCGGGGCTGGGACGGCGGCACCTGGCGGCGGCACCCCGGTGAGGTCGGCGGCAGGCGGATAGGGCCGGCCGTAATTGCCGCCGTCGATCGTGACCGTCGCCGTCGCCCTGGCCGCGGCGCGATTCTCCTCCGCGCTCTCGTCAGCTGGGGCACAGCCGTCCCACAGCGACGCGAAATCCATGGCGAGGCCGCAGACGGCCAGCCGGCCGAGTCCGTCCTGGAGGCTCGTGACCCCGTGCTGTCCTCTGCGGTCGAGGCTGACAGCGGCGTGCTCGCGCTCGCCGAGGATCTGGCCGACCAGGCCGGTGAGCGCCGCGCCCACGCCGACCTCAACGAATGTCCGCACGCCATGCGCGTACATCGCCTCGATCACCTCGGCGAACTCCACGGGCGCCGTGATCTGGGCCGCGAGGCCCTTGCGCACCTCGTCCGGGTCGGCCGGGTACACCTCCGCGTCGCGGCCCGCGTAGACATCCAGCACCGGAGCGCGCACGTCGGCCCGGCGCAGGAACTCCAGCAGCGGCTCGCTCGCCGACGCGACCAGCGGGCTGTGGAACCCGGTGGCCGCGTTCAGCCGGGCCGTGGCCATCCCCCCGGCGGCGAGCCGGCTCGCCGCGGCCTCGATCGCCTGCACTGTCCCGGCCAGGACCACCTGCCGGGGCGCGTTGTGGTTGGCGAGCCATACGTCAGGCATTCCCGCCACGGCGGACTCGGCCTGGTCCCGTGCGGCCGCCACCGCGAGCATCGCCCCGGTGGAGGATGACGCGCTGCGCATCAGCTCGCCCCGTCTGCGGGCCAGCCGGACGAGGATATCCGCGTCGAACGCGCCCGCGGCGTGCAGCGCGACCAGCTCGCCGAAGCTGTGGCCGGCTACGCAATCGGGCGTGAGTCCCAGCGCGCCGAGCACATCGAGCAGCGCCAGGCTCGCCACGGCGAGCGCGGGCTGGGCCCACTCGGTCTCGGTCAGCCGCGCCTCCTGGGCGTCGCGGTCGGCACTGGTGAAGGCCGGCGGCGGGAATACCGTGCGGTGCAGCGGAATGCCGCCGAGGTCGATCCCGGCGGCGCGGTCCCACGCCATACGCGCCCGCGGCACGTGCATCGCCAGGTCGGCGCCCATGCCGACGTACTGGGCGCCCTGCCCAGGGAAGAGGAAGCCGACCCGCCCGCCCGGCGCCGGGCCGGAGGCGCAGTGAACCATGCCGTGCTCAGGAAGTGCGCCGCCGGCCTCGATCCGCGCCGCGGCGGCGCTGAGCTTCGCGGCCAGGTCGTCAGTGTCGTGGGCCACGACGGCCAGCCGCGCGTGGTCCGTGGGCCGGAAGCTCTGCTGCGACTCGCGGGCGAGGTTGGTCAGTGCGCGTCCGAGGTCAAGCTGCCCGCCCTGCGCGAGCAGTTCCGCTGGTGATCCGGCGCTGAGCAGCACCAGCTCCGTCGGGGCGACCGGCAGGCGCCGCGCGGTGCCCGCCATCGACCCAGTGCCCGCCATCGAACCGGGCGCCTGCGTGTACTCCTCCACCGTGACGTGGAAGTTGGTGCCGCCGAAGCCGAAGCTCGACACGGAGGCGCGGCGCGGATGCCCGGCGTCCGGCCCTCCTGGCCGCACCCACGGGCGCGCCACGGTGTTCAGGTAGAAGGGACTGCTCTCCAGCCCGAGCGAGGGATTGGGCCGGTCGACCTTGATCGTGGGCGGCAGGACCTTGTGATGGAGCGCAAGCACGGCCTTGAGCAGCCCCGCCGCGCCGGCGGCGGCCTTGGTGTGGCCGATCTGCGACTTGACCGAGCCAAGCGCGCACCACTGCCGGTCCGGCCGGCCGGAAGCTCCGAAGACCTCGCGGAGCGCCGCGAACTCGGCCGAGTCGCCGGCGCTCGTGCCTGTGCCGTGCGCCTCGACGAGCTCGACCGTCTCCGGTCCGTAGCCGGCCGACTCGTACGCGCGCCGCAGCGCACGTGCCTGACCGGCTGGCAACGGCGCATAGATGGCCGTGCCCCGGCCGTCGGAGGAGGTGCCCACGCCGCGGATGACGGCATACACGCGGTCACCGTCGCGCTCGGCGTCGGTGAGCCGCTTGAGCGCGAACATGACCACGCCCTCACCGAGCATCGTCCCGTCCGCCGCGTCGGAGAAGGGCCGGCAGTCGCCAGTCGGTGACAGCGCCGGCGTCCTGGAGAAGCACGTGTACATGGTGATGTCGTTCATCGTGTCCACGCCGCCGGTGATCACCAGGTCGGAGCGGAGCAGCGAGAGCTCCGCGACTGCGGAGTAGAGCGCGGCGAGCGAGCTGGCGCAGGCCGCGTCGGTGGTGTGGTTGGTGCCGTGGAGATCGAACTTGTTCGCGATCCGGCCCGCCACCACGTTGGTGAGCAGCCCGGGGAATGTCTCCTCCTGCCAGGGCACGAAGTGGGCCGCGATGCTGTCGCAGATCGACTGGGCCTGCGGCTCGTCCACCCCGTGCTCGCGGAGCGCCTTGAGCCAGACCGGGCGGTGCAGCCGGGCCGTCGCCTCGACCACCAGGTGCAGCGATGAGACGCCGAGCAGCACGCTGACCCGTTCCCGGTCCGCTGGCCAGCCCGCGGCGCAGTCCGCGATGACCTGGTCGGCCATCATCAGGGCCAGGAGCTGGCTGGTGTCGATCGACGGAAGGGTGTTCGGCGGGATGCCGTAGCGCACCGGGTCGAAGTCCATCCCGGGCAGGAACGCTCCCCGCCGGCCGTACGTCTTGTCGGGAGCTCGCGGGTCAGGGTCGTAGTAGTCCTCGACGAGCCACCGGCTGGCCGGCACCTCCGTCATCAGGTCCCGGCCGGTGAGCACGTTGCGCCAGAAGCCGTCCAGATCGGCCGAGCCCGGCATGAAGGCGCCGGCCCCGACCACGGCGATGGGCACCTGACGTGCGATCGCATCGGCTGCCATGCATCCTCCTGAGCGCTCGGTGCCGACTGCCAGCAGTTCAGGCCAGGCGGCGCGGGACAAACCTGAAAGCCTCGGGCGGGACCGGGACCCCGTATGTGCGCGCCTGGTGCGCACGGGTCACCACGGCGGCGCCCTCCAGCAGGTTGAGGGCGATCTGGGTGACGGTGCGCTCGGCGGGCGCGGCGAGGAAGCTCCCGGCGGTCCAGCGATTGAACGCGCCCACCGCGGGGCCGGCCCACAGCTGGTAGTCGGCTCGCCGGGCCGTCTCGCCATCGATCGCCCAGCGACTGGATTTTCCCAGGTACCAGCGGAGCACCAGGGCCATCCGGTGCCTGGGGTCCCGCTCGGCGCGGGCCAGCTCCGCCGGGTCCCGCTGCTGCCAGAAGCTCCGCGTCTCGGCCCAGATCTCATCGAGCGTGGCGTGCAGGACATCCTGTTCCAGCGTGCCGCGCAGCCCGGCTGGGATCGCCTCGATCGACGGGTAGCCGCGATATGCCTCATACAGCCGCCGCGCGCGGACGGCGAACATGGTTCCCCGGCGCAGCACCTGGACCTGGATGCCCATCTCGAACATGTCGGCGGCGGGCGCCATGGTCACGTCGGCCAGGTCGGCCTGCGCGAGCAGCGCGCGTGCGTCGTCCGACACGCCAGACTCGACCGCGAGCTGGTTGACCGAGCCGGTCAGCACGTACGCCGCGCCTAGCGCGAGCGCGGCGGCCACCCCCTGCGGGCTGCCGAGCCCCCCGGCGGCGCCGACCCGGATCGGGCGCTCGTACCCGAACCTGGCGACAAGCGTGTCGCGCAGCGCGAGGATGGCCGGCAGGACGGCACCGAGCGGCCGGTTGTCCGTGTGGCCGCCGCTGTCCGCTTCGACCGTGACGTCCTCGGCGACGGGCACCCGGGCCGCCAGCCGGGCCTCGCTCTCGGTGAGCTGGTCACGGGCCACCAGCGCGGCCAGCACCTGGCCCGGGGCGGGCGACATGAACTTCTCGGCCACCTCGGGCCGGGAGACCTTCGCGAACATGTGCACCGGCCGGACGACCCGGCCCGCGGAATCCAGCGTTAGCCCGGCGGCCGCGCAGCGGGCGAGCGCCGGGGTGATCTCCATGAATGCCGACGCCGAGATCCTTCGGACCCCGCGGCGCAGCAGCAGGTCAGCAACTCTCTCCTCCAGCGCGGGCTCGGCCGGCGAGTGGATCAGGTTCACCCCCCAGCCGGACCGGCCGCCGAGCACGCCGGACAGTTCGTGCACCGCGCGCTCGACGCTCTCCAGGGCGAGCCCGGCCGCTCCGAAGAAGCCCAGCATCTCCGCGCGCGCCAGCGCGATCACCATCCGGGTGGTGGCGATTCCGTTGGCCATTTCCCCCGCCACGTACGGGAAACGCACCCCGTGTGCCTCACAGAACGCCCGGTCGCCGAGCCATTCCGGGTACAGCGGCGGAAGCAGGCCCACGAGCCGGCAGTCCCCGGCACCCGGTGCGGCGATCTCGCCGCCGGGGGCGACGCCGAGGCCCGGACCTGGCCCGCCGCTCACGATGTGCAGCGGCTCGCGGACCTGATATAAGTACGCCGCGATCTGCCGCGGGTCGAACGCGGGCGGGCTGGCGCCGGCCCGCCAGCCGAGGGCCCGGCTCCGGGTGACCGGCTGGGCCGTGGACGTCATCGCGTGGCCGCCGATCGGCCGGCCGATCGATCGACCGGCCGGATTCCGGCCCGGGAGCAGCCCAGGCCGAACCGCACCGGCCGTTCCCCGGCTAAGTCCGGGGGCTCGCCGGACATGGTGGCGCCAACGGTCACGGCGACGGGCATGGGCTACCTCTCCGCTGCGCCCGGGCGGCGGGGCCGGAACGCGTCAGCGCCGTCCGCGAGGAACCGCACTGCCGTCGCACCGCGCGGCCAATCGTCCCCGGACCACATATAAGCCTCATAGCAGGTTAAATTTGGCATCTGGTCGAGAAGTTCCCCGCCGCAACGAGACTATGCCGCATCAAATGCCTGATTCAAGGCATTACATGACGATTAGGAACCCGCGGCATGACGATCAAGCACCCGCGGCATGACGTCTAGGGACCCGCCCCGGCCGCGGCCGGGGCAGCCGCCGGTTTGCCGCCGGGCCTACCGCGGCATGCCGGGCTGATACGTGGCGAGCCGCCCGCAGTTCCCGTACTGCCGGTCCGGCCGGGCGCCGAGCACGGTCAGCCGGCCCTCGTGGAGATGGCCATGGCCGCCGCGGGCGAGCGTGTCGAGTTGCTCGCCGGTGCGCACTGCCGCGGCGAGCGGCCCCTCCGCCCAGGTGTCCCGCCAGGCCGGCACCCGGTCGCGGACCAGGGCGGCCGCGGCCGCGTAGAACTCGTCGAGCGCCTCCCGGCCGTCCCTGGCGATCCGGTCTCGCAGGTCAAGGAAACCCTGCACGGCGAGGTTCTTCCGGTGCCGCGCGGCGGCGGCGTCGCTGGCGCGGGTCGCCGGCTGGTCCGCCAGCGACGCGGCCTTCCGGTAGGCCTGCGGGTCGGCGAGCTGCCCGGGCGGGAAGGTGAGCACGCAGTCGCCGGCCTCGGGCAGGCCGCCGTTCTGCATCACGACGAGGATCTGCAGGTCCCCCTCGTTGACCAGGCGGTGGATCACGCCCGGCGAGAACCAGGCGACGGTCATCGGGGCGAGCGGGGTCTCCGCGTACCCGTCCGGGCCGAGGGTCTGCAGCCTGCCCTGCCCGCCCAGCACCACGTACCCCTCCGTGCACGCCAGGTGAACGTGCGCGGAACCGCCGGTCAGGCCGTCCGGGCTGGACCAGTCGTACACGGCCAGATGCGACACGGCCGTGCCCCCCGGGAAGAGCCGGGCCAGGTCCGGCGGCATCACGCCGCGCTCCACACGTCCAGGGCCGCCGCCTGCCTGGCGAGCTGGCCGCAGGTGGCGGCGTCCAGCGCGCCGTCGGCGACCAGCACGTCGTAGCCGAGCGCCAGGGTCTGCCCGGCCGCCAGCGGGTACTCCTGGCCGAAGAACGGCGCCGGGCACGCGCACGCGTAGATGCCGGTACGGACGAACCACTGGCTGGGGAACGAGAAGTTTTCCGCGCGGTCGCAGAACAGCAGCGTGGAGACGCGGCCGTGGCCGTCGTGCTGCCCGGTGTAGCCGAGCCACGGCCCCCGCCAGCCCATCAGCTCCTCACCGCCGGGGCCCTCGCTGGTCAGTACCGTGCCGCCGGAGAACGAGCGCGGCCCGCGCCAGAACAGCCCGCTGTAGCCGGCATCCGGCCGCCCCTCGGTGGCCGGGCTGCCGATCGGGATGAGGCCGCCGCTGACGTTGTGCATGGCGGTGGCGAAGCTCAGCCGCCAGGCGACGCCACCGGGCAGCACGGACACGCCGATCCGGCGCCGTTCCTCGATCCACGTCTGGCCCGGCCCGGTGATCCAGCTCAGCCGCTCATCGATCAGCAGCACCCCGTCACGGAGCTCGGCGGCCTCGAAGGACTCGTGCCTCATCTGGCCGTTGTTGTCCAGCTGCTGGTACCCGCGGCCGCGCAGATACGTCGGGCCGCCCCAGAAATTCGCCGGCCCGACATTACACAACGACCAGGCGATGCCCTTGTGCCAGACGTGATCATGGGGCCGGTACAGGCTGACCAGGTCGCCGCCCAGGGTCCGGACCGGGTGGAAGTAAGGCCGGGGAGACTCCAGCAGCGGCTCCGGCGGCCGGTACACGTACCGCAGCAGTTCGGTGCCCTGCCACACGGCGCCGATCGAGCCGTCCTGCCCATACACCAGGGACATCACCATCGGGCACCACTCCCGTTCATCCGGTGGTAGAACGGCGAGCCCGGGCCCAGGTCGCCGGGATGGACCGGCCGTTCCAGGAACGCCGACGCGTAGATGCCGGCCACCAGCCGCATGGTGCGCAGCGCGTCGCCCGACGTCACCGGGGGCGCCGTGCCGTCCCGCATGCTGCGCAGCACGGCGGAGAACTGGGCCTGGTGACCGCTCGGCACGCCCCACTCGCCCGCCATCCAGGCGGGGAGCACATCGGCCTCGTAGCCCGGCGTGGGGGTGATCCGCCAGTCGCCGTCGCCGTAGCCATACAGATGGCTCAGCTCGACTGTGGCCCGCTCGAAGTCGAACCGCAGGTAGCTCTCCTGGCGCGGCGACAGCACGCTGTTGACGACGCTGGCCACCGCGCCGCTGGCGAACGTGACATGCGCGAGGGAGAGATCCTCGGTGTCCATCCGCCGGGCCTGCCTGCGGGCGAGCGCCGACACCTCGGTCCAGTCGCCGAGGAGGTAGCCGAGCAGGTCCATCTGGTGGATGCCATGCCCCATCGTGGGGCCACCGCCCTCGGTGTCCCACCGGCCGCGCCACGCGACGTCGAAATAGGCCTGGTCCCGGAACCACGCGGTGTGGCACACCGCCAGCAGCGGCCGGCCGAGCACCCCGGCCCGGATCATCGCGCGCAGCCGCTGGGCCCCCGAGCCGAACCTGTGCTGGAACACCGTGGCCAGCCACGGCCCGTGCTCGCCTTCGGCAGCGGCCATCATGTCAAGTTCCGCCAGGCTCAGCCCGGGCGGTTTCTCGACGAGCACCGACGATCCGGCCCGCAGGCAGGACACCGCCTGCTCGGCGTGGACCCCGGGCGGCGTGCAGAGGTGCACGAGGTCCGGCCGGGCCGCATCGAGCAGTTCGGCCACGCTGGCCCACGGCGCGGCGATCTGGTGCTGGGCGCAGAACTCGCGCGCCCGGGCCGCGTCGGTGTCCGCGGCCGCGATCACCTCGGCCTGGCCGGCCAGCGCCCGCAGCGCCTCCAGGTGGATCCCCGCGATGCTGCCGGTGCCGACGATCGCCACCGTGATGAGCGCCACCCGGTCCTGCCTTCCGAGCGCAGCCGCCGCAGGTCCGGTCCTGGGTACCAGGTGGAGACGGCCGCGCTATGAGCAGTTTCCGAAACTTTACCGATAACCCTGGCGTTAGTTGCGACGATAGACCTGCCCAGCGTCGGCGCCACCAACTGGGCCGGGGGCCTGGCCGCCACCGACCACCTCATCGGCCTTTGAGATGGGCCGGGTCGCGGCGGAGATGCTCGGCGACCTGATCGAGGGTGTCCCGCTGGGCAGCCGGCGCGTGGAGCTGGCCACCGAGCTTGGTCGGCGCCTCTGGCTAGCCGGCCGGTGGCCGGGCCCGGCTGGGCTGCACCCGCATGGGCTCGCCTGGCATCTTGGGGTAGTCGGGCGGGTAGGGCATGTCGCCCAGGCCGCGGTCACGCTCGTCCGCGGCGGCCATCTCCAGCAGACCGTCCAGGCGGCAGACTGCCTTGTCCATCTCGGCGTGCGGGTCCTCGACGCGGGCGAACCGCTCCGGCATCGTCACGATGGTGAAGTCCCGCGGTTCCACGTCGTCGAGTTCGTCCCAGGTGACCGGGGCCGACACGGTCGCCGTCGGCGTCGCGCGGGCAGAGTAGGCCGCGGCCATGGACCGGTCGCGCGCGGCCTGGTTGAAGTCCACGAATATCCGCTCGCCGCGCTCCTCCTTCCACCACTCGGCGGTGACCAGGTCGGGCTGGCGCCGGGCTAGTTCCCGGGCCAGTGCGATAGCCGCCCGCCGTACCTCGATGAAGTCCCACTCCGCAGCGATCCGCACCGCGAGGTGCACGCCGCGCCCGCCCGACGTCTTGACGAACGCGGTGCAGCCGGCCTCGTCGAGCACCTCACGGGCCAGCCTGGCCGCCGCCACCGCGTCCTGGAACGTCGTCCCGGGCTGTGGGTCGAGGTCGATGCGCAGCTCGTCAGGATGGTCCACGTCGGGCCGGCGCACCGGCCACGGGTGGAACTCGACCGCGGCGAGGTTGGCGGCCCAGGCGAGCACAGCGGTCTCGGTCGGGCAGATCTCGTCCGCGGGGCGCCCGCTCGGGAACCGGATCTGAACGGTTTCCACCCAGGGCGGCGCGCCCTTCGGCGCCCTCTTCTGGAAGAAGAATTCCCCGTCCACCCCGTCCGGGTACCGCCGCAGCGCCGTGGGCCGGCCACCGATCGCGCGGAGCATCCCCTCGCCGACCGCGATGTAGTAGCGGACCAGGTCCTCCTTGGTCAGTCCCGGCCCGGGGAACAGCACCTTGCCTGGGTTGCTGATCCGCACGATCCGGTCCCCCACCGTGATCTCCAGAGCCTCCGCTGCCATGCCCCCACCGTAGCCCGGACCGCGCCGCCAGGCCCCGCGCTATCACCCATCCACCGCGCTACCACGCCGCGTCGAAGGCGCCGTTGACCTCGGCCATGACCGGGCGGTCCCCCGGCTGACGCGCATCGCGCTGGCCGTCTCCGCCTCCGACAGGTCCATGTAGTAGCGGAGCACCAGAGCCTCCCGCTGCCTGGCCGGCAGACCGGAGCAGCGCGCGCAGTACCTTGTGCGAACCGAAGTGCGGAAAATCGCGTCTGCTCCAAGCCGGCCTGGGTCACATCGCTGGCGGGCGCCTCCTCGCCGAGCGTCGACTTGACCGGATAGCGCCGCGGCACATAGCGGCGGTCCTCGGCGGGGCCGCCTTCCTGGCCGGCTGCGCACTCACTCTCTCAGCCGTGGACCGCCGCCGGCCAGCGACGCCGGTCACCCAGGCCGCGGACCAGGATCCGGAGCGGTGCCGGTGACGGCTTGCAGGGCCCGGATGGCGGTGGCGGTGACCTGGGCGGGCGGGGTGCCGGGGGGATTCCAGAAACGGAGCTCGGCATAGCCATCTTCATCCAGCAGGAATTCAGCCTCACGCTTGCCCGAGGGACTGAGGGTCGCGGTTAAGTCGAGCCCGGCCCGGGAGTCGGTCAGGTGCGTGGTCAGGCCGTGCGCCGCCAGGTCGGCCGCGATGGCGCGCATGCGGTCCGCGTCGTACTGCGCGGGTACTGCGGAAGCGGACTCAGTCATAACTATTCCTCCTGGGTGTCGTGGATGGATCGCGTGGCTACGCGTCCTCGGTCACCGGCAGCTCAAACCAGACCCGCCATCCTGTCTCGCTGTCGCCGGCCCGCCCCCAGTCGTGGGCTAGCGCGGCGACGACGAGCAATCCGCGCCCGTGCTGCCCGTCGCTCCGGCGCGCGGGCCGGGTCCAGGGGCCGCCACCGTCCTGGACTTCCACCCGCAGCAGGCCGCCGTGGATCCCGGCCCGCACGGTGAAGTGACCGCCCGGCCGCCGCGAATAGCTGTGCGTCGTGGCGTTGGCCGCAAGTTCCGACAGGCAGAGGACCGCCTCATCGGCTGATGGCCGGCCGTCCAGGATGGCGGACAGGAACCGGCGCGCTTCGCGCACCTGCGCAGGGACGGCCGGGAACGCCCGGGACCAGCCGAGCACCGGCGCGGCGGCGATCTCGTGCATGCCGTCTCCTGTCCGTGATGGGGGTGTTGCGTTCTGCTCCCTACAGCCTGGGCGCAGGGGAATATGTTGGAAAAGGAGTTGGCGGTAGGGTCGCGGGCTGGTCTGGCCGCGCCGGAATGTGTCGGTTCGCTGTAGGGAGGAAAAGCCGGTGGCGTCACGGGATTTCGACCCGGCGGCAAGTCCGCTGCGCGTGTTCGGCGCCATGCTGCGCCGCTACCGCACTAAAGCGGGCATGTCGTTAGAGCAGCTTGGTGCGCGCGTGTACCTCTCGGACGACATGGTGGGGAAGATTGAGAACGGGCAGCGCGTGCCGACCGAGCAGTTCGCGGCCGCGTGTGATGCGGTGCCCGAGCTGAACACCGGCGGCGCGCTGGGCGAACTGCGGGAGTTACTGAAGGATCACCTCAAGCAGCGTGCTTACCCGGGATGGTTCGCCCGCTGGCCGGACAAGGAAGCAGACGCGAAGATCCTGCGCTGGTTCGAGATGGTCGTTGTCCCCGGCTTGCTCCAGACGCCGGACTACGCGCGGGCGCTGCTCGCGAACCGCATCGGCGCCAGCCCTGACGACGTGGACGAGATCGTGGCCGCCCGGATGGAGCGGCAGTTCATCCTCGCCCGGGACAAGCCTCCGGAGCTCTGGGTCGTCATCGATGAAGCGGTTCTGCACCGGCCGGTCGGCGGGCCATACGTGATGCGCGAGCAGATTAACTACGTGATGAAGGCCGCGCGGCGGTCTAGCGTTGTAGTGCAGGTGATCCCGGCGACGGTCGGAGTCCACGACGGTTTCCCCGGAGCCGGGTTTATCATCGCGGATTTCGACGATGCGCCACATGTCGCCTACCAGGACACGCCCGTGCGCGGGCAGGTCATCGAGGACACCGACGACATCGCGGTCCTGATGGCCACGTGGGATAGATTGCGAGCGGAGGCGCTGCCGCGTACGGCATCCCTCGACCTGATGGAGGAAGTGGCCAAGACATGGACCTGAGCCGCGCCGAGTGGCGCAAGGCGAGTTACAGCAGCACCAACGGCGGCGCGTGCGTGGAAGTCGCGGGCAACCTGCCGGGCATCGTGGCCGTCCGTGACTCGAAGGACCCATCCGGGCCGGTGCTGGCCTTTGCTCCTGACGAGTGGCGGGCCTTCACGGCCCAGGTGCGGGCCGGCCAGTTTGACCTCGGCTGAGGCGACGCGGCGACCCGCCTTGTGACAGGACCGGGCCCGGTCTCACGCTGGCTCGACGAGCAACTGCCCGCGGCATCCAGGCCCAGCACCGAGCCGGCCAGCCCTGCGGGCGCCGCGGCAGCGGCGATCGGCCTGGCCGCACAGGCGGCATGCCGTCTGCGGTGACCGGGCGTCATCGCTGAATCCCGGCGTCAAGCTGCCGGAAACCGGCCGGGATGGGGACACCGGCCTCGGCCACGTTCGCGGCGGTCGGCGGCAGCCACTGAAAATCCGCCACTGACGAGAACGAAGCCGGTGACTGCTGGCCGCCCTGGAGCCCCAGCACCGGCCCGCTCACCATCCGCACCGGAAGATAGGTCGCCGGGTTCACATAGAGGGTGTAGCGAACACGCAGGCGCGTGCCGCCGGAACCGTCCCCGGCCGCGACGATCACATCGCTGTTGACCTTGATGGTTTCCGCGCCGTTGACCTCGGCGCGCCCCGCCACGGCAGCGGCGCCGCAGGCGAGGGTCGCCCGGATGAACGACGGCCAGTCCGGCGGGTTGCCGCCTACAGCGGCCAGCGCGTTAGCGCCGCACCCATTCACAGGACCCGCGGTGAACGCATCCAGCGGCATCCGGTACCAGGTGCCGGGCTGGTAGGTGACGACGACCCCGCTGAGCTTGCCGGCGATGACAGCGGTGCCGCTGTCAGTCTCAAGCTGCCCGCTGCCGGGACGGTACTGCTCATACCTGCTCCGGCCCCGGTAAGCCCAGGTGACGGTGCGGCCACCGCCGCCCGTGCCCGCTCCCGTCACGACCGTTTCCGCGTGCAGGACGTAGTTCTCCCCCGCGACCGCTTTTTCGATGTGGCTGACCGCGTAGGCCGTCTGCAGGAGCACCGGCCCAGTGCCGCCGGATCCCGTCACCGCGCCAAGCGCCGGGATCGCGGCGGCCACCACCGCTGCCGCGGCAAGGCTGCCCGTGACACGCACCAGCCGCCGGCGCCGCCGCATCGTGACGGCGGCCCGCCGGGCGTCCCCGATGAGGGAACCCAGCGGCGGCTCCTCCCCCACAGTGGCGCGGGCGAACAGGCCGCGCAGAGACCTTTCAGTTATGTCATCGATGTCATGCATGTCGTCCTCCTTCTCGTTCAGGCTCCCTGCGAGCGCTGCGGTCAATCAGATGAGCAAAGCTCGGCCAGCGACTCCCCCAAATGAGCGCGCAGCTTGCCCAGGGCGCGCGCGCTCTGGCTTTTCACCGTCCCCGCCGAGCAGCCGAGCACCCCGGCAACCTGGTCGATACTCAGGTCCTCCCAGTAACGCAAGACCACCACCGCCCGGGCCCTGGGGGTCAACGTGGCCAGCGCTTGCAGCAGCACCAGCCGCAGCTCGGTCGCGGGCACCGGCGCCGGGCGCTCCCGCGGGAGGGCAACCGGCAGCTCTGCCGCACTCTTCTTGCGTTTGCCCCCCAGGTAGCTGTTCACCAGCGTGCGATGCGCATAGGCCGGTACAGCGTCCGGCCTGATCCGGCCCCAGGCCAGGAAAACGTTCGCGAGCGTCGCCTGCGTCAGGTCCTGCGCCGTGTGCCAGTCTCCGCACAGCAAAAAAGCAGTCCACCGCAACCGGTGCGCATGAGCCGCCGCGAACTGAGTGAACTCCCCGGCACCATCCACATGACCACCTCCTGACCGATCTGCCAGACGGCTGCCCGGCATCACACAGATGCGCCGGCCCCCGCAAAAGGTTCCATCCAGAGCCCACCTACAGGCCGCAGATCAGAAACGGCCAGGCCCCGAAGCCGGCGGGCCAGACCACACCGCGCACCGTCACCCGGGGGCGATATTGATCTAGGCTGTCGTAGCCGTGCTGGTCACCGACGCGTCCGGGACCGCGGGCTGGTTGCCGACGGCATAGCCGGCCAGGCCGCCTTCCAGGCGGGCGAGGGCACGGGTGGCCTGTGATCGCGCGTCCGCCGCGAGCCGCCGTCCGTGCCATCCGGCGAGGACCCTGGCCCGCACGTGGGCGACCAGCGCCCGGTGCGCCCCCATCAGCGCGCTGGCCGCCGCCTGGGCCTCGACGTCCCCGGCGTCCCGGCCGGTCTCCTCGGCAAGAAGGCGGGCGAGCGCCTGCGTGTGGCGGGCCACGACCTCCCGCTCGCGTACCTGCAGCGCCGGGCTGCCGCCGATCAGCGTTGCGCCCTTGGTGATTGCCGTTGCGGTTTCGTCGGTGGCGAGGCGTCCCGGCCCTTCGGCAAGCAGGCGGCCGAACGCCGTGACCGCTGACTCCCCGGGGCCGCGGCGGCGGACCGCCTCGATGAGCTTCTCCTCGAAGAACTGCAGGCCCGCGAAGACCAGGTCCTCCTTGGCCGGGAAGTAGTTGAATACGGTCACCTCGGACACGTCGGCCGCCCGGGCCACCTCGGCGACGGTCACCGCGTCAAAGCCGCGGTCGGCGAACAGCCGCGACGCCGCCTCGAAGATCAGCTGCCTGGTCTGCTGCTTCTTGCGCTCGCGCAGGCCGGGTTCGACGGTCATAGACTCCAGTCTACCAGAATTGCTTTAGTTACTTAAGACTCTATGCGACCATAAACTTTTAGCGACATAATCTTTCTGACACAGCCTGCAGAAGGAGGAACCGTGACTCCCGGTACAGTCAGCGCGCGGGGGCCCTGGCGGTATTCAAGCCACGGGCCCGCACCCCGTGGGGCCGGCGCCGCACCGTCACAGGCGGCGGCAGATGAGCCGGGGCGTCCTTCGCTCCAGCCACCCGCCCAGGTCCGCGGACCCAAACCGGGGGAACCCGGGCCCGCAGGAAGGACAAAACCGGTGAACACCGAGAACCTGGCGACACCCAGCCAGCAGCACATCCCTGACCTGGGACAGCACCCGGCGCAAGCCGGCGCGGTACGTGACGGTGACGACGCCCCGGCAGTGCGCACGCGGGGCCTGACCAAGCGGTACGGCCGCCGCACCGTCGTGGACAGCCTGGACATCGACATACCAGCCGGGGTGGTAGCCGGGTTCGTGGGGCCCAACGGCGCCGGCAAAACGACCACCCTGCGGATGCTGCTGGGCCTGGTACGCCCCAGCGCCGGAGGCGGGACAGTACTCGGCGCGCCGCTGACCAGCCCCGCCCGGTACCTGGGCCGGGTGGGCGCCCTGATCGAGAGCCCAGCCTTCTACCCGAGCCTGTCCGGCGCCCGGAACCTGATGGTCCAGGCGACCCTGGGTGGCCTGGATCCGGCCCGGATCCCGGCGCTGCTCGACCGGGTCGACCTGGCCGGGCGCGCGGAGGATCCCTACCGCACCTACTCGCTGGGCATGAAGCAGCGCCTCGCCATCGCCGCCGCGCTGCTGGGCGACCCGGCCCTGCTCATTCTCGACGAGCCGACCAACGGCCTCGACCCGGCCGGGATCCGCGAGATGCGCGGCCTGGTCCGCTCGCTGGCCGACGACGGGCCCACCGTCGTGATCTCCTCCCACCTGCTCAGCGAGGTGCAGCAGGCCTGCGACTGGCTGGTGATGATCAAGGATGGGCGGCGCGTGTTCCAGGGTTCCACCGCGCAGCTGCTCGCCAGCGGCGGCGGCGAGCTCGTGCTCGGCTGCCAGCACCCCGCTGACCTGCCCCGGCTGAGCGACCTGCTGACCCGCCGCGGGCTGCACTGGGCGCGCGACGGCAGCCGGCTGCGGGTGCCGCTGCGCCAGCTGCAGGCTGATCTCGAACGGGCGGGCGGGCTGACCGACCAGATCGCCGAGATCAACAGAGCGGCCATGACCGAGGACCTGACCCTGGTCGAGCTCACCACCACCCGCGCCAGCCTCGAAGACCGCTACGAAACACTGATGGCAGAAGGCGCCCGATGATCCGCTCGCTGCGCGCCGAACTACTCAAGCTGCGCCGCCCCAGCATCATCTACGGGGCCGGCGGGTCAGCGGCCGCCCTCGCGCTCCTGGCCACCATCGTGACCTTCACCACCGCCAAGGCCAGGCCGCCGCGAGTGCTCAACGTCGCGGCGTCCCTCACCACGACCCTCGGTCAGCTCGCCGGTTCCGGCGGGCTGAGCCGCGGGTTCACCATCGCGGCCGGTGTCCTCGGCCTGCTGGTTTTCGTGCTGTTCATGACCAGCGTCACGACCGAGTACGGCCTGGGCACCATCCGCGTCATGCTCACCAGGCAACCCGCCCGGTCCCGGCTGCTGGCCGGCAAGCTCCTCGCCCTCGTCTGCTGCGCCGCCGCCGCCCTGCTGCTGGCTGAAATCCTCAGCATCGGCGCCGCGGTAGCACTGGCTCATGCACGGGGAATCTCCACCGCCGCCTGGTTCACTGGCACCGGGCTGCGGCACGCCGCCACCGACTACGCCAACGCCCTGATCACCGCCACCTGCTACGGCGTGACCGGCGCGGCAATCGGCGTGCTCGTGCGCTCCACCCCACTGGCGCTCGGCCTGGGCATCGCATGGCTCGGCCCCGTCGAGCACATCCTCCAGCTGTCCTGGAGCAACGCGGCGAAATGGCTTCCCGGGCTGCTCTTCGACGCCATCGCCACGGGCGGCGCCGCCACCGCCTCCTCATACCAGCGCGCGCTCATCTTCTCGCTCGTATTCAGCACCGCCGCGCTCACCATCGGCGCGGCCAGCTTCCTGCGCCGTGACGTCAGCACCTGACACAGCCGGCGTACGGCGCGGGCTCACCGGCGCCGGACCACAGCCCAAGAGCACACGCGGCGGGGTGGACCGCAGCACGATCAGGCTGGCGCTCGGCTACGCCAACGACCATGCCCAGGTAATCCACGACCTCGACCGCGCGCTGGCTGGTGACTTAGCTTGTTAATCAGTCCAGGCGGTCAAGCATCCGCATGAGAGCTTCTGCCGATCCGTTTGGCGCGGCGATCGGCGTCAGGCGCGGGTTTGCCATGACGATATCCGCGTCCTGGGCCCGGCGGGCGATCGCTTCGCCGATGGCCGCGCCGTGTGGCGCCACCACGGCCATGACCGGGATGGTCAGCGCCGCGAGGCGGTCAATCCATGGCCGCTCCAGCCACGGCGGATCAGGCGGCGGGGAACCGGCGGCGCCCGCGGCCTGAGCCTCCTCCATCTCCGCGAAGAACTCCGCGGCGTGATCGCTGATCATGCTCGCGGCACGTTCCAGTTCCCCGGACTCGACGTCCGGCCCCGCGGTATCACGGATGACCTGCACGAGGATGTCTCGCCGCCGGCTGGCGCCTTCCTCGTGCAGGGCGCCGGCAACCGGAAGGTAGGGACCCAGCGCTTCCGCCAGGTCAACGTCACCCATGCTGGAGCTGACCTCGTCCAGCTGGCGATCCAGCGACGGATAGAAGAACACCACGCCTCTCGCCAGTCCTGCC
>OBLW0100001490.1_pt1 | contig 19783 bp, 19 predicted proteins | sample 1520161 | NCBI WGS metagenome assembly OBLW01 (sample SAMEA3539309, study PRJEB22396) | soil metagenome | biome: tundra; feature: field; material: soil | place: USA | collected 2010-05 | depth 0.15 m | reverse complement strand
TGGAAAAGACGGCGGTGAAGCCGCCTTGGAAATCGCTCCGCGATTCCCACTTTCCTCACAGTCCCGGCGACGACGGCGCGTTTCACTTTACCAAGAACACTTCCAGCGCTGAGTCCGCTATTTACCCACAAATTTCCCGGACCAAGCTTAATTCAGGCATCATTGCTTTAACTCCCGTTAACTTAAATGCGGAAGCGGGATGAAAGTTCTGTTTTGGCTTGAGACTCGGTTGCGTCAGCCGAAAGCGAAGTTGAAGGCGGGGTGCATCTTTCACGGCGCTCAATCATCGCGCCCAAACGCACAAGAGACCCGCGCACCTCAAGTAAGATCGATTTGTTAGAGAGGAAGCCATGATCGATCCCGGCGCACTTGCCGCCCACATGACCAAGTTGACCGTTGTTGCCATGAAGGCTCGCGACGCTGAGCGTACGGGCACGCTGCGCCTGATCAAGGCGGCACTGATGAATAAGGCCGTCGAAAAAAACGAAACCCTGACACCGGCGGAAGAGCAGCAGACGCTGACCACCATGATCAAGCAGCGCCGCGACTCGATTGAGCAGTTCACCAAAGGCAACAGGCCCGAGCTTGCTGCCAAGGAAGCTGCAGAGATCGTCGTTATCGAGGAGTTCCTGCCGAAGGCGCTGGACGAAGCCGGGCTGAAGGCATTGGTCACGGAAACCATTAACGAGCATGCCGCAGCTTCCGGTCACGCGCCGACACCAAAAGATATGGGGCCCGTGATCAAGGCGGTGCAGGCGAAGATCCAAGCCAAGGGGCTGCGCGCCGAGGGAAGGATTGTCAGTGAGTTGGTGAAGCAGGGACTGGCGGGTTAACGCGATGTAAATATTGCACAACCCTCTGGACGGGGTTTAGCTCAAACTTCTAGGATCGCTTCACGATAGCCAGCGAACGCGGTTAACGGAGCGTTGATGAAATTCCCCGGGAAATTGGCTGTATCCGCATTCTTTCTGCTTGTGTTACTCGTTGCGCCGCAGGCATGGACGCAGGGGCCACCCTTTCAGGTTGACGACCCGGTTCCGGTCGATTATCGCCATTACGAGTTCTATATATTCGGCGGGGCGGACGGCACTCCTGCCGAGATGGACTTCACGGGCCCCGCGCTCGAATTCAACTGGGGCGCTGTTCCTCGTGTGCAGCTCCACGCCATTCTTCCGTGGGGCGGCATCTATCCTTCGAACAATCCTGTCTATCTCCCGGGTGGTACTGGTCCGACCGCTTTCGGTCTCACGGACATGGAACTCGGTGTGAAGCTGGCGATCTTCAAAGAGACCAAGAGGGCTCCCCAGATCGGCACCTTCACGATGTTCGAAATGCCTACCGGCAATTATGACAAGGGCCTTGGCGTGGGCAAGGTGTGGTACAAGCTCCCTTTGTGGTTGCAGAAAAACCAGGGTAAGTGGCTTTTTGACGGGGGGGCTGGCGAAACTGTCGTGCCGCAGATGGGCTACCACGATTTTCCTTACGGCGGCTTTTTGTTGAAACGCGAACTCAACGAAAAACTCGAGCTGGCGGCCGAGGTTTTTTCGCACGGCGGTGAAGGATTTGCGGCTGCGCAAACGCAGAGTTCCACCATGATCGATGCGGGTGGCTATTGGCACTTGAAGAAGGAACCGGACACGGAGTTTCTCTTTGCCTACGGCCACTCCATCGCGGGCCAGACGGAGAACTACGCGTACGCCGGCATCTATTGGACCTGGGGCAAGGATCACACTCAGTCCGACGACAAGGACGCGCCGGACAAGAAGGCGCTGCTGAAAGACGCGTTGTATTCGAGACAGGCCATGAAGCACGGGTTTTAGTGCGGAAACGATTCTGGAGCATCATCCCATGGAGATGACGACACGCGGTCTATGGACACTGGTGCATGGCATGGGATTTGGCGCGCTCTATCTCCTGGCGTGCTCCGGCGCACTGGTCGAACTCAGGCGCCGTTACGCGTCGAATGACTTATCGCCCATCACAGAGCGCGAAGAAGCATTCCTTCGATGGTATCTGTTGGCAATGGCAGTGCTCGCGTGGATCGCGGTTCTCACGGGCACCTACATCATTTATCCGTGGTACCGCGCCATCCCTCCGGAAGGAACAGTCAATCTTGGCGGGTATCCACAGAGGTTGCTTCTCTCGAATCCTGCGACAAGCGGCTGGCACTCGATCGGCATGGAATGGAAAGAGCACGTCGCCTGGCTGGTTCCGATTTCGATCACCATGGCGTTTGCAGTCTTCAATCACCATCGCCGGAACCTCAGAAATCATCCCGAGCTTCGCGCCGCAGTGCTGAGTTTCATGCTGGTTTCATTTCTTGCCGCCGGGATTGCCGGATTCTTTGGCGCCATGCTCAACAAACGCGCGCCCGTTGAGGGCGGCGAGAGGATTCAGCTTATGCAAGGAGAATCGCGGTGAGCAGTCATTCAGCCGGCGCTACCACGCCCGCCGCCAAAGCCATGACGAACGGCTCGGGCGCGGCAGCCATTCTTGCGGCCGGCTTTAGTTCTTTCGTGCTCGCTGTGCTGGCCATTGCGGCGGATAAGTCAACAACGATCAAGACCCTGATGAACTTCTATCGTCCTACCGGACCACTCTCCGGAGTGACGACCGCGGCCATTCTTGCCTGGATCATTCTCTGGTTCCTGCTGGAACGCAGCTGGCGCAATCGCAGCCTTCCCATGGTCCGCATCAACAGGATTGCTCTTGCGCTGCTCGTTCTGGGTTTGCTGCTTACGTTTCCTCCGATTGCTGACCTTTTCTAAGATTGCGCGAATTGCGAGTTGCCGACAATAAACAAAAAAAGGCCGGAGCAAGTTTCCTCGCTCCGGCGTCTGCAAAACTTCTTCGATTTGTTAGTCTATATCGTCCACGTAGTGTCCCACGAGCACGGCGTTGCCTGAGGTCGGGTCCTTCAACAATAGGCCCACGACGCGCACATTGGCTCCATCCGTAATGCTGCTGAAGCCGCTCCATCCGTCGCGGAATTCAGTATTGCCCACGATGTAGACCGTGACTTTCTCCGGGATCAGAACACCCCCAAATCCATTCACCTGGATTTGGAAGGTGTTGCTGCCTGAGTCTTCGCTGCCCGGGACCACCGTGCCGTTGAAGCCCCAGTCACGCAGCATTACGCGCTTCACTGTCACTGCCGATGCGCTCGCTGCTCCGCTTGCCGGTCCGCCCACTGCGATGTGCTGGCCCGGGAGCAACCCGCTCGGGTTGAAGAGGAATTGCGCCAGCGGTCCGTGCATCCAGTAGATGGAGAACTTCTCGCTGCCACTCAAATCTACGGTCGCAATGTTGCCGTCTGTCACCCCGGTATTTGCAGGCAGCGTGCCACGCACATACAGATCGAAGCTGGTGGCTGGACCCGAGGCCGACGTGACATACGTGACTTGGCCACCGGCGTAGAAGCCGCTGTCAGAGAGCACCGCAATCTCGTCCGCATCGATCGTTACATCTGCGCGGTCGAGGAATCCGGAAACCTGCACGATGCTGCTCGATGTCAGGGCGCTCAAACTCGCGCCGCCGTCCCATTCGGTCTGCCCACTCACGCTCACTGTGAACTGACGGCCGTGCGGGCCCTGTATTGTGAATGTCTGCGCGGTCGTGTTCGTGGCAATGACCGCGGCATCGAACTCGTCGATATAGGCACCCGGATCGGAGTTGTTGACCGCCTTCACATTAAAGGTAGGATTCACGGCTCCGGTGATATTTCCATTCGAGTCCACTTCGATCGACTTGCGCAGATCGAAATCCATGTGCAGGCCAACCGGCGCTCCCGCCTGCGCAACCACCATCGGATTCGTCAGGGGATAAGTCAACGGTGCTGTGGGGAGGGTCGCCGCTTCAGAAGTGATCGTAGGTGCACCGCCGCTGCTGGTGTCGAGATAGCCGAGCGTCGCAGGGCCCAATGTAATCGACACGCAGTTATAAGTTCCAGGGGCCACGTCGTTCATGTCAATCAAAGTCTGCAGACCGTTGAAGCGTGCGAAGTCCACGGTCGGCGTACCGCTGAGCAACGATACGCCCGTGCCACTGCAATCGGTTGAGGTGTATGCGTTCATTGCCGAGAGCTGTACGGCGAACGATGTCACGCTTGCCATCGGCGCATCGGTGCCGACAACGAAGGATGATCCGGTTGGGGAAGTGGAGTTGCCATTTGTGGAGTTGGTCGTCAACGTACCGCTGGCGCACCCCGCGATAAGGAATGAACCGACGGCGAGTGCAAGAATGGATGGAAGAAAAACTCTTCCCTGCATCTTAAGGGGCATCTCAGATACATCGCTTTCTGCGGTCGTCCGTGGCCTCCACGAACTTCGCTGGAATTGACATATAGCAGCATGAGCAGAACGGTTCAGCATGACTCGATTCGAGCATTCATTCTTGCTGACGATCACGGCAGACGGAATGTGAACTTCATTGCTGCGATCGGTGACGAACTCGAATTTCGGAAGTCTATTCAGAAACCGGTGTGTTGCTGGCCAACTATGTGCCTTGCTCACCTTCAACCCCAGGTTGCTTCGCATAGTTGTGTGCGGTCGCTATATTTTTCTTTCGCCCTATTACACTCATAACGTCCAATCTTTAAATCCAAGAAATTAGTTGCAGCCTATGTCAACTTATGACCGCTGAACGGCGTCTATCCAGAAATCTTCGCACCGGCTCATCCCGCTCCAATCCAATTGCTATGTCGTAAGCGTGCTGCGCTGCTTCGCGTCTTCCGGTTCGCGCCAGCAGCTCAGCGCGTGCCGCCCACCAGGGTTGATAATCCGCGAGCCGAGCATCGCCTGACAGTGCCTCAATGGCGTCGAGTCCTGCCTGCGCTCCTTCGAGCTCCGCGAGCGCTAACGCACGATTGATCACCACTACTGGCGAATACGCATATTGAAGCAGCGCGTCGTAAAGCTGCAAAACTTCGCTCCAGTTCGCGATGCCTGTGCGACGTCGCGCAACATGCGCCGATTGGATAGCCCCTTCAAGTTGATAGCGTCCGAAAACTGCCAGGCGGCTCGCGCGAAGGATCAGAGACTCGGCCTCATCGATCATCGCTGCGTTCCAGTGTTCTACACGCTGTTCCGCCATCGGCACATACTCGCCTTGCTCATCGCGGCGTGCCCGTTGCCTCGACTCGGCATAGAGCATGAGCGCGAGCAGGCCCATCGCTTCGGGCTCGTGCGGCAGCAGTTCCGTAACCAGCCTACATAAATAGATTGCTTCTTCTGCCAGCTCGCGTCGCGCGGCGTCGGTGCCCGAGGCGTCAATCCATCCTTCAGTGAACGCCGCGTAAATCGCATCGAGCACTGTTTCGAGGCGATCGTGCAACTCCTCGCGCTCGGGAATGCGAAGTGGAATTCCCGCCTGCCGGATCTTCTGCTTTGCGCGCACTAATCGCTGGCCCATGGTTGCGGGCGACACAAGAAAGGCCGATGATATTTTTGCCGCATCTAGTCCCAGCACCGCTTGCAGCATCAACGGTGCGCGCACCCCGGCGTCGATTGCCGGGTGGGCACAGGCAAACATCAGCCCGAGGCGTTGATCGGGGAATTCCTCTTCATCGGTTGCTGCGACGAGTCCTTCGGCCATGCGTTCCAATTCATCGCTCGCCGGTTCGGTGCGTCGATTGTTGCGGACAACATCGAGAAACTTCCGCCGCGCCACGGTGAGCAGCCATGCTTCAGGGTTGGCGGGGCAGCCGTTGCGCGGCCAGTCGGCCAGCGCAGCCGCGAATGCTTCAGCGAGCGCGTCTTCCGCCGCATCCACATCGCGGGTGCGCGCGGCGAGAAACGCGACTAACTTGCCGTAGCTGCGGCGCGCGACCGCATCCGCTGTGCTGCGTGCCTGCACGCCGCCTTCCTGTGCGTCCATTGCGATCAGCCCATATCCCAGATTGCTCGCACTTCGATCACTCCGTGGCCGACCGCGGGGCAGCGACGAGCCCACGCCAGCGCCGCATCCAGATCGGGCACATCGATAAGATAGTACCCGGCCAGTTGTTCTTTCGAATCTGCAAACGGTCCATCCTGAACCTGCACCTTCGCGTTTTTCGTGCGCAATGTGGTGGCCGATGCGCTCGGCTGCAGGCGGTTGGAGTTTTTCAGCACGCCTGCGGCTTTCAGCGATTCGGTGTACGCCATGTAGGCTCCCGCTCCCTGCTCCTGTTGTTCCTTCGTCATCTTCGGCCAGGCACTCTCGTCCTGGAAAAGCGCAAGTAGATATTGCATCGAAGTTCCTCCGGGTTGGATTGAGCGTAATCAGAGTAAACGGGCCCTTGCAGAGAGTCTTCCAAGGGGCTTCTCCTTAAGGAAAAAGCCACTCGGCGGGCTTCCTTCCGCGACATATCTACTCTGGTTTCGCTGGGCGGCTTTTCGTCCGCCACAACCATGACGCGCCGTGAGGAAGGATTTCGACATTTGGCATGCGGGAAGTTTGCGAACCAAAACAAAATCGCGCGGATAGCCTAAGGTCCAGTTATCCAGCTAAGGGGGACCGGCTGCCACGTTCGTGTTAATTGCCGCAACTATCGACCAGCAGCGGGTTCTTCATGTTTGGGTAGTCGGAAATTCAAAGGAAAAGAAATGACATCCCACATTAAAAAATCAGCGATTCCCCTGGACCATGCGGTTCTTTGCCTTGACTGCAATTGCGTGAGCGATGCGAACCGGGAGTGCCCGGTCTGCTCATCAAGAGCACTGATGAATCTGAGCGTGGTGCTCGATCGGCGCGAAGACATCGAGTACTCGCGAGAACTGGCGGTTGCCTAGGTTCGATGACAGCGCGGATCGATGCGCTCGAGCGCAACAAACCCAGCGGAATTCTTAGTCCGGCGGATGAGATTCATTCTGCAGGCACGTTGCGGCTGCGAGGCCGGGAAGCAGTCAGTCCAACTGGCCGGCCGGGACGCACTTAAGCAGGCCAAGATCTCCGGCCAAGCGTTCCAGGCGTGCACGTGTATTCGCATCGGGCACCACAAGCGGCAGCCTCACGTGCTCCTTGCACTTGCCCATCAGGCTGAGCACCGTTTTCACGGGTCCGGGATTTGAATCCCAGAAATTGGCTTCGAAGAGATTCGCGTATTTGGATTCAATCTGCCGCGCCATGGCCCAGTTGTCGCGGAGCGCAGCGCGGACCATCTGCCCCACTTCGGCGGGAGCTTCATTTGAGGCCACGCTGATCAGTCCATGTGCGCCGACGCCGATGGTCGCGAGCGCCAAGCCGTCGTCGCCGGAAAAGACTTTGAAGGAACGCGGCACGTGGTGGATCAGCTTTGCAATTTGGGCGAGGTTTCCGCTCGCTTCCTTGATGGCCTGAATATTCTGCGCGGCGTCGGCTAGCCTAACGACCGTCGTCGGCTCGAGATTTGCCGCTGTTCGTCCCGGCACGTTGTACAGGCACACCGGGATCGGATATACCGCATTTGCCAGCGCCAGGAAATGTTGAAACTGACCTTCCTGGCTGGGCTTGTTGTAGTAGGGATTGGCTGAGAGGATCGTATCGATGCCCTCGACATCCCGCAGCAGCACAGCCTGGCGCAGCAAGGTCCGCGTGGAGTTATGTGTACATCCGGCCCACACCGGCACGTGCCCGTCCGCCGCATCGATGACGATGCGAATCGTGTCCAGCCATTCGCCTTCCTCCAGTGTCGCCGCTTCGCCCGTCGATCCACACGCCACCAGAAAATCGATGCCTGCGTCTACTTGCCAGCGCACGAGCGCCCGCAGAGCCTGCTCGTCGATGGCACCGTCCGCCCGGAAAGGCGTGACGATTGCCGTGCCACATCCTGTCGTTTCCATCACTGGTGAGTGTATACCCGTTGGGCGTGGATAAGAATGCACGAATCGCCAGTAATTGAAGGCCGTTGCAGCCCTTATCGCCCGTTGGCTGTCTTCCGAACTGAGTCCGATGGGGTCCACCTACCGGTTCCGATTCTGGTTCAGGTACTCGCTTTCCAGCATCGACATGAGCCGCAGATGGGAGTAGGTATCGCCTCGCCGGGCCGCATCGCGCATCGTGCCTTCGTACACGAAGCCAAGGCTCTCGTAGAGGTGGCGCGCGCGGGCGTTATCCTCATACACATCGAGGAAAAGCCGGTGCGCGTGGAATTCCTCGAACGCGGTTCGAATCACTTCCGCCAGAATCCGGCGTCCCAACCCGCGCTCCGGATTGGCCACCACAATGCGCTTCAACTCGATCGCGCCGTTCTCTTCGCTCAGCCCGCGCAGGATCACGTAGGCTTGCAATTCGTCCGGGCCGGATTCGGTCACCAAATAACGCGCATCGGCTCCGGCGAGAGTGGCTCGGTGGCGCTCCTCGGTCCACTGGCCAACAAATTGGCGGGCGCCGGGAGTTCGCTCCAGCGCAACGATGCGAGGAATGTCTGCGGGAACAGCATGGCGAAGAAGCATGAGCCTAGACTAAAGTCATTGGCCGCAAATCTTTCAAATCTAATCACTTGCAAGCAAATCTCGTTCCAAATTGCAAGCGCACCCCTCCGTGCCTTCGTGACCAAAGGCATGTCCCGGTAACAAACGAGCAGTTCCACCCGGACCGGCTCCGCGTATACCATTCCCTCACAGGGGAATTCCAACCAGTACCAGCATTTGCTTTGCCGAACCGCCGAGCAGTCTGTAGTCGCTTTGAATAGATAAAGCTTCACCCTGCAACGTTTTAAAAACCAAAATTGCAGGTTGCAGTCGCTTTTCCCACAGATCTCGCCGTAACTGCTAGTCCAGCTGCCACAACGCCGACACCCGCAGTGCGCACGCGCCTTTCGCGTCTGTCACAACGGCCGAGGTGAGGGGCAGCGCAGCAAAAACTTGATGCTTCTTATCCCCATGCTCCGGCAAGAAGGATGAAGGACCTATGAGCGGCAGAACTGAAATGTCGACCACCCTTCAGGATCCCAACCTAGAACCGACCAGTTCCACGAGCACCACGATTGCCCTCATCGGACCCAACGCCGCGCATCGCCGCGTAATGGTCAAAGCCCTCTCCGGGGCCGAAGCGCGCAACGTGCGCGAATTTATCGACTATCCGGCGAGTCTTGCAGATATCCCGAACTTAATGGAGGAGCACTTCGACGTCGTCATGATCGACGTTGATAGCGATCAGAGCTACGCTCTCCAGATCGTCGAAAGCATAGCCGCCTTCAATACCGCCATCGTGATGGTCTACTCGATGCGGAACGATCCGGACCTTTTGCGGGACTGCATGCGCGCGGGTGCACGCGATTTCCTGCCCCTTCCTGAAGATGTGAGCGAGACGCCGGCTGAGGGCGAGGTGGTGGCAACCCCTCCCCCTCCCGTTATATCCGATCCGCCTCCCATGCGTTCAGAAGAGACCGAAGTGCTCAATCCTGCAGACTTCCTGCTGCCCGAGCCGGCTGCGCCGGATTTTGTTCTGGAAGCGCCGCCTGCGCCCGCCGCTCCGGCGGCACCGGCTGCTCCGACCGCTCCCGAACCGCGAGGGTACAGCGCCCCAGCCTACGATTATTCCAGCAAGGCTCGGCGCCCAGACCTTCAGCCGTTCTCTCAATCCACGGAAGCTCATAAGAACGCATCTCAGCCTGAAATCCAACCCGATGAACTGCGCCGCGCCAATGGAAAGCCTCATCCAGGGGAGCCACAGCCTTCCGGCGACTCGCCGTCAACCGATTTCAGTGCGTGGGACAGCATCTGGATCCGCACCGCGCAGGCGCCCGCAGGCAAGGCCTCCGATCTTGGCCCCGAACCGCCCCTTGCTGTCGAGCCGGCCACTGTAAAGAAACGCATCACACCGCCCAGCGGTCCGCAGCTTGTGGCGCGCACACCCGCGCCAGTTGAAAGCGCGGCTGCTGCGGCGCCGCTCTTCCGGCAAGTGGACGCGAGCGATGCTACTAAACCGCATCGCCCCTGGGTACGATGGGCGTTGCTCGCGGGGGTGCCCCTGGTCGTCGTGGGTTTGATCATGCTCGTTTTCATGCCGTCGTCTCGGCAAAATGCACCTGCCGCTTCGACAGCCCAGGCTTCTGTTCCTCCGACGGAAAGCACTGCCCCCAGCGCCAGCGCAGCTCCTGCCGCAGCCAAGCCGATCGCCAAGCCTTCGCCCGCCGCGCTGGAAACCCCTGGGACCGGCGAACAAACCACTCCAGTGGCGCCTGACATGATGAATGCGCAGCTCAGCGCGCCTTCACGCATCTCGGGAGCCATGAAGAAACCTGCCTCTGTGGAAGAACCCCCTGCCAGCTTTTCGCCAGGCGCGATTGAAACCAGCGAGGCCGTTCCCGGCCAGATCTTCGGCAGCCGGAACAACGTGAAAGTCGTCCCGGGTGTCTCCGCCATCTCTGCCGGCGTAGCTGAGGGGATGCTGATTCAGAAGACCGCGCCCGTCTATCCCGAATTCGCAAAGGCAGCCCGTGTCAGCGGTACGATTCTGTTAATCGCAAACATTTCCAAGACAGGCGCGATTGAGGGACTTCACGTGATCAGCGGACCAGCCATTTTGCGCGGTCCTGCCATGGACGCGGTAAAAACCTGGCGCTATCGCCCTTACATGCTCGACAACCAGCCCGTCGAGGTCCAGACAACCATAAAGGTCATCTTCTCCCTCGATCAGCACTAATCCTTCGAAGTGTGCAACAGCCAAATTCGAGGAACTGGGCTGTGGGAGCTTACTCTGGCTGCTTTGCACCTTCCTTGGCTCCATTGACCGTACCCTTCGTCGTATTCTTCGTCTTGTGCCAGGCTTTCTTCGTTCCTCGCTTGGTCGAGTGGTAGACCTTCTTTGTGCCTTGTTTCGTGCCGTGCCCGACGTCTTTCGCGGCATTCTTGCTTTCGTGTCCCGCGTCTTTCATGTCCTGCTTCGCACTGTTTTCCTGGACTGTGGTGGATTCGCTCCAACCAAGAGCTGGCCCACACGTCAGCACCGCCCCAAGAAGAATTGCTGGAAACTGCCATTTCGTTTTCATACAAAGGGGGATTCCAGCCCGGGCCCACGAGTTGGCTGCCCGAATCAAAAACATCATCACTGGTTCCAAGATATTTGTGATGAAGGGATGGCGGCGTGTCTCAAGCTCGTCGCAAGTCCTAATCGGAGCCTCCCAACTCAGACCCCAATCGAGGGACACAAGCTCGCATCGAATATCAGGCGGGGTGATGGACCATCATCGTGCCAACGCACGGACGCTAGCATGAGTGACTCGTAGAGTGCGAATCGTCCGCTTTACCTATGCCCTCCAGAGGACGGCGCTGGCCCGGAAGCCCTGCTGGGCATTCCGCCCGATGCGCCAGACGGGGCACGAACGTTTGCGGGGCCGCTGCGTGCGGCCGACTCCAATCCGTAAGATTCGGATGTCGCCGGCGCAGACCCCCGGTGCACTGCGATCGGGCCGAGGCCGGCATTCGCGGCGCGTCCGTTGCCCATCACCGCTGGCGCACTGAGATAAATCCGGGTGCTCGCCATGCCTCGTTCCACGGTTTGCCTTGAGAGCTTGTCGAGTTTCCCAAGCTCATCGCGTGGAATCCCCAGTCCTGCCGAGTCTTTGCGAAAGACAAACGATTCAGGCGAGGCCAGTTCCGATCGCACCAGGGGCCTTAGGTTCACCGGCATCACTGTCGATTCGCCCGGTCGGGGGACCCGGCCCGGCGGTGGCTGAAAGTGCACCGGCCCGCCGCTTGCTATCAGTCCTGTGCCATTGTTCAAGCCATTCCATGCGCCACCGGGTTGCCATCCCCATCCCATGCCCGGACAGAACGACCAGCTTCCGTAGTGATACGGCGTCCATCCCCACGGATACGGCGACACCCATGAGTAGCCCGCTCCCGAGTAGTAGGCCCATGAACCATTCGAAAATGGATCCCAAGCCGCGCTCGTGAAGTAAGGACGCCACATGGAACCGCAGCCTCCCGCGTCCATGAAACTCCCGTAGTACGCCATGTCGTTCAGCCCGTAGCTATACGGAGTGCTGCTCAGTGCGCTGTAGGCAGCCGAGCGTGTGTGGTATCCGGTTGCAGTCTGATCCCAGGTATCGTAGGGCTCGGCGGCAATCTGTTTCTCTACTGTCGGCTGGCCTTGATCGGCCAGATGGAACGTTACTGTCTTTTTTCGGGCTATCTCTTCGGTACCCTCAGGCCCATCCACGTGTACCGTGCCATCCAGCACCGCAACATTCGCTTGTGCGTCGTCCAGTTCCAGGCGAATGTGGCTGCCCGGTTCCAGGGCAAGGCCCTGCTTGGCAAATAGCAAATCAAAGGAATTGCCGCGTGTCTTCACCAGGCTCACGTAGGCGGTTCCACGCAACACGCGAACCGACGAGGCGGTGGCGCCTGTTGCCTGCCGATCAAGTTGCTCGAATTGGACTACCGTGTTCGGAGCTAGCCGCAGTGTGCTGTTGTCTTCGAATTCGACCTCGGCCACGCCCTCGTCGGTGCGCAGCACGCTCTTTTCCACGATCGGCATATTCGCTACCGCGGGTTCCATTCCGCGGCCAATCGCGCGATCCATTATTACCGCACCTTTCACCTCGCTGAGGCGCACAATGCGGATCTTCGAGACGCCTGCGTCCGCAGAGGCGGTGTCCGTAGCAAGGGCGGGGAGGGCTGTTGCAGAGAAGAGAACTGAGACGGCGGCGAGTGCGGCTGATCGGAGAATCATGTCCGCCTCCTTTTCGTTGCGGCAAACGGCGAAATTGAGCGATCAGGGACAGGAGTGAGCTCCGCGCTGGAGCTCGATGTGGCACCAATCCTAGCACGGAATTGCTGTGCAAGTTGTCTTCAAGTTGTCATCATTTACTGTCGGCGCTAAGTGTGTGGAAATGGCCAGCAATCCGCGGCTAGCCAGGCTCAGTGCCTTTACAACTGATCGAAGATCTCGCGGAACTCCCAGACCCCGGACTTATCATGCACCCATTCGGCTCCGCGCACCGCCCCAAGGGCAAAGCCGCGCCGCGAGCGGGCATCATGGCGCAGTTCCAGCGTGTCGTATTCGCTGGTCGCGGTCACAATGTGCTCGCCGTTCGCGTTTCCTACACGGTGCGATTCGACTGGAATTTCTATACCCGGCCTGACCGTTTCGATGATCTCCTTGAGGGTGATCGCCGTGCCGGAAGGGGCATCGATCTTAGAAGTGTGGTGCGTTTCGCCGATGGCAAACCGGTAGCCGTCCAGCTTGGCCAATTCCGCGGTCAGCCGGAACAGCTTTTGCACGCCGATCGAGAAATTGGTTCCGTAGAGCAGCGCGCCGCTGCGCCGGTGGGCTATGGCCCTCAATTCGGCAAGCTGACCGTACCAACCCGTGGTTCCCACGACGATGCGGCATCCGAGCGCCAACACGGCGCGGATATTTTCAACCGCCGCTTCAGGAGTGGTGAAATCGATCACTACGTCCACACCGGCGAGATTAGGCGCAGTCAGTGCAGATGCGTGTTCGTTCTCATAAACGTCATAAGCGCGCACACCGTGGCCGCGCTCGCGCGCCACCTCGGCGACGAGAGATCCGGTCTTGCCTTTACCAAGGACGAGGAAGAGCATTTCGTCTTAGCTCCTAGCTTTCAGCCTCTAGCTTCTGGCTAAGAGACTTCCATTTTGTAGATTCTGCCGCTCCAGCCTTGACTAAATAAGCCTCCACAGCCAGTTACAGCCGGGCCAGTGCCCGTTGAGAAGGACACCACCAAGCTAGCAGCTAGGAGCTAGAGGCTAGAAGCTGTTTTTTGTGAGCTTCCACGTCGAACACGGCCGGGTCGGGGTTCTGAAAGAAGGCCGCGTGCAGTGACCGCACCGCCTCATCGGCATCCTCTTCTTCAATCATGAAGCTCATGTTGATTTCGCTTGCACCCTGCGAAATCATGCGCACGTTAATATGGCGAATCGCTCCAAAGACCTGAGCCGCCATGCCGCTTTGCCCGCGAATGTCTTCGCCGACCATACAGACCAGAGCCTTTTTCCCCTCGTATTTCACATCGGCCAGCTTGCCCAGATCCGCAGCGATCAAGGGCAGTTTGTCATTCGAGTCGACGGTGAGGGAGACCGAAACCTCGCTGGTCGAAACCATGTCCACCGGGCACTTGTGTTTGTCGAAGATAGCGAAAATCTCGCTGAGGTAGCCATGCGTCATCAGCATGCGGCTGGCGACCACATCGATAATGCTCAACTTCTTTTTCACGGCAATTGATTTGAAGGGGCTCTTGCAGTGGGGCGCCAACGAAATGATGCGCGTTCCCTCGTTGGAGGGGTTCTTGCTGTTGAGCACCAATACCGGGATGTTCTTCTTGACCGCCGGCAGAATGGTTGCTGGGTGCAATACCTTGGCGCCGAAGTACGCGAGCTCGGCTGCTTCTTCAAAACTGATGACTTTGACGCGCAGTGCGTCGGCGCAGACGCGCGGATCGCAGGTCATGATGCCGTCGACGTCTGTCCAGATTTCGATGGCGCTCGCGTTCAGCGCTCCACCCACCAGCGCGCCCGTAAAGTCAGATCCGCCGCGGCCGAGCGTGGTGGTAATGCCGTCTTCATTCGAAGCAATGAAACCGCCCATCACCGGGACTTTGTTCTGGTCGAGGAGCGGGCACAACTCTTCAGCGGCCCGCTTTTCAATGATGCTGTCCTGCGGAACCGCCTTCCCGAATTGCGAGTCGGTGACGATTACGTCGCGCGCGTCCACGTGTGCTGCATCCATGCCACGTTCACGGAATGCTGCAGCGACGATGCGGCTCGAAATCCGCTCGCCATAGCTGGACACGAGGTCGGAGATGCGCGGCGTGAGCTCGAGAATCGCTGCCAGTCCACGTAGAACCTCATCGAGCGAGTCGAATTTCTGGTCAATGAGGGTCACAAGCTCGGCAGAATCTTTCACAAGTGCCGTGGCCGTGTCGCGATGCCTGCAGCGAAGGCGCGAGCTGATGGCTAGCGCGCCAGTGCGGTCGCCCGAAGCTGCCGCAGTAGCCGCGCGCAACAACTGGTCCGTGACCTTGGCGAGTGCGCTCACCACCACAACCGGCCGCTTGCCGAGCGCGAGCCGCCCAGACACAATGCCCGCAGTGCGCGTAATGGCGGTCGGATCTTCGACCGACGTGCCGCCGAACTTCATCACAACGATACTCATGTGGAAATATCCATTGTGCAGGTGTCGTTTCAGACGCGCGCTGCTGCTTCGGTGAGGGGCTCCAGTTTGCCGAGGCTGGCCAGCAGCTCTGCATTCAGAATGGTAGCGCCGGCAGCGCCGCGCACGGTGTTGTGGGAAAGCAGAACAAACTTCCAGTCGAGCAGGCCGCAAGGACGCAAGCGGCCGACGGTGATGGCCATACCTCTCTCACGATTGCGATCGAGGCGCGGCTGCGGACGGTCAGGCTGCGCGGCGAATTGCACAGGCTGCTTGGGGGCGAACGGCAGATCGCGGCCGGCGAGGGGCTTGTAATCGTCCCACGCGGCAAGAATTTCGCCCGCCGTGGCCTTCTTGCACAACTTGATAGACACACACTCGGTGTGACCGTCGACGACCGGCACGCGGTTGCAGTGCGCCGTGACCATTGCATGGAGCGGAACCACGGAGTCGCCTTGAAGCTTACCCAAAAGTTTCAGTGTCTCGGCTTCCATCTTCTCTTCTTCGCCGCCGATGTAGGGCACCACGTTGTCGAGGATGTCCATCGACGCTACGCCTGGATAACCAGCACCGCTGACTGCCTGCATGGTGGTGACAAAGATCTGCTCGATTCCGAAGCGCTCTTCAAGTGGCTTGAGAGCCAGGACGAGGCCGATGGTGGAGCAGTTGGGATTGGTGACCATGTAGCCGCCCGACTTCTTGCGCGAAGGCTGCTCCTCGATGAGGTGGAGGTGCTCGGCATTCACTTCGGGGATGACCAGCGGCACATTGGCGGTCATGCGGAATGTGCTTGAGTTGGAAAGAACAGCGCAGCCCGCATCGGCAAATTTGGGTTCGAGCTCGCGGGCAATGGCAGCATCGACCGAGGCGAAGATGATGCCGGGCGCGCCGTCGGGCTCAGCAGGCGAGACAGGCATTTTGGCGAGGCGCCCCGGAAGCGGTGTATCGAGGCGCCACTTGACGGCTTCGCCGTAGGTTTTTCCGCTAGAGCGGTCGCTGGCCGCAAGCCAGGTGATTTCGAACCAGGGATGGTCCTCGAGGAGCTGAATATAGCGCTGGCCCACCATTCCGGTGGCGCCGAGGATGCCGATTGGGTGCTTGATTAGCATGGCCTTGAACACTCCAGTGTACAGGAGGATCTGCTGTACACGAGGATCAACGGGCCCGCTTTATTACCTGCACGTCATGGCTGCGGAACGGCCCCGCAATTTCTGGAGGCGTCAGCTCTTGGCCGGAACTTCCGCTGGGCGCTTAGGATTTGCACAGTCTTCTCCCACGACAGTCGTCCATTCGCGCACATACCATCGTCTTACCAGTCCGTTGGCAACGTAGGGATCGGACTTCGCGAATCGCTCGGCAACTTCAGGCGAATCGCCTTTGAAAAGCAGCACGGCGCCATCGACAGGATTGGCCAGCGCTCCGGCAAGCACCAGTTCACCGCGCTCGCTCGCTTTCCATGCCAGCCCCAGATGCACGTCGCGAAACGCTTCGCGCCGCGGGATGTAGTCGTCGACCAATTCGTAGAAAAGCAAGTAGTGATTCATTTCTGTTTTCCACTCCATATTTCCTGTTGCCTACCACCTGCCTTCATCCCATCGCCGCCAGCACCGCATCGGCGAATTGGCTTGTTCCGGCAGTACCGCCCACGTCGCGGGTGAGAGTCTTACGCTCGGCGTAGACGGTCTCAAGGGCCTTGTGAATTCTGTCTGCCGCGGCTTCTTCGCCGAGATGGCGGAGCATCAGGACCGCCGATTGCAGAAGAGCCGTCGGATTCGCGAGGTCCTTGCCTGCGATGTCGGGCGCTGAGCCGTGGACGGCTTCGAAGATGGCGCATTCATGGCCGAGGTTCGCGCCGGGCACGAGGCCGAGACCGCCGACGAATGCTGCGCAGAGATCGCTGACGATGTCGCCGTAGAGATTCTCGAGCAGTAGCGTGTCGTATTGGTAGGGATTCATGACCAGCTGCATGCAGGTGTTGTCGATGATGTGCTCGCCGTAAAAAATCTCGGGAAAGCCTTCGGCGACCTTGCGTGCGCAACGCAGGAACAGGCCGTCGGACAACTTCATGATGTTGGCTTTGTGCACGGAGTGAATCTTTTTGCGGCCGTGCTTGCGCGCGTATTCAAACGCGAACTTCGCGATGCGCGTCGAGCCTTTCTCGGTGATTACCTTGATGCTCTCGACCACGCCGGGAACGACTTCGTGCTCGAGGCCGACGTATTCGCCCTCGGTGTTTTCGCGCACGATGATCAAGTCGACGCCGGGCCACTTCGATTCCATGCCGGGAAGATTCTTGATGGGGCGGAAGTTGGCGAAGAGGTCGAACTTCTTACGCAGCGTCACGTTGATGCTCTTGAATCCGCCTCCGATCGGCGTGGTCACGGGGCCCTTGAGGGCGACCTTGTTGCGCTCGATTGATTCGTAGAGTGCAGCCGGAATGTATTCGCCGAAGATCTCGAAGGCCTCAGCTCCGGCCGCGTGCCGCTCCCACTCCCACTTGATGCCGGTGGCTTCGAGAATGCGGACTACGGCTTGCGTGACTTCGGGGCCAATGCCGTCGCCCGGGATCAGGGTGATTTTGTGTGTTGTCATTCTTTAGCCTCTAGCTCCTAGCTTCCAGCCTCCAGCTCTAAGGCCGTACTTCGCACGCGAGTCGCTGATTCGAGGATACAGAATCAGGGGGGGACCCCGAGGACCCCCTCCCCCCGGACTCTGGGAGCAAATTCCTTGTTTTCATGACGTTAGCGACAGCATTCTTCCGCAGAGTCCTCTCGGCAAAGGAGTTAACCACAGAGGACTCTGTGGTAAGGACTTAGGAACGCGTTCCTTAAATGGAATCGCGAGCGGCAGAAGTGCGGTCCGACTCTAGTTTGGCGAAAGAGGAGGAAAAATGCGCAAAGGAATTGTTGCGGGTAGTTGTTAACCAGATAGCAATTTCTGGGTCGGCAACTGTCCGACCGGAACCCGCAAAAATGACCCGGGTCTGGTTCGTATCGACCCGGGGTGGGCAAGAGCGGTGTTCATCGCGTACTGGGATCTGAGTTGAGCACTGTCGAGTTTTGCGGAGTGGGAAGCAGAGTTCCAGCGACCATGGTCGCTGTCAGCGAGGCTTCACACAGAACCTAGTACCGAGAAGCGGGCTTCACTTCCGGGATTTCCCGCAGGGCGTCTATGAGTGCAAATCGCCTAGGCACGCATCGAGCCGCTCAAAGGCGGAGATCTCGGTTCCGGTCGAATCACCATCAACTCGGAGAATACTCATAAATGACTTCCGGAATGCAACATCAACAGAAAAGCGCACAAAGAGGTGAGCCGGATTGAACATAGAGCGGCGAAGAATAAGCATAAGAATCGATATCTCCGCTCCGTCCCAAAGGCGCGCGGGATGGGTCTGCCAAATCCGGAGGTCCTCGTGCCAGTTACAGTCCTCCTTGCAGTTGGCTTGGACTCGTCGCTTCTAGAAAGTCAAAGGTCAGTCTGCCAATCTGCCGGATGTAACGTCACGTCCGCAGGTTCCATCCGAGAGGGGATCGACCAATTCCATAAGGGTGACTTCGATCTGGTCCTCTTGAGCCATTCCATCCCGCCGAAAGCAGAGAAAGGCTCACGTTTCTGATTCGAGCCTCGGGCTCGCAGATACCAGTAGTCTGCGTCTCGGACTCTTCCAGCAGCTGCGACTGTTTTGCGGACGCGACTATCCACCATGGACCAGACGATCTCCTGCAGGGAATTAAAGATCTGCTGAGCAAACGAGTGGGACCACTCGCAGCGCGTGCACCATCCTCTCTTCTTGATTAGGATTGATCTCACCACACCTCACATCACATCTAGCGCGTTGCCAATCTAGCCGCCCTCGTGATGCAGTTGTTCTATTTTGCACAGAGTTCCGCTGGAGTAACGCATAGGATCCATCTACTCCAATGGGAAGACTGACAAGTCTCCCGAATTCGAGAGAATGTGGAAATGTGGTACAGGATCTCAAACGGCGGGTGTTTGTGGTTGATGAGGAGAATGTCATTGCTTCGACTCTCGAACTCATTTTGATGAGCCGAGGGTTCGACGCACGTTCTTTCGCTGATCCCCTCGCAGCTCTCAATGCGGCGCAGTCTGAGTCTCCCGATCTCCTGATCACCGATGTGATGATGCCGAAGATGACCGGCATTGAACTGGGCGTCCTAATCAGACGGGACTGCCCGAATTGCAAAGTCATGCTTTTCTCCGGGCAAGTCTCCATCATTAATTTGCTCGCTCAGGCACAAGCGGATGGACATAATTTCGTTCTTGTCGATAAGCCTATCCATCCCGCCGTTCTCATCGAGAGAATAAGCGAAGTGCTTCAAGACACTCGCAGCTTCGCGTGATAAACCACGTCGCTTTTGATTATCTTCTGACTGTGGCAAGGGCCGGCAAAGTGACCTTTGATCGTTGGGGTCCAGTCTCAGCGGGTCTTGCTTGCGGTGGAACTCGTTCGCGTGATGGCCATCGTTAGGAGGAGCCAACCTGCGATTGATTAGGCAGTCTTGGCACAAGTATTCATTGCGCTTTGATGCTTTAAGTCGTATGCCCCGTTGGCAACGTGAGAAATGCGTGCGGCGGGTTCACGTCTCAAGAATTCCGGAATGCAAGGTTGGCCGGCCGAGGAACAAGCAAAATGGAAAAGAGACCAGCGAAGACCATTCTTCTGATTGAAGATGACCCTGAAGAA
>OBLW0100001487.1_pt1 | contig 19799 bp, 22 predicted proteins | sample 1520161 | NCBI WGS metagenome assembly OBLW01 (sample SAMEA3539309, study PRJEB22396) | soil metagenome | biome: tundra; feature: field; material: soil | place: USA | collected 2010-05 | depth 0.15 m | reverse complement strand
CCGCTGGACCTGCAGATCAAGCCCGGAACCCGGCTGGCCATCACCGGACCGAACGGTTGCGGGAAGTCCACGCTCCTTGCGGTGCTGGCCCGCGCGCTCGACCCCTCCGGCGGTCGCTACCGGCTGGGTGAACAGGACGCGGTGACGCTCGAGCTGAGGCAGGCTCGCCAGATGTTCGCCGTCCTGGACGATGAGCCACACCTTTTCGCGTCCACGCTGCGCGCCAACCTTGCCCTGGCGCGACCGGAGTCCGCTGACCCGGATCTCATCCAGGCCCTGGATCGTGCTGGCCTGACCAGGTGGCTCACCGAACTCGCCCACGGCCTTGACACCACTATCGGTGCCGGAGGCCGCGGCGTCTCCGGCGGAGAACGGGCACGTCTCGGACTGGCCCGGACCCTGCTGTCCCAGCGACCAGTGCTGCTGCTTGACGAGCCCGTGGCCCACCTGGACCACGCCACCGCGGACGCGGTTATGGGGGACCTCACCCGTTCCGCGACAGGGCAGTCGGTGATCATGGTCAGTCATCGCCGCGACGGTCTGGCCGGTTTCGACCGCGTCATCGACCTCTCGAGGCAGACCAGTGAGACTGGCCTCGTGGGTTGATCGGCCGGGCGGTGGCGGCGCTACCCCGAAGCCATCAGGGCACGTCATCCCAGTCGCGCAGGCTGACGTGCAGCGCCCGGACAAGTCGCTCGAAGGAGCGTCCAACGTCCTGCGGCAGCCCGAAACCGCCGTCGATCTCGAGACTGACGAAGCCGTGAAGTGCGCTCCGTGCCACTCTGGTGGCATCGATTGCTGCGTCCCCAACCAGCCCGTAGCCGCGAAGTGCGGCGAAGACAGTCTGCACCGCGAGCTCAGCCGCGGCCAGGTGCTGCGGATCCTGGGAGTCGGGCACCCGCTGGGTCAGCGGGTAGCAGCCAGGGTGGGACAGTGCATAGTTACGGTAGGCGGGCGCCAAAGACCGAACGGCGTCCTGCCCCGACCGGCCGGCGACGGCGGTCGAGAGAGCCTTCGCCAGATCGGCCGTCACTCGGGCGGAGACTTTCTGCCGCAGGGCTTCGATGCTGCGGACATGTTTGTACGGGGAAGGTGTGGCCACACCAGTGCGGCGGGCGACGGCGGCCAGAGCAAGCCGGCCAGGTCCGTGTTCGTCAGCCAGTTCGACCGCTGCGCTGACCACAGCGGCGGTGGACAAGCGGGTCCTGGGCGCCCTAGGCACTGACGACGTCCGCCAGGAACGGCAGGATCGCCGCCGCGGTCACCTCAGGAAGCTCGGCGTGCGGGTAGTGCCCCGCACCATCGATCAACTCGAGGCTGACTTCGGTGGACTGACCAATCAAGGCCTCGCCCTGCCCGGCCTCGGCAACGGCATCCGGGAAGTCAGGGTCCTTCGTGCCCATCACGATCCGCACTGGACAGCCCAGCTCAGGAATTCTCGCCCGGCACCGCTGCTGTTCGGCGGCCACGCCTCGCAGCGCAGCCATCCGGCCGGGCTCGTGCAGTAGGGACCTCATGACCCGCAGGTACTGGTCAAAGTCGGCGGGTTTGGCGGCCTTGTACAGAGACGGATAGTAGAGCCGGGTCCAGAGCAGGGGGCTGGCGGTGACAATCCTCTCCGCGAGCCGCAGGATGGGGGACGGCCTGGCGTCGCGCAGGAACGGGCCGACGAGGGCGAGCCCGCTGACCTGTGCGGGTTCCTGCGCGGCCGCCCGTTACACCAAGGTACAGAGGTCGCGCGAGCTGCACCGGCGACACGGCCTCGGGACAGATGCCGAGGGGAACGGCCAGTCGAGCCTGCCGTTCCCGGGCTGACGGCCCGGGTCAACATCTGCGAGTCCACCGCCCCTCTCCCAGCACCGGCAAGGTGCCCATCCCAGGTCGGGAAGGCACCATGTCCGACCTGCGCCATCGCACCTCAATGTCTGCCAGAACATCCTCTGGCTGCCTTATCGACACCCATGGGGCTGCTGCTTCAGTACCCTGCACGATCTCGGGGCACCCAGGTAGGCCAGCATGGGACCGTGACGTGGAACCCGGGGCAGATGAGGTCGTCGCGCACTTCGACGGGTGTGCTGCTGGCTGTCGGCGCGGCCGTTCTGTTCGCGGTCAACGGCAATGTCAGCAAGGTCGCGCTGCTCAACGGCATCTCCTCCCTTGAGCTCGTCTCCATGCGCAGTGCCGGCACCGCCGTGATCCTGTTGGTCATCACCGCAGTCAGAGACCCAGCCGCCCTACGCGTCGGTCGGCACGAGCTGGGGTTCCTGGCGCTCTATGGGCTCACCGGCATCGCGATGGTCCAGTGGCTCTACTTCGTGGCGATCCAGCGGATGCCTGTCGGGATCGCCCTGCTGTTCGAGTACACCGCACCGCTCATGGTCGCGTTGTGGGTACGGTTCGTCCAAAAGGAACCGGTGAAGTCCCGGCTCTGGCTTGGCCTGGCCTGCGCGCTGGCGGGTCTGGCCATGGTGGCCCAGTTCTGGAAGGGCATGACGCTGGACCCGATCGGTCTGATCAGCGCAATCGGGGCCGGCGCGGCGCTGGCCTGCTACTACCTGATGGGCGAGCATGGCCAGCGGGAACGCGACCCGATCTCGTTGATGGGCTTCAGCTTTGGCTTCTCAGCCATCCTCTGGGCCGTCGTGTCGCCCTGGCAGAGCTTCCCCTTCACCCTGCTCGCACACGCGGTCGATCTGCCCGGCGCGATACCGGGCAGTGCGCCGCTGTGGCTCATGGTCGCCTGGATCATCGTGCTCGGCACCGTCGCGCCCTTCCTGTTGGTCCTCTTCGCGGTCGCTCGACTCGGGCCTGCCAGGGTCGGCCTGATCGGCATGCTCGAGCCGGTCGGCGCCGGCATCATCGCCTGGGTCCTGCTCGGAGAGTCCCTCGATGCAGCCCAGATCACCGGGGCCCTCGTCGTCCTGGTAGGGATCGTGCTCGCCGAGACCGCCCGGCCGGCCACCCAGCCCTTTCCCGACGAGCCGGGGGACGGCGTACGGCTTCCGGAAGGTTCGTCTCCTCTGCCGGAGGGGATAGCCCCCTAGCGCAGCAGTGGCCGCTGTCAGAGTTTGGTGGGGCTCGCTACCGTGCCAGGGCTCGAGGAACCTAGCCACCGGGATGCGGATAACCTGCCCAAAGCACATGGCCGCCGCCCCGAGGCGGCCGGCAGAGACCCGACGGCCCACGTGCTCAAGAACACCGATGACAGCTGACAAAGCGATCGCGGCGAGGCGGAGTCGGGACCAGTGCCTATTGCACCGGTCCTGCACGCAAAGCGCCGGTGCGGGAGTCAGTCGAGGGACCCGCGAAACGGTTCCCCGCGGATCTGACGGCCAATCTGCCCACGCCTCCTCTGGTGGCAACGAGCAGGTCTACTGTGAGCCAGACCACACGGCCGACCAGGGCCACACCCGAGAGTCACCTCACGACAGAGGAGCGCATGTTGCCCACACGCAATGAAGCCTGGCCCAACGGCACCCCCTGCTGGATCGACCGGTTGGTCACCGATACCGGGGCGGCCAGGCAGTTCTGCTCAAGCCTGTTCGGCTGGGACATCCTGGACGGTCCGCCCGAAGCCGGTGGCTACCTCATGTGCATGCTGAATCGCCGCGCGGTCAGTGCCATCAGCCCCAAAGCGCACGACAACCCCTCCCCCAACGTCTGGTCCACCTACCAGGCTTCCGACGACCTCGATAGGACTGTGGCCAAGGCCAACGCGGCCGGCAGCCAGTTCATGATGGAGCCGGTGGACGTCATGTCAGCGGGCGGGCTTGCCTTCGCGATGGACCCCCGCGGGTCGCGGTACGGCATCTGGCAGGCCGGCGACCACAAGGGGGTCGGGTCTACAACGAGCCGGGTGCCCTGGTCTGGAACGAGTTGATGACACGCGACTATGAGGGCGCGAAAGCCTTCTACGGCAACGTGTTTGGATAGACCTTCGACGAGATCGGCGAGGGTTTTGCCTACTCCACGGTGTAGCGGGCAAGTGACGGCGAGGTCGTCGCCGGCTTGGGCGAGCTCGACGCCAGCAGGCCAGCTGAGATCCCCGAGAGCTGGGTCCTCTACTGCCTGGTGCAGGACTGCGACGAGTCGGCTACCAGGGCCGCGGAGCTCGGCGCCACCATTGTCCGCGAGCCGTTCGACACCCCGTTCGGGCTGACGACCTCCCTGACCGGCGCCCAGGGCGAGGCGTTCTCACTGATCGAGGCACCGAAGCAGGACGACAGCGCCGGGAGGAGTTCGCAAGCCTGACCCACATGCAGGCTCAAGGGTCGTTGGAAACAAGGGTTACCAACGACCGCCAGGCCTGGGACATCCTGAAGATTAAGAAGGCCCCCATGTTTCTGCGTAACGTCGAAGGATTCCTGGTCATCCTGGGACTACCGGCCCTGTTCATTCTGGGGTGGGTAGCGTGCTGGGTGTTCCTTCGCCGCGCACCCCTATGGGGCTTTGGGCTTGCCTCAGGCCTGAGCGCTGCCTTCATCGTGCTGGCCTGGGCGGTGTCCTCGGGTGGCCCTACGTCCGGCGCGGAAGGGGATCGCCGTGTCATCGAGTTCTATGGGATGTTCATCAACGGCGTCACCGGCCTGCTGTGTGTGGGGGTGCTGGCCATCGCCACTGCCATCGTCGAGCTGATACGCATGGCCTTTCACCGGGGTAGCCCGGTCACGGTTCACGCGAGGGACACCGTCACGAGCGCTCATCCAACCTGACCGGGCACTGTTCGTGGGACGGCGCAGACTCTGGGAGGATGGCCAGCATGGTCTCGCTTGCTGATGCGTCCCCGCCCATCGCCCTTGGCGCTCTCGACGGCCGCTACCGCAGAACCGTCGCCCCTTTGGTGGACCACCTCTCTGAGGCCGCGCTGAACCGCGAGCGGGTCCGGGTCGAGGTCGAGTGGCTGATCCACCTCACTACCGGCCAGATCATCCCCCATGTCCGCGCGCTCACCGCCGACGAGCAGACCCGCCTGCTGGGTCTCGTCGACGACTTCGGCGGCAGCGACATCGCCGAACTCGCCGAGCTCGAACGGGGCACGGCCCACGACGTGAAAGCCGTCGAGTACTACCTCAAAGGTCGGCTCATCGCGATGGAGGGCGAGCACAAGAGCGGCCTGGCTGCGATATCTGAGCTGATCCACTTCGGGTGTACCAGCGAGGACATCAACAACCTCTCCTACGCGCTGATGATCAAGGGCGCCGTCGAGCAGGTCTGGCTCCCGCGAGCCACGGGTCTTGTGGATGCGGTCGCCGCGATGGCCGGTGACCTGCGCGACGTCCCGCTCCTCGCCCGCACGCACGGTCAGCCGGCGACACCAACCACCATGGGCAAGGAACTCGCAGTGCTGGCCTACCGGTTGCAGCGGCAGCTTGCCCGCATCCGCCGCGCTGAGTATCTGGGGAAGCTCAACGGCGCCACCGGGACCTATGGCGCGCACGTCGCCGCGGTGCCCGAGGCGGACTGGCCCGCGATCAGCAAGATGTTCGTGGAGTCCCTGGGCCTGACCTGGAACCCGCTGACCACGCAGATTGAGAGCCACGACTGGCAGGCAGAGCTCTACAGCGACATCGCCCGCTTCAACCGGGTCCTTCACAACCTCTGCACCGACTTCTGGACCTACATCTCGATGGGCTACTTCGCCCAGGTGCGCGGCCAGGGCACCGTTGGCTCGTCGACGATGCCGCACAAGGTCAACCCCATCCGCTTCGAGAACGCCGAAGCCAACCTCGAGGTCTCCAACGCCCTGCTCGACGTGCTCTCCTCAACCCTGGTGCAGTCCCGGATGCAGCGCGACCTCACCGACTCGAGCATGCAGCGCAACATCGGAACCGCATTCGGCCACTCCCTGCTCGCAATCGACAACGCCGGCCGAGGGCTGGCCGGGCTCGACGCCGTACCGGCGGCTATGGCCGCCGACCTTGAGGCCAACTGGGAGGTGCTCGGCGAGCCGATCCAGTCGGCGATGCGTGCACTCGGGGCCCAGGGGGTCGAGGGTATGGAGAACCCCTACGAGCGGCTCAAGGAACTCACCCGCGGCCGCCGCATCAGCGGGGACGACCTGCGCGAGTTCGTCGGAAGCCTGGGTCTTCCGCTCCACGTCGAGCGCCGCTTCCTTGAGATGACCCCTCAGACCTACGTCGGGCTCGCCCCGCGGCTGGTCGACTACCTCGGCACCGCTCGGCAGGGCTCAAGAGCGCGCTAACGAGCTAGCCGAACCGTCAGCCAACCGGTTCGAGGAGGACCGGCGCAATCTCGCGGGTAGTCCTGCTCTGGTAGTAGGCGTCGTTGTGGTGCTCGGCAATGACCCGTGGCCACGAGCGCTCGCGCACTGCCGGGGTGGCGACCCATCCACGCATCTGGCGCTTAGGGTTCCCTTGGAGCCTGACCCCTACGGCCGGGCTGTCCCTCACGTTGAGAAACCACGCGGGTGGGGTGCGATCCCCGCCCCGGATGCCACGACGACGATCGCGGCGCCCTCTTGCAGCGCTGAGGTGAGCATCACCGAGTGGGGCTGACCGCTCGTGCGACCCGTTGTGGTGAGCTCCAGGACCAGCATGCCCTGCGCCGTCCACCACAACCGCCCGCCACTGGCCACGAGCAAGATGCGATAAATGACGTTCATGGCCTTGAAACGGACGTCGCTGCGCAATGGCCAAAACCTAGCGCGGCGTCTCACCCGCGCTGAACCCCTGGTCGGCGTCCCCGCCCCACTCAGATGGAGACAGGACCCTTGGGTGTGTCGAACGTGACAGCCAACAGGCACGGGGCCCCGTGCGGGTCGACGAACGTGAAATCGATGACGGTCGAGGTCTGGTCAGCCGGCAGGCCGAGCCACTCACAGACCCGATCGGGGTCTCCCGCGATCTTCAGGCCGCTGATCGTCACATCGGTGGTGGCCCCCACCGACGGGTGAACGCTCTTGTCCTCCCACTGGATGTAGTAGGGCAGCTGTGGGTCGGACATGAGTCCCTTGACCCCAAGCTGACGCCACTTGAGCTCGACGCCGTCAGGCCGATGCCGACTACCGGCGACGGCCTGCCTGCCCAGTCGCTGCTCAGCCTCGAAGAGATCATCGACGCAGACAACCCAGCCCAGCCAGCCACCCCCAGCCTCGGAACGGGCACGAACGGCCTGGCCGAACGGCGCCTTGTCCGAGGCGGGATGGTCTAGGACCGCGACGATCTCGACGAACCGCTCATGGGCAAGGGGAAGAATGATGTTGCGAGTTCCGAAGCGGGGGTGCAGACCCCCATCGATGGGTGTGACTCCGAGCATGTCCGCGAGGCGGGTCGCAGTCGCTTTCAGCCCGTCCGTTTCGGCGGCATATGAGACGTGGTCAACTCGCATGCCATCATCGTTCCACTCTGGCAGCGAGTGTCCTTGACCGGGGTACGTTCTCTGGTCAGCGCACTGCGCGCTGTCGGACCGCCTCGTAGATGACCACGGCCGCCGACGTGGCAACGTTCAGGGAGTTCGCCCGGCCTGCCATCGGGATACGGATCCTGTACGTCGCGGCCGCCAGCATCTCGTCGGTCAGTCCGTACTTCTCGGCCCCCACAGCGATTGCGATCGGCCCCGTGTAGTCCACATCCGTGTAGTTGAGGTCCGTGTCCGGCGTGGTGGCAGCCAGCGCGATGCCGTGCTCGGACAGCCACGTCAACGCCTCGGCAGTCCCAGCGGACGCGACCGGCACCGAGAACACCGTGCCCTTGCTCGCGCGAACCAGGTTGGGGTTGCTCCAGTCGGTAACCGGGTCGACGGCCACAACGGCCTCTACGCCGGCGGCATCGGCGGTCCGCAACATCGCGCCGAGGTTGCCTGGCTTCTCCACCCCCTGGCAGATAAGGGCAAGCGGCGCGAGCCCCACACTCAGGTCAGCGCACGAACGAACCACCGAGTCCACCACCGCCAGGAAGCCATCGGGGCCCTGGCGGTAGGCGACCTTCTCGAACGCCGCCCGCCCGAGCTGCTGGGTGTCCGAGCCCAGTGCCTTCACCCGCCGCACGACGTCCTGCTGCACCGAAGGGTCAAGCATCAGCTCGGGACAGTGGTAGACCGCTCTCGGCACGACGCCCGCGTCCAGCGCGAGGGAGAGCTCGTCATACCCCTCGATGAGGGTGAGCCCGGCGTCCTCGCGTGCACGACGACGGCGCAGGGAAACCAGTGACCTCAGGCGGGCGTTGGCCGGCGAGGTGATGATGAGCTCGGACATAACCTGCCCAGCATGCCAGCACCGAGCACCCAGTAGTAGTCGAAGGTCACCGCAGAAACGACCTGAGGACAGGAACCAGACCATCCTGGTCGACATCGAGCGTGACCTCGTCGGCGATCGCCTTGACCTCATCGGGGGCGTTGCCCATCGCGACGCTGCGAGCCGCCCAGTGCAGCATCTCGAGGTCGTTGCGCTGGTCGCCCACCGCGGCGGTCTGTGCCGGCTCGACGGAAAGCCGGCGGCGGACCAGCTCAAGGGCCGAGGCCTTCGAGACCCCCTCAGGGTTGATGTCCAGCCAGGCCGTGAATCCGACGGCGTAGTTCACCGAGTGCAGACCGATCCGCTCAACCAGGTCCAAGAAGTCCTCAGCGGTGCCGGTAGCGCTGCGGAAGGTCACCCTGGTCGCGGGCGAGGCCGAGAGCTCGGCCCAGGGAACGACCCGAACCTCACCAACCAGCTCGCCGTCAGGGAACGGCCCACTCACCTTGAAACCGACGCCGATCTCCTCCACGGCGACTTCGGCATCCGGCCACGACCCACGGAGCATCTCCAGTGCCGGCCCCGGGTCGAAGGTGACAATCTCCAGGATCCGGTAGCCGCCGGGCTCCCCCGGGTCCAGCTGGAGGGTGACCGCACCGTTGGAGCAGACCACAAAACCCTGCTCCAGCCCCAGGTGGGAGACGATCGGCATGGTGGACCCGATGGCGCGGCCCGTGGCGATGACGACATGCACGCCGGCGGCAGCGACTTCCCGCACTGCCTGACGAACCGCCGGTGACATCAGACCGTCGCGGGTGAGCATCGTGCCGTCCAGATCGATGGCGACCAGCCACCTTGTCATTGCCGTACCCAGCTCAGGACGTCGGCGTCAGAACGTCGATTCCGAGGAAGGGACGCAGCGCGGCAGGCACCACGACAGAGCCGTCGGCCTGCTGGTGGTTCTCCAGAATCGCCACGAGCCAGCGAGTCGTGCCCAGGGTGCCGTTGACGGTCGCGACATGGCGGGTGGCGTTGCCCTCAGCGTGCGGGTCTCGCTCGCGAATGTTCAGGCGGCGGGCCTGGTAGGTCGTGCAGTTCGAGGTGGACGTGAGCTCGCGGTAGCGGCCCTGCGTCGGCACCCAGGCCTCGCAATCGAACTTACGCGCTGCCGGGCTACCAAGGTCACCGGCCGCGGTGTCGATGATGCGGTACGGCACCTCGATCTTGGCCAGCATCTGCTGCTCGCATTCCAGCAGCCGCTGGTGCTCAGCCTGCGCATCTTCGGTTCGGCAGTAGCTGAACATCTCGACCTTCTGGAACTGGTGCACCCGAATGATGCCCCGGGTGTCCTTGCCATATGACCCGGCCTCGCGGCGGTAGCAGGAAGACCATCCGGCATACCGCTTGGGGCCGCTCGACAGATCGACGATCTCGTCGGCGTGGTACCCCGCCAGAGCCACCTCGGAGGTCCCGGTCAGGTAGAGGTCATCCGCCTCCAGCCGATAGACCTCCTCGGCGTGGGAGTCGAGGAACCCGGCGCCAGCCATGATGTCGGCCTTGACGAGGGTCGGGGTGATCATCGGGGTGAACCCGGTCTCGAGCGCCTGGGCGATCGCCATATTCAGCAGAGCCAGCTCGAGTCGTGCACCAACACCCTTGAGGAAGTAGAAGCGCGATCCACCGACCTTGGCGCCGCGTTCCATGTCCAGGGCGTCCAGGCCTTCGGCGAGCTCGAGATGGTCCTTGGGCTCGAAACCCTCGGACATGAAGTCCCGTGCGGTGCCAACGGTGTCCAGAACCGCGTAGTCATCCTCGCCACCGCTGGGGATGCCCTCGATGACAACGTTGGGGACGCTGCGAATCAGCGCAGAGAGCTCAACATCGGCGGCGGCCGCGGCAGCCTGCAGCTGCTTGACCCGACCAGAGATGGCCTTGGCCGCGGCCACCAGGGCTGCCTTCTGCTCGCCCTGTGCTGCAGCGACCTGCTTGCCCGACAACTTCTGCTCGGCCCGCAGCGACTCGAACTCGGCGATGGACGAGCGTCGGCGTTCGTCCGCACTTAGGATCTTGTCGACGACCCCCTCGTCCTCGCCGCGGGCACGTTGCGAGGCCCGCACGGCATCGGGCTTCTCGCGCAGGACTTTGATGTCGATCACGACCCGAGCCTATCTGCGGGGCCCAAGTGCCATCGAATCCCTTCCCCCCACGGCGCCGCAGCCCGCATCGTCCAGGCCCGAGGTGTCAACCACGTACGTCGTGGAGATGGTGGGTCAGGTCATGCAGGAAGTACTGGCCGAGGGTTTCCATCGTGAATACCAGAGCACTGCTGCGTCGTCCCCTGCGCTGCCACTCGCCCGCCTCAAGTGCGTCGAACGACAAGGCAGCCGCCTGCGCTGCCGCGGCCAGCTCAGCGCTGACCACCCCTGGGTCCGCCGCGCCGTAGGCACCGGCGATCGCCGCGGCGTCCTGGTCCCAGTTCTCCAAGAGTGGATCCACCTCCGAACGCATGACAGTGACCCGCGCCTCGAACACCCGGCACACGTCCCGGACATGGCAGGCGTACTCCAGCGGCGACCACACCCGTGGGTTAGGCCTGACCCTGACGTCAGCACGGGCGCAGACCGCCAGCCATCGGGCGGCGTTCATGCGCAGCCTCGCCGCGATCAGCGGGCCAGGCACGGAGCCGGCATCCAGCCCGCAGTCGGGACAAGGCCGCTGCAGAACCCAGGTCCAGTCCTTCGCGTCGGGTTCGATGTCACGTGCGTTGTTGCCACGATCATGGGCAGTGGTCATGGCGCCATCTTCGTGCAGGTCGTGTCTTCGCGGTCGTGAAGATCACCAGTTGTTCCCTTCGGGGTAACCTCGCCTCGTGCTGACAGACACTGCAGGAAGGATCGCCATCGGAGCCATCGCTCTGTTGTTGCTGCTTGCCTGGCTCCTGCGCTCGGCCTCGGGCGATACCATCGCTCAGGCCGTGGGCGTCCGCGGTTTCGGCCGGCGCCGCCCGCCACGCGAGCACTTCCGTCCTGTTGGGGCAGACACGTCCGAAGCACCCAAGCGAGTGGCGGCGATCATTGTCAACCCGACCAAATTCGACAACGTCGACGCCGTTCGGACCCAGGTCACCAAGGGCTGTCTGGCCGCCGGCTGGGCGGAGCCGCTCTGGGTCGAGACGACGGCACAGGACCCGGGCACCGGCCAGGCCAGACAGGCCGTCTTAGACGGTGCGGCGCTGATCTGCCCGCTCGGCGGGGACGGGACCGTTCGTGCCGTTGCGGCAGCGCTGGTTGGCACTGAGACCCCCGTTGGACTTCTGCCCGGCGGTACGGCGAACTTGCTCGCCCGCAACCTCAGCCTGCCCATGGACTCTCTGGACGGCGCACTCAAAGTGGCACTGACGGGACAGAACAAGCGCATCGACGTGGGTCGGCTCACGGTGGACCACGCGGGCGAGCACGAGCGCCCCAAGGAGTACATCTTCCTGATCATGGCCGGCATCGGCTTCGACGCGGCGATCATGGCTGGTGCACCAGAGCGCCTGAAGAAGACCGTTGGCCCCTTGGCCTACACGTTCTCCGGCGCGAAGAACCTGCGCGGCCCACAGTTCAAGGTCCGGATCAGAGTTGACGACGAGCCCGAGTTCAGCCGCCGGGCCCGCACCGTCGTCATCGGAAACTGCGGCAAGCTCACTGGCGGTCTGGTGCTCATGCCTCACGCCCAGGTAGATGACGGCTGGCTCGACGCGATCATCCTGTCCCCAGTCGGGGTTGTTGGCTGGGTGGCCGTGGCCGCGCGCGTTGTCTCCCAAAAACGCAAAGGTCACAGACGGGTGGACCACCACCGTCTGAAATCGGTGTCCATCCACTGCGACCACCCCGAAGCGGTCCAGATCGACGGCGACACGGTCGGCCGAGCCCGCTCCCTTTCTGCCACCGTGGACCCCCTGGCGCTGGTCGTCCGGGTGGGCTGAGGTTGGCGCAGAACTTCTGACCGTGGTCGGGCCGAACGGCGCGATCGCTTCGAACCAGGCCGGAGCCGGGAGGAACTCCCTTCGCCGGTGCTGCCCCACAGCCGCGCCTCGAACCGTCCACTCGCGGGACAGCAGGTACCCAGGAAGCGCACGTGAGCTCAGGCCCGTGCCGCCTCATCAGCGTCTCGCCCACCCTTCGTGGTTGATGTGCCCCTGGCAGGCGATCGAGAAGCTGTCCCCGATTTGGCCACCTCGGGACGGGACTCAATTCGGTCTGGATGACGCCACCGGCTCACGAGCTGCCTCAACAGCTCGAGAAGACCGGGCGACCTCACAGTTGCTCACCGGCAAGAGGTAGCCGTGAAGTGCCACGACCCGTTATCGGTCGGGGCCGGCGCCTCCTTTGGGCTCGCCATGGTGTGAGCGTGGGCGGGTGCTGGGTCGAACGCTGCCCAGGTGTCACGTTGGGTCACCATTTGGCGCAACGACGGTGCCGCGTGCCAGTTCCTGGCGATCTTGTCCTTGTCACGGGTCGCAACGGCGCCATCGGGCGCTGAAAGGCTCCCGTACCCTCCGTGACCCGACGCCAGCTGCTCGCCGCCGCCGCAGTCGCCGTGGTGCTGGCCGGTCTGGTGATCGGCTCCCTCATCTCGGTATCGACGGGCGCTTCGCCCACGGCTGCCGCCACGAAAGCCAGCGGATCCATAGTGGTCATCGGGACCGGTGGGCTGTCCTGGACTGACCTGTCGTCGCAGGCCACGCCAACGTTGTGGTCGTTGCTGCGAGACGGCACGACCGCCGCTCTGACGGTCAGGTCGGTTCAGGCCCAACCTGTCCGGTGGACGGCTGGCTGACTCTGGCCGCAGGCGCGCAAGCCGGTGACTCGTTCGGAGGCGGCGGCGGGCATGGCGGAATCGATGACACCAAGCCCCGTCTAGGGCGCTGCCTGCACAGATGACCGCCGGCACGGTGCCTCACTGGGACGAGTACCGCGCAGCGGCAGGTGCCAGCGGGCTCGATGCCTGCGTCGGCCTCCTCGGCGACCAGATCGCCAGTCACGGTGAATGCGTCCAGGCAGTTGGCCCCGGAGCCGCTCTGGGCGCTGCCCGAGCCAGCGGGATGGTTGCCCGCTACCAGCGCTACGACGAGTCGACACTGCCCTCAGCTTTGGCCACCCGCCCCTTGACACTGATCGATGTCGGCCCGATCCGCGACCCGGCCGACATCAACCCCAAGGATGAGACACGACCCACCACCTCCCGAGCCCAGCAGGTCGCAGTTGTCGGCGCCCGGGCCGGCGCCGTCCTCAAGGTCGCGCCGGCAGGGCAGATGTCGTGGTGGCCAGCCCTCGCCGACGCCGGAGACACCGAACGCTTGGCAATGATTGCCATGACCGGGCCCCACTTCGGAGGCGGGACACTCGAGTCGGGCTCGACCCGAACCCTTGGGCTGGTTCAGCTCACGGATCTGACCCCGACCGTTCTTCAGCACCTTGGCATCCCGCGGCCCTCGAAGCTGGGCGGCACGCCACTGCAGTTCGTCCCCGCACAGGAGGTCTCCGATCACTTCGCCGACCAGCGTCTGCGCACCCTGCTCGACTACGACCAGGCCTCGCACAGCGTCCGCAGCCTCGTCGAGCCGTTCTTCTACGGGTAGGTCCTGCTGCAGCTGGCGCTGTATCGGTGCGTCGCGTTGCTCTGGAAGCGCGGGTGGGGCACGGATGGGCAAAGTCTGCAACTCCTGCTCGACACTCGCCGAGTGGCCGTCATTGCCGCGACCGTCCCGGTGTCGACGTTCCTGGCCAAACTTCTGCCGTGGTGGCGCTTCTCTGTTCCGGTGGTCAGCGTTGTCGCATCGTTGGGCTCTTCGCGGCAGCAATCTCGGCGCTGGCTCTCCTGGGACCGTGGCGCTACCGGCTGTTCGGGCCGCTGGTCGTGGTCTGCACCACCACCATGGCGGTCCTGACGCTGGAGGTGATGACCGGGTCGCGACTGCAGCTGTCTTCACTGATGAGCCTGCAGCCGGTGGTTGGGGGCAGGTTCTGCGGGATGGGCAGCGTGGCCTTCGCCGTGTTTGCCACGCCAACCCTGAGGCTCTGCACGGCCGTGGGCCATCTCGCCAGCATCGGGCGGACCCGATACGCCGCCGCAGCGGTGGCCTCCATCGGGATGGGCGCACTCCTGGTCGACGTGTCAGCACCGCTCGGCGGCGATCTGGGTGTGCCGGCGGCACTACTGCCGGGCGTGGTCCTGCTGGTGCTGGCGATCCTGGCAGTCAGGCTGACCTGGCGCCTGATTCTTGCCATCGCGGGCCGGGTCTGGGGTTCCTTGTCCTTCTGGGCCTGCTGGACCGGCTGCGTCCTGCGCAGTCCCGATCGCTGCTGGGCTGATTCATGCACACCATCCTGGACGGTGGCGGCTGGGACAACATCGTCCGCAGGCTCGTGCAGAACATCATGCTCCTGTTCGGCAACCCCCTCTGGCTGCTCATCCCGCTCGTACCCGTCCTGTTCGCCGGTATCCTCGCCCGGCCGAACTGGTGGGCGGCGGCCCCACTGCGTCGGTCCTTCGCACGGGTTCAGCTTCTGCGGCCCGGGCTCATCTCCATCGTGGTGTGGGTAATCGGGGCTGCGCTCAACGACTCCGGAGCAGCGATCCCAGCCGCCGGTGCCACGCTGGCCTGTCCGCTGGTGATCGCGATCGCGCTCACGACACTCCAGGACGAGAGGGCGGCCTGACCCGTCGCGACGACCCGCGCCTTGCGACACCGGCGACAGCCAGCCACACCAGCCACGCCGCCAGCGGACCCACAATCTTGCGGAAGCCCAAGGTCAGCGACTCCACGTCCGAGCCCAGGGCGACCACGCGGCCTGGGACATAGGCCATGGCCATCACCGTCAGGCTCGCCAGCAGGATCCCGTCCAGGGCCGTACCCAGCATCAGCGGGAGGGTGGCCCAGGTGAGCACGTCGTACCACGGCAGGGCATAGGGCGCGCCCAACGCGTAAGCGGTGGCCAGTACGAACGTCGCGGTCATGGCCGTCTGCGTCAGCTCGGCCGGCGAGTTCTGCCGCACGGCTGGGCGGGAACGCACAAGGCGGGACAGCACCCATGCCAGGATGATGACCGCGACGGCAGAGGCCGCGGAAACCACGATGCGAGCCGCGTCCAGCGGCATCACGGCCGACAGCACGTTAATGACCGGGCGCCAGGCAGTGGCCAGGGAGACGGTGTTGCTGGCCTTCCGCAGCTGATCAAAGACATGCGGGCCGGCCCAGAGGTGCAGCGATGCGAAGACGGCCAGGGACGGCACACCGAGGGCTACGACATGGCGTTCCAGGTCCTTGCGGGTCAGGGAACGCCAGGACCACAGAATCGCCAGACCCACGATGCCGTAGGTGATCTTGGTGCTGACCGTCGCCCCGAGCACCAGGCCGGCGATCCAGGGCCGACGCGCCGCGAGGAGGAGTGCGGCCAGAGCCAGCGCCGTCGCGATGAGATCGACGTGGGCACCGAGGACCGCAACGCCGAACACGAGCGGGTTGGCCGTCCACAGCAGGTCGACCCGCCGGCGGGCAACGTCATCGATGGCGGCGCGGCGCAACAGCAGCCGCACGCCCAGCCAGGCTGCGACGATGAGCAGCTGCCAGACCCAGACGGTCTGACGCAGATTGTCCCGCCCCACCAGGGAGCTCAGGGTCTGCAACGCCGTCGCAAACGGGCCGTAGACGCTTGGTGTCGTCGTCCAGGGGGGCTGGACGGCACTGGTGACGGGGTCCAGTCCCCCGGCCCAGGTGATCGGGGCGACAACGTATGGATCCCCACCTTGCGCCGCGATCCGCCCATAGGCCGCGTAGTTGATGTGGTCGGCGGAGCCGATCGGGGCGGTCAACAGCGCGAGAGCGCCCAGCCCCACGGGCCAGATCCAGGGGTGGGCCCGCGACCAGCCCCGCGGCGGGGGTTGGCCGCCGGCCCGGCCGCGCCACAGCCCCACGGCCACCGCCAGGGCCCCTAGGAGGTATGCCGTCCACAGGGCGGCCGTGACCACGGCCGACGACAAGGCGATGGGTAGGTCACCTGGAGCCCAACCACGGGGGCCGAGGCCGGGCTTCGCCGCCGAGGGGCCAGCTGCCGCCACCAGCAGCAGCAGGGAGAACGAGAGGGCCAGCGCCGCGGCGCGAAGCCATCCCAGCGACCGGTCGGCTCGAGAGAACCTAATCTCGGCCCCTGGTTCTCACTGGGGTCCCGACCCGGCGACCGTTGTGCAGGGTGCGGGCCCGGCGGACGGCGAGCGCAGACCAGACGTCCCGATACTGCCTCGCGCGGTGGAGCTGACCTCTCCAGTCAGAGCCGGTAACCCGATGCTGCAGATTGCAGGGCACCTCCAGCACTCGCAGGCCGGCTCCCAGCACGTCGATGGTCAGCCCGACCTCGGCTCCCCACCCACGCGCCAACGGTGAGGCGGCCTCGAAGGCATGCCGGGACAGACATCGCATGCCCGACAGCGGCTGGGTAGGGGTCCAGCCGGTGAGGCGCTCAATCCCGCGGCGCGCCAGTCGAACCACAAACCCGTGCCCGCCGCCGGAGGTCTCCTGCGGCGGCAGCACCGCGATGGTCATGTCCGCGACTCCGGAAGCGACCGGCGCAACCAGGACTGCCACGTTGGTGGCGCTGTCCCCCAGATCGGCGTCGATGAACAACAGCTCACGGGCGCGCCCGGAGACCGGAGGGTCACGCCGGTCAAGGTCGGCAGCAGCCCTGGCGCCGGTGGCCATGGCCGCAGCCTTGCCCTGGTTGTGGGGATGGCGGACCACGAACGCGCCGGCCCCGCCAGCCACCTGTGCGGTGGAGTCGGAGCTGCCGTCATCCACCACGATCACCTGGTCCACCCCGTGGATCCGGCGCACCGCCAAGATCGTGGCCGTGATCCGTTGTGCTTCGTCCTTGGCCGCGATGATCACCGCGACCGCGGTGACCGTCGTCGTGGGCTCCATGGCGTCCGCTCTCAGCGCAAGGTGACCTGGCGACTCAGCAGGCCCGAACGGGCCCGCCGTTCCTCACCGCTGAGGGCACCGTTGTGCGATAGCGCGTCATCCAGGCGCCCGGCCATCTGCCTCAGCGCGTCCTCATAGTCTGCGCCGGCCAGGCTCGGGTCGAGGTCCCAGACGGGGACCAAGAGGCCACACGCACGGAAGGCGCCGAGCAGCCGGGTGCCCTCGCCCAGCGAGGTGGCCGACGCCGCCTGCAGTCGGGCCAGTGCGTCGGTTGCGGCGTCTTCGTCGTGTGGGAGCACCCAGCGAAGGTAGGCGCGTTCACCGACCCGGCACCAGTAGGCTGCCGGAGCCGATTCCAGCTTGGCGGTCGGAATCACGGCAGCGTTCGCACGTTCCAGGGACTCCTTGGCTTCGTCATCCAGGTCACCGGTGTCCGGCACCCAGAAGTCGAATCCCTGATGCACCACGACCTCGAAGGGGGCTGTCAGATCCAGGACATCCTGAAGACGCGGCGTGGCCGCAGTGGCCAACGGCGAAGACGGCAACGGCATGCCGGGTTCCGCGGCCGTGGTCGCCAGCAGCACCTGGGCCACATCGCGACTGGCGTCTCCGGTGGTCGATCCGGACTGGAGCGCCACCATCGCCGTACCGTCGGCGCGTCGCAGACCTGACCAGCCAAGTGGCAGAACCGTTGCCACCGTTGCGCTCTGAGGGCCACCGGCGAGAACTGCACCATCAACAAAGGTCACGGTCGCGGTGGCCGCCGGAACGACCTCACGGATCGCCACCCAATCGGTCTCGCCGGCTAGGCCCTCAAAGGGTCTGGCCACAAACGGGACCGGTGCCACCGAAAGATCCCTGACGCGGCTCTCGTGAACGCTGTCGCTGCGCGTTCTGCGACGCCTCGATGCCTTGCCCATGCTCGCCAACACTAGTGCGCCCGCGCGCGGACGGGACGCGGCGGGGATCATTTGCGGCGGGTCAATGACTTCTGCGACGAGAGGGGCCGCCGAGGGAGACCCAGACGGTACGGCCGCCCCGATCCTCCAGCACACCCCACTCGTGGGCAAAGCCTCGCACGATCCGCAGTCCCCGGCCGGTGGCGGCCAGCAAGGAGCGCGGTGCCGGCCGCGGGGTGGTGGGTGCTCCACCATCGGTGACCTCGACCTCAACCACGCCCGCCCTGACCGTCCAGCTCACCCGGATCTTCCCGTCCGGCAGAGGTCTGGCATGGCGAACCGCGTTGCCGACCAGCTCAGAGACCACAATCTCTGCCTCATCAACGACTGTCGGATCCACCTCGAGATCACGCAGCGAGGAGACCAGGGCGCCGCGTGCGGTCCGCCCGGAACTCAGTTCCCACGGCACCCGCAGGGTCTGCGCCGGCATGCTCACCCCCCTGCTTGTCACGTTGTTCGTGTCCCACTGTCCGTGTTCCGGCGTTGGTGTCCCCGGCCCTTGCTGACGTTAGCCCTTGCCGAACACATAGTCACGGACGAAAGCCGGACGATTTGAGATGATTCCTGCCACTCCCAACTTGAGACAGAGCTCGATGTCGGCTTTGGTATCAACCGTCCACACATAGACCTGATGACCGCGATCGTGCTGTCTTTGCACCGTTTTGGGCCAGCGCCGGATGATCGCCTTGTCCAGCCCGGCGATCCGCGAGCCCTTGGGCAGTCCACCGTCGCGAAACCGCAGAGGCACTGAGTCCCTGATGAGGTAGACCAGTGGCACCTCCGGACAGAGCTGTCGCATCCGGGCGATCGCCACCTGCGCCGTGGACATGACGCTGACATGTGGTCGCCCCGGCACATAGGGGCCATCCAGCCCGAAGTCGCGAAGTACCTTAGCCAGCTCCCGCTCGACCTGACCGGCATACCGCGTTGGGTGCTTTGTCTCGATTGCCAGACCAACCTCGCGGCCACAGTTCAGCACAGTGTCAATCAAGTGAGGCAAGGTCAGCAGCATGTCTCGCTCTTGGTCCACCTCGGGCATCTCGACGTCGGCGCCATGAGCCCGCTTCCAGGAGCCAAAGTCCAGACCCTGAAGGGTGGCCAGCTCCAGCGTTGAGACCGGGCCCCTCCCGTTCGAGGTCCGGTCGACCCTTCGGTCATGGACACACACCAGGTGCGAGTCGGCGGTGAGCCGTACATCACACTCGAGGGCATCGGCACCTTCGGCGATCGCACGGACGTACGCCTTGAGGGTCTGCTCTGGCAGGTGCTCGCTGGATCCCCGGTGGGCAATGATCCGCGGAGCCCGGTCGGGTGTGGGCCTGGCAGCGTCTTGCACCCGACCATCCTGTCATCGACGGCCCGCAACGGTGGGACGACGCGGGTCCGGCCGTGAGATACGGTCAAGCCATGGTCGGTGCGTTCAGCAACAGACCTCACACATCTGCCCCCGCAGACGTTGGACTCCCGTGACACTGCCGCCCTTTCAGTACCTGGTCGACGCCCACTGGCGAGACGTCTGTCGGCTGGCGCATGCCCTGGCAGGGCCGGTCGACGGTGACGACGTGGCCCAGCAGGCCTGGACCCAGGCACTGGCGGCCTATCCGAGATTACGCTCGAGCACCAACCTACGGGGCTGGCTCTTGACGATCACGTCCCACTGCGCGATGGACGTCCATCGCTCGCGGGC
>OBLW0100001484.1_pt1 | contig 19812 bp, 15 predicted proteins | sample 1520161 | NCBI WGS metagenome assembly OBLW01 (sample SAMEA3539309, study PRJEB22396) | soil metagenome | biome: tundra; feature: field; material: soil | place: USA | collected 2010-05 | depth 0.15 m | reverse complement strand
ACCACCGAGATCTACACTCTTTCCCTACACGACGCTCTTCCGATCTGCTTGAAGTGCTGAAAGCCGCGGTCCTTGAACACCTGCTGAATGATGTCGGGAATGCTCTTGTTCTGAAAGATGCGGCAATCTGCATTGCGAGTCAGGAACCAGAGCCAAGGCACGACTTCCATCTGATAATGGGTGAATCGCTCCTCGGAACCGCTCTGGGCAAATCGGCTTACGAATCCATTGAGATACCGCAAACTATTGTTTGCCAGCCTAATTTCAATCGTAACGTTCTGGCCAACAATGCCTTTAAAAGAAATCGAATCCTTTAGTGATAGCAGATCCAAGTGAAAGCTGAACAGCCGGGAAATTCCTTCGTGGCCGGAGAAACCCTGTAACAGCAGGGCATCTTTGCCCAGCGGGGTGCCAATCGCGATTAGCCGGTTCTCTTGGGTGTAGGCCATTAGTTCAATTCATTCCAGCCGCGTTCAGGCGTCAAAACCAACTAACCGAATGATAACGTCGCGCTCTCCGACTGCGGTGCGCCGGTGTCATAAACAAACCCGCCATCCTCACCGATGCTAATCGTGATCCTTTCGAGCTTTTCGCCCTCCGCCATACGCCCCAGCAACTGGCGGGACATCTCTGGCAGTAGCGTGTTAGTCAGAATGTTGTCCACGTTCCTGGCGCCGCTCTCGACTTCCGTGCAACGGTGGGCGACTTCCTTGACCAGCGTATCGTCATAGCTGAGCGTGACCCGGTGGTTCTCGTACAGACGATTCTTGATTCGGTGCAACTTAAGATGAATGATCTTCTGCAGGGCCTCATCCCGGATCGGATAGTACGGGACAATCAACATCCTGCCCAGAAACGCGGGCTTGAAGATTTTGTTCAACTCAGGCTTCAGAGCTTTGACCAAATTCTCGGGGTCCGGTGTCGTCTCCGGATCGGCACACATTTTCATCATCGAGTCCGTGCAGGCATTGGTTGTCAGAATGATGATTGTGTTTTTGAAGTCGATCTCGCGGCCTTCGGCATCCTCCATCAGGCCTTTGTCAAACACTTGGTAGAACAACTCCAGAACGTCAGGATGTGCCTTCTCGACTTCATCGAGCAGCACAACCGAATAGGGACGACGTCGAACCGCTTCGGTTAAAACCCCGCCTTCCCCGTAACCAACATACCCGGGCGGTGAGCCCTTCAAGCTGGAAACCGTATGGGCCTCCTGAAATTCGGACATATTGATCGTGATAAGGTTTCGCTCTCCACCGTAAAGCAGATCTGACAAGGCAAGCGCAGTTTCGGTCTTGCCAACACCGCTCGGGCCCACCAGCATGAAGACACCAACGGGTTTTCCGGGGTCATCGAGGGTCGCGCGGGAAGTTACAATTCTCTGTCCAATGTAGCCAAGAGCCTGATTTTGCCCGATAACACGAGCGCCCAGATGTTGTTCCAGACTTAGGACAGTTGCAATTTCGTCTTTAACCATCTTCCCCACCGGAATACCGGTCCAGTTGGAGATGACCTCTCCGACAATCTGCTCATCCACACAAACTCGCATTAGAGGGTTTTCGCCTTGTAAGGCTTCGAGTTCGGTCTGCGAATTGGCTAGCTCCGCGCGAGTTTTTTCCACATCCACGTTGGTTGCAGCGCCAGTCCCGTCACCTGGATCTTCCTTTGGTGTCGCCGCAGTCTCCAATTGAGTACGGAGTTCGCGAATGCGACCGACAAGCTCGCGCTCTTTTCCCCAGCGTTCCCGGAGGGCCACCAGCTTAGTCTCGAGCGCTGCAGCTTCGGAGCTAATCCTCTCCAAGCGTTCCCGGTGATCGGCGCCTACTGCTGCCTCGCGTCCCAGGATGCGCTTCTGGACTGCCAGATCATCCAAACGGCGGCTTGTGTCTTCGATCGCTGGTGGCGTCGCGCTCTGTCCCAAGGCCAGCCTCGCGCATGCCGTATCCAGCACGCTCACTGCCTTGTCAGGAAGTTGACGACCCGCCAAGTAGCGGTGTGACAATTTGACGGCGGCGTTCACTGACTGATCAAGAATACGCAACGAGTGATGGTTCTCGAGCGAAGGCACGATGCCCCGCAGCATTACCATGCACTGCTCCTCGCTTGGTTCCTCCACCTTCACCACCTGGAAGCGCCGGGCCAAGGCAGCATCTTTCTCGAAATATTTCTTGTATTCCGACCAGGTAGTGGCGGCGATCGTGCGCAACTCGCCACGAGCCAAAGCGGGCTTGAGCAGGTTGGCGGCATCTCCCTGACCGGCAGCTCCGCCGGCGCCGATCATCGTGTGTGCTTCGTCGATGAACAAGATGATGGGAGTCGGAGAGGACTTTACTTCTTCAATTAGACTCTTCAACCGGTTTTCGAACTCTCCCTTGACGCCAGCACCCGCCTGAAGTAAGGCAAGATCTAGGGTGTGTATCGCGACGTTTCGCAAGGGCGGCGGCACGTCGCCAGCGGCGACCCGCGAAGCGAATCCTTCCACCACCGCAGTCTTGCCTACCCCTGCTTCGCCAGTCAGTATTGGGTTGTTCTGCCGGCGGCGCGTGAGGATGTCGATAACCTGGCGGATTTCTTGATCGCGGGCCAGCACCGGGTCGATTTTTCCCTGGCGCGCCTTCTCGGTCAGGTTGACTGTGTATTGGTCGAGATGAGGGGTCTTACCCGGTTTCTTAACACCGGCTGTTGCCTTTGCCTCAGCCAAATCTGAAGGTGAGGTCAGAGATTCTTCCTGCGAGCCAGCGACGATGGCGTAGAAATCTTTCCGCAAACTCTCGACCTGGATCATGTCGAACTCGCGCGTTACCTCTTTTACCAAGCGAACAAGTTCGTCGTTGGTTACCAGCGCGAGAATCGTAAAGCCACTCCGGATCTGACCAGCAGCGTAATCGATCGAACCCAAAGTCCACGCCTCGGTGAACATCTTAACGAGTGTGGGGCTTAAAGCAGGAGTTCGCGCGTTCCCCGACTTCAGCTTATCCAAGCTGCGAGTCAGGTCCGCCGTCAGCCGAGATTTGTTCACACCGAACGCCTTCAGAATTCGCGCCAGATCGTCGTCGTCGACATCGGTCAACTTCAATAAGTAATGTTCGATTTCGATGTCATAGTGAGTGCGCGAAAGACAGAGGCCAGCAGCTGCCTGCAGAACATTGCGCGTAGTATCGTTAAGCTTCCCGACCAGCGCTTTCAAGTTGATGGACATAAGATCCTTCTTATCGGTCAAAGCCTAATAATGGTATCTTCGGGATCACGGCCGAGCGAAGCCGACTTCATCCAAGTTACCCAGCCAAGCCGAGGCGCTGCCTTGTCCTCGCATCCCAGTTCGGAAGGTGGCGTTTCATCGGCCTTCAGCACCAATTGCACCTCAATATCCAGTTGATCACTCGAATAGAAGCGAACGAGTGAACGCAGGGGTTTGTAAGCTGCGCCCGTGGGGAGAAAGGCAAGATATCGATCCAGGCTAAGCGGACCTAGACGAATCCGTGCCAAAGACTGCTGGTCCCAAACCTCATCGCCGACAACCGTTCCAAAGCCTAAACGTTCGTAGGGCGTATGACTTTCTTTCAAGGACGTCTGACTGCTTTTGTCCAGGCGATACCAAGTTCCCGTAAATTGTTCTACAGCTGCCGGCACCTCAAAGTAATCGGTCAAAATCTGCTCCAAGGCAACAGCTGAATGGGGATGTTGCGCCAACAATCCGGTGTAATAGAAGAGTGAGTCGTCGGCGAGGTCCGGCTCCAATCGTTTCTGCAGACCAGCAGTCCCAAGTCCGATCAGGTCCCCCAAGTTCTGCGAAAACCTGTCTTTCTCGCCACGCTCATACGGGACCAGAAAACGATACTTCTCCCAAGCTTGATAAAAAAGGGAAACGATACGGTGATTAAATACATCAAAGAAGTCGGCCAGTCCTGTATCTCGCTTTTGCAGCCGCTCCATCAGGAATTCCGTGTAGCACAGCGGAAGTACTCCCTGTGGCCCGGTCAGGCCCATGAAATTGACGGTCAGGCGCGCGGGCTTGTCCTCACGCAATTCGAGCGAATGCACTTCGCTCGCGGGAAATGCGAGAGACGGTCGCGCTGCGAATCGGACTACCTCCGTCGAGGGATGAACGAAGCTGCCTACGACGTGGCTCTTAGGGGATAGCCGCTGCAACAGACGCACCGCCTGAAAGAATTGGAAGCGGAACGGTTGCTGCTCCAAGGCTTCCAGCAAGGGTGTCTGCGTTAAACCAGAATCGATCTGCCCGCTCGGGGTGGCCACTCTTTCAGAACCTCCTTTCTTTGGAGGGTGGATGCGATCAGTTGAGTAAAGCTGTTCATCGAGACATACAATCCCATGAAATGTTCCAGAACACTAGCGAATAAATAGACGCCTCCCCCGACAAACTGCTCCTCGTCCAACTCGATCCGCACCTGCGTGCCGCGGGCGGAGGTCATGCCTGCCTCAGACACAACTCGGGCGAAGTGCCGGGAACTGCTGAGCGCATTGAGTCCCGCGATCTGGCTTTTAAGATGGACCGAGTCAGAGAAATTGTAGAGATGCAGAATTTGCTGCAGACCCTCCTTGCCGTCCTCCACCAGTGACAGATAATTGAGAGAAAGGTGAGAAACGAGATTCCAGAGCGCTCGTTTTCCGGTCGGGGAGCGCAGCGTCGAGGTCGGCTTTCGCAGAGCAACAATCTTTCGAATAGAGGCTACGCCTTCCAGTTCGAAGTCACCCGATTCGTTACCGAAGGGCAACCGAGCGGGCAGGTTAGAGTTAGTGCACGTGCAGCGAACGGTGACGGTATCGGCTCCCGGCTGCAATGGCCGTCCGGAAACGTCGACCAGGGAGAGAAACATATCAGTACGCTGGTCGTCCCGGACATGCGCATCTCTGCGCGTCGCATGCCAAAAGCCCTGTTGCTTCCCTCGAGAATGGCGGTAAGAGAAAAATGGAGAGAACTCAACAATGTCCCGCGCCTGTGCGCTAGTACAGACGACGGAATCAAGTGAAAATATTTCATTGGCAAATGATCGCCGCACGTCCGGAACTACGGGGTACTCATAGCGGGTTTGATTGAGCAGAATCGGTTCTGCCGTTTGGGGAAAGAGATTCACGATGGGCGAACAGTTCAGGCGGAACGTGGAAACGGATACGCCCAACTCAAGGACCTGCTGACGATCCGCTCGATCAAATTTGGAGATAAGGAATACGATCTCTACCTGATCGCTAAAACCTATAGGCGAGAGCTGCTCCAGCCCATCTAGATCAAAAAACAAGAACTTATCTGGGAATGTAAAGTATTCTTGCAGCAACCGGTATCCGGAAAATGAACGTCGCGGATAAGGCAACATCGCCTCGTTTTCTTCAAAGCCAACGGCCCGGAGATTCTCCGGAGAAAGCACCACTGGAGGTATTGCAGGACGCGCAGGATCTCTCAGGAGAATTTGAATGCAGTTATTGCATAGCAGCTCATATAAGGTATGGGTTAGATTGCTTTCGCCATTCAGATAAAATCGAATGGAGCGCATTCCCAGCTTCTGAAAAGTTACATCGGGCAGACAGCGGACCACGAGTCGAATCGCACCCACCGCCTCGCTGACCTTAACCGCCGGTTTCAAACGATCTGGAGTTCCCCATTGCGCTTCTGCGACAACCACTGGCCACAATAGAGTGTCGTAACAGGTCTGAAATTTGCATGTGGCGCCACTCACCTGGGCCCGTGAATACAACATGGACTTGCTTGGTATCGCAAGACTTGTGGAAAGTTTCCCTTGCTCCGGATCAAGGTGAAATTCCACAACTGACATCGAAGGTATCGGCCGGAGGTAATGCGGATAGACGACATCCAGAAGCGCGGTGGTAATTTCGGGGAACTCGTCGTCTATCTTCAGGTGAACGCGCGCCGCTAGAAAAGCGAATCCCTCCAATAATCTCTCGGTGTGAGGGTCTTCGCATCGGTCCGGCTCCAGCGCCAGCCGAGAAGCAATTTTAGGGTACTTCGCGGCGAATTCCGCTCCCATTTGACGCAGAAAGGTGAGTTCGCTCTCGTAATAAGCCAGCAGATCTTCGCGCATTCGGAGTTACTTCACCTCGTATTGGCCACTCGTAATTTCCAAAATGGTGTTAAAGCTCACGGGTTCAGGCGCTGGATCGACCCGCAGCATGCCATCAATGCGGAAGCGCAGGATCCGTGTGTTCGCTAAAACCGGCTCCAAACTCACCTTCACGCCCGAGATTCGCGGTTCGAATCTACGAAGCGTGGTCTCCAACATGCGGAGCAGCCGGTCTCGGTCGCGTGACGAGTGAAGTCCGATCGACGTGATGTCCGGCAGCCCATAGTTGTAGAGGGAGACATGCAGCTCCGAAAGTTCCTCAGCCGGTTCCGGGATCTGTCTGGTGTTGAGAAGCCACTCGATATCTCGCTTTACGCCCTCCTTAAACCAGCGGAACGATTCCGACCGGGTCGTAGGCTCGTCGCCGCTGGCGGCAAATTGCGAATCTTTATCTCTGGATCGGTCTACCAGTCGATCCAGCAGAGACTGCGTCACCACAATTTCGGGATCTCGAGCCATTGCTTCACCAAATCAATTGATACGCGGACGGTTCACTTCACTAGTTCTAGAGCCTGCGCCGGACCCAAGCGGCAAATGCGGGCATAAACTTTTTCCTTCTGCTCCGCGCTGCATTTCAGCTTTTCCATGCATTGATATAGCAGCCCAAAAGCTCGGATGACGAGATCGGGATCTTCCCAATCTTCGAGATTGCGTTTGTCGATCTCTCCCGCAAGCGCCTCCAGGATGGGAAAAGCCACTGTCTTATAGCCAGCACTCATACAGATCTGCGCTAGTTGCATTTTTCGCTGGAAGCGGCCGCGTCCAGACCGCTCCTGTGCTGCCTCACGCTCCAGTATCGCGATGGCCTCTTGAGGGTGACCGGAAGCCGCGGCCTGCTTGGCAAGCTCGTAGGGATCGGGTGGCTGCTTGTGGCCCTGGCCGGCAGCTTCAATCTCGCCACTTATCGTAGAAAGATCCTGAGCGAATGGCTGCTGTTTAGTGTCGGTCAATTCCTGCAGCCATGTTTGGGTTTCTGGATTTGCAGTTGCGGTCTCATCGTTCAGGCTGCTCTGGGAAAGTTGTGGGTAGTCGCTCAATAACGATTCGAGAGCGGACAGGAGGGCAGTGGATACAGGGGTGAAAGAACTCCCGAGACCGTCGCACGCGCTCACCGTATACCTTTGCAGGTCGAGCCATCCACGGCCGCAAGGCGAAGCCATTGCGACTTCACAGGCATCAAGCAATTCCTCCCATTCGCCATTCTGCAGCAGTGCTCGCAATTGCTTGCGAACCTCGGTTGACGGCGCCTCAAGCAGGGCTAGATCCACGTCTTCGACACTTGCGCGCAGTTCACCCCATCGCACTGCCCGGAGGACGAGGTATGCCACCGGGTTCGAGGGCTGCTCCCGCCGCAGATAGTGAGCGGCGAGCGTTATACGCTCAATCGCATCCGAAATGCTTTCCGGTTCCTTACTAACGGCCTGAAGTGGCACAGATGGGGAATCGGAGACACGGTGATCCTGTAGCGTCTTTCCAACAGTGGAACCCCCTTGACCGACCGGCGCTTCTGCCAGTTCCTCCGGCCTCGGCTCAGGCTCTTCCTCTCGTTTCTTACGCAGCAATAGGCTGATAGTCTGACGGATGTCTTCTAAGCCATCGCGGAGTTTGGTGAAACTCGGGCTTGCATCGCCAAACCTGTTCAAGCAAGTTTGATTCAAGGCTTCCAAGGACGTGAGACAAGCATCGGCATCCATGAGCCGTTGTTCGTAAAACGCTTTGGGCGTTTTGGAGAAAGCCTTGTCAAACATCTCGGCAGTTATCTTGCCGTCATTGATCGCGCGCTCACGATCTTGCACCTTCTCGTCATTACCAACAACATCGGCTTCGTATCCGACAGTGCGCGACTCTTTATATTGCAGCCACGTCAGACCTTCGTTGGTCAGCGGCAGATACCAGAGTTGTTCCGAGAACTTACCTCCCAATGACTCCAAGACCCCGAAGCGCGCTTCGGCATCGCCGTCTTCGATCTCAGGGTATAGCGTGTCCCAGAACGCTTCGGTCAACTTGTTGAGGAAATCGAGACCGTGCTGTAATCCGGCAAGTCCCTCCAGCTTTACGGAAGCCTCTGTAGCCCAGACGGCAAGCTGGAGATCTTTAGACTGTTCCGCCAGGGCATCACAACACAAGCGGAGAACCGAGGGATAGTCGGCTCTTTTTCGCTCATACGCCCAATCGCCTGACGGCAGTTCGTCATCCTCTCTGCGAGCTTCACGGATGGCGTCGTAGACGACGTAGCGCAGATTCCGGCCGCTGGGGTTGGGTCCCGAAATTGGGTTAAGAAGATCGTCGGAGAGAGGCATAGTTGATCATTGGGCCGCGGCAGCCACCTCCAGTTCCAGATTCCGCAACTCAAGAATCGGAACTTCGTCGCCGTCTACCGAAAACAGTTTCTGCCCAAAGGGAACTTCAGTTCCGTCCTCCTGCGACTCCCATACCGTGACTCGCCCCAACCGCACCGCATCATCGGAGTGCTGCCAACTTCCCGGAGACAGCGCTGGAATAAGTACCTCGCCCAGATCTCTTCCCGGAAAAGAATCCGCGGTATGGATCAGTGCAGGTGTCCAGATGAGGTCGCGCAGACGCTTAGGCTCCTGAATGGTGACGGAAGTGATGTATTGGAAAGGGACCCAGGCATAAGCTCCCCCCAAGAAGACTTCCAGGCGAGCTCCAATCCTGGGATCTGCGTCAGAAATTTGTTGAAAGGACCTACCGTTGAGAGTGCCCGCAAGCGAGTTCGCGGGCTCGTGTCGATTCTCATATTCCTTGTCGACAAAGAACTGTTGACGCGACCGCTCGGCGGACAGGGCAGCACGATACAGCAGAACCCCAAGCTCCGCGTTCCTGCCGCCTTCCGCTAAGAATTCGAGCTGCTTTCCACAGCGATCAAACTCGCCGGCAAAACAAAGGAGCTCGAACAAGAAAGTCCGAAGCTTCGTGTCGAGCGGGCTCTGGCGAACTTGCTCGTTAAGCGCTTGGATAGCTTCCTTGAGTTTGCCGGCTCGAAGATACTCATTTGCCTGCATTGCCAATGGTCACATCGTAAGACAACTCATGCATGCTTCATCTTTTTAAGATCGAATTCAGCTTTCGTGGTCCCACCGAGAGTGCCATCCGGTTTCTGCTCTTTGTACTCATACTCAATCTTAGCGAAATTGATCGAAACCTCTTCCAGAGGAACGATGTCGCTTCCGCCCGAGCCCGATGTGTGGTACGACGAAACCAAACAATCGGACAACGTTATTTTCATATACTCCTGCTGGTCCTTGCCGGCTTTGCGACAGACCAGCACAGATTTGGGGATATGCTCGCCTGTAGCGCACGCCAGAAGTAGTTTGGGGCCCGCTTTGTCGACCTTCTTGACGAAATGAAAGTCCTGCATCTGGACTTTACCGGCGCCACCACCACCGCCCATGGCAAAAGATCCACTCTGAGTCGCGCCGAAAGACCACGACTCCAATTGGATCTCGTTCTTGTGCTTATCGTCCTCGCTCTCTCCTGGAACACTATCGATTTTGAGGAAATAATCGACCGCCGCCATAACGAATCCTTTCTGTTACTTAGACTTAGAAGCTACAACCGGCCAACAACTCGAACCGTCTTACTTGCTTGTCGGCTGAGGCAGTTCCGCTACCAACCGCAGTGAGATACTGAGCTCGTCCAGTTGGAAATGGGGCCTGAGAAAAGCTACTGCCTTGTACACACCCGGCTTACCGGCCACTTCGCTAACCTCAATATTCGCTTCACGAAGCGGAAGTTGAGCTTTCACCGACTGGGTTGCATTGTCATCGGCGCAGACGTACTGCGAGATCCATTGATTGAGGAACCGCTGGGTGTCAGCACGCGACATGAAAGCGCCGATCTTGTCCCGCATCATCACTTTCAGATAGTGGGCAAACCGCGACATTGCCAAAATGTATGGCAATTGGGCCGAGAGGCGCGCGTTCGCAGTGGCTGCCTCCTTGTCATATTTCTTCGGCTTTTGGGCCGACTGAACACTAAAGAAAGCCGCGTAGTCGGTGTTCTTGCAGTGGACAAGAGGGACGAAGCCCTGGTCGGCCAGCTCTTTTTCCCGGCGATCTGTGATGGCAATCTCGGTGGGACACTTCAGGGCGACGTCACCTTCGTCGGTTCGAAACGTGTGCGCAGGAAGTCCCTCAACTAAGCCTCCGCTCTCAACACCACGAATCGCCGCACACCATCCGTACTTTGCAAACGCTTCGGTCAAGCGAGACCCCAAAGCGTACGCCGCATTCCCCCAGAGATATTTGGTGTGGTCAGTTCCATCGACCCCCTCCTCGTAGCTGAACGCGTCCACGGGTTTCGTGTCGCGGCCGTAAGGCAGCCGCATCAGAATGTGAGGCACGCATAGTCCTACATAGCGGGAGTCTTCGGACTGGCGGAACGATTTCCATTTGGCGTACTCTGTTGAATCAAAGACCTTACTGAGGTCGCGTGCCGCACCCAGGTTGGTAAAGCTGTCGAGGTTCAGCAGGTCGGCGGCGGCTGCGGTGAGGAACGGCGCGAGCGCGGCAGAAGCTACATTCGAGATTTTTTCCAGAAGTTCCATATCCTCCGGATGTTTACCGAATTCATAGTCTCCAATCAGCGCACTGAACGGGGCCCCTCCAAATACTCCGAACTCCTCTTCATAAACCTTCTTGAAGAGGGCGCTCTGATCGAATTCCGATGCTCGTTGCAGGTCGCGCAACAAATCCTTTTTCGATACATTGAGGACCTTGATCTTCAGCATATCGGTACATTCGCTGTGGTCGACCAGATACTTCAAGCCTCGCCAAGTACCTTCCAACTTCTGCAACTGAGGATGATGGAGGATTTCATTGAGCTGGATAGAAATGAGATGGTCAATCTGCGCGATACGGGCATTGATGGTGGCCTCCGCATCGCGGGAAACCGTCATCTCTCCCTCGACGACCTGGGCAACGAACTCCTTAATCAGGTCCCTGCCACGGTCCCGGGCGGCTGCATCGCGGGTAAATCGACCTTCCTCAATGATCCGATCCAGCAGTCCCTGCTCGGCAATGGTCTCTGCTTCGGCGGATACGGGCACCGCGACTTGTTTGGCGTTACTGGCGGCATTACTCATTAGGACCTCCCTCCGGTTTCTTCGGCAGGTCCAGCTCAGTCCGAAGTTTTTCCAGCTTTTCGGTATTGGTTATCGATTCCAGCAGCAGTTCGTCCAGCTTGTCGTTGCCTTGCAGGCTTCCGCGCAGGTCGGCCAGCTTGGTCCGTAGTTCCAGCAGGTCACGCAGGGGTTTCACTTGGCGTGCGACCTGCTCGGGCTCGAAGTCCTCCAAGCTCTTGAAATGGAGGTCTACTTTTAACTGCCCGGCGGAGGAATCGTCGCTAAGCTTGTTTTCGACCGAGAACGCCGTGTGGGGATTCATTCCCGCCAACACGGTGTCGAAGTTGTCGGGTGTGACCTCGACGAACTTCCGGTCTTTCACCTTTGCAAGAGGCTGTTCAGGTTGACCGGTGAAGTCACCCAATACCCCCATCACAAAAGGAATCTCTTTGTTTTCGATGGCGTCGCCAACCTGCACGTCGTAAGTGATATGAACGCGAGGAGGGCGCACACGGCTGAGCTTCTGCTGAGTGCTTTCTCTTGCCATGGCGTTTTCCTTCTTCTGGGCCGCATGCGTCCAAGTGGCCCGCAGTCCACAGACTGAGAGAAAGTGCCGCGATAAAGACGCCACGGCCCTGAATCTCTTGGCGCGGTCTGCCGGATGCCCCAGATTCTGTGCTGGGATTCCGTCTAAGTCAAGAAGAAAGTTTAGGCCAGACGGTTTTTTCGGACGGGCGCAAGCCTGAGAGCTTGCCTGGTTGAGCGAGCGCTCCGCGGTGATCACGTGCGGTGATCTACCATAAACGTGGTACGAAGGAGTGACGATAGCGCTACATAGAATTGCCTTTCTCCTCTAAATAATGTGACAGTGCGACGAAAGCGCCCTCGAACAGCGGCGTAGGGCGGTGTGAATTTGGGCTTTGCTTCCGAGTCGTAGACTTGCTATTGTTTGGCAACCACCGGAAACAATCATGAAGCGTCTCCAGCCCGTCATCTGGTCAAAGGGAACTTTCCTCACTCCCCAACATCTGCAAGTGCAGGACAAGTTCATCGAGGACACGCTCACTTTTCGGTTGCAGGCGCTTAAATTTTGCGCCTGGGGCTTCAGCGAGCTGACCCTCAACCAGGAGATGCTCGCCGAAGGCCAGCTTGCGGTTTCGCGCGCCAGTGGCATTTTTCCGGATGGACTGCTGTTCGACATCCCAGACGCGGACTCCCCTCCGCCCTCGAAGGCCCTCGCCAAGCTTTTTGATTCCGGCGCCAAGAGCCTCGACATCTACCTGACCGTTCCGGATTACCGGCAGCGCGGAGTGAATGTCTCCGCGGCCCCGGATGGAGGTAGTCGCTATGTGGCGGAGGACACTTTCTTCCGCGACGAAAACACCGGTACCGGCGACAAACCGGTTCGAGTGGCGCGCAAGAACCTTCGCCTGCTGGCGGAAAACGAAAACCGCGAAGGGAGTTCGGTGCTGCGCATTGCCAACGTGGAGAAAACGGCGGCGGGCACTTTTCGGCTGAACCCCCGATTCATTCCTCCGCTGATCGAGATACGCGGTAGCGAATATCTGATCGGATTGTTGCGCGGGCTAATCGAGGTGATATCGGCCAAGAGCAGCGAACTCTCCGGCTTGCGCAAGCAAAAAAACCAGGGTCTGGCCGACTTCACCGCCGCCGATATCGCAAATTTCTGGCTGCTTTATACCGTCAACTCGCACTTCCCGATCTTCAGCCATCTCTTTGGAAGCAACAGCAGTCATCCGGAAGAGCTGTATTCGGCCATGGTTTCGCTAGCCGGCTCGCTGACGACTTTCTCGCCGAAGCTCCGGCCGCGCGATCTGCCGCTTTATGTGCACGACTCGCTGGGCCCGCTGTTCGCCGACCTGGACGAGAAACTTCGTTTGATGCTCGAAACGGTGGTGCCGACCAACCTGGTGTCTTTGCCGCTAAGATTGGTGAAGACCTCGGTTTATGCCACCGCTCTCGACAACGAGAAATATTTGCGCAACACAAGGATGTATCTCGCCGTCAGCGCAGACATGAAAGAAGATGCCGTGATACGCGACGTGCCGCGGTTGGTGAAGGTTTGCTCGGCCACCCACATCGAGCATCTGATCAAACAGGCGCTGCCCGGAATCCAGCTCAAACACCTCCCCAGCCCACCCAGCGCACTCTCCGTGAAACTGAAGTATCAATACTTCAGCCTGAACCAGTCGGGCGCCGCCTGGGAGGCAGTCACCCGCGCCCGCAATCTTGCGGCTTACGTGCCGGACGATTTTCCTAATCCAAATTTGGAGCTGCTGATTCTGCTGCCGGAAACGTAGCAAGCTACCTGAAAGCACACTGGCGGCTACTCAGGCGCAACAATTCGGGCGCGCGAACTTTTTGGATGCACAACCTTTGCCTCACCAGTAAAGCCGACGCCCAGCGTCTCCTTGGTCAAACTGAACGACTCATCTTTCAGCAACTCTGGCGCAGCCTCGTTGGTTAGCTTGTACACACGAGCGGCAAAACAGCGCGTCGGTGACCTCATACCTGCGCTGTCACAGGCGGGAAGGATCGAGAGACGATCGTCAGCGACCCGAACACCCTCCGTAAAGACTTTCATCCTCTCCCACTTCGCCGCGCAGCTTGAACTTGCGATGAAGTGGACGTAGGTATTGGAGCCACTGTAAGTGACCACGATAAGGAATGGCGCGTCCGGCGAGGCGTATACGGCCGTCACCAGCGAGACATTGGCTTCGCAGGACTTGCCACCGGAGGAAATCGTTAGAGGCCCCTGCCAGGCGGTGGGCTTGTCTGGCCGATCGGGCTCGGCAAGATGGAAGCTATAGGCTCCGAAGGTCGCGTCCTTCCCGTTGTCGAAGGCAAGTTGACGGAAGCCGCCGGCGTGCTCTTGAGCGGCAAGCGAGAACAACACGTACAGCGCTAGGGCAATCAATCTCATTGTGGCGGAAGTGCCCGGAAGGCATAGGTCACGTTGTCGCGGTCGTCTGGGTCCCAGGCCCAGTTGATCGTGGTGTTCTTCTTTCCCGTTCCGCCGAGGCGACCCCAATAGCCGGTCGGATATTTCCCCTGCGCTAGCGGCCCCTGCACCACCACCACGACGTGACCATGGGGAGTATCTTTCAGGCCTCCCACAACAAAAAAGCCGAGATCGGCCTTGCTCTTTGCCGCAACGCCGTCTCCGAGCGCCGTCCAGGGCGCCGTCTGGATTGCATCGACGACGTCGTTCGCCTGTCCAGTCATAACGATTCCGAGGTCGTTCGCCACGGCCTTCACAAAGCCACTGCAGTCGTTGCCGTGCGCGTTGAACTCTGCTTCACACTTGTTGATAATCTTTTGCTGGGGGGTAGGATCAGCCATCATTGCCTCACGGCCGCTACACAGCGGCCAACAGTTTCTGAATTGTTCGTATTGTAATGCTCGCTGCCGAATCTGCAAGAGGTCTTGCGATAAATCGGCCGAGGATCTCAACAGCTGACCATCTCGAGGTTGTTCGGCGGACTTCAAATGGCGATGCCCACTGTTCAACGTTGATCCACGGACAAGGTGAGCAAGATGCCAGAGCCTCGCGGTCCGTCGTAGAGAAGGGTGGAACCCCGCTTGCCAGTTAGGGGTTGAGTGCAGTACGCGCTTACACATGCAAGCTTCAGGTCGGGTACGAAAGCTTGTTCCAATGATCCCTGTGTCCGAATTTCTTTCAGAAAAGGGGAGAGCCGAGGAGCTTTCTGCGGGTGCTGCAGTAGCGGCCTGGTGTTTCGAGCTGATGCTGGGTTTGCCAAACCACAGATCTACGAAGCGCTGAAGGCGGCGCGCAAAATGCACAATTCCATCCGGCCTCGGCCAACGACAGTTTGGGACGCTACATCGTGGAATTTTGACGCGGCCAGTGGGAAGACGAAGCCACAGCCGGTGGTGTGGTACGGCAGTGCCAGCGAGGCCGCTGGTCATGACTTTGAGCGCGACCAGCCGCCCGAGCACGGTATCGCGGGCCTTGTACACGACGCCCATACCGCCGCGCCCGATCAGATCAAGGATTTCGTATTTGCCGATTTGCGCCGGAAGAAGCATGGCGATCTCTGGCGAAGATTAGGTTTGAATCTTAGTAACGCGAGCATTGTACGCCGGGTTGCGTCCGGCGCATCTTCCACCTCACCACGATCGATAGTTATGGTGGTTCCAGAGTCGGTGTACCCCGGGTAGAGCCGGCCTTCAGGCCGGCGTCGTGGCGAGTGTACTGTAGCCTTCCGCCGCTGCGGTCATTTCTAATGACCGCAGCGGCGGAAGATCTTTTCGTTGGCAGCGAACGCGGCGCTAAAGCGCCGCTCTACCCTTAGTCGCAGGGTGCAGTAACTTGGAATCGCCCTAATGGAGCCGTGTCAGTGCTTCAGCGCGAAATAGAGCACCAGCGCCACCGCGAGGATGAACAAAATATTCAGGATGATAATCAGCGTCCACGGCGTGGGTGCCGGTGTTGTAGCGGCAATTCCGGCCTGAGGGAGTTTAGGCACAGGAGGAGGAGTAACGGAAGGGACCGCGGGCATTTGCGGATTGGCGCCTGGCGTCGGGATGTGTGCCGGTGGTGGCAAGGGCGGAGGCGGAACGCTCAGGTTCACCGAAGGTGGTTCTTGCGAAGGGATCGGAGGTTTCACTCCCCCCGAGATGATTTTTGTATATTCACTGGGACCTGCGGGCAGCGACGAGAAGTTTGGCGCCGGACTAGTTCCCGGCGGTGAGAAAACCCGAGTCGCGCCCTCAGCGTCGTGCTGCGAAGTAAACGACGGCTCGGAATCCTGTAAAAGATTCGATGTCGAAGATCTGCGCGGGACTGGCTTATCGGCGGCGGAGTCGGACTCGCCACGTACTGTTATGGGAGGCCACTCCGTGACCCCGGAGAACTTGGGTTCCTTTGCGTCAACTCCTTCCCTCATCTCGGGCTCGGGCTGGTAAACGGCAGAACTCTTCGCCAGACTCTCTGCAGTTTCGAATGCCTTCGTAAACGTTCCTTCGCCGCCTCCTGCTGGAGAGTCGCGATTAAACGCCTGCGTTTCGCCTGCATCCGGCGAGCTGCCTTCCTTCATCCGACCGAATATTCGAGTGAAGTCCCCGGTCTGCTCGGGTTTCGGAACAGGGACCGAAAGCTCGGGGCTGGCCGAAGGCTTCTCCCCGTCAAATGGACCCTGGAAAAAGTTGGTAAACTCGCCCGCACCACTGGCGTCGGATTTGGCGGATGCCATTTCCCGCGATGTGGTATTCGGTAGCTTTGCCTGTGGCTGTGCGCCGCTTGATCGGAGCAGATTCGCAATTTCCGCCGTGTCTGATCGACTATCGGACTTCGCCGGTTTACCTCCATCAATCTCAGTAACGGAATCCTGGCGCCGCTCGAGCATCTTGCCGTCAGCGCTGTAGGTAAAGAGCTGACCAGTGGACAGTCCCAGGGCTTGAGTCGGGGTGCCGTCGCTGGCGGGGGCTGAATGGTCCCTGGCCCGCTCCTCCTGGCCTTTGTCAAAACCCGAGAAGAATTCCATCGTAAATTCGCCAGCTGCTCGCTTAACATTGGCGGAAGGTTCAAAGGCCATTCCGCTGGGAGAAACCAAGAAGGCTCCTGATGCTCCTTCGTTCGCGTCTTCTGCGGTTGGAACGGGTTTCTCCTCGAGCTGCGGCTTAAGCTTTGACCGCAACGCTTCAAACGCTTTGGTGATCTCCTCCGGCTGATTGGCAGCCGGAGGCGGGGTGAATTGGTCGATGGCCAGGGTTTCGCCGGGCAAGGCCTGCTCGCCCTCGTGAATCGCGCTTCCGATCATCGTTCTTTCAGGCAGCACTTCTGCCTGGCCCATGGCTTCGGGCTGAGCTTGATATGATCGCAGCCACTCCTGCAATACCGCACGATCAGGCAGTTTGGTTACCAGATAAGCATAGGATGTACCGTTATATCTTCCCGTCTCGACCACCAGTTCAGGCGGACTGGGAGCGAGCGCACGAAAGGACTCGAGGACCCACTGTACGGTTGGCTCCTCGGGCCTCTGTTCTCGGCCTTCGAAGACATAAACAAGAACGCGCTGATCGGTGGAAACCTTTCGCGCCACAAATGTCTCGATCCTGCCGCGGGCAACAGCCTCTACAATCTCGTATTTGTCGGCGAACGTCATGGCTTCGCAAGATAAGCGCTAGAAGGCGCAGGTGGCGTCTGCTTCGGGCAGAGAAACCAGTGGCGGCCCGAACTGGAGAGCACCTGCAGCGACACTTGCCGAGCGCGGCCCGCGCCAAATATCTCCTTGGCCTCAGGGCAGTGTGTTAATGCCTACAACTTACACCCCAATACCTTGACAGTAAAGGGGTAACCACTTGGGCAGAGCGTTGTTTCGGATAGCGAGCAGCACGACAACTCCATGGCTCCGCAGCACATCGGCCGACATTCACAAGGTCATCAAAAACGCCGACCATGAACCCGGCTGTGTCACGCGTTATCTCCGGTTGTGATCATTCGCCTGCGGGCTTGGCTGTCTTGACGGAACCTATCGCCCCAGATTCTTGTTCTCAAATCGAGCGGTTCGGGAGAGAATGGCTTGCTCCGCATTAAGTAGGTGATTTCGGCATGAGATTGCTGTCCAAGATCGTGTGGGCGGAAGGCATGTATCTCGCCCCTCACCATTTCCAAGCACAAAGCCGGTACTTTGAAGAGTCGGTGCATTTTGCCACGGCGAGTCTCTGGAAAGACGCATATGGATTTGCTGACTTTCAGTTCGATGTCGACGCCTTACGCAACGGAACGGTGGCTCTGTTGCACGCACGGGGAATCTTCGAAGATGGTTTGACGTTCGACATCCCTGATTGCGACCCCTTGCCTATGCCGTGCAATATTGTGGAGTTGTTTCCTCCAACCGCCGAATATTTGACAATCGCTCTTGGTGTGCCCCGCTGGTTGCCTGATGGGCAGAATTGTAGTTTGGATGGCGCTCCGGATGAGAACTTGCGTTACACCGAGGTCGTCGAGATGCTGCATGATGAAAACACCGGACGCGACGACAAACCCGTTCACTTGGGGCGCAAGAATATCCGTCTGGTATTACAGAGCGATAACACCGAAACTCTCTTGACGCTGCCACTGGCCCGAGTTGCCCGTGACGGGTCGGGTCATTTCATCTTTGACCCGAATTTTGTCGCTCCGTGCGTGCGTCTTAGCGCGAGCGAGTGCTTGACCAACATGCTGCAGCGACTAGTCGAAATTCTCGAGGAAAAAAGCGCAACAGTCTCGCAGGAGCAGCAGCTATCAGCCGGAAAGTTTCAGGCGGGGATGTCCGCCCGCCACGTCTCGCAATTTTGGTTCCTGCACGCCATCAACTCGAGCCTGACGCCGCTCCGACATCTGTTGCTGTCGAAGCATGGTCATCCCGAGGAACTGTTTCGTGAAATGTCCCGGTTGGCCGGCGCCCTCTGCACCTTTGGCCTCGATACGCATCCTCGCACATTGCCGGCCTACAATCACCGCGATCCGAGTTCGTGCTTCCAGTTGCTGGATGAGCACATCCGCCGAATGCTCGAGGTGGTGGTTCCTTCGCAGGCCATTTCGATCCCACTGAAACCGCTTGATAAGTATTTTTACGAAGGTGAGATCAAGGACCAGCGCTGCCTGGGGCGATCACGTTGGATATTGGGCATTCACTCCCCGGTGGGTGAAGCCGATTTAATATCCAAGACTGCCCAACTGGTAAAGGTCTGCTCTTCCAAGTTCGTTCCCGAGCTTGTGAAGCGGGCCCTGCCGGGACTCACGCTGTCGCACATGCAAGTGCCTCCATCTGCCATTTCGGTCAGAGTGGAGAGCCAGTACTTCACTATCAGTCGAAGCGGACCCTGCTGGGAGCACATCATGAAGTCTCGCAATGTGGGCGTGTATGTGCCGGGTGAACTGCCTTCCCCCGAGATGGAGTTGATCGTGTTGTTGGAGAGCTAAAGAAATGTCATCGACGCCTCTATCGCCTCTTCGTAGCTACCGGGGTTCAAATCCCGCTCTGGATCGGCGCGGCTGGAATCTCGCTCTGGCATTCCAGGAAGTATTCACCGCCATCGTGCGCCTACGGTACAACCGCCAGGCAGTCTCCAACGCCGAAGCCTTCCGCGCGCACATAAAACAAGCTCTCAGAGTGTCAGAACAAGAGGCCCGCAGCGGGGGCTGCAGCCCTGAAGACGTAAAACAGGCGATATTTGCCCTCGTCGCCTTCCTCGATGAGTCTGCATTAAGTTCCCGCAATCCGGCATTTGCGGACTGGGCACGATTGCCATTGCAGGCCGAATTGTTCCACCATCAGCTCGCGGGCGAAGTCTTTTTCCAGGAGCTCAACGCGACTCTTGGCCGCGATGACTCTCCCCAAACCGCGGATATGCTGGAGGTCTACTATCTGTGCTTGTTGCTGGGATTCAAGGGGCGTTACGCGGCGGGCGGCGATCTCCGGTCCATCATGACAGGCATACAAGAAAAAATTCGCCGGGCGCGCGGCCCTTCCTCGGCATTATCGCCGCAGGGAGGCGTGCCAGCCGAGGCTGTCCGCTTGGTACAGTCAGATCCCTGGATTCGCAGGCTGGCTTTCGGCGCCGTGGCTACCTCCCTGCTCGCATTGGTGGCCTTTTTGATATTCAAGT